>Ga0302319_10002872_pt1 | contig 36577 bp, 31 predicted proteins | sample Bog_T0_2_FD_203319 | JGI IMG/M metagenome (GOLD analysis project Ga0302319, IMG submission 203319) | Peat permafrost microbial communities from Stordalen Mire near Abisko, Sweden - Bog_T0_2 | ecosystem: Environmental > Terrestrial > Soil > Wetlands > Peat | place: Sweden: Abisko, Stordalen Mire...
CGCCACATTTCACTGTACCGCCTTTTCTTCGCCTCTCTGCCCGCTCTTTTGCTCGCTGCTCACTTGACTTGCGGCACACTTGAAGACGTGCTTCGGCTCTTCTAACATTCCCTTTGACCAAAGATGCAGGTCAACCATGTTAGCTCCCTCGTGCTGCAATTCGAGCGATCGAAGGACCTGCGGTTGCTTTTTTGCGGGTTTTCTTGCGCGGGTGTACCATTACTTCCATGGCAAATTATCGCGTAGCTCTGCGCCAATCCGAGGAAGGTTACAGCGTCTCCTGCCCCGGTTTGCCCGGCTGCTGGTCGCAGGGAGCAACCGAGGAGGAAGCTCTCGCCAACATACAGATCGCCATTCGGGAGTATGTTGAGGCGGCTGAGGAGTTGGCGTGTGAGGATGAAAGCCGTCTGGTCGAAGTCGGGATTGGATAGGCTGCGGGTTCAGCGTTTTGCATTTTGACCGCATACAAGTCGTTCTCGATTTTTTTCAAAGCGATTTCAATATTATGTATTCCAAAATAGTACAAATAATTGTGCCCGATTATGCACAATTATGTGCTTTTGATACAGTGACTTATAATCGATTTGATCTTGACACATATTCTTTGGCGGCTGATGATTAATTCAGCACTGTTGAGGTAGCTTGTGTCCAAACTTCCCGGGATCAACCATCTTCGAGCCGTCGCCGCATTGGAGAAAGCAGGCTTCCGGGTTATTCGCCAAGGCGCGCACATTGTCATGACGGATGGAGTGCGAATTCTGACGATTCCGCGACACAATCCGGTGAATGCATTCACGATGGGCGGTATTGTCCGCGACGCCGGAATAAGTTTGGAGCAGTTTCGGGAGTTGTTGTAGCTGCACGAACAATTCATGCGTCTGCGGGCGCCGACTTTCTCTCACCCGACGCCTCCACAGGCGCACCCCGCCCCCAAAGCGATACACTCTTTTCATGCCTTCCCGCACCACAGCCCGCATCAGCCTGACCGCCTTGCTCGGCACGCCGGTCACCGATTCCCAGGGCCATCTGCGCGGGCGGCTCAAAGACATCGCCGTGGCCACCGGCGAGGACGCGGGCAAGGTTGCCGGCCTGGTGCTCAAGACCCGCGACGGCCTCTGCATTGTGCCATCGCACCAGGTGATGGAGACGCCCGCCGGCACGCTCGAACTGCGCTCTTCCGGCGCACTGGTGCCGCTCGAGGATCAAGGCAATTACCTCTATCTGCAACAAGATCTCATCGACCGCCAGATCATCGACATTCACGGCCGCAAGGTGGTGCGCGTCAACGACGTCGATCTGGAGTGGATGGGCCAGGGCGCGGCGCATCTGCTGCGCGTGGCCGAGGTCGAGGTGGGCTTGCGGGGAGCCTTCCGCCGTGTCTTCAAGGGGCTGCTGCCGCGCTCGGCGCTCGACCGGCTTTCGCGCCACTTCACCGCCCGCTGCATTCCCTGGGAGTTCGTCGATGTCATTGAGGTCGATCCGGCGCGCCGCGTCAAGCTGCGCATCGCATACGAGCGGCTGGCCGAGATGCACCCCTCCGATCTAGCCGACATTCTGGAAGACCTGGCCCCGGCCGAACGCGAGGCCGTCTTCACTTCGCTGGATGAAGAGGTCGCCGCCGAGACCCTCGAAGAGGTCGAACCAAAGCTGCAAAAATCCCTCCTCGAAAAGCTGGATGAAGAGAGAATCGCCGACATCGTCGAAGAGATGGACCCTGGCGCGGCCGCCGACCTGCTGGCCGAACTCAGCGAGGAGCAGTCCGACGCCATCTTAGAGGAAATGGAACCGGAGGAGCGCCAAGAGGTCTCCGAGCTGCTGGAGTTCGACGAGGACTCGGCCGCCGGCTGCATGACCACCGACTTCGTCGCCCTGGGCAGTGAGGCGACCGTCGCCCAGGCCGTCGAGGCGTTGCGCGGCTTTGACGGCGATCTGGAGAGCGTGACCGAAATCTACCTGCTGGATGAGAAGCGTGTGCTGCGCGGCGCGATTCCTCTGGCGCGGCTGGTGATGGCCCAGCCGGAGACGCGCCTGAGTGTGCTGGCCGAGGCCCGCGTCCTCTCCTGCCCCATCCACCTCGGCCAGAATGAACTGGCCGAACTCTTTGACAAGTACAACCTGCACGCGCTGGCGGTGGTGGATGCGCAGGGACGCATGGCGGGTGTCGTCCAGGCCGACCACGTGATCAGCTTTCTGCGCGATAAACTATAGTGCCAGCGGCTATCCGGCATTCTACTCTTCCGCAAAGTCAAGGAAAGACAATTATTAGGGTGGGCTGCTGGGCGTCAAAGGTAGATTTCGATAGAAAACCAGCTTTTATTATGGTAACCTGCAACTTATGCAGGTATTGGTGAACATTCCCGATGAAATTGCCGCGCAAGTGATGGCCAGCGGTAGGTCTCCGGAGGGTTATGTTCAGGAGTTGATAGCCGAGCGCGCCCCCGACGCACTCCCAATCATCGCAAAGAATATGTTGGATTTAGAGAGTTTTTTTACAGAAATATCCGCATTTTCCGGAAAAGTTCCCGTGCCGCCGGACGAGGCTTTCTCGCGTGAAAGCCTGTATCGGGATCATGACTGATGGCGTTCAGGTGCGCGGTGGACACCAATGTGCTGCTCAGGCTTTCTGAGCGAAACCATCCGCAATTCAATTTGATTTCAACCGCGATGCGTCGTTTGGTGATGCAAGGCGCGGAGTTTTGTTTTGCGCCTCAGAACCTGGGCGAATTCTGGAATGCGAGCACTCGTCCTCCTCAACAAAACGGATTCGGCCGCTCGGTTGAAGAGACCCGGCAGTTGCTTGATTCGATTCAGCGAGGGATGACGCTGTTGGCGGAAACGGAACGCGTCTGCACGGTTTGGCAGCGCCTTCTTGTCACTTGCGAAGTGCGAGGCGTTCAGGTTCATGATGCCCATCTTGCAGCGGTGCTTGAAGTTCATGGAGTGACTCGTCTGCTTACCTTCAACGGCGCGGATTTCAAGCGTTTTCCCGGACTCACCGCTATTCATCCGCGCGATGTGCAGGAGCAAAGTTTTCGTTTTGAAATCGAGAAGAAAGGAATTTAGAGTATGCGTTGCTGCCAGTATTTGCTTTTCAGCGCTGGCGGTGGTGGATGCGCAGGGACGCATGGTCGGCGTCGTCCAGGCCGACCACGTGATCAGCTTTCTGCGCGACAAATTATAGTGTTAACCTCATTTTCTCTGTGCTACACTTTCCGCTAAGCTCCGTACAAACATTTTTTCATCGTCTCCCATCCCGCCTGAACTCTGCTTATCAGCGGACCCTCGCGTGGGTATGGGCGGATGGAAGAAGAGGAACGCATGACGACGCCGCAAGACCCTCGCAAGCCCGCCAGACCGGCGATGTATGGCATTACGCCGACGCCCTATGAAATACCCTCCCATCGCCTCCCAGAGCCGAAGCTGCGGGAGAGCGGCCGTCCGTGGTTTATCTCGCTCTTCGCCATTGCCAATTTAATTCAGGGCGGTGTTTACCTGCTGTTGGCGCTGGTCCCATGGAGCGATCCAACCTCGGATTTGGCCTCGACGATGATCTCCCACCGGGACCTGGTCTTCGGCCTGCTTCCGCGGTTCGTCCAGCCATCACGGGCGATAAATGGCGCAGCCTTCAATCACGTGCTTCCAGGGCTTTCGATCATTTTCCTGCTGCTCGGGCTGATTTACATCTTCGCGGCATGGAAGCTGTGGGATATGGACCCATGGTGGTACTTCATCATCCGCTGGGCGATGATGTTGTCGGCTCTAAAAATAGTGGCCACATTCGCGCTGGCCATCTCAGCCGATTATGTCGTGGCTTCTGGTCCGCGGCTGATTTCCAATACGACGATGCTGCTGATGATGCCTTACATCTTCTGGAATATGCTGATCTTTGGCTACTTTGTCTCGATGCCCGACGTCCCCAAGGCCTACGACAGCAACGGCTAATTCTATTGCCCGTCTGTCGCAAAGTGCTCTTTCGGGAGATTTCTCTCCTTTTCTGAGCAGAAATGCTCACATCCGGTTCCTTTCTTGTCATAATCTGCAAGATAGGGGGAGGAAATTCCCCTGATCTGTGAAAGAATCCATAGATGATGCAGTTTCCCAAGATCATTCAGGGCGGCATGGGCGTGGGCGTCTCCAACTGGCGGCTGGCCAATGCGGTCTCCAAACTCGGTCAGCTCGGCGTGGTCTCAGGCACCGCGCTGGATTCGCTCTTTGTGCGCCGCCTCGCCGATGGCGACAAGGGCGGCAATATGCGCCGCGGCTTGGATGCCTTTCCCTTTCCCGAAATGGCCAAGCGCATCTGGGACGAGTACTTCGTCCCCGGCGGCAAGGTTGCGGGCGTGCCTTACCCGCTGCCGCCCATGCACCAGCGCCGCGACCTGCGCAAGGTCGTCGAACTGTGCATTGTGAGCAACTTCGTCGAGGTCTTTCTGGCGCGCGAAGGGCACAAGAATCCCGTCGGAATCAATTTTCTTGAGAAGGTGCAGATGCCGCATCTGTCGTCGATCTACGGCGCGATGCTGGCCGGCGTCGGCTATGTGCTGATGGGCGCGGGCATTCCGCTGCACATTCCCGGCGTGCTGGACGCCTTGGCGGCCCATCATCCGGCCGAGTACAAGCTGAGCGTGATCGGCGCGGCGCAGGGGCAGGACTTTGCGATGTTCTTCGATCCGGCAGAGTACGTGGAAGGCCCGCTGCCGATTCTCGAACGGCCCCGCTTTCTGGCTATCGTCAGTTCGAACACCCTGGCTTCCACCATGCTACGCAGGGCCACCGGGCGCGTCGACGGGCTGGTGATCGAAAGCCCCACGGCGGGCGGGCACAATGCGCCGCCGCGCGGCAAGTTGATGCTCAACGCCAACGGCGAGCCGATCTATGGCGAGCGCGATCTGGTTGATATTGCCGGCCTGCGCGCCCTGGGCGTTCCCTTCTGGCTGGCCGGGGGCTATGGAAATGCCTGGAAGGTGCGCGAGGCGCTCGACCAGGGCGCCGCGGGCGTGCAGGTAGGCACCGCCTTCGCCTTCAGCGAAGAGTCCGGAATGAGGCCCGATCTGAAGAAGGCGCTGCTGGCCCAGGCGGTTGACGGTACAGGCGAGGTCTTTACCGACCCTGTCGCCTCGCCCACGGGATTCCCCTTCAAGGTGGCGATCCTGCAAGGCTCCTACTCCGATCCGGCGGTTGCCGAGGCGCGGACCAGGGTCTGCGACATCGGCCTGCTGCGCGAGTCCTATGTGATGCCAAACGGCAATATCGGCTATCGCTGCTCGGCTGAGCCGGTGGAGAATTTCGTAGCCAAGGGCGGAAAAGTCGAGGAGACGGTGGGGCGCAAGTGCCTCTGCAACGCATTGATGGCCAACATCGGCTACCAGCAGGCGCGCAAGGACGGTTCCGTGGAGCCGCCCCTGATCACCATCGGCGACGATCTGAATACCGTCGCGCAGTTCCTCGCCAGTGGCCGCGCATCGTATAGCGCCGCCGAAGTGGTCGAGTCGCTGCTGAGTCTGGCGGCGGACGCGGAGCCGGCTCAGGCCGTTGAATCATCCCTGGCGCAAGAGCAGGTTATGGCCACCGCCTGACAGGCGAAATGGGCACGATTGCTGTCGTCTTCAGAAAATTAGGGTGGAATCTCCGATGGAGAGATTCCACCCTTCTTCTTTGTCGGTGCCCCATCCATTCAGCTTTTTGCGGAATGGGTGGGAGCGATTTGCATTTCTTTGCTCTTGGCTTAGCTCTTGCTTGGAGCCTTCGGCTTGCGCGCCTCCACCGACGGCAGGGCAGGGAAGGCCGCGTGCGGCTCGGTCTGATACCAGAAGGCCGCCGAATAAAAATCATCGGAGCGGTCATTGTCGGCGCCGTGCTCGATAGTCACGCGAATCGACTTCTCAAAGGCGATGGGGCTTTCCGTGTGCCAGCGATAGAGGCAGTAGCGTCCACCCAGCTTCTCCGGGGTCACCATGTAAGGCGCGCCGTTGTGCTGGAAGCCGAAGGGCTGGCCGTAGAAATCCCAGGCGCCGTTGTAGTAGTCCTCGGTTCCGGTGCCGTTGATAGTGGGCAGCGGGTCGCCGTCGATGAACATCATGTCGTCGCCCTCGCCGAACCAGCCGTCTTTGTTCTGCACGACGGCCTGCGTCACTCCCACAAAATGCCCTTTGCCCGCGGCCTCAAGAAAGACGTAGTTGTGCGCGCCATTCAGGTTCTTGCCGTTGATAGCGCTGGGAGTGGCCACGCAGGGCGCGGCCTGGCGATATTGCGCATGGAAGCGGCCCAGGTTGGCAGGCAGCTTGCGCAGCGTCACGTAATCGATGGCGAAGTAAAGGCTGTCGGTGCGGATAGGGCCTTCGTTGCTCAGCGTCAGGCGGGCGGCGCTGGAGAAGGGCATCTTGAAGTAGGCGTTGAGCGCTTTCATGGGCGCCACGGCCACCAGCGCCGACTGATAGGTAAAATACTCGCCCAGGCCCAGGCCGAAGAAGTCGCCGATGGGCACTTCAATCGAAGGTGTCTTTTCGCCGTCCCACCAGGCGCGCAGCACCAGGTTCTTAAGGTGCATCGGGTCCGGCGAGTTGATGGTGAACCAGAGGTGGGTGATGACGCCGGCGCCGGTAACGTCGAGCAGCGTTGCCGTCTTGCCCGCCTCCACCCTGACCCAGTCGTCGTTGCCGCCCGTGCGGTCCCAACTGGAGGAGCGCCGAGCCTTGTAACTGCGCAGACGGGCCAGCTCGAAGAGTTCTTCGGGCGCGGCTTGCTCCGGCGCGGCGGGTGGAGTGACAGCATTGGTGGTTGCGCCGGCCGCGGCTCCCGCGGCGCTTACTCCCAGCAGCGCGGCCGCGGAGACCATGCCTCCGAGCAGCTTGCGCCGCGCGGATACGTTTTCATTGGAGTTGATGGATGACATTTGCGTTTCCTCTCCTGTTTTCTGTGTTGAGAAATCATTTCAAGATCATCGATGGAACTTACCCGCGCAGCGCGGGAAAGATCGTTACCCGCAACTGCGTTGAACCGTATGGAACCAGAGTAATTCGCTCCAGGGTTTCGCTCACCTTGCTCACGCTCAACTCCGGCAGCGGCGGAGTGAACTTCTGACTCACGTCGTCGGGGTTGGTTTGCAGCTCCCAATCGTCGATGCGCCGCGCCGGCACTGTAAGCGCGAGCGGCGGATTCTCCCAGGGGTCGAGCTCCTGGCTCGGCGTCAGCGCTCGCTTTTTGACTTCAACTTCGCTCGCCAGTTTGGCCGTGTCAAGCGCCAGTCCGTAGTTCCAGACGCTGGCCGGCGTCGCCTCCCAACTGGGAAACTCGGCCGTGGTGTACTTCGGCTCGACCAGCGTCGTCCAGTTCTCCTTGATCGGCAGCGAATAGACCAGCGGTCCGCGCTCGATTCCCATGCCGTTCTGCGGCCAACGAGTGACGGCCAGCTTCATCGGCAGAGTGAGCGTGACCACGTCGCCGGGTTTGAAGGTGCGATTGATAACCGCGAAGCCCTTGCTGGTGCGCGAGACGGCAACCGGCGCGCCATTCAACGCCAGCCGCGGCGCATCGCACCAGGCGGGAATCCTCAAAGAGAGCGGAAATGCGACGGCGCGATCGGCGTTGATTTTGAAGTGAATCTGCTCCTCGAAGGGATAACGCGTCGTCTGCGTAATCTCCACCTGCTGGTTGTCCTCGCCCACGGCGGCCTTCACCTTCGACGGGCCGTAAAGCACCGCCGCCAGCCCGCTATCATTGGTCTTCATCCACATGCGAATTGCGTAATTAGGCAGGATGCGATGAACATTGCCGCCGCAGCATGCGGTATGCTGCCCGGGATTCGGTTGATAGGCCATCATGCGCCCGCCGTGTTCCATCACGTTGTGGTCGGAGTTCAGCGTGGCCAGGAATTGATTGGGGCAAGAGAAGTATTGCAGCGCCTTCCAATCGTTTTTGATCGCTCCCGGCGCGGCGTTGAAGAAGGCGCGCTCCACGCGATCGGCCCAGATTGCGTCTCCAGTGGCCATCAGCATATAACCCCACGTCCACATATGATCGGCGATATCGCAGGTCTCATGCGAGTCGAGCGATGTTACCGTGCGATAAAACTCCGTAGTGGAAGGAATGCCGTCGATCAGCATATGGTGGTCAAAGATGCGGCGTTCGGCGGCCTGCGCAAAGCGGAGATACTCTTCCTTGCCCGTATAGAGATAGAGAATCGCCGGCTGCTTGATGGTTTCCGCGTATGTACAGCCGTGGCAATCGATCGGCGTGTCGGCAAAGACGCGCAGCCGCGATAAGTCGCCATGCCCCGGATCACCGTTGATCTTCATGAACTCGCGCCACGAGCCTTCGGCCAGCGCCAGCAACGCGGGATCGCCGGTGCGCTCATAACACCAGAGCATCGATTCGATGTTGGTGATGTTTCTCTCCGGCCTTGCGTAGTTAGCCGTATCGCCGAGATAGTGTTTTCTGAGCGCCTCGGCGATGTTAGTGCTGTCAGCTCCGCCGGGGGCAGGTTGCGCATCCCACAGCGCCGACAGGCTGCGAAACATCACATTCTGCGGCCAGCGATGAAAGGCAATCCTGGGGTCCTGAAAACTCTTTGCTCCCAGATAGCCGTCTGCTCCGGCGTGGGCCAGCGTGTAGTCAATCGACGCGCGCGTCTGCGCCATCAGTTGCTCGTCTTGAAGCACAATGGCCAGCCGCGTGGCGCCATCAATCCAATAGGCCTTCTGCTCCCAGGGCCACCAGGCATCGTCATTCTGCGCGTCGCCACGCTCCTCGCCCGCCCAAAACGCATCGCTGAACGGCCAGGAGACCTGCGGCAGCTTGGAGCCGAGCTGCGCAGCCTGCTTTTCCAGGTAAGCGCGCAGCCAGCCATCCGGCTGCACCGCGCCGGGCGCCAGCGAGCGCAAAGCGCCGTGAGAAATCGCCGCCCCGTCCGGCTCCGCGCCTTCGAGCAGGGAACTTGACCCCATCAGCATCGCGGAGCTTATCAAGGCAAGGCGCATGAAGTCGCGGCGATTCAGCTCATTTTCGTGGGTATTGGCTCCAGATTCCATCAAAAATCTCTTTCTTCAAGCCCAAAAATGGGGCCGTTGCCGCGCAGAAAAATACTATCATAGGGCATCCCGCGTCCGTTCGCCTCACCCCGCCCTCGCCTGTTATGGTCAAAGTGGAACCCATGAATCCTCCCTAGGAACCCGCGAATATGTTGAAGCGTTGGCGAATCCGGATACTGCTGTTTATGGCCGTCCTCGGCCCCGGATTCATTACCGCCAACGTCGATAACGACTCCGGCGGCATCCTCACCTACTCGCAGGCCGGCGCGCAATACGGCTACACCCTCCTCTGGACGATCATTCCCATCACCATCGCCCTCATCGTTGTGCAGGAGATGTGCGCCCGCATGGGCGTGGTCACCGGCAAAGGCTTGAGCGACCTCATTCGCGAGGAATTCGGCCTGCGCCTCACCTTCATCCTCATGGTGATGCTGGTGGTGGTCAACTACACCAATGTGGTCACGGAGTTCATCGGCATCGCCGGCTCGATGCACCTTTTTCACGTCTCCAAATTCATCAGTGTGCCTTTTTGCGCGGCGCTGGTCTGGTACATGGTGGTGAAGGGCAGTTACAAAAGCACGGAAAAGATCTTCATCATCGCTTCGCTGGTTTACATCTGCTACATCTTTGCCGGCGTGCTCTCGCAGCCCAGTTGGCACGATGCGCTGTGGGCCACCGTCAAGCTGCCGGCCCGCTCGGTGTGGAGCGAAAAGGCCTATATGTACATGGCCATCGGCGTCGTCGGCACCACCATCGCACCGTGGATGCAGTTCTATCTGCAATCGTCGATCGTGGAAAAAGGCATTCGCGTCAAGGACTACGCCGCCTCGCGGCTGGACGTGATCATCGGCAGCCTCTTCACGGACATCGTCGCTTGGTTCATCATCGTGGCCTGCGCCGCCACGCTCTTCGTCCATGGCATGGGCGCCATCCAGGTGGCCTCGGACGCCGCCGAAGCCATGCGCCCACTGGCCGGCGACTACGCCTTCATCCTCTTCGCCTTCGGCCTCTTCAACGCCTCGCTCTTCGCCGCTTCCATCCTGCCGCTCTCCACGGCCTACACCGTCTGCGAGGGCCTGGGCGTCGAGTCAGGCGTAGACAAGAACTTCAAACAGGCGCCGTTCTTTTACTGGCTTTACTCGCTGCTCATCGCAGGCGGGGCGCTGACTGTGCTGCTGCTGCCCGACGCGCAGTTGATCAACGTCGCCATCCTCTCGCAGGTCCTCAACGGCGTCCTGCTCCCGGTGGTCATCATCCTCATGCTGATGCTCATCAACCGCCAGGACCTGATGGGCGAGCACAAGAACTCCCGCCTATGGAACGTGATCGCCTGGGCCACCAGCATCATCGTCATTGGCATGACGCTGGTCATGCTCTGGGGCATGATTCCGGGCCATTGACCACCGGCGGTGGGGCCAGCCACCTGCGGCTCGGAGTGTTAACAGGCCCTGATAACCTCAGCCGCTCAGCCGGCGGTTCATTCCGTGGGTACCCCTTGCAACGCGGCTCAAGATGCTGCGGAGGGCCGATATAGTAAAAGCAAGGGGTAATCTTTGAGCGAGAGAATGCCAGCAGGAGAAGCTCATCCAGCCGAGCCGGTTGAAGCGGAAGCGCGCGGGCCGGGCGGTCTCTCTCATGCGTGGCGGGCGTTGCGCCATCGCAACTTCAGGCTGTTTTTTGGCGGGCAGACCATCTCGCTCGTCGGCACGTGGATGACGCGCGTGGCCACGGGCTGGCTGGTCTACCGCATCACCGGCTCGGCGCTGCTGCTGGGCACGGTGAGCTTTGCCGGGCAGATTCCTTCCTTTCTGCTGGCGCCCTTTGCCGGCGTGTGGGTTGACCGGCTGGACCGCCGTAAGGTGCTGGTGTGGACGCAGACCCTCTCCATGGTCCAATCGCTGGCACTGGCGGCGCTCACGCTTTCCGGCCATATCACGATTCCCCTGCTGCTGGTTTTGAGCGTGATGCAAGGCTGCATCAATGCCTTCGATATGCCGGGCCGTCAGTCGTTCATGGTGAAGATGGTGGACGACAAGCGCGACCTGCAGAACGCCATCGCCATCAACTCGTCGATGGTGAATGTGGCGCGCCTGATCGGCCCGTCGCTGGCCGGAATGTTGATTGCGGTATCGAGCGAGGGCTGGTGTTTTCTGATTGACGGCATCAGTTACATCGCCGTAATCATCTCGCTGCTGATGATGCGGCTGCACACGCCCGTCGTCGAGCGCAAGGCCACGTCGATGCTCTTCGAGTTGAAGGCGGGCTGGACCTATGTTTCGGAGTTTCTGCCGATTCGCACAATTCTTCTGCTCTTTGCCTTGGTGAGCCTGATGGGGATGCCGTTTGTGGTGCTGATGCCGATCTTCGCCAAGAAGGTGCTGCATGGCGGGCCGCACACGCTGGGATTTTTAATGGCCTCAATGGGCCTCGGCGCGCTGGTTTCGGCGCTCTCGCTGGCGGCGCGCAGGAATGTCCGCGGGCTGGTGAGGATCATTCCCATCGCGGCTGGAGTCTTTGGCCTGGGGCTGGTTGGCTTCGGGCTTTCGCATTGGTTCTGGCTCTCCATGGCGATGGTCTTCATCGCGGGGATGGGCATGATGCAGGGGATGGCGGCCAGCAACACCGTGATCCAGACGATTGTCACAGAAGACAAGCGCGGCCGCGTGATGAGCTACTATACGATGGCCTTCATGGGCATGGCGCCCTTTGGCAGTTTGCTGGCCGGGACGATGGCGCACAACTTTGGCGCGCCCTGGACGGTGAGGATGAATGGCGTTGCGGTTTTGCTGGGCGCGGCCTGGTTCGCCACGCAACTGCCAAAGCTGCGGCGCCAGATTCGGCCCATCTATCAGGAGATGGGGATACTGCCGGCTGAGGAATTGCAACTGGCGGAGGAGGGAATTGAGCAATGAGCGAAGAAAAATCAGAAATTGAAACCGTGAGCGGGACAAAAGTAGTTATTCCCAGCGAACTAAGTCGAAGTCTTGGGATTAGCTTAAAGGACGCGGTCCGAGAAGCAGTGGCGAAACAAATGGAGAAGAGGGCGACACCAGATCAACAGGAAGTAGCAGTTGCTCTTGCCCTCGAACCGCGACGCACAGCCATCGTAGTCATCGACATGCAAAAGGGCATTGCGGGAATGCCCGGTGGCGCGCCGCACACCAAGCCCACCGTCATCGCCAACTGCGCCCGCCTTCTGGCCGCAGCCCGCGCCGCTGGTTCGCAGCCGGTGCTGGTGCATGTGGGCGGCGCGCCGGATGGCGCGGACCGGCTTAAACCAACCTCCGACCAGCCGATGCGCTCACTTGGCGCGCTGCCGCCGGATTGGAGCGAGTTGATTCCCGAACTCGACCGCCAACCCGGCGACATTGTGATTCTCAAGCGCCAGTGGGGCGCATTCTACGGCACCGACCTTGACCTGCAACTGCGCCGCCGGGGCCTCGGGACGATTGTGATCTGCGGCATTGCCACCGAGTTCGGCGTGGAGAGCACGGCGCGCGACGGCTACGAGCGCGGCTACGAGCTGATCTTCGCCGAGGATGCAATGACCGGCATGACCGCCGAGAGCCACGTCAATAGCACAACCCGCATCTTTCCGCGCCTGGGGCGGGTGCGCGCAACCGAGGAAATTCTAGCCGCGCTCGCGGGCTGAGGAGCGAAAAATCAGTTGCATCCGGGCGGAAACCGCTATAAGATGCGACAGATGACGCTCGTGCCTGAACCCGGAGATGCCATGCCCGTGCCACGGCTGCGCCTGAGCGAGATGGACCAGTTGTGCGTGGCCATCCAGGCAGGCTCGCCTGCGGAGCTGATGGAGCGGGCCGAGGCGGCGCTGGCCGACTCGAAGTTCCTTGAGTTGCGGCTCGATTCGCTGCCCAAGCCGCTGGCGGCGCTGCCCAAAGTCAAAGAATTCCTCGACAGCCATCGCGACGCGACAGTGATCGCCACCTGCCGGCGCAAGCAGTTTGGGGGCAGCTTTGACGGCGCGCTCAGGGCCGAATTGGAGGTGCTGACGAAGGCCGCCGAAGCCGGCTGCCAGATTGTCGATTTGGAGGTTGAGTCGGCGGAGGAGGCCGCGCCGCGGCAACTCGACCAACTGCGCGCCCACCTGCGCGCCGCGGGCACGGCGCTGCTGGTGAGCTTTCACGACTTCACGCGCACCAAAGGATTGGAGCAGGCGGCCGAGCGCATCGAGGCCTTTCGTCCGGAGTTCGTCAAAGTGGTGGCGACGGCCAAGTCGCTCACCGACAATCTGGCCATGCTCAAGCTGATCGAGGAGCGCTCGCGCTCGACCCATGTGGTGGGCATCAGCATGGGCGAGGAGGGAGTAGTGAGCCGCATTCTCGGCCTGCGCGCCGGCGCGTCCTTCACCTTTGCCTCGCTGGACGACGGGATTGAAACCGCGCCCGGCCAGGTGAGCGTCCGCGCCCTGCGCAACCTCTATCGCGCCGAGCAGCTTGACCAGGCGACGCGTATCTTCGGCGTGGCGGGCAACCCCATCGCGCACTCGCTTTCGCCACTGATGCACAACACCGCCTTCCGACGCGAGAACGTGAACGCGGTGCTGATTCCGCTGAAGACGCACAAGCTGGCTGACCTGCTGAACCTGGCGCGCGAGCTGCCGCTGGCGGGCGTGGCCGTGACCATGCCGCTGAAGCAGGAGGTTCTGGCGCATCTGGCCACGAGCGACCCGCTCACGGGCCGCATCGGCGCCTGCAACACGCTGCGGATGGGCGCGGACGGCAAGATCGTCGGCTTTAATACGGACGTGGCGGGGGTGGTCCGCCCGCTGGAGAAACGGCTCCGGCTCAAGGGCGCAAAGATTGCTGTGCTGGGCGCGGGAGGCGCGGCGCGGGCCGCCGTCTTCGGCCTGGTGGATCAGGGCGCGGAGGTTTTCATCGTCAATCGCACCCACGAGAACGCCGTGAAGCTGGCCAGGGAAGCCAAGGCCCATGCGCTCAAGCGCGAGCAGTTCGCCAAGAATCGCTTCGATGTGCTCATCAACTCCACACCCTGCGGCATGGCGGGCAACAAGCAGCCGCTGCCGATTGCCGCGGACGAACTGAACGCCGACCTGGTCTTCGAGATGGTCTACAATCCTCTGGAGACGCCGCTGCTCAAGCTGGCCAAAGAGCGCGGCATCCCCGTCGTTAGCGGCCTGGAGATGTTTGTGCAGCAGGGCGCGCGCCAGTTTGAAATCTGGACAGGCAAGCCCGCGCCAGAATCGGAGATGCAGCGCGTGGTGGAGCTGGAGTTGCGCAAGCGGGGTTGAGATTCGCGTCTCTTCCAGTCTCAGATTCGAGAGTTGTGACACCCACAACAACAAGGGAAGGAAGACCAAAATGATTCACCGGATGGATGCGAGAAAATGCAGCTTCGGGTTTGTGCTGATCGCGCAATGCCTGCTGCTCTGTGTGCCCAAACCAGCAAGCGCGGGGAGTTGCGAGAGCCTAGCCGCGCTCGAAATCCCGCAGGCGACGATTGAGAAGGCGGAGGTGGTGACGCAGAGTATCTTCAAGACGCTTGATAACAAGCCCATCGAGAATCTGCCTCCCTTTTGCCGGGTCACGGCGGTTCTCAAGCCCAGCCCGGACTCCGCGATTCGCGTCGAGATGTGGCTGCCGCAATCCGGCTGGAATGGCCGGCTCGAAGGCACCGGGAACGGCGGTTTTGCCGGCTTCATTTATTACGATGAATTGGCCGCCGGACTCCGAATGGGCTACGCGGTTGTCAATACCGATATGGGTATGTCGGTCCCTGCCGGCGCCGACGCCGGCATCTTCTTCAACCGTCCGGAACGCTGGGCAGACTGGGGTTATCGGTCCACGCACGAGACGACCGTGATCGCCAAGCGGCTGGTGGAGGCCTACTATGGACGCGCCGCGCAAAAAGCCTATTTTCTGGGCTGCTCCACCGGTGGCCAGCAGGCCATGTCGGAGGCGCAACGCTACCCTGATGACTACGACGGCCTGGTCTCTGGCGCTCCACCCAACAATCGCACCGGCGTTCACTTGAATATTTTCTGGAGTTACTGGGCGATGCACCGCACGCCGGAGTCCTACATTCCGCCTTCCAAGATTGCCCTGCTGGGAAAGGCAGTTTCGGCCGCCTGCGCTGGACGCGACGGCGCTGATGAGGGAGTGATCAACGATCCGCGCCAATGCCGCTTCGATCCCGCTTCTCTTCTGTGCAAAGGCGCCGACACGGACAGTTGTCTCACCGGGCCGCAAGTCGAGACAGCGAGACTCGTCTATCAGGGGCCTCGGAATCCGCGAACGCACAGTGAAATCTATCCAGGCGTGCCGCGCGGAAGCGAAAGCCTCTGGGTGCGGGATTTCGGCGCGCCTCCGGCAGCAATTCAGCAGCCTCCCTTTGCGCCGATCTTCCAATGGGTCTTCGGAACGAACTGGGATTGGCGTTCCTTTGATTTCGACACGCAGACCGCTGAGTTCATTCGCCGCTTGGCGCCTAGCGTGAACGCAACAAACCCGGATCTGGACCAACTCCGCAAGCTGGGACACAAACTGCTGGTCTATCACGGCTGGGAGGATTCCTTGGTGGTTCCAGAGGAATCCGTCAACTATTGGAAGGCGGTGCGCGCGCGAGATCAGAGCCGACCCGCCGCTGCTTCGCCGGGAAAGATCGACGACTCTTACCGGCTCTTCATGGTTCCAGGAATGGGGCATTGCGGAGGCGGTCCCGGAGCCGAAAGCTTCGATCCGCTCTCGGCCATGGTGAAATGGGTGGAAGACGGCGTTGCGCCAGAGCGGATCGTCGCCACGAAATATAGTTCAGATCCATCAGCCCCCGGAGTTGCCTATCAGCGTCCGCTGTGTCCATATCCGAAAGTTGCGCGCTACCAAGGCAGCGGCAAGATTGAAGACGCCGCCAGTTATGCCTGTGTCGATCCTGACAAGCTGCCGGCCAAACGGTGAAGAAGAAATCATCGGGGTAGTGTGAACAGGACCTAGGTCTTTGACCGTTGGAAGTTGTACCAATTACGGGTGCCCCACCCACGCCGCGTATTTGTTTTTGCGGCTAGGGTGGGAGGTGCAAATCTATGCGGTCAAAGTACTAGGCTTGCAAAAACAAGTCAGGAGTGTTTCAATCAGATTATTGAAACAGGGGTGCTCCACTGTGTGGGGCTGAGAGATACCCTCGAACCCGATCCGGATAATACCGGCGTGGGAAGCTTTCCAATTCTGGTAGCCTACTTCATCGAGTCAAGCGTGAGTTCTCTTGTTTCATTCAGTTGGATACAAGGGGAGTTCATGCTCAATTTTGCAGATTCGGACCGGATTTCATCGCGTTCTTTCGTACGCAATCACATCACGCAACAGCGGCGCACCGCGCTGGGTCTGCTCTTCTGCTGGCTGGCGATTTCCGTCATAGCCCTCGCGCAAAGTGCAACTCCACCAGCAGACGCGACGAAGACGGAGGCATCGCAACCGAAGCTGCCGCGCGTATCAACTACGGTTGTAGTGCATGGCGAGATCACGGACGATTATCATCCCGAGGCTGTAACGGTGGGCACGCTGGATGGCGCAACGCTGAAAGAGACGCCGCTTTCGGCCACCGTGGTGACGCGCGAGTTGCTCAATGATCAAGGTGCGCGCCTGCTCTCGGATGTGGTGAAGAACGACGCCTCGATTAGCGAGGATTACGCGCCGGTGGGTTACTATGGCGACTACGAGATTCGCGGCTTTGCGATTGATCTGGCCACGGGACTTGAGATCAACGGCATGACCATCGCCGGCGAGCAGGATGTGCCTCTGGAAAACAAGGAGCGCGTCGAACTGCTCAAAGGCATCGCCGGCCTGGAGAGCGGCGTGGCTTCGGCGGGCGGGCTGATCGACTATGTGACAAAAAGACCAACGACAATCAAGGCCGTCGATCTGGCCACTGATCATCGCGGGAGCACCTACGGCGCGGTCGATCTGGGACATCTTTTTGGCAGGCAAAAGCAGGTGGGCGCGCGCGTAAATCTCGCCGGCGAAAAAATCATGAGCTACGTGAACGACGCCAACGGCGGACGCGGCGTAGGCGCGGGCGCGGCCGATTGGAAGCTCAGCGCGAAGGCGATTTTGAAGGGCGACTTCGAGTACCAGCACAAGGTGGAGCGCTCGGTCTGCGGCTATCAGTTGCTGGGCGGAACGACGGTGCCCGACATCAACAGAATCTTTCCATCGACGATGCTGGGCGAGCAGTCATGGGAAAAGCCGAACACCTTCGACACCTTCAACACCGGCGCGCGGCTGGACTACGATCTGCCGCATGAGTGGAAGGCCTTCGCCGCTGCGAGCTACAGCCATTCGCTGATCGATGACAATGTGATCTATGCTTACGGAAACAGCGTCGCAACTCCCAACTACTTTTTTGCTCCCGACGGCACATATGACATCTACGACTATCGCAATCCGGGCGAACTGCGCATCGACGCGCTCACTGAGGCAATCGCGGCGGGTCATGTGAAGACGGGTGCAATCACGCACGATCTTGCCTTCGGCGGATCGATCTTTCTGCGCAGTGTGCAGCAGCCGGGGTACTACACCCTCGCCAACCCGTCCTCCCCCGACGGCGTCATTCAAGACGGCGCGGTTTACACCTGGATTGGCTCGGAGAATATCTATCAGCCAAACGCGCCCTTTTCCGGCGCAACCAACAGCGACGGCGTTCGCCAGCTCGCCGGTCCGCGCAGGCTGTGGGAAGATAATCATCAATCGGCCGCAGTCGTGCAAGATCGCATTCATCTTCCCGCTCACATTCAGTTGATTGCCGGCGGGCGCTTCGATTCCCTGCGCGATCATAATTACTCGCTCAGTGCAACCAGCCCCGGAAAGCTTCCAACGCTTACCGATAAACCGATCTGGTTGCCGCAATACGCGGCCACCTATAATCCTGTGAGCACTCTCACGCTTTATGGCAACTACGCAGTGCTGCTGTCGCTTGGGCCGCAAGGACCGTGGTGGGTAGATAACGCAAACCAGTTTCTTGCGCCCTTCAGGTCGCGGCAAGCAGAGATCGGCGCAAAGTATGAACCGGGACAGCGAATTCTTTTGACAACGGCCTTCTTTCGCATGCGTTCTCTATTTTTTTATCCGAAGGTAATTCAAACGCCGGACAGCTTTTGCACCGCAAATGAATTCAATGCGCCCGGCGATTTATGTTTTGAGGCAGAAGGCCGCGAGACGCACAACGGCATCGAATTGAATGCTGAGGGCAAGGCCACGAACTGGTTGCGATTGACCGCTTCAGCAGCGGCCATTCGCGCTCTTTCCACAGACACGGGTACGCCGAGCTTCGATAACAAGCAGGTGCTCAATGTGCCGCATCTGCGCACCGCATTGTTCGCCGACCTCGCATTGCCTCATGCGCGCGGAGTGCATTTAATGCCGGGCTGGGGCTACACCGGGCGCAAGGAGGCCACGCGCGACGACGCGGTCAGTGTGCCGGGCTACAACCTCTTCAACCTGGGCGCGCGTTACACGCCCGGCGGAGAGCAGGGACGCGTAACGCTGCGGCTCTATGCCGATAACATCACCGACAAACGCTACTGGAAGGACACCGGCGCAAATTACGGCGACACCTTCATTCACCTGGGCGCGCCCACGACAGTGCGGCTCTCGGCGCACTACACATTCTAAGTTTGCGAACGAATGCAGAGGATGCACATTTGATGAGTACGGCGGCAAAGATGCATGGATTGGACGGTACGCTGGTGGAAGCAGACTGGCCGCCGCTCACGCTCGATGATGTGTGCGCCGTGCTCGCGCATTTCTCTGGCTGCGGAGAGGCGCGCGAGATTCTGTCAGTGAGTCCGCGTCCGTTTTCAGCGGCCAGCATGGTTGCCACAAGCGGCGGTCGAGTCTTCATCAAGCGCCATCATCAGAGCGTGCGCGATGCGGATGGATTGCACGAAGAGCATCGCTTTATGGAATATCTGCGAGCGCACGGCGCGCCTGTTCCGCGCGTCTTTGCAACCTCTTCGGGTGAGACGGCCATTGAGAGCGGCGAGTGGATTTACGAAGTGCATGAAGTTCCAGCCGGTGTGGACATTTACGAGGATGCGCTTTCTTGGACGCCGTTTCGCTCAACGGCGCACGCGCGTTCAGCGGGAGAGGTGCTAGCGCAATTGCATCTTGCCTCGCGTGGATTCGATGCGCCACGGCGCAATGTGCAACCGCTGGTCGCGAGCTTCACGATCTTTGCGGATGACAATCCAACTGCAGCGATGAATCGCTATTGTGCAGCTCGACCCGCGTTGGCCAATGATGCGGTTGCGCGCCAGGGTTGCATGGAAGCTCTCGAATTGCTGGCGCCGTTTCATGCTGAGTTGAAGCCTCTGTTGCCTGCGCTTAAGCCGTTGTGGACGCACAACGATCTGCATGCTTCGAATCTGCTATGGAGTGATGCAAGCAACGATGCGCGCGCTGTTGCGGTGATCGACTTCGGGCTTGCCGACCGCACCAACGCTGTGCACGACTTGGCTCATGCCATCGAGCGCAACATTGTTGAGTGGCTTGAACTTCGTGCGGGAGATGAAGAAGCGGACGACGTGCCGGTACACATCGAAGCTCTGTACGCATTGCTTGACGGCTATGAATCGGTGCGGAAACTTACCGACGAAGAGGCTGCGGCTCTCGCACCGATGACCGCGCTCTGCCACGCGGAGTTTGCGCTCACTGAAGCTGACTATTATCTCGGCGTTCTGCACTCAGAGAAAAACGCGCGTGTGTGCATCGAGGATTATCTGGTGGGCCACGCGCGCTGGTTCCGCTCGGCGGACGGAATCATGCTGGATGCGATTCGCGATTGGGCAGAGAAGCATGAGAGAGTGGAAGAGCGATGACCTGGACTGCAATAGCGAATTATCTTGTCGCTAACTGGTTGGAGATTGCAGGCACCGTCACCACTGTGCTCGGCATCTGGCTTACCACGCGCCGCCTTATAATCTGCTGGCCGGTTGTGCTGATCTCCGATGTAATTTATCTGATTGTGTTTTATCGAGTCCGTCTGTATTCCGATGCTCTGTTGCAGATTGTCTTTCTTGCTTTCACGCTTTATGGATGGTGGTATTGGTGGCGTGGTATGCAAAAAGAAGGCGAAGTGCGAGTGGTTTCACTGCCCATGGTGAGTTTGTTGATTGGATTGATTGCTGGAGCCGCAGGAAGCGTGCTGCTTGGATCGCTGATGGAAAGAATTGGTGCGGCGTTGCCTCGCCTGGATGCTGCGCTGATGAGTTTCAGTCTTGTGGCCACCTGGTGGCAGACGCGCAAACACATCGCCAACTGGTGGCTGTGGATTGCCGTAGACGTTGTCTACATCGGCGAATACATCTACAAGGGGTTGAGACTCACAGCGGCTCTCTATGCGCTGCTGGTGGCGTTGGCAGTGCTGGGACTGCGCGATTGGCGGCGCGCGCCGTCTGATCAGATCGCGGTCTGAACCACATTGCGCATCGGCTCGCCGCTGATGTAACGGCGCAGTTCATCCGCGGCGGTCTTCAGCGAGCGGGGCGCGAACTGCGGACTAGATCCGCCGACGTGAGGCGTGATAAGCAAATTGGGGCAGCTCCACAACGGGTGGTCTTCGGGCAGCGGTTCGGGATCAGTGACATCCAGCGCGGCGCGAATGTGGCCCGCGTTCAGCGCATCCACTAAAGCGTCTGTGTCTACAATCGGGCCGCGCGCGGCGTTGACCAGCAGCGCGCCCTGCCGCATGAGCGCCAGTTGGCGGCGGCCGATGAGATGATGCGATTCAGCAGTCAATGGCAGGATGAGAATCACGATTTCCGCTTGCGGCAGCAGGCCGTCAAGTTCGGCAACGGCATGAACTGTTGGATTGCCGCGCGCGGTGCGTGCCACGCGCGTTAGCTCGACATGGAAGGGCGCAACCATGCGCTCAATCTCCATGCCGATAGCGCCGTAGCCGACCATCAGCACTCTTTTGCCGGTGAGTTCTTCAAGCATCACGGGCGGATAAATCGGACGCGCATCGCCGATGATGCGCGCGTAGCGCTCGATCGCTTCGAAGCGGCGCTTCCATTGACCTGCGCGCTGCACTTCCAGATAAAATGGAAAGTACTTCAGCGTGGCCAAAATGGCGCTGATGGTCCACTCGGCGGTGGAGATATTGTGCGCGCCACGCGCATTGCAGATGGTGACGCGTGGACCTGCCACAGCCGGAATCCACTCCGTGCCAGCCATCAGCGATAGGATCAGCCGCACGCCGCGCAGATGCAGCCAGATGCGCATGGCTCGCGCGGGATATGGGTCGGGAAGCCACACGTCGATGTCGATCTCGTGATCGAGATTGTCGGGCAGGGCGACGAGTTCAACTTCTGACGGGAAGTCGCGCATCAACTCCGCGTTGATTGTGGCGGGGTATCCTACTCTCATCATCATCTTTGCACGCTTGCTGAATCAAAGCGCCTGAGTTGAATGTTACACGAATGGGCAGCGATTAGGCACAAAAAGCGAAAGCAACAATGTACGCACATTAAAAAGTGAGGCCGATCAACGCAAAAACCCGCCGCATGGTACATTCTTTAGCCGCATGGTACATTCTTTATGAGTGAGGTTCTTGCGTCGCAGATTGCAATTATGCGCTTGAAGAAAAGCAAAACGAGTTCCCAGCAGCAGCTTGCGATCAAGTTGCGCGTAGAAGAAATGGAGAACCCAGGATTCTTTACCTGGGAACGGCGCCGGCTGTTGATTCACGCCGCAAAGACCGCGCTGGCCGCCGCGCTTTGCTGGTGGCTGGCGATGTGTGTTGGGGTAGCGGATGGCTATTGGGGCGCAATCAGCGCCATCATCGTGCTGCAATCGAACTTCGGCGCAACTATCTCCGCCTCGCGCAATCGTCTCTTGGGAACATTGATCGGCGCGCTCTTCGGATTTACATGCACTCTCTTTGGCACGCTGCCGTGGAACTACATTCTGGCCGTGCTGGCGGCGGTGATTGTCTGCGGATTGCTGGGGCTGCGCAATAGTTCGCGGCTGGCCGGGGTGACCATAAGTATCATCATGCTGGTCAAAACCGGCTCTCATTGGACGCTTGCACTGCATCGCGTTGCCGAAGTGATCCTGGGCATTGTTGTTGCGCTGGCCATCTCTACGCTGGTTTTTCCCGACCGCGCGCGGTTACGTTTACGCGACGGCTTGGCGCAGGAGTTTCTGGTGCTGGGTGCGTTATTTGAAGGGATTCTCGAAGGCTTTCGCGGCGCGCCTGCTGAGAATCTTCACGCGCTGCGCGAGGATGTACTGAGCCTGCTGCGCAAAAACAATCAACTGCTGGATGCCGCGCGCAACGAGCCTTCCGGCGGCCCCGGATGGCGCGAGGGCCTTAGTATGCTGGCGCAGTTTGGGCGCTCGCTATTCGATGCCCTGATTGCGTTAGAACTAGCCGTGAAAGACAGCCGCGAAGATGGGTACGCGCAGCAATTGGAGCCGGCCTTGGGACGGCTCGCCATCGATATTCGCGCTGGATTTCATTACATTGCTGAGTGCACTCATAGCTGGCGCTTTCATATTCCTCCGCCGGGACTGCATCTGGAGGAAGACATCGCGCAACTGGAAGCACGCATGGCCGAGGTGCGGCCCACCGGCTTTCAGTTTCCGCAGGCAGAGATTCTGCGCGCATATGCCGTGCAGCTCCATCTGAAACAAATTGCGCGCCTGCTGCGCGCCTCGCGCGTTGAGACCAGCCGCGCTATCGGCGAAGCGCAAAAGTAAATCACACAGCGAGCAACTCCGTATAAACGGCCATGCCGACGACCGCATCGGCGCCCAGCGCGTCCAGCGCATCCACCTCTTGCTGGCTGCGAATGCCGCCGGCCACGATGAGTTGCCGCTCCGTGAGCTTGCGCAAACGCGCGGCTGTGGCGATGGGAAAGCCCTGCATCATTCCTTCGCCATCCACGTGCGTGTAAAGGAACGCGGCGACGTGCGGATCGAGTTGCGGAATCGCTTCATCGGGAGTGAGCGCCACTTGTGCCTTCCATCCCTTCACGGCGATGCGTCCGTTCTTGGTGTCGATGCCGGCGACGATGCGTCCGGCTCCAACGCTCGCAGCGAGCGCCGCTGCGAACTCGGTGTTCACTTTGCCCTCGCTAGAGAAGAGCGCCGAGCCGATGATGACACGCTGCGCGCCTGCCTCAAGAACCTGTTGTGCTCGCTCGATTGTATGAATGCCGCCGCCTGCTTGAACCGGCAACCGCTTGGCAATCTGTGTGACCAACGCGGAGTTGTCGCCCTGCCGCATCGCCGCGTCCAAATCAATAAGCTGCACCAGCGGAAAGCGCGCGAACTTATCAATCCAATATTCAAAGTCATCAAAAGCGAGGCGAAGTTTTTCGCCTTGCACAAGCTGAACAATTCTTCCGCCCAGCAGATCAATCGAAGGAATCAGCATGGAAGCCTCACCGAAACGCCAGCCTTGGCCAGCTCTTCTTTGAGCGAACGCGCGCTCGATATTCCAAAATGAAAGATGCTCGCGGCCAGTGCTGCATCGGCCTTGCCTCGTCCGAATACATCCACAAAATGCGCAACGGTTCCCGCGCCGCCGGATGCGATAACGGGAATGTTGACCGACTCGCTGACAGCAGCTGTCAACTCACAATCAAAGCCGGTGCGCGTTCCATCGCAGTTCATTGATGTGAGCAGAATCTCGCCCGCGCCGCGCTGCTCGGCTTCGCGCGCCCACTCGACGGCGCGGCGGCCTGCCAGCTTGCGTCCGCCCTGCACGTAGACCTGCGCATCGCGTACCGGATCAGCGGCTTCGGGATCGCGGCGCGCGTCGATGGCAACAACAACGGCTTGCGCGCCGAAGCTGCGACCAATCGCGTCGATCAATGTTGGGTCTTTCAGTGCGGCAGAGTTCACGCTCACTTTGTCCGCGCCGGCCTCGAAGACCTGCGCCGCATCGTCCGCCGTGCGAATGCCGCCGCCCACACAAAAGGGAACAAACAGTTCGCGCGCGGTTCTCCGCACCGTGTCGAGCAGCGTCTGCCGGCCCTCATGCGTCGCGGTGATGTCGAGCAGCACAATCTCATCGGCGCCCTCGCGCGCATGACGCGCAGCCTGCGTAGCCGGATCGCCCGCATCGATCAGATCAACGAATTGCACACCTTTCACGACGCGGCCGTCATGCACATCGAGGCAGGCGATAAGGCGTTTGGTAATCATTTGGCTTCCTTCCAACGGAGAAAGTTCCCGAGAATCTTCATCCCGGTTGCGCCGGACTTCTCCGGATGAAATTGCACGCCCATTACGTTGCTGCGCTCGACCGCCGATGCGAAGTTCTCAATGTAGTAAGTAGTGGCCGCGGTGTCGGTGGTGACGGGAGCCTTGTAGGAGTGTGTGAAGTAAACGTACTCGCCCGGTTCGACACCCACAAGAAGGCGAGAGTCTTTCCGAACTTCCAAAGAATTCCAGCCGACATGTGGAACTTTTTCTTTGCTTTCAGAAAATCGCGCGCACGGTTCGGAGAAATGTCCAAGCCCCGGTTGCGCGGGCGCTTCGCTCGATCCCTCGTAGAGCCACTGCATCCCCACGCAAATTCCAAGAAAAGGAACGCCGCGCGCAATCGCCGTGCGAATCGCGCCTGTGAGGCCAGTTGCATCTAGCCGCTCAGTGGCCGCGAAGTGGCCCACGCCGGGTAACACAATGCGCTCTGCGGCTTTAACAAGCGCAAGATCTCCATCCGTCACGATTGTCTCCGCGCCCAGGTGACGCAGCGCTTTGAGCACGGAAGTCAGATTGCCCGCTTTGTAGTCGATTACGGTTACGCGCATCACAATAATCCCTTCGTCGATGGCAGCATCTCTCCCAGTTGTTTATCGCGCGAGCAGGCAACGCGCAGCGCGCGCGCGAAGGCTTTGAAGATTGCCTCGATCTTGTGGTGGTTGGAGCGGCCGTACATCGTCTTCACGTGGATATTAGCGCGAGCGCCGCGAGCGAAGCCCTCGAAAAAATCTGTAACCAACTCCGTTTGCAGGTCGCCGACGAGGCGTGTGCGCACCTTGGTTTCTACGGCATAGGCGGCGCGGCCACTCAAATCAATCGCCGCGATGGCGAGTGTTTCGTCCATCGGCATGAGAAAGTAGCCTGCGCGCAGAATGCCGCGCTTGTCGCCGAGAGCGCGGTCGAAGATTTCGCCGAGCGCGATGCCCACGTCTTCAACAGTGTGGTGCTGATCGACGTCAAGGTCGCCCTCGCACTTGAGTTCAAGGTCGAAGGCGCCGTGACGCGTAAAAAGCTCCAGCATATGATCGAAGAAGCGAATGCCGGTGGAAATATTGTATTGGCCGCTGCCTTCAATGGTCAGCTTGATGCTAATGCGCGTCTCGGTAGTGTTTCGCTCAAAACTCGCGGTGCGAGGTACTGTGGGCTTTGCGTTTTCTTGCGCAGTCATTGTGCGCCTCCTGTGATCTTGAGCGTGGCCAACACTTCGTTGAGTGCCACGGCAGCTTGCCGCATCTGGTCGCGCGTTCCGATAGTGATGCGTACACATCCATCGCAGCCGGTATCGCTGGAGCGGTCGCGAACCAGCACGCCAGCAGCGCTCATCAAGCGCGTAAACTCCTTGTGCTGCGCGCCGATTTCTGTCAAAACAAAATTTGCACGGCTGGGCCATCGGCGGACTCCTGCATAATCGAGCGCGGACTCAAACTCCGCGCGTGCGGCCAGCACCTCAGCGACGTACCAATCGAGATAGGCCGTATCATCAAGCGCAGGCGGAAGGCAAGCGAGCGCGAGCGAGTTCACGCTGTAAGGCGAGAGCACACGCTTGACCCAGTGCATTAACTCGATAGGACCGGCAAGCAGGCCGAGGCGCAATCCGGCGAGTCCATAGGCTTTTGAAAATGTGCGCGCCATCATCAGATTAGGAATCGTGCCGATCAAATCAACAATCGTCTCGCCGTGAAAATGGAAGTAGGCTTCATCGATGAGTACAACGGCTTGCGGCGCGTGCGCTGCAATTTCGAGCAACTGTGCGCGCGTAGCCGCGGAGCCGGATGGGCTGTTGGGATTAGCGATGGCAATGATCTTGGTGCGCGGCGTGATGGCGGCAAGCAAGCGCTCGAAGGGAAAGCGCAAGTCGTCGGCGGCTTGCACGGCGACCACGCGCGCATCGGTTGCCGATGCGTAGATCTCGTACATTGTGTACGTGGGCACGGGCAGCAGCAGTTCATCTCCGTCTTCAAGGAAGGCTTCAAAGAGTACGTGAATGGCTTCGTCGACGCCGTTGGTGAGCGCCACCTGCGCGGGCGCAAGACCGAGATGCGCGGCAACGATGGCCTCGACCGGCGCGCGCTCGGGATAGCGCGTAAGGCTGCCCGCGCTGATGCTGCCGAGCACTTCGCGCACTTTGGGCGAGCAGGCCACGGTGTTCTCGTTGAAGTCGAGGCGCAGCGCGTCGCGCTCTCCGAGCGGAGGGTGATACTCTTTCATCGCCTGTACACACGCGCGTGGCGTCACATTTGTTAAAGCCAACTGCTCCGCTGTTTGTTCAGTCATCTTTGCGCCTCTTCTTTCCCAAGCGAACGCGAATGGACTCGGCGTGGCCGACGAGTCCCTCGGCCTCTGCCAATAGAGCGGCGTGTGGACCGAGCGAGCGCATGGCCTGTACGTTGTATTTCTGCACGGTGATGAGCTTGACGAAATCGTTGACGCTCAAGCCGCCGCGCACACGCGCCATGCCGCCGGTAGGCAAGGTGTGATTGGGGCCGGAGATGTAGTCGCCCATGGGTTGCGCGCTCCAGCGGCCGATGAAGACCGATCCTGCATTCTGAACCCAATCAAGATCGCTTGCGGCGTCGATGGTGAGATGTTCGGCGGCTATGCGATTGGTGAGGTCGCGCGCTTCACTCACACTCGCTGCGAGAATCACCAGGCCGTTGCGATCGAGCGCCGCGCGCGCGACGGGGTTATTGCGGCTGCGCAGTTTTGATTCCGCGATGACTGCGTTAGCGAGATCCATGCGCGTGGTAATGAAGATGGCCAGCGATTCGGGATCATGTTCGGCCTGCGCGACCAGGTCGGCAGCAATCTCATTTGCGTTGCCGTGTTCGCTGGTGACGACGATCTCCGTGGGACCGGCGACCATATCGATGGCGCAGTCAAAAGCGACAAGGCGCTTGGCCGCGGTGACGTAGAGGTTGCCAGGGCCGACGATCTTGTCAACGCGTTTGATGCTTGCGGTTCCATAGGCAAGAGCAGCAATGGCGTGTGCGCCGCCGAGGCGATAGAACTCCGTGATGCCGAGCAAGTGCGCGGCGGCAAGCGTCTCCGGCGCGGGCTTGGGCGAAACCACCGCAATGCGCGCGACGCCCGCAACCTGCGCGGGAATCACCGTCATCAGCAGCGTGGAAGGCAAAGGATGGCGACCGCTGGGAACATAACATCCCACTGCGCCGAGCGGACGAACGAGCTGGCCGGTCATAAGGCCGGCGATGGGTTCACTGCTCCAGGATGCAGGAAGTTGCTCCACAGCAAAGGCGCGAATCTGATTTGCCGCGATGATGAGAGCCTCGCGCATGAAGGGAGTAATGGCCTCCCATGCGGCGGCCATCTCTTCCGTCGTGACGCGCAAGGCATTCGCGTCGATGAGTCCGTCGAATCGCGCGGCATAACGCAGCAGCGCGCGGTCTCCCAGCTTGCGTACATCATTCACGATCTTCTTGACTGTTGGCAGCACACTGTCGAGCGCTGCGCCGCAGCGATCTTCGAGCCGCGCGAGAAGGTCTGCTGTTAGCCGTGCGCCGCGGCCTTTGGTGCGGATCAATTTCATCCACGTTCTCCTGTGTCTTCAATCATTCGAGTTCATGCGACTCGCGCATAACAATTGAAAGCCTATGTGCCATTTCAAAGAAGCGGTGATGCGCCTAGTCGAGCAAGCCACGAAATCTTCTTCTCTTTCAGAAGAGCTGGAACATTCAAAGGATGCACATCTTCGTCGAGCAAGGCCAGAACCTCATACTCAAATGAATTCTCGCCCTGAGCGTCCCATGCTGCTTGAAGGAACTTATCCTGATGACTCCCGTTGCGCAGCATAAACCAGCATCCGTTCTTAGTGGCATCCAGATTCCTGGAAGCTCCAACCCAAACCATGCCAGTTGCTGTGCATCGCACCGCGTACGTTCCAACTCGCGGTTTTTGTTCTTTGAATTTTCGGGTTGATTCCTTTTTCGATTCTTTGCACGGCATACAAAATCTCCTGCTACAGCACGACCTTGTTGAGCGGGTACTCGACGATGCCCGTTGCCTTGGCCGCCTTCAGCTTGGGAATCACATCGCGGGCAATGCGCTCTTCGACGATGGTGTTGACCGCGACCCAGTCGGAGTTGCTGAGTTGGGAGACGGTGGGCGAGTTGAGCGCGGGCAGCACGGCCAGAACCGCATCGAGATCGCCGCGCTTCACGTTGAGCATAAGGCCGACCTGTGATTGCGCATCGATGGCGCCGCGCAGCATGAGCGCAATCTGATTGAGCTTTTCGCTCTTCCATGCATCGGCGAGAGCACTCTTTCCGGCAATCAGATGTGTTTCGCTCTCCATGATGGTGTCGATAATCTTGAGGTGGTTGGCCTTCAGCGAACTGCCCGTCTCGGTCACTTCCACAATGGCGTCGGCCAGCATCGGCGGCTTGACTTCCGTCGCGCCCCAACTGAATTCGACCTTGACGTTGACGCCCTTGGCTGCGAAGTAGCGCTTGCTGACTTCCACTAACTCAGTCGCCACGATCTTGCCTTCCAGGTCTTCGGCCCTCTCAAAGCCGCTGCCTTCAGGCACAGCCAGCACCCAGCGCACCTTGCGGCGACTCTGCTTAGCGTAAGTAAGTGTTGTAACGCTTGTAACTTCCAATCCGCTCTCGACGACCCAGTCGATGCCAGTGAGTCCTGCGTCGAGGACGCCGTGCTCGACGTAGCGGGCCATCTCCTGGGCGCGAATCAGCATGCACTCGATCTCCGGATCGTCGATGGAGGGAAAGTAGGAGCGGCCATCGGCGTAGATATTCCATCCGGCGCGCTTGAAGAGAGCAATGGTTGCATCTTGCAGGCTTCCCTTGGGAATGCCGAGCCTGAGCTTGTTAGCCATGAGTCACCTCTTTCTGATTAACTTGCGTCGCGATTGTTTCAATCGCAATCGGTTTGGTAAAGCAACTGACCGTGCCTTCATGGCAGACCAGCCCGTCGCCCTCGACGACGACACGAAACAGCAGCGTGTCATTGTCGCAGTCGGTTGACGCGGAGACGACGCGCAACCGGTTGCCGCTGGTCTCGCCCTTCATCCACAGCTTTTGGCGAATGCGGCTCCAGAAGGTGACGAAACCGGTCTCGATGGTTTTGGCGTAGCTGAGCGGGTTGAGAAAGCCCAGCATCAGCACCTCGCCCGTGCGCGCATCCTGCACGATGCCGGGCGCGAGGCCGTCCATCTTGTCGAAGTCGATTGTTGGATTGGAATGGCTCATTGTTTTTCCTCGAATTGCGTTGATATTTGTGTGCGCACGTGAAAAAGCCCACCTGCGAAGGTCGCCGGCGGGCTTGGATTTGCTTGATCTCTCTGGCCGTTATCTCTGGCCACGACAGTCCGCCGGCATGGAGGCTCCATGATGGTGGTGATGACCGTGATGGCGGCGGATGAACATCTATGAATAACCCTAAGGGAAATTCCGCCTTATGTCAAATACGATCAAATTCTCTCGTAGAGCCGGCCCTGGCGAAGTGCGGGATTGATGGCGGCGCTCTTGATGGAGCGAGTGACATTCAAATGCCAGTTTTTGTCGCGCCACATTCCGGCAAATTGCGGCCCGCAGAAGTTGCTGCTGGCGATGGCCAGCCACTGGCCTGAAGAGGCCGCGTGCTGCACGCCCAGCGCGCAGAGGTCCTTGATCCAATCCCACTTGAGCAGCGGCCAGTCCTTGTAATCGACGACGGCCCAGCACTCGGTGGTGATCATGGGCTTATTCAGCTTTGTCGAAATCGCGGCCAGCCGGTCGATCTTGCGCACCAGAAGATCCTGCCAATACGCCGGCCGCGCGCGATAGGTTGACTCCGCCTTGAGGCTCAAATTCGTATAGCCCTTGGGATCGAAGCGTTCATACTCATAGCCAACGATCTTGTAGAACTCGCCGCCATTTTCCTGAACCATCCAAGTGTGCGGGTCGAGCAGGTCGAAGTCGCTCAGGTCATGTTCGAGAAAGTTCTCAACCCGCTCGGAGGAGCAGGAAAAGAAAAGGGGAATCTGCGGATACCGGGCGCGGACCAAAGCAATGGCGCTGTGCATAAAAGCGAGCGAAGCGGGATCGTCCCATTCGCCGAACTCCAAATGCGGCTTCATGAACGGCGCCCACGCGTCGCCCGGCCACTCGTTGCACAGATCGGCGTAGAGGATGGAGTCGAGCAAGCCGGCGCCGGCGATCAGGTCAAGAGTCTTGAGCCATAACTCGGCCAACGCATCGGGGCCTGAAATCTTCATGCGGGTATCGTCTTGATCCTGCCTGAACCAGGTTGACAGCCCCACCTTTATGCCTCTGTCGCGGCACTTGCCGATGAACTGAAAGAGAGCCGGCAAAAGAACAATCCGGTTAACATCGGGCGATCCCCAAAGCTGCGTGTTCCATTCGGGCAACAGCGTCCATGTTTTGTGCGGATCGGCGGCGAGCAGGTGGGGAAACGGGTCGATGCGCACCGCGTCGTAGCCGCGCTCAGCGAGTTCATCAAGAGCGCGATCCCAGTCCTCATACCCCGCGCCGTCCCAGCGCCGCTCGATCCATGAAAACTCCCACATACTGATCGCCCGCGGGCTTTTCGGTCCTTTGGCGACAGGCTGTTTGATCTTCCGTTTGGATTCCTCCGCCGCGGCGAGCTTGGACAAGGAGAGGCTGGAAAGCGCGGCACACGCCATGCCTCCAAGAAATGTCTTGCGATTCATCGCTGTTTCTCCGAATGTTTTTCTGCCAACCCCACTGTCCCTGCCGCCGAGAAGTTATACGTCGCACAGATCCACGGCCTGGCGCAGGCTGGTAAACGGATCGCGCGTGGGAATAAACTCCTGCCCCACAAAACCATGGAAGCCGGTCTCGACGATAGCCCGCATCACAGCATCCCACTGCACTTCCTGCGTATTGTCCAGCTCATTGCGCCCCGGCACGCCGCCGGTGTGGAAGTGGCCAATCCATGCAATGTTCTTGCGGATGGTGGCGATCAGGTCGCCCTCCATGATCTGCATATGGTAGATGTCATAAAGCAGCTTCACGTTGGGCGAGTTCACTTCCTGCATCACGCGCACCCCCCAGGCGGTGTGGTCCGCCATGTAGTCCGGGTGGTTCACCTTGCTGTTCAGCAACTCCAGGCAGATGGTCACGCCGTGGTCTTCGGCGATCTTCTTTACGCGGTTCAGGCCGGCCACGGTGTTGCGCGCGCCCTCTTCGTCCAGCATTCCCCGCCGATTGCCGGAAAATGTGATGACGTTGGGGATGCCCGCCTTTGCCGCCAAAGGAATGTTGGTGCGGAAGGCTGCTTCGATGGGCGCGTGAAACTCGGTGCGATTGAGGCCGTCGGGGATGGAGTCGGAGCCGGCATAAGCGATCGTGCAGATCAGCCCATGGCGGCGCGGCAGCTCATACTCCTCCGGCTTGAGAAGGTCGATGCCCGCCAGTCCGATCTTGGCGCCATACGCACAAAGCTCGTCAAGCGAATACTTCCCGTAGCACCAGCGGCAGGCCGACTGATGAATTCTCTTCTTGCGTACTGGTGCTGGCTCTTGCGCTTCAACGGTTTTTGTCAGCGAGGCCAGCGCCAGCGCGGCGGAGGCGCTCTTTAGCACATTGCGGCGACTCATTTGCATAGCACACAACTCCCTTTCTCAATCCTTGACACTGATTAGTCTCCCACCGGCGTTGCCGACCGCGGCGCATGAAACAGTAGCGTGGACCTCTCGGTCCACGCTTGTTTCTTTCTAATGCCGCCCTAAGCGCCGGTCAGGATGCTATGCACAATCTCGGCATTCTCCCGGATCTCGTCCTTGGCGCGGGGGAAGACGCCCACATAAACGCCATCGTGCGGCTTGATGCTGGAGTACGCTGTGCGGAAGGCCTGCGCAATGCCCTCGTCGGCGATGCGCCCGGCGGCCAGAATCTTGAAGGCGAAACAAGTCTTGGAGGTTTGCCGCATGACTTTGTACATGCGCGCCGGATCGCTCTGCATATAGATGTCGTGAGGCATCTCCATGATTTCGCCGTGCAGTGTCTGCTTCCACTCTTCCGCGGTTCGCGTGCGGTTATAAACGCAGCCTGAGTAGAAATCGATATCCCATCCCTGTTCTTCCACCAGTTCGATCACCTCGGGCTTGTGCGTGCCCACGCCCACCAGCACACCCAGGTCGCGGGCGCGCTTGCACCACTCCCTCTCGCTCGCCATGGTGCCATTCTGGAAGGCGGCGTCGATCTCCTCGCCTCGCCTTTGCAACGCCAGCGGCTTCTGGTTCTTCACCAACGCGGCCGCATCGTCAGTGGCCATCACCTGGATGATCAGGTGCATCTTGCCGCCCTCGGCCTGAAAGCGCGCCAGGTCCTCCGGCGAGCGCTTCACGTTCACCCAGTTGAAAGCATTGATGCCGAAGCTGTTGGCGCGGTGCAAAACCTCGCAGACCTTCTCCGGTGTATACCACTCTCTCATCGCAGTGCCGAAGTTATTGTTGTAATGGGAAAAACCATAGAGCGGATTGACGCCCAGAACCAGGCGGCTGATCTCGGCGTTGCCGAATTTCATCGTCGGAACCTGGATCTCGGATTTGGGTAACGGCCCCCCTGAGTGAGGTTTGGGAGCCTGAAGGCCTGTGGTTGTTTCCGCTGCCAGTGTGACAGCATTTGCACCGCCCATCATTCCCACTGCCAGGGCAGCGCTGGATTGTAAAAACGTCCTGCGCGAATTGGACATGGTGATACTTTTCCCTTCTTGGAGCCTGTGAACAGGCCTTGCAAAACCGAGGAAGCCAATCTGGCCTCAACATCCAAGAGTAAGCATACGAGCACTGACTTGGCAAGAGTACCTTGCCATCGCATCCTGGCCAGGTGGAGAATGAAGCCGTGCGTATGCGAATGCGAGTTGCGGCGATAGCGGTGGCGATGGTGTGCGTCTGCCTGTCCGGGAGGGCGCAGAATCAGGACCGGGATACGCGCGGCGTGCCCAAAACCTCGGCAACGGCCCCGCCGCCAGAGGCGCGCGTTGACATCAATCACGCCAGCGTGGAGGAGTTGCTGAAGATTCCCGGCATGACGCGCATTTGGGCCGGGCGAATTGTGCGCTTCCGGCCCTATCGCACCAAGCAGGATCTGCTGGAGCACGGCGTTGTGACCAACCAGGTCTACGATCACATCAAGGACTTCGTGATTGCGCACCAGAAGGCCGAGTGAAGGCGGAAAGATCTCCAAAAGCAGATAGGCCCTTCCCGAAGGAAGGGCCTATGGAATCTGCCTGCCGCGCGGCTAATTCACCTGGACGGTAAACGAGACACTGGGTGCCGACGAAACCGGGGGATTTCCGGTTGCCACCACCGTGAAGACGTATGTGCCGACAGCCGTTCCCGGATCGCCCGTCCCGCCGCTGCTGGAGCTGCCACCACAAGCCGAGAGGCTGCTCAGCGCCGCCATCAACAACAGAAGGCCCAGCATCGACCGCCAACTGCGCCGCCGCGCCGGCACTCCCAGAAAGACCAGCAACGCCAACACCGCCCCCGCGCCCGCCCATCCCTTGCCGGGCAGCTTGGGATAGACCAGCGCGGCGCTGCTGGCAGCCGTCGTATTTACCGTGAAGTTCGCCATTCCGCCCATCGCCACTGACCCGCTGGGAGCGGTGCAAGTGGGGATATCCGTGGGTGAATTGATCTGATTCGACGACGTCAGTTGGCAAGAGGTCGAGGAAAACGTGGCTGATCCCGAGTAGCCGGTGGTCGTAGCCACCGCAATCACAACCGTCGCACTGCCTCCGGGAGCGGAAATGGTTGACTCTACTGCCGGCGCCGTCAGCGAAAATGTGGACTGGGTCACGTTCTCCTGGGCCGACTTCGAGATCGGACCGTAGATGGGGTCGCCACTGTAGCTAACGCTCAGGACGTAAATCCCAGATCCGGCGCTGAAGCTGCCGGCTGGAATCGTGAAGACGTAGACGCCGCCCACGAGCGGCTCAGCCGAGGAGGTGTAGAGCGATGTAATGGAGTCTTGCAGCGTGACTGTAAGCGTGACCGTTCCGGTCGGCGACGCCTCGGCTGTGCTCGCTCCTGTCACCGTGGCCGTCACATTCAGAGCAGCGTTTGAATCGGATGTGCTCGATGCCGGAACCACAGTCATCTGCGGCGTCAGCACGGGAACGTAGGTCACCGCTACCGACGCCGTGCCTACATCCGAAATGTAGGTCGGATCGCCGCTGTAGCTGGCCGAAAGCGTGACATTCCCGGTCGCGGTGAAGGTGCCGGCGGGAATGGTAATTGTGGCCACGCCGCTGGCGTTGATCTGCGTCGCCGCGGAAGTGAATCCCACAGCGGTCACCGTCACCGTGCCGGTTGGCGTTCCGCCCGTGCCCGCGGCGCTCATCGTCACCGTCATCGTCAGCGGATAGTTGGAACTCAATGTACTGGGGGCCGAGACCGCCATGCCCGGTGTCAGTTGAGTCACGCTCACGGTTGCTGTGTTGGTTTCCGAAGCATAAGTCGCGTCACCGCTGTAGCTGGCGGTGAGCACAATGCCGGCTCCCGCGTTCAGCGTGTCGCCCGGAATAGTGAAGACGTAAACGCCGCTTGCATTGAGCGTCTCCGAAGAGGAGTCATAGCCGCCGCCGGAGAGCGTCACCGTGCCGGTTGGCGTTCCTCCGCCGGTGTAAGCGCTGGCTACCGTGACCGTCACGCTGAGGCTCTGGTTGGCGGTGATGCTGCTGAGCGCCGGAGAGACCGTCACCAGGTCGGGATGATTGCCGATGCCCACAAAGCTGTTGACGACGTTAGCCACATTCAGCGATCCCAGCCCGGTGGCCAGATCGTAGCCCGTGCCCGCGTTGTAGCCGGGGTTGCCCGCGCTGGTGCCCGTTCCCAGGATGCCCACAAAATCGCCCGTATGGAGGATGTAGCAGTTGGGAGACAGGTTACCCAATCCACCGTAATCGCAGGGCACGGCGTTGTTGTTCGTGATGAGTGTGCTGCCGATCGAGATGTTGCCCGCATCAATGTCGTTGAAGTAGCAACTGCTGGAGTTGGTGACGCTTTCAGCGCTGCAATTCGAGTAAGTCTGCTTGGCGGCCAGCTTGTAGAACTCCGCGTTGGGATTTCCCTGGATCGAGCCAGTCTTCTGGTTGATCAGCGCCATCACGCCGGCCATCGCCGGGGTTGCCACCGAGGTTCCGCCCACTTCTTGCGCCAACGGTTCGGACTGGCTGGAGTAGGTGCATGGAGCGACAGCGGAAACGCAGATCAGATAGGCGCTGCCTAAAAAACCATTGGAGGCGAAGAAGCTGACGTCGGGTATGTCGCGCACTCCGTCCTGGGGGATTCCGGAAACGCCCGTCTGCCAGATGGGCTTGACCCAGCCGTCGTTGTACAGGGGAATGTTGCCATTGAGCGCGCCCGTGGTGGTGGCTTTGCCGCAACTGGAGACATCTCCATTGGTATCGCTGAAGATGCAGCCGCTGGCGCCTCCGCCTCCACCCACGGTGTCAACAAAGCCGGAGAGATCCCACCCGTCATAGTAGTTAATATAAGATGCGTAATTGATCACGAAGTTGCAGGCGGATTCGGCATCTGTGACGCTGCCGGTGCCAACACCTGACTGGGCCGGCTGCGAAACCCAGTTCAGATATTCAGCTCCGACAGCGCTCGCGCAGGTGTCGTTCCAGGGAATTTCGGGGATGTAGCCCATGGCGTTGGAGTTGGTGGTGGAGCTGTTCGTGGTATTCCAGTACTGCGCCGCCGGAGCCGTGCAGCTGAAAGCCGTCACCGGGCACCACAGCAGATCGGTGCCGCCCACGGCGGTGTTGTAGGGGGTGGAGGCAAGGCCGCTCACCGAGATGCCGTACTCGGCGGCGTAGGGAGTGCCGTAAAGCTGGTCTCCGCCGTCGTCACAGCTTGCCGAGCCGGAGTCGCCCGCCGCCACAAAAACGGCGATTCCGGTGGCGTAGGCAGTCTGCCAGAGGTTGTAGTAGCTCATGTTGCCGGCCACGCCCTCGCCCAGCTCGCACTCGCCGTAGCTCACATTCAGAATCGAGGCATTCACCGTGGCCTTGTTATTGATCACGTAACTCGACGAATCCCAGACCGTATCATCGGTTGCCGAGATTGAGCCCGACACCGCCAGAAAAATCTGCGCCTGCGGGGCAATCGAGCCTGACCACTCCACATCCAGTGTGTTTTCAATCAGGTCTCCGGCGCAGGTGCTGTATACGCTGGCAGCGTCGGGGCAATCGCCGGGGTCAGGCCCATGAACGACTTGTTGAATGGGCGCATTGGCGGTGTACGCTGGCAAGCCGAAGGTCGAGCGAAAGCTGGTCACATCGGCAAGATTGATG
>Ga0302319_10002873_pt1 | contig 36560 bp, 31 predicted proteins | sample Bog_T0_2_FD_203319 | JGI IMG/M metagenome (GOLD analysis project Ga0302319, IMG submission 203319) | Peat permafrost microbial communities from Stordalen Mire near Abisko, Sweden - Bog_T0_2 | ecosystem: Environmental > Terrestrial > Soil > Wetlands > Peat | place: Sweden: Abisko, Stordalen Mire...
ATATGGACCCGGCAGCGATATTCGCGCACTAATTTAATCATCAGCCGGATCGCTTGTAATTCCGCTTCATCGGGACGAGAGTGCAAATAATTGTTATATTTCCTGGGATCGCCAGTGGCCTTTTCAAGCGCGTTCGGTAGCTCCGCGTGAACTAGGAAAGGCAGACCGGTCGTGGCGATCAGCGGCATGGCTTCGCGTAAGCCCGCTTCATCGAGCATCGCGAATTCGTTCACGCCGGAGGGAACAAGAAACGCTTTAAAGCCAGCGACTCCCGCCTCCGCCAGCGGCTTTAATTCCGCCGCGTTACCTTCCACCGCACCGCCCCAAAATGAGTAATCGACCAGCGCTTTGCCGTGCGCCACCGCGCGTTTTTCTTCGAGCGCCTCCACATTCGTCGTTGCCGGAATCGAATTGAGCGGCATATCCACAACGCACGTGTAGCCGCCCGCAGCCGCGGCGCGGGTGGCGGTTTCAAAGCCCTCCCACTCGGTGCGGCCGGGTTCATTGATATGTATGTGCGTATCAATCAGGCCCGGCAACACGAAAGCGCTCTCGAAATCCCGCAACGATGCATCTTGCGGAAGCACCGCATGAGGGGTGATCGCAGAAATTCGTCCATTCTCCACAATCACGCAGGCGGGCTGAACGCCGTCTGGAAGAACGACCCGCGTTGAGCGAATAGCTAGCTGCTGAGTCAGAATAAACGTATTGTCGCACCGATACAATTGCTGTACATGGCGATTCAGCATGAACGGTTTTTGCGGCAGGCGATCTCTCTCGCGGTGGAGAATGTGCGAAGCGGCCTCGGAGGGCCGTTCGGCGCGCTCATCGTAAAAGAGGGCGACGTGATCGCGAGCGGAACCAACCTCGTTACGGCGAATAACGATCCAACCGCGCATGCCGAAATTGTGGCCATTAGAGCGGCTTGCCAAAAAGTCGGTGCGTTCCAACTGGACGGCTGCGACATTTATACAAGCTGCGAGCCGTGCCCTATGTGTTTGGGCGCGATTTACTGGTCGCGCGTCAACGCCTTTTACTTTGCGGCGAACAAGGAAGACGCGGCGCGCGGCCAATTTGACGATTCCTTTATCTATAACGAGCTGAACAAGGCGGTGGAAACGCGCAGCATACCCGGCTATCGCCTGCTTCCCACGGACGGATTTCGCCCGTTCGCGGAATGGCTCAAGGCACAAAACAAGGTTCGTTATTAAGACGCGAGTGCCGCCAGCGTGCGGGCAAGAACACGCGCGCCGGTTGCGATGTCCTGAGGCGAAGCATATTCGTCAGGCCGATGACTCACGCCGCCTTTACAGGGAATAAACAGCATGGCGGTGGGTGCGATCCGCGACATGAACAAAGAATCGTGATAAGCGCGGCTGACCATGCGTTTGTAGGCAATACCCTCGGCCTCACAAGCCTGTTCGAGTGCGGCTACAACCTCGGCACCGCAAACTGCCGGCGCATCGGCGTTGAGAGTATGCGATGCAATTTTTAATTTGCGCTTGGCAGCCACTGCGTCGCAGGCGTGCGCAATTTGTTCCAGCACGGCATCGCGCCGCGCCAGATCGGTATCGCGCACATCGAGTTCCAGCCTGACGCGGCTGGGAATGCTATTGGCCAACCCTGGAAATACTTCCACTAAGCCGCAGGTGCCAACCGTATCTATCGCGCCGGTGGCAAGTACCTCCGCTTCAACAGCCAAGGCGATTTCGGCCGCACCGAGAAACGCATCACGGCGCTGCGGCATTAGCACTGCGCCCGCATGACCGCCTTCGCCCTCAATTAAGACCCGCAACGCAGCGGGAGCGGCAATGCTGGTAACCACGCCCAACGAAATATTCTCTTTTTCTAAGATGGGCCCCTGTTCAATGTGCAACTCCACAAAGCTGCTGTAATATCCCGCGGGCAATTTTACAGTTGTAAGTGGGCCGGTCAAGCCGGCGGCGTTACGCACGGCATCAAGCGATTGATCCTGCCGGTCTTTCAAAGCACCGGCGTTATCATGCGTGAGAGTGCCGGAAAGCATCCGGCTGCCCAAACAACCTATACCAAAGCGCGTCGGCTCTTCCGAAATAAAAGTGAGCAATTCAATCGACTTGCGCGGCTTGAAACCGGCATGCTGCAAAGCGCGAATCGCTTCGAGGCCGCCGATGACGCCCGTGGTTCCATCGTAACGCCCGGAATGCGGAATGGCGTCGATGTGGGAGCCGGTTCCCACCGCACCGCCCCCGGTATCGCTTCCCTGCCACCGCGCGAACATATTTCCCAGTGCATCTTCGCGCACTGCAAGTCCGCTGGTTTGACACTGTTCTTTAAGCCAGGCGCGCGCACGCTGGTCGGCTTCGCTGTAGACGATGCGCGTTACGGCTGGAGGCTCGGTATCCGAGAACTTAGCCAGCTCATCAAGATCGGCGGCAATCCGGTCGCTGTTAACCTCAATCTGCATGGCGATTCCAATCTTTGTAGATGAGGTAATGTGCCGGAGTTTTGCCAACGGCGCAGAACCACTGCGGACAATAGGGTGCCATCCAGATAAAGTCTCCGGCAGTTACAGGATGCCAGCAATCGCCCAAGCGGTAGATACCACCGCCCGAGGTGATAAACAAACCGTGCTCCATCACGTGGATTTCAACCATCGGCAACGACGCGCCCGGTTCGAAAGTCATGAAGTTGACGGCAAAGTCGAATTGCTGCGAATTAGGTAGAAGAGGACGCACTTGTAGCGCTGAGTCACCCATGAGTGGTTGCGAGGCAACCCTATCGATTGACCCGCAAAGAACCTCGGGCGGAGGAACATTTGGGAGGCTTTGATAGGGTTTCTCAATCACCAGTGCCCGCGAGATCTCCGAGGCGGCGACAGAGTGCGGAACTCCCTCGGGAATGTAGACATAGGCGCCCGCCGTAAGGTCTTCATACTTGTGACCTGAGCGAAAGTTCAGTTTGCCCTCCAAAACGTAAATGAAACGTTGCAGCGCTGTATCTCCTAAAACTCCGTCGTTTTCGAACTCCGCCGAATATTGGGTAAAGTGCGCGCCCAGCCGCGGAGCCGCATGAACAATAGCGGTAGCCTTTTGCATCCCCGGCAACGGGGCGCGCACAAAGCTGTCCGGCGTCAAAAGCAAGTGATTCGTCTGCTGGCAACTGCGGGTGTTTCCAAGTTGTTTCATTTGTAGTGAACACTCATCGATTCGATAAAACGGCGGCCGATCTCCAGTGCCACGTCAACATCCTCGGGCAGCACGTTTTCCGAGGGATGATGACTGACGCCGCCCGGACTTCGCAAAAATAGCATTGCCGACGGTATATGCGGAGCTAGAATCATAGCGTCATGGCCCGCGCCACTCACCAAACGAGGCGTATTGTTCGGGCTCGCAGCTGCAAGAGTACTCATTAAGAAGGGGTCCAGGTGCACCGTCTTTTGATCGAGCAGGTCAACCCACTCCAATGCGAGCTTTTTCCTTTGCGCGATCTGAGCGGCGGCCTGTCGTAAATGCCGATAAGCGCCTAGTCTTACGCTGTCTGCGGGGTGACGAACATCCAGGGAGACCGTCACTTCTACCGGGATCACGTTGGAGGAATTCGGATACGCGTCGATTTTCCCAACGGTAGCCACCACGCCGTCCTCTGTTTGCGCTGCGTTTTCGGCGGCAAGTATGAAGCTTGCTGCACCGGCAAGAGCATCGCGGCGATGGTTCATTGGCGTAGTTCCGGCGTGATTGGCTGAGCCAATAAACTTCACTGAAGCATGGCTTTGGCCGGTAATCGCTTCCACAATGCCAACGGATTCGCCCTTCGATTCCAAAACTGGCCCTTGTTCGATATGGAATTCGAGAAAAGCCGCCGCTGTGGTTCTCATTTGTGAGATCGCGTCCGGATCAAGGCCAAAATTGCTGATTGCCTGATGGATCGTAATCCCTTCGGAGTCGGTGCGCGCCAGCATTTTCTCATCAAGCAAGCCAACGAGTGCTTTGCTGCCAATGAATGGCACGAAGAATCGGACGCCCTCCTCTTCGGAAAAGCCAATTACTTCGATGTCGAAAGGCAAGCGCTTCCCGTTAAACCTTTCGGCAAGAGCAATCGCCATCATAACCCCAAGAATGCCATCAAAGGCGCCGGCGTCGCGAACGGTATCAAGGTGAGAACCCATCATCAAAACAAGCTTGCCGGGTTCGGCCCCGCCAAGCAAACCGCGCAGATTGCCCACGGCGTCAATGTTCACTCGCATGCCCGCTCTCTTCATCCAGTCACCCACCACTTCGTAACAGCGCTTCATGGCAGGCGAAAGGAACGTTCGCTGCGTGCCTCCGGCCATCTCGCTGATGGCCGCAAGCTCACGGCAGCGCGCGATGACAGTTTGCGAACCCGGTTCCGGCACATCCGCTATAGTAAACAAATCTTGCTCAGTAAAGCGGAAAACTATTTCGAGTTTGAAAAGCTTGGAACCACGTGGCGCACGGAAATTGTGGCCGGTATCACCACGTTCGTCACCATGGCGTACATCGTCCTGGTAAACCCCGCGATTCTGCACGACGCCGGCATGCCGCTTGCCGCCGTCACTGCGGCCACCTGTCTTTCAGCGGCATTCGGCAGTATCCTGATGGGCCTTTTCGCCCGCTATCCGATCGCGCTGGCGCCGGGCATGGGACTGAATGCCTATTTCACATACGTCGTGGTGAAAGGCATGGGAGTGCCGTGGCAAGCTGCGCTGGGCGCGGTGTTCATGTCGGGCGTGATCTTCATGCTGCTCACTCTGGCGGGCATTCGCCAGATGATCCTTTCGGCAATTCCCACTGAACTCTATTCGGCTGTATCGGCGGGCGTAGGTGTGTTCATCGCCTTTATCGGTTTGAAGAACGCGGGCTTGGTCGTAGCCAATCCCGCGACCTTCGTGGCCTTGGGCAATCTTCGCTCTTCGAATGCGGCCGTAAGCGTCTGTGGACTCATCTTGATTGCGGTGCTGTTGTCCAAGAAAGTCTCGGGAGCGATCTTGATCGGAATCGCCTCCGCCTCGCTGCTGGGCATGCCGCTCGGCCTTACAAAGTGGCATCCTATGAGCTATGCTCTGAGCGACCTCACCGCCACGGCGTTCAAGCTTGACCTGAAATCGACCGTGCGATTCGGATTTTGGGAAATCATTTTTGTCTTTCTATTTGTGGACTTATTCGACAACTTAGGAACACTGGTGGCGGTGGGACGAGAAGCCGGTTTAGTCGACCGGAACAACCAGATTCCGAGGTTGAACAGGATTCTGATCTCCGACTCAATCGCTACGATGGTCAGTTCGCTAGTGGGTACCTCCACGGTGGTGAGTTATATCGAGAGTGCGGCTGGAGTAGAAGCGGGAGGGCGGTCGGGCGTTACGGCCGTCGTCACGGGATCCTTGTTTGTGCTTTCTCTATTCGCTTTGCCGCTCATCGGTGCGATTCCGACTGCGGCCACAGCCCCGGCGCTCATTATCGTGGGCAGCCTGATGATGGCACACGGCGCGGAAATCGAATGGCGCAAGCCAACCGTAGCCATTCCTTCTTTCCTGACGATGATTATGATTCCACTGACATTCAGCATCGCCAACGGATTGGCTTTTGGATTCGTCGCCTATTCGTTGATCAAGATTGGTTCGGGAGAAGGCCGTCGCGTTCACTGGCTGGTTTATGTTTTAACGGCATTGTTTATCGCCCGTTTCATCTACATGGGGACCGCTAATGGATAAATTTCTATTTTTCTTATTGAGTCTAAATTTACTGGCGCAAACCGCCAAACCGATTCCGGTAAAGGTCGTCGTCGTAACTATGTTCGAGCGCGGCGCCGATACCGGTGACCAACCCGGTGAGTTCCAGTTCTGGGTGGAACGGGAACATTTGAATCATGTGTTCGATATGCCTGCGGCCTACCACCCCGCACGCATGAACGACGAAGGGGTGTTGGGCACGGTCACCGGGGTTGGCACTGCGAAGGCAGCGGCCTCGATCATGACCTTGGGCATGGATCGCCGCTTTGATTTCAGCCAAGCCTATTGGCTCGTGGCCGGCATCGGCGGAGGTGATCCGGCGGATGTTTCACTCGGGTCGGCGGTTTGGGTCGAGCATGTGATCGACGGCGACCTCGGTTATGAGATAGACGCGCGTGAGATACCGAAAGATTGGCCCACAGGGATGGTTCCGTTGCGCAAGACAACTCCCTACGAACAGCCCGTGCGGCCGGAATTGGAAGGCGAGGCTTATACGCTCAACAAGACCTTAGTGGATTGGGCGTTTCAACTCACACGATCCGTAAATTTAGGGGACAGCGAAAAGCTACAGCTGTCCCGGGCCCGATTCCAGGGCTTTCCGAACGCTATGCGCCCACCTTTTGTCACTGAGGGAGACACTCTTTCGGCAAGCACATTCTGGCATGGCGAGCTCATGGACAAATGGGCTAACGAGTGGGTGAAATACTACACCCGCGGCACAGGAAATTATGTCGTTTCGGCAATGGAAGACAGCGGCACGATGCAGGCTTTAACGTTTCTGGGCAAGGCCCGTTTGGTGGATACACAACGTGTCTTGATATTGCGGACAGTGAGTAACTATGATCGGCAGGCGCCGGGCTCGACGGCGAGCGACAGCCTGAAGACCATGTCTTTCGGAGCTTACTCGGCTTACCTGCCTGCGCTTGAAGCAGCGTACAAAACAGGAAGTGTAATGGTGCATTATTTGACTGAACATTGGGAAAAAGTGCGGGCAACTACGCCAAAAGCACAATACTGAACTCACAAAGTGTGTTCAAAAAACTCCGTCATAGCGGAGTACAGTGTGGTCAAACCGCTTGCTTGCCGTCGATAAGCCGGGTCCGCCAGATTCAGCACATGGAGCCTATTCGCAACCGCGCCGTGTTTGGCCTCCTTCATCGCCTTTTCCAAGGCCGCAAGCTGATCGGCGCGGATGATAGGGTTGCCTGGGCTGGCGGCAACAAGCAGATCGCCCGTCGTCCGGCGGGCGTGCTCCAGCGCGGCTGAGTCATCGTACTCGGTCTTGTGTTTGGCGGGCAGGCCGAGATAGCGTTCTGTGAAGTAGGCGTCGTAGCCGCTCCAGTCGGTGATGGGAGAATCGGCGAAACCGGCTTTGAATCCGTGCGGATACTCCAGCATCGCGTGGACCACGGTATGCGCGCCATAGTCGCAGCCCCAGATGCCGAAACGCTCCGGGTCTACATAAGACTGCCGCTTCAGAAAACTCAGAACTTCGCGCAAATCGACTGTCTCTTGTGCGCCGAACCGGTAGTGAATATACTCTTCGAATAAGTGCCCGTAGCCTCCTGAACCGCGTACGTCAACCGCCACCACCAAATATCCCTCGCTCACCATGTAGCGATTCCAAACCATCTGCCAGCCATCCCAACTGTCAGCCACCACCCGTCCGCGGGGTCCGGAGAAAGTGTAAAGAATGACCGGGTATCGTTTGTTGGCGTCAAAATCCTCCGGCTTGAAAAGACGAGCAGGCAGAATGACATTGTCATGACTCTTGATCGTGAGTAACTCAGTCTCGCAGGGTCTCTGACCCGCGGAAGGAGGCAACAACTCACGTGGCTCGCCATCGCCTCCGCGCCACCAGATGGAGGGTGGCTTAATGGCTGAAGAATAACGATCCACGTAGGCAGTACCCGCAGCTTCGATACTCACTTCGTGCCAGCCGGGCCGAGCCGTGAGGTTTTCCGCCTCTCCACCGTCCAGCGCTACCCGGTAACAATGGAGTTCTTGTTTATCCCCGCTCACCCCACTCATGTAAATTCGGTTCTTCGTGTCGAGAGTAGGATAAAGACGATACACCTCTAGATCGGCTGGAGTCACGTCTCGAATCAACGTGCCGTCTAGACTATAAAGATACAGATGTCGTTTACCGGTCCGTTCACTGGATACAACAACCCTCTTACCGCCGTCTACAAACAACGGTGTTAGGGGCGCATTGACCCAATAGCCATCCTTCTCAGTCAAAATGGTCTGCAAACCCGCGGCGTCGGCGATAAATAGCTCCGCACTGTTCTGCAAGCGGTTGAGGCGGTAAAAAGCGATGCGGTTGCTGTCGGGGTGCCACGTTACGCGCAATAGGTAAGGCCACTCATCGTTCGATTCACTGATAGTGCGCATTTGGCCTGAAGCCACATCAATGGTTTTCAGGCGGAAAACGGGCAGCTTTGCGCCTGGAATGATGTAGTGATCGCTGCCGGAAAATTCGGTTTCAACGAAAGCAATGGTGGATGAATCGGCAGACCACCAATAATGTCGGTCAACGTCAAACTCGGACGCAAATAAAGCGTCGGGCTCGCCGCAGAGTAGGTCGCCGGTTCCTGAAGTAGTCAGTGGCTTCCAAACACCTCCCTCCACTCCTGCCACCCACAAGTTGTGGCCTCGAATCGCCGAGAGATAGCGGCCATTCGGAGAGACCGCCACAAACTTGAGCTCCAAGTCTCCCTTGAGGCTGGAGTGCCACTTGCCTCGCTCAACGTCATATGTGGAAAGTGAACTGCCAACCGGGACAAACAGAAAGCGGTCGTCCGGAGACCAGGCGAGAGCACTCGGCGGTTCACCCTGTCTAGGAAGAAGTCTCTTGCCCCCTGATGCAGTGTCGAAGATCGCGACCCTGCCATCCGAATCCCCCACGGCAACATATTTGCCCCGGGGGCTCAGGCTAACAGTTGGATGAAGTTTCAAGGCATCGGCGGCGAGCTGCGAGAAAGCGTCGTCTCCCGGCAATGCCAAAGCCGGTAACAGGGCTAAGAAGAAAAGGAACAGTGGTCTAGCTGGGTGGGGCACTCCTTCCATTATGGCGTTGTAGCCCCTCGTCTTCGGGTTCGGTCCAGCTCGGTGATCTGTGCCTGGTTACATGTGATTAACCAGCGTTTTGGGCTGCTCGCCTTTTCTACCGCCCGTCAGCCACGCAAGGCGCTCATCTAACTCACCGCGGCGAATTTCGCCCAGAACGCGCCCGATGATGATGCCGTTCTCGTCGATAAATACGGTATCCGGCACGCCATCGCCCAGACGGAATTTGTCCAGTTCATCGGCTGAAGCGCCGGTCCATACAGGAAATCCCACATGGTATCGGGCGGTGAACGACGAAATCTCGGCCTTCGTTTTGTCGCCGTCGAGAGAAATCGCGATGAAGGCCACGCCGTTCCCAGCCCAGGCCTTTTCCGCCTCAACAAGCATCGGCATCTCTTCGCGGCAGGGTCCGCACCAAGTAGCCCAAAAATTCAATACCACGATTTTGCCTCGGTAGTCGGTCAGCTTGACTTTCTCTCCAGACAAATTGCGGAGTGTCAAGTTCGGAGCCTTCTCCGCGGCGAACACGCCCATCGCAAAGGTTGAAAGCGTGAAAGCAGTAAAAAGAGTACGCATCACAAGCTAATACTTAGCGCAGATATGTGGGCAATTGCAAGTCATCCGAAAGATGGAGTTAGAAACCAATCGATAAGCCGATGACAGAACCAATGAACTTCCACTACCCTAGCCTGAGTCACGCAATTTTGTTTTAGGGGGCACCATGAACACTTTACGATTTCTAAACGGATTCACCGGCCGCACCGTGGCCGCTATAGGCTTGGCATGCTTCGGGTCGATGCTACTCGTCCCGAAGGTTTACGGCCAGGGATGTATTGTCTCAAGATCTAACGGAGAACAGGGAGGTCCGGAAAGCGAAGGCGGCTATCTGGCGCCTGGAGAATGGAACTTCGGCATTGGATACCGTCACCAGTTCTCGTACATTCATTTCGTGGGAGCTACTGAGCAGACTTACCGCACGCAGCTCGGCACCCAGGTAGAGAACAAAATCAACTTAGAGAACTTCAACGCAACCTACCAGATCTCTTCGCGATTTAGCATCACCGCCGATATTCCTTTGCTCACCGCCAGCCGTCATACGAACAATTCGCCGATAATATATACATCGGCGGGCATCGGAGATACGTCGGTCTTAGCACAGGGATGGATTTGGGACCCAAGGGAGAAGACCGGCGGCAACATCCAACTGGGCATAGGCCTGCTCCTTCCCACCGGCAAAGACAATGTGCAAAATACCTATAGCTTGAATGGCGTCACAACAACGTCTCTGGTGGATTATTCGATTCAGCCGGGGCAAGGCGGCTGGGGCATTCCGTGGGAATGGACCGCGTATAAGAATTGGCGCGGGAGCCAGCTCTACTTCAACGGCAGCTATACGATGATGACCAAAGACTTGGGAGTGCAGCGCAACAACACCGTCAACCCGGTGACACTCACGCAATTCAACGCGGTGACAGATCAGTATCTGCTTGAAGGAGGCGTGGCTCATCCGGTTAAGAAAGTGCGCGGCTTGAGCGTTTTGTTCGGTCCTCGCATGGAAGGTGTGCCGGCTCGAAATCTTTTGCCGGTGGGCGACAATTTGGGCTTCCGCCGTCCGGGTTTTGCTGTTTCGGTTGAACCCGGCATTCAATACGCGAAAAACGGGAACGTTTTTTCGATAACGATCGCCCGGGCAATTTACCGAGACCGTACGCGCAGCGTCCCGGACGTACTCACCGGCGGGCACGGAGACGCCGCGTTTGCGAATTGGGTGTGGCTGGCAAACTACACATTCCGTGTGCGGCGCGATCAGCCCCACGCCGACCAATCGCACGTGGCGCCAAATCACCCCGTGCCGGCGCCCGGCGATGGAACGCCCGGAGGCAGGTCCTAGGCGCGTGGAGAAGACGGGTCGATATACTTGAGAGTAATCGGCCGTCAGTCTTACCATCGCGCAAATGCAACAAATCATCCGAAAAGGGATCAAAGACATACTAGTCGAAGAGGTGCCCGACCCCATGGCGGGCCCTCATCACGTCTTGATCCGCCCGGTCTTTTCACTCATTAGCAGCGGCACCGAGACGGCCAGTATTCATCAGGAAGGCGTGTTAAAGGAGGTGGCCGATAATCCCGGCCACATTCGCAAAGTGTTGGATGTGATGAAAACCAATGGCCCGATTCCCACCATTCGCGAAGTAAATGCCAAGTTCAGCGAGTTTGCCGCACTGGGTTATTCGGGCGCGGGCATTGTGGTTGAAAAACATCGCACTGTTACGGACCTCGAATTGGGAGATCGGGTAGCTTATGGCGGCGAAGGCACGGGCCACGCGGAAACCATCATTACCGGCCGCAATCTGGTGGCGCGCGTGCCGCGCGAAGTGCCGTTGGATCACGCTTGTTTTGCAACACTGGGCAGCATTGCCCTGAACGCGGTACGCATCGCGAATATCAGTTTGGGTGATCGCGTCGTGGTGATCGGATTGGGCCTGGTGGGGCAACTCGTCTCGCAACTCGCGCGCTTGCAGGGAGCCGTTGTTATAGCTACCGATCTCCGGACCGACCGGGTACAACTGGCGCGCGATCTCGGAGCGCACGAACCAGTCTTCGGCGGATCGCTCAAAGAACAAGTGGCCGGAATCACCAATGGCAAAGGCGCCGATTGCGTGATCATCGCGGCCGCCGCAAAATCGCCGATTCCCTGCAAATTAGCGCTGGACGTGTGCCGCGACCGCGGCCGCATTGTGGTTTTAGGCGCGGTCGAGATGAGTTTTCCGTGGAACGACATGTACCTCAAAGAAATTCAGCTCTTCATGTCGCGCGCTTACGGGCCGGGCAGCTACGATCCGGCTTACGAGCGGCAGGGGCAAGATTATCCATATTCGTACGTTCGCTGGACGGAAAACCGCAACATGGAAGAATTTTTGCGGTTGGTTGAGCGTGGCGACGTGAAAATTGAACCGCTGATCACCCACCGGTATCCACTCGAAGACGGGCCAAAGGCGTACGCAACGATCATGGACCCGGCTTCCAACAGCCTGGCGGTCGTGCTGCAGTACAAAACCGAGGATTCAGCCGCAGCCGCCGAGCAATTCCGGGCAAAGCGGACGGTGCCCCTTGGTGGTGCGGCGCCCAAGAAGGAAGGCGCACTCGGTGTGGCGCTGATTGGCGCGGGCAACTTGGCGCGGTGGTCGCATTTGCCCAACATCAAAAACATTCCCAACTCCAGTTTGCGAGCCATTCATTCGAGTAGCGGCGTACGGGGCAAAAGCTATGGCGCGCGTTTCGGCGCGGCGTATTGCACCACCGATTACCAAGAAATTCTGCGTGATCCAGAAGTAAATCTCGTTTTCATTACCAGCCGCAATCAGCATCACGGGCCGCAAGCGCTCGAAGCCTTGCGCGCCGGCAAGCACGTGTTTGTGGAAAAGCCCATGGCCATCACGGAACAGGAATGCCATGATCTGCTCGAAGCTTCGCGCGAAACCGGATGTCGTCTCACGGTGGGATTCAACCGCCGCTTCGCGCCGTTCTATAAGCCGCTGAAGGCACAGCTGGCCAAACGCAATGGTCCGGCGGTGGTGAGTTGCCGGGTAAATTCGCCCGGCATCTCCGGCGATTACTGGATGGCCGATCCGGCCATTGGCGGCGCAATTTTGGGCGAAGCTTGTCACTTTGTGGATTTGATGTACTGGCTGCTAGATTCCGAACCCGTCAGTGTGTCGGCGTATTCTCTGCCGACAGGGAAACAAAATCCCATCGGCGAAAATAATATCGTCGCCTCCTTTCTGTTCGCCGATGGTTCCATCGGCAATCTGACTTACTGCACCATTGGCAGCCGTACGTCGGGCGGCGAGCGCGTTGAAATCTTCATGCAAGGCATGGGCATGCAGAGCGAAGACTTCAAGCGCCTAACCACCGCCGGGTCTTTGCGGCGCACGCAAAGAAAGATGTTCGCCGAAAAAGGCTATGGCGCGCAGATAGATGAGTTTGTGAGCGATCTGCGCAGCGGCAAAACGCCGAGTGTGACGGTGCGCGACGGGGCGCGCGCTACCATTGGCTGCTTGCGCATGCTCGAATCGGCCAAGGAGCACAAGCCCTTCGCCGTCGATTGGGAAAACGCCGACTAGCCGAAGACGAGGGTGAATTTCGCGCCCTGCTGATATTCGTAGTGCAGGTTGCCGCCTAGCTGGGTGGCCAGATCGGTTACCAGCTGCAAACCCAGGGTCTCGGGATTGGCCAAATTTACGCGCGGCGGCAAGCCTACGCCGCTATCGCGGTAACACATTTTGAACTTGCCGTTGCTCGAATGAAAATCGATGCGAATCTCGCCCCGGCCCTTCGGGAAGGCGTGCTTCACGGAATTCGAGAGCAGTTCCTGCAATATCAGCCCGCATGGAATGGCATCATCCATGTTGAGCCGCACGTCGACGTGCGAGGAAAAGCCTATCGCCGAGGGTTCCGCGATATAGGAGCTAAAGAAATAGCGCACCAGCTCATCGACGTAATCGGCGAATTCTATACGCGCCAAATCGTCCAGGTGATAGAACTTCTCATGCATCATGGCCATGGAGCGAACGCGGTCGCGGCTTTCGTTCAGCGCCTTATGAAAATCGCGGTCTTCAAAGCGCTGCGCTTCAAGCGACAGCAGGCTCGAGATCACCTGCAGATTATTCTTCACCCGATGCTGCACTTCTTGGAAGAGAATGTTCTTCTGTTCGAGCAGCTTCTCTAGCTCGGCATGCGCGGAGCGCAGGCGCTCTTCGCTGCGCCGCAGGGCCAGTTCAATTTGGCGCTGCTCGGTGATATCCACCATCACCGAAACAGCGCCTTGTATCTCGCCGGCGGCGTCGCGCACCGGCGATGCCGATTTGAAAATGGTGCCGCGGCCGCCGTCGAAGCGCTCTATATCGATGGTCTCGCCCAGAATCTTTTCGCCTTGCAAAGCCCGCGCAGCAGGCCAATCTTCGGCCTGCAAAGCCTCGCCCGTATCGGCGCGCCAACCCTTGAAGCTGCGCCAGCGGGCGGCCAGTTCCTGAAAGCTTTGGGCCTGCCAGATGCGGATCGCCTCGGCGTTCACCTCTAAAACCCGATTGGCGCGGTCCAACAACAAGATCCCCGCAGGCATGGTCTCAAGCAATGCCGCCAGCCGCCGGCGTTCACGGTCGGATACCAGCAGCGCTACCGCCAGTTCCTCTTCCGCATGTTTTTGCGCCGTGATATCGAGCAGGACGCCCAAAACCCGCACGGCGCGCCGCCGTTGGCCTTCGCCCTCGAAATAGACGCGGCGCCGCGCGATCATCCAGCGAACAGCGCCATCGGGCCTGACAATGCGATAACGCACTTCGCCCGGATCGCTCACCGAACCCGCCAAATCGGAGTTCCTAGCGGCGATGAGGTGCGGCCTGTCTTCCGCGTGAATCGCTTCGAGAAAGGCGGCAACAGAGATGTCCGGCTGCGACGCCACTCCCAACAGCTCCCTAGCGCGCTCATCGAAGAGGATTTTGTCTTCGAGCGGCAAGTCGTTAAAGATGCCAATGCGGCCGGTATCAAGCGCCACACGCAAGCGGTCTTCACTTTCGCGCAAATCCTGTTCCACGCGTTTGCGTTCGGTGATGTCGCTGTTCACGCCGATCACGCGCACCGGCCGGCGCACGCCATTCACTTCCTCGAAGTAAATGCGGCCGTACGTCGCCACCCAGCGCACAGTGCCATCGCGCAACAGAATCCGCAGCTCGCGCGCAAAGCGGCCATCGCCCGCCTCAGCTAAAGCGCGGCGGGCGTCGGCCCTGGCGGCTTCGCGCTCTTCGGGATGAATCATCGCCATCCCTTTCTCGAAGGAGACAGGCCCCAGGCCGGGAACGCCCATAATGTCGCGGCAGCGCTCATCCCACAGCACCTGGTCTTTGGCCACGTGATAGTCCCAAGATCCCAACTGTGCCGCATCCAGCGCCAGGCGGCGCTGCTCGGCCACTTGCGCCAGCATCTCCTCCGCCCGCTTGCGCTGGGTGGCATCGCGGCTGATGTTCAGCACGCCGATGGGCGCGCCCGAGCGGTTGCGCACCTGCACATAACGGCTCTCCACAATGCGCACCCGGCCGTCTTTGGCGGTTTGCGTCAATTCACCGTCCCACCGCTCCGTCGTCGCCAGCACGTCTTGAATGTCAGCCGGTAAGTTAGCCGCATGGAGAATCTCTTCGGCGCGCCGGCCCACTGCTTCGGCGCTGCTCCAGCCGTAGATCTCCATGGCGCCCGCATTCCAACCGCTGATCACACCCGCCGGGTCCAACGTAATGATGGCATCGTGCGAGAAGTCGATAAGATCCGCCTGCCGTCGCAATGCCTGATACGCCAATTCGCGGCTGCGGACATCGCGCTCCACGATCGCGCCGCCAAACAACAAAGCCAGCGCCAGCAGACTCGCGGTCACCAGCAGCATAATGCGCGCGCGGCTTACCGCGTCGTCGTCGGCGTTCGTCCGCACAGCCAGCAGACGATGCTCTTCTTCCTCAAATTCAGCGAGCCGCGCGGTCAACTCGGTCATAATTCGGCCGCCTTTGCCGCGTTGAATCATGCCGGAAAGAACGTCCATGCGCCCAGCCTGAACCACCTGCAAGCCCTCGGCCATGGCATCTAAACGCTCCTTGGTTAGCGCTTCGATGCCCTTCAACCTCAACTGCTGCCGCGGGTTGTCCTTGGTCAAACCTTGTAAATCCGCCAAGATTCGCGCTTGCACGGCCAAGTCCGCTTCGTAGGACGCGAGCATATTCGGGTTACGCGTAAGCACGTAACCGCGCACCGAACTTTCGAGATCGCGAATGGTGGAAAGGAACCGTTCAGACGAAACAAGCACGCGATAGGTATGCTCGACCGATTGGCCGGCGACTTTGGAGCGCTCGAAGCTATTCCATAACACCTGTGCCGACAGGACGACCAAAACGCCGGTGGCGAGGGGCGCCGCGACGCGCCGTATTAGCGGGTTAATTGTCACTTCGAGCTCTTTTGCTGATGCTGCTGGGACCGCGCCGGCAGCGTGAAGATAAACCGCGAACCTTCGCCCAGCACCGACTCGGCATGGATGGAGCCGCCCGCGCGCTCCACAATCCGCTTGCAGACGGAAAGCCCGATTCCGGTGCCCTCCACTTCGCGGGAGTGCAGCCGCTTGAACACGCCAAAAATGCGCTCGCGGTAAATCATGTCGAATCCCACGCCATTATCGGCCACCACAAAACGCCAAAACGCACCGTCGCGTTCAGCATGAATGGCAACCTGCGGCGTCACGCCGGGACGCCGAAACTTTAAGGCGTTACCGATCAGGTTTTGAAACAGCTGCGCCACGCGCTGTTCGGAAACCGCTACTACGGGGAGCGCCGCCGCCTCAATGCGCGCCCCGGTCTCATCGATCAATGCTTTGAGCAACTCACTAACCGCCACTACCATCCGATTGCAATCGGCTTCGGCAATGGTCTCATCGTCTTGTCCCAAGCGGCTATATTCCAAAAGGCCGGCGATCATGCTGCGCAGCCGTTCCGCGCTGCTTTTTACATAAAACAGCAAGCGCTGGTTGGCGCTTTCCGCTTTATCCGCCAAACCGCGCTCCATCAGTTCAACACCGCACACCAATGTCCGGACTGGTTCCTGCAAATCGTGAGCAATGGTGTAGGCGTAGGCCTGCAGGTCGGCGTTTGAGCGCTCTAATTCGTTTTCCTTGGCGAGCAGCGCCTCTTCCATCTCTTTACGGGCGGTGATATCTACCTCCGTCCCTATGACGCGGGTGGGCCGGCCTTGCGCATCGCGATAAACTTTAGCGCGCACCTGTACCCACATTACCGGACCAGTATGCAATGGGATGCGGTATTCCCAACTTTCCTCGGCCCGGCTGGAGTTGAACCAATCCTCGAACCGTTGCCGCATCTGGCGTTGCTCACCCTCAGCCACGCCGCGCTGCCACAGATCGTCCAGGCCGCGCAATGTGCCCGTTTGAACGTGGTGCATTTCTTCCAATTCCGGCGTGACATAAAATTCGCCGGTTTCGCCGTTCCAATCGAAGACGCCCACACGGCCGGCGCGCTGCGCTAATTGCAGCCGGTTGTTTGTTTCGCGCAGGCGCGTCTCCGCGCGGTGCTTGTACACCGCTGTCTCGATTGCCGCCACCAGTTCGCGGTTTTCGAAAGGTTTAAGAATGTAGCCGAATGGTTCGGTCAGGCGCGCCTGGTTGAGCGTCGCCGAATCCGAATGGCCGGTCAAGTAGATCACCGGCAAGTTGAAATCGTCCTTCAATTCACGCGCCGCTTCAATTCCTTCGGCGACGCCATTGAGGCGGATGTCCATCAAAACAAGATCCGGACGGTTCCGCGAAGCCGATCTGAGAGCATCCGCTTTCGAGGAAGTGATCTCGTTTACCTCGTAGCCAAGGTTTGCCAAGCGGACTTGCAAATCGCGCGCTACAATCCGCTCGTCCTCCACCACCAGGATGCGCAGTTTGTTCACGCCATCCCGGGACGCAAGCTTCTCGCCGCCAAGCTGTTTCGAATCGAGTAGGGAAGCCAACGAAACATCTTTATCGGCAGTCTGCGGCACGTCAGTTATAGGCATATCTACTGAACGTTCCTTTCGTTCTTCACGCGCGATGCCCGCCAGTTAGCGGTAGCGGAACAATCGACGGCGGAATAAACAAGCTCGGGCACACCCTACGCCGAATAATACAAAAATAGCCAATATAACTAAGCATCCCATGCCCAAAAACTTCAAAAATCCATCGCGCGTTTGGGGCGCGGGGGGCGGCGCGTAAGTGGGAACAACCGGCGGTTGTGGCACGACGGGCGGCACGGCTGAACCGGCGGCAGTTGCATCCAGCGGCGTTCCACAATTTGCGCAAAAGCGAACCGCGCCTTCGTTGGCGGTTCCGCAGTTTGGACAATACATAAAATCAGTCTAACTCCAAGAGAAGAAAGAATGGCCTCAGATGAATGGGATGAAGGCAATTAACGCTACGAGCTCGCGCACCACGGGTCGGCGAGTGGGTTTTGAGAGCCAGGATGCAGGCGGATTTTAGGGAGTTCTTGCCTCCGTTTGGGCGTCGCGACTTGCTGTTGGCGGGGTTGGCGAACACTAAAGATCCAGTAGAACTGGCCTACAAGTATTGCGCCGTGCGTCCTGGCATTCATGACGCTTCTCACACTGCTCACGGGAGCGCTTTTCGGCGTGGCGAGCGGCAATCGGGACAACATTCAACCACCAACTGGCAGAACGAATTCAGCAGTTTTCGGCCGTGGGCAGGATTCGGCGAGAACAGCTCGCGGGTCTGCGTGATGAACGAAACTTTTGCAACGAGTTTCCTTGGCGGTCGGAATCCAGTTGCAAAAGGGTCACCATCGGCGGAAATGAACAGCATCGAACGCTCGATGTCTTAGTAGTGGCCAAAAAATGTCCGAGTTTCTTCCTTGCGAGCCAAGATCGATGCACAATTTGATGAAGCGGCGGATCAAAGCGACGTACCGTTCTTTCAGGTTCGGACAACTGGCGATATCGTCAAATCGAGACTGGCCATCGTGCGGAATGCGGTTCAAAGTTTTGACGCAGACCTGGCAGATTCAGAGCGTGCAACGAGTTGAGCGGCTGGTGGACGCACAGAATGCGGAGTGCAGCCGTGGCGCTCCTTTTATTGGCGAGTGGAACTTACAGAGTGCTTGTAACACAGCGTGGCGAGGTGCGCAGCAAGGCAGAGTCAGCCGCATGATTCTGCGGGAGGCGGACCCATGATCGCGCGCGGTGTGATTGCAGGTTTGATGGCGACGGCAGCGTTGGCGCGCTTGCTGGAAGCGCTGCCTATGTGGACAGAGTACCGGCGCGCCTCGATAGACGGTGGAACAATATGAACATGTAGAGAGCGCGGTTCAGTTGTATCGATTTAACGCCATGGACCCGTCAACTTTATAGTTGACCCCGCAATGCCGGTGCGCTTGGAAATAGCGTCGGGGTGGGTTCGAGCGGTAGAGGCGGCTCGCGTGAACTCGGTGAACGCGTGGAGACAGAGTTAAGAAGCGGTTGCTTCTTGAGCCGATTCGACTGGCTTCGCCTGTTCAGGCGTGGGCTCTTTAGAAGAGAGGTGAGCATCCACCAAGCTGGCGGCTAGCTCTTCGGGGTTAGTTTGGTATTCGCCTTGCTGAACTAAATACCTGAGCTCAAGAATGCGAGCTTCGCGGTCGGTGTCGGTCATATTTTTGGTTGCGCCCTATTTCGATCTTAGCGCAGACTAAGGCGGAACAGGAAAAAGGGGGGTGGGGTGAAGAACTGGCAGAGAAGTGACGACAGGGAAGTAGGGGATGAGTGGCGGGGAATAGTAATAGGGAAAAGGCGCTCGATAAGAAACACCCAATGAATACGGAATTAGCCCAAGACGCAGAAAGCCGCGGCCTAGAGCCGGTTAGCCCTCAGCTAAGGGAGCAATTGATCTTGGAGCACCTGCCCCAAGTGAAGCTGATTGCGCGGCGCATTCATGAGCGCTTACCAGTTTCGGTAAGCCTGGACGACCTTATTTCGACAGGAGTTGTCGGTTTGATCGCCGCCATTGATCGCTATGACTCGAGACATGACGTCAAGCTGAAGACGTACGCCGAGTACAAAATCCGTGGAGCGATTTTGGACAGCCTGCGAGGGCTGGACTGGGCGCCGCGGCAGCAACGCAAAAGGTCGAAACAGATTGAAGCAGCCATAGCGGTTTTGGAACAAGAGCATCACCGCACACCAACGGAAGAGGAGATTGCCGCTTATCTTGGACTGGCGGTTTCCGATTATCAGGACTGGTTGACGGACATCCGCGGCTTGACGCTCGGGAGTTTGGAAAACGCCGGTACGGAAGAAGAAGGCTGCGATCTACTGCGTTATTTGGCGGATACCGACGAACAATGGCCGTCACAGATTGTGGAGCGCGCGGCGCTGGAGCGCCTGCTGGCGGAGGCGATTGAGAAGATGCCGCAATTAGAGCGCACCGTGTTAAGTCTTTATTATTACGAAGAAATGACGTTGCGGGAAATTGCGAAAATTGTGGATTTGCATGAATCGCGCATCTCGCAATTGAAATCGCAGGCTATTTTGCGGTTGAGATCATACATGCAGAAGCGTTGGCCGTCACTGAAAAGCTAAGGCGGCAATTTCTTGACGCTTTCTTTGGTGGCTATTGCTGTTCGTCCTGGGCTAATGTGACTTTGAGGAGCAGAATATTGTGTGCGCGCGTCACTTCCAAAGCCACGGGGCCGAAGGATCGGCGCTCGGTGCGAATGTAAGAGGTAAGGTCGCGCGGGTCAGAAACCAGGTGTTTGTCAATCTCGGTTATGACATCGCCAGCGCGCAGGCCCGCTTTGGCGGCGGGCGAATCCTTGACGACAGAGCGCACCAGAACGCCATGCTTCACGCCAAAAAACTCCGCTAATTGCGATTCCAACGGTTCGCATTCTATGCCGAATTGCGGAGTTCGCCAAATGAGCTCCGGCCTGGGGATGGATTGGGCCATCGCGAGTCCGCGCAGTTTCAATAGCTCGAGTTCGCCTTCGCTAGGGTAAGACATAGGACGGGGCGCGCCGGTAGTTACCGTTAGGGTGGAGACGTTGCCTTCGCGCCAGCATTCTATTCTGACTTTGCGGTCGCGGGGCGTTTCCTGGACGAGGCGGACAAGTTGTTGCGCGCCCATGATAGATTCACCGTTGTAGGTGAGCAAGACATCGCCTTTTCTGATACCGGCTTGCGCGGCCGGACTGCCGTCTTGCACGCCGTCAACTTCGACGCCGCGCGGATCACCTAGTTTGATGATATTGGCTCGGTCGGCGTCGATATCGCGCAGGCTGACACCCAGCCGGCTGCCGTTCAGGCCGGTTTCGGACAAAAGGTCGAATACCTGGGGCCGAGTGTTGAACTGAGCGTCGAGCTGAGGCGCTAGATAGAGAAAGCAGCCGGCGAGAGCGGTGATGACGAAAGCGGAGCGCATAGAGAACCTTCCCTTACTTAGCATTGGACGTTCCATGCAAGAAAAGGTAGGGAAGCCAGCTTGCCAGAGTTCCAAACTATTCTAGTGAGCCGCCCAGCCTAAGACGTCACGATGAACCGGGGCTCAATCAAGCTTCCGGCTTCTACGAGAAGGTCTGCCTATGTCAAGGAAAATCTCTCTCTCGTCCGTTTTTGGGATCGCGCAAGGGGCTTGCCGTGGGGAGCCGCCGTCCCGCCGCCACCGGCGCGCCTTTTCGGGCTGCTCTTGTCGGCGGCCTTCACGCTCTTTGCTTTAACGCTGCCCACGATATATTCCTTTTCCTATGAATGTCCTTTCCATGCACCTGACGAGCGGCCTTCTCATCTATCTCCGATTGGGCGATTTCCGGCTGATTGAAACCAGTTACTCTTCCGCGATTTCGGGACGCTGCATGAAACATTCAGCCGAGGGCATAGTCTCACAAGACGAGAGGGCAGGATGATGCGGGCACTAAAAAGCATGGGCATTTTGATTATTGGCTGTGGTTTTTTCATGGCGAGCTCTGGGCGCGCCGAGGCACAGGTTGCGGTGAGCATCGGGCCGGCGCCTGTTTGTCCTTACGGATACTATGAAGTTCCTCCTTACAACTGCGCCCCGGATGGTTATTACGGGCCCGAGTGGTTTGTGGGCGGCATCTTCATCGGTGCGGGACCTTGGTACCACGGACCGGCTCACTTCTATGGGCATGTCGATCATCACTTGGACTATCGCAAGGGGTATCATGGGCCGGTGCCAGCGCGCGGCGAGCACCCGGCGGATCATCGGGCGGAATTTCATGGCGAAGCGATGCACGATCCGCGTGGCCACGAGGCGCCGCGAGGTCATAGGTGAGAAAGGCCAGTTGCGAGAAATGTGGAAAGCCCAGGGCCACCTGAACGGCTATTTTGCGATCACTTGCTTGGCTGCGACGTTGTCGTTTTCGTCGTAAACGCGGATGGAAACGAGTTGTCCTTCTTGGGGCTGGATCATGTAGTTCAGCGATTGCGAGTCGGTGACTAGATTTTCGGGCAGCAGGGCGATCCAGTCGCCGCCGTCGAGTGAGTATTCGGCCTTGTCGATCCAACTCAAGGCGTCCTTGGCGGTGAATTTGACTTCGCGCTTGGTCAAGGAATTCACGGTGATGACCGGTGGGGTGTTGTCGATGATGAAGCTGTCGCTTTCGAGCGATCCTGTGAGCGCATCGGCCGGGGTATTCGCGGGAGCGTCACTAGCGGTGATGCGCAAAACATAATTGCCGTCCGGAAAAGAGCTCGTGTCAAAGGCATAATAGCGATCGAGCAACTTATCCTTCAAGACTCGCCAAACGGTTTCATTCTTCTGCCGCAACTCGACCTTAAAAGTAAGCAAATCGCCATTGGAGTCGACCGCGTTCCAGCGCGCCGTCAGGAAGCCTTTGAAGTATTGCAACGTTGCGCCGGGGTTGACTTCAGCGCCCCCTAAAGAACTGCGCTTTTGGCCAACGGGCGGTAAAGTGAGCGAGGTGGGAGAACCCGATGGCTGAATGGAACGCTCCAAACTTTGATTGCTGGCGCCCAAGCGGTAGTTAAACGGCGCAATCTCAATCAACTGCACCTTTGGCGCCACATTTTTTGGCAGATAGGCGATGTCGAGCAAAGTCACCGCGGGCGACTCACCCGCCGCCGATTTACTCAATGTCAAGCGGTACTGAAGAAAACGGGCCGGCTGCGAGTGAATCTGGCCGCCCAGCTCCTTTACTTCGACTTTGCTCCAGGGCGTCCAGTTACTCTCTGGATGATTGACATTGCCACTGCGCGTTTCTAACTCCAGACTGCCGCCATGCAGTTCGTCAGTCACGTGGATTTTTCCCCAAGTGGCGAATTCGTTAGCGTCCAGCACTTCACTTTCGAAAGTGCCGGAGCTTACCATAGCGGGTCCGATTGCGTATAAATTGCCGACGTTTCCCGTAGTGGCGTAAACGACGCCATTCCTGCCCGCCAGGAAAGAAGTCACTTGCGTGGGAGGGACATTGAGCAGGCTGGTGGAAACTTGCGCCGAATCGATGCGGAAAATCACACCTTTGTTCCCCGTGCCCACAAGCGGCCGCCCTTGCGCATCGAACGCCAACGCATACACGACGTCCGATGAGGAACTCCACAGCTTCTCGGCGAACCCATCTTTCTCGATCTGGTAAACCTCGGAACCTCCCGAAACAGAGCCACTGAGGGAATTCACCGGCGGCGGCAAATTCATAGGCGCAGTGACCGCGTGCGGCGCAGTGGTCGATGCCGCCGACGGCGGGTTGGGCGGCAACGCCGGTATCACCGGCGCGCTGACCTGTCCGCCGGCTGGTTTGTTGCCGACCGCCGCGGCGTAAATGATGCCGTTGCGCTCGGCCACCGCCGTCACTTCACGCTTATTGGCCTGATACAGCACAAAGCCCTTGCCCGCCGGCGTGATGCGCATAATGAGTCCGCTGGGCTCCGTACCCACAATCAGATTTCCTTCCGCATCGAGCACCATCGAGCGCGCGTGCGTTTCTTCCGTATCGAAGAATTTCGCGCCCTTACCATCCGGCGCTACTTTGTACACGATTCCTGCATCGCCGGTGGCCACGAATAGATTGCCGCTTTTATCGAAGGCCAGGGCCCAGATATATTTGCACTGAGCGTCGAAGAAAAGCTGCGGCTTGCCATTTTTGTCTATACGGTAAATCTTCGCGTCGGGCAGCACTGCGGCATAAATGCGGTCCTGGGAATCAATGGCTAGCGCGTGGACTTCGAGCCCTTCAATTTCGGCAAACACGCGCGGTTTTTCACCCGCGGACAACGCATAAATTTTGGTGGAAGCGCCGGTAGGAGCACCACCCGCATAATAGAGCACGCCCTTGGAATCTTGCGCGACTGCCCACAGATAAGGCACCGTAGTGCTATCCAATTCCTTAAATTGCGGCGCGAGAGTCAACTGCCCGTCGCTACGGATGGAAAGATTCTTCGCCGTGCCGCGCACGAAATCGGCTTGTTCGGCCTGCTCCCAAACGTGCGTATCGACAGCCAGCAAGAGTGAAGGCGCCGCGGCCAGCAGCAACAGTGCCGCCGCGCGGTGCGAACCAGAAATTTGAATCATGTTTGTTGGGGGAATTCCCTTTTTAGTTCACGTGAATTTTCAGCGAGTAGCTGCCCGTTACGACCGTATCGAAAGGCACCGACGTTTGTTCATGCGCGCTTTCCGGCGAGCTGACGAACTGGTGATTGACCGCCCGCCCGCTTTGCATGACATTCAAAATCGAGGCGGGGAGGCTGGGCAACACTTTTTCGTCCGAATAAACCGTGGGCTGTGATTCGATCAGCGAAACGTACAGCCGGTTGTTGCTGCGTTCGTCGTTCAGCATCGCCACCGTTTGCGGAATGTCTTCAATCCGGTTCAGGGTTTGGGCAATGTTCTTAAAGCGGCTCAGCGTGTCGGCATCGCTGAACAGAATCTCATGCTCGCCGCGCGCCAGGCCGGCCGGGATCTTGACGTTGATCGTGCGCTCGATCCGGTCGCCGCGGTAAGGATGGAGAAACACCTTTACCGGGACGTCGGTGCCCGGCGTGACGGCATTGTCGCCGATCCAGGCGGATTCTATCTGCGCGGTAAGGCGCTCCGGCAACAAATCCACCGTTACATCGACGGCATCCAGTTTGGGCAGCTTGGTGGAATTGACGAACAGGCGGTTGAACTTATCGCCCCACCAGCCGGCCAGCAGCATGGGCGTGGGCACGGGCGCTTCAGTGGGTGCCTGCATGGTGCGCAATTCGATTTTCTGCTGGCCTTCCACTTGCAACTCACCGTGCAGCCGGAAAGTAGCTTCGTCTGAGAAGTCATTCAACTGAGAGATGGAATTGAAGAGAGTCGCCATCATTAAATAAGGCGTCCACTTGTGATCGACAAACACGCTGAAATGAAAATCGCGCGTGGAATGAATGCTGTTATCCGGGTTGAACGAATTCACGTGCATGTTCACCGGAATCATCTGCGCGGTGGCGCCCAGTTCGCCAGCGATGGCGCTGTGGCGATCCTGCCGCAACGCGCCAACCACTTCCGTGGCGTTGCCCATCTTCGTCGGCTGGTACGAAGAGGCCAGCGTGGTGATGATCTCGTCTTTGGCGAGCGGCATATCGACCGGGCCCAAATTAAACATCGGATGCCCGAAGGCGAGAACGCGCTTGCCATCGTTATACGTGACCGTTCCGCCGCCAGTCATGTTCATGTCGCCGGCCACCAGTACCGCCGCCACCGGCTCGCCGGGCTGCAAGGCCGAAGCCCAATCTTTCGCGGGGGTGGCCGAGTTCAGATTGCCCCCCGCGCCGCCTTGCGAAACAGTTAACCCGAGCTGCCGGAACACCGGCGCAAATTGTTCCACCGATTCATCACTGAAGCCGGACATCGAAATCGGCGTGGCGATGGGGGTCATCATCGGAGTTTCGGCAAAACCGTTAGCCGCGCCCGCAGCCATTACTCTTTGCAGCATCCCGGGCGGCAACGTCATAGAAGCATCCGCGCGCGCCACGGTTCCCGGCGCGAGGCTGTTGGACGGGCGCGTTTTATCAAACTCCCCAACATCCAGCATCAAGCGGATGGGAGTAATGCCGCAAATGGCATCGGGCGAAAAAACACTCAGCCGCAGGGAAATGGCACCCACCAGTTTGCCGTCGATATAGACGGGGCTGCCGCTCATACCGCCCGCCACGTTGGTGCGGATGGCCTTGCCACCCATCTTACCGATGATGATGTTCTGTTTGGGCCCCCAGGCATTTTCCCAGATGCCCACGATTTCCACCGGCACGGCTTCCGGCTTGCTTCCTTGAAACACAGTCCAAGCCACGGCTTGCATGCCGGGCCTCAAGTCGCCTTCCGGGAAGAGCTCGACTTTACCGGCCTTGGGCGGTTCCGTCATATTGGGCACGGCACCCGCCAGAGTGCATACCCATGTACAAAACAGGAGTCCACAGCCACTTAAGACACGTAGAAGCATGAAACGAATCCCTTTTTTCGACAATTAAACCGCTTTCATCGCAGGGCTAACGCGGACCCATCAAACGGCAACGGATACCCTGATTATCACCCAAGGCAGCCGAGCCGTGCAGCGCGCCAACTTTTTGTTTGCTATTTATTTGACGTTACAAACTCAAAATGAAGTTTCCGTAGTGTTAATCTCGTTTCATCCTGGTAGCCTTTCCCGCCCGGGCTCTGTCAAAGGTTGTGTAAACTGTTTCTTTAGCCTTTGTGCCCCAAACCCAATTCTTCTACGGAGAAAATCAATGATTCGCCAAAAACTTGTTGCCGCTGGTTCTGTAATGTGTTCTGTGACGTTCCTGATGTGCGCCGCTCTGACCCTGACCGCTGGCCCGAAACCCGATACCAAGGGTGATGTAGCCAAGGGCAAGGAAGCCTTCGAGCAATGCGCCATTTGTCATAACGTGGATAACGACGAGAAGAAAATGGGCCCGTCGCTCAAAGGTTTATACAAGCGCAAGACGCTCGCGAGCGGCAAGCCGGTGAATGACGCCAACGTGCTCGCCCAGATCAACGCGGGCGGCAACGGCATGCCCGCCTATTCGGATATGTTGTCGGCGGACGACAAAGCGAACATCCTCGCCTACCTCCATACGCTCTAGAATTCCCTAATAGAGTCGCGCAAGGCATGGGTTATATACTAACCCCATGCCTTTATTTGTTAAGCGCCTTACTCTGGCACTCCCTTTTTTTGCTGCCTGCTCTTTTACAGCCCACGCTTCATCCATCAATGCGATTTACGCATTCGGCGATAGTCTTTCCGACGCGGGCAACGCCGCCATATTGACCGCCGGGGCCGAGCCTGCCGCGCCGTATGTCAATGGCGAATTTTCCAATGGGCCGGTTTGGGTGCAGGACCTGGCGAAGAGCCTGAATTTGGGTCCGTTGACTGCCAGCCTGGCAGGAGGCACGGACTATGCGGTGGGCGGCGCCATTAGCGGTACTTTGCCGATCCAGGCCGCGGGACCGACCGATCTGCCGGCGCAAATAGCCGCTTTTAGCCTGGCTCACCCGGCGGCTAATCCAAATGGGCTCTATACCATCTGGATCGGCTCGAACGATTTGAGCGACATTTTGGCCAGCTCCCCGACTCCGGCGCAAGCGGCCGCCGACGCGGCAGCAGTAGCAGCCAATATCGATTCGGCGATTAACACGCTGGCGGGCGATGGCGCGAAAAACTTTCTGGTCTTGACAGTGCCCGACTTGGGCAAAACACCCGGCGCAATTGCCACTGGGCCGCTGGGAGTGGCCGCGGCTTCCGGCTTGTCGGCGGAGTTTGACAATCTGCTGGTGAACGGTTCCGGCCCAATTCCATCGCTCAACAAACTGGCCGGCATTGATGGAATCAATCTGAATGTGTTGGATACCTATTCCCTCATCGACGGGATTGTCGCAAAGCCGGCGTCTTTCGGCTTGACCGACGTAACAGATCCCTGCTTGACGGGCGAAGTGAACTACGCGGGCGGAACACCTTGCGCCAATCCGAACCAATATCTGTTTTGGGATGAGTTGCACCCCACCGCCGCCGGACACGAGATTCTCGCAGCGGATGCTTATCAGATTGTGGCGCCCGAGCCTGCAACGTTCGCACTGCTGGGCGTAGGGGCTTTGGCCGTTTTCGCCGCGCGCCGCCGCGCCCGTCTGCTAAATTAGAAGAGTCCCTCCTCTAGCGTCCCCATCGTCTAGCCCGGCCTAGGACACCGCCCTTTCACGGCGATAACAGGGGTTCGAATCCCCTTGGGGACGCCAATTACGCTGTTTCTGCACAGGTTACACAGGAGCACGAAAGAGATGCCACTGGCCCAAACAAATGGATCTATAATCAGGCTGTGGGAAAGACGAACGATAAGGAAAGTAGCGGCGTTTTTGAAACCGTCCTTGATTGGGTCATCAATGACGACCATTATGAAGGTGTAACCCATGAAACGGGCTCGCGTTATGAACATGGAAACCACCACGAAACGAGCCCGAAGGACAAGGACAGCGACAACGGCGGCAAAAAACGTTAGTGCCTCAACAGTCCACGCCCCAGCGCTCGCATCCACAATGGTACCGACGCGCCGATATTGACGGCCAGCAGTGGATTATCTTTAACACCGTAAGCGAACGCTAGCATTCCCGCGCCAGCGGTAATGAGCCGGCGAATCAACCAGAACCCAGCCTTCCGATATCGAGGTGAAAATGGCTTTTCCTTCGCATAAAATTCGTATATCGTAAGCACCTCAATCAAGGCGCTTCCAAATGCTCCCTCAAGAAGCGTCGCCACATTCGGGTCCATAACCAGACTGTTAATTGTAACCAAGGGTGGTCTGCGACGGGCTTCACACGACCCTGCCCCACCGCCGCTTTTAGGAGTGAGGAGCACGAAAGAGATGCCACTGCCCCGGCAAAGGATCTATCATGATCTTGTGGGGACGACTCACTATATCTTCCGGTGCATGGTGTTTTCACACGACCATGGTTACATCGCTGAGTCTATAGATTTGAATTTGGCACTGTTTAGGGACAGTCCAGAAGAGGCCGCAAAAGAACTGGAAAAAACCATGGCGGGCTACGTCGACGTTGTTTGTAATGGCGATATTACGGGTCTCATACCGCGAAGATCTCCCTTTTCTCATCGGCTCCGATTTAGCTTGCTGCTGTTGAAGTCGGTCATTTTCCCGGCACGTGATGGCTGGCAGTGGGATATTTCGTCCCTTCAATTGGCCGCTTCGAACCACAGCTGAAGTACGCACATCGCGGCTCTCCAGGGTTGACTCGAACGCGTTGCCCCAGGCGATCAATGTTCGAAGTCGCTGACCCGTTGGGATTCCACGTCTGTAGCAAGTAACGATCAGGCCGGTTGGGATTCGCCCAGTCGCCGTCGGCCGGGGGCGGTCTACCTCACGCCAAAACTTTCTGCCACTTCCAGAAACGCTAAACCACTCCTAAGAAGGAGAGAAGCAAATACTTCTCGCCAGATTCCACATCTTCGCGAACAAGCGCCAACTGCCAAGCACAACGTTGCCAATGCACTGGGCTCCTACTTCCGCATTCGATTCGAAACCGCGCACAAAACTAAGCAGACTGCCGCGCTTTCATGAGCCGAAGTTTACGCGAGACTGCCCCATTATTGCACTCCGCCTTTTCCAGTCACAAGTTTTGGAAAAAACTTGAAAATAATTATAACTTCAGTCATCCCAATCATTTACCTGGACTTTTTACCCTTCCGAAACACCCCTTCGCGTACAGTCCACCCGGGCGCTCGAGGTATTTTTAGGCCAGCAAAGCCCACTCCGGGCCTTTCATTTCGCTCACAAGGATTCACCTATATGAACCGCAAAGAACGCCGTGCCGCCGCGCACAAAGACCGCAAGCTCGCCCGCAAAGCCGGCTTCCCCACTCCAATTCCAACACCCCCGCCCGCACCCGAGCCGCCGGTCGTCGCACCGGTGCCCGAAACTCCCAAACCCGTCACTCCTATCTCCGAAGCCCAACTCACCGCCAATCGCGCCAATGCTCGGTTGTCCACTGGTCCCAAAACCGACGCCGGCCGCGCCATCTCCTCCCAAAACCGCACCACCCACGGCCTCGCCCGTCACAATGGAACCTTCATCCTCCTACCATCCGAGGACAAAGATGGCTTCGAAGCGTTAAAAGCCTCTCTCGTTGGCGAACACCAACCCTCCACCGAAACCGAGTCCATCTTAATCAACGGCATGGCCGAATCCCATTGGCTCGCCAACCGCGCGCAAACCCTGCAAAACACCTGCCTCGATCCACAAACCGGCCAAATTACCGATGCCGCGCTCTTCTCGCTCTACCTCCGCTACCAAACCACCCACACTCGCGCCTTTCACAAATGCCTCAACGACCTCGTAAAACTAAGATCCGAAAGGCGAAAAACCGCAAATGGCTTCGAAGCGCAAGAACGCAAAAAGGAGGAATTACGCATCCAAAACGAGCGCCACGAAATGAAAAAAGAACACCATTATTGGGACGTTCGCATAAAAGACGCTACCTTCTGTCACCGCGCCGGCCAAAACGTCGCCAATTTCAACAAAGCCGCTGTCGAAAATCCCAACTTCGAAGCGCAGTACGTCGCCGAAGTTGACCGCCTCCTCGAAAATAATCGTCCGGAGGTCGCCAAAGCCGCCGCCGCGTAACCATTTTATGCAACAGAAAACCCAGTCCAAGCTGCTCCCAACCGAAAGTGTCTGGAGCGGCCAGACCTGGCGCCGGAGGCTTCTGATATCATTCGCCCTGAACGTGAATAAACGAACATTTTTGAAGACCATGGCGGCAGCGCCTCTGGCCGCGTGGATGGAGAAACAGAGGTTGACGAATTGGGCGGGCAATCTCACCTACAGCACCGAGCGCCTGAAGGATGCCGACTCGCTAGAACAGGTGCAGCGCTTCGTTAGGTCGCAGCAGAAGCTGCGCGTGCTGGGTTCGCGGCATTGCTTTAATTCAATTGCCGACAGCCGCTACAATCTTCTGTCCGTGATGCCAATGCATGAAGTGGTGTCCATAGACGAGGCGGCGCGCACGGTAACGGTCGATGCGGGTATCAAGTATGGGCAGCTTGCGCCGTATCTGGACGGCAAGGGCTATGCGTTGCATAATCTCGCTTCTTTGCCCCATATTTCGGTTGCCGGTGCGTGCAGCACGGCCACCCACGGGTCCGGTGAGAAGAACGGAAATCTGGCCACGGCGGTTGCTGGCTTGGAAATGGTGACGGCGGCGGGAGATGTGGTGAAGCTCTCGCGGAACGACGGCGAGGCGTTTCGCGGATCAGTGGTGGGATTGGGTTCGTTGGGAGCCATCACCAAAGTCACGCTCGACATTCAACCCACCTACAACGTGAAGCAATATGTATACGAAAATTTGCCGTTCGCCCAGATGCAGGACCACTTTGACGAGATTCAGGCAAGCGGCTATAGCGTGAGCCTGTTTACCGACTGGCAGCAGAACCGCGTGAATGAGTTGTGGATCAAAAGCCGGGTGGGCGACGGGCCGGCATTTGCCGCGCCTCGGGAGTTTTTCGGGGCAAAACTCGCGACCAGAAATCTCCATCCGATTGCGGCGATTTCAGCCGAGAATTGCACCGAGCAAATGGGAGTGCCGGGGCCGTGGTATGAGAGGCTCCCGCATTTCAAAATGGGCTTTACGCCGAGCGCCGGCAAGGAATTGCAGACCGAGTACTTTGTGCCGCGCCAGCATGCCATTGAAGCGATTCTGGCGGTGGAGAAACTAAAGGACCAAGTGTCGCCGCATCTGCTGATAACCGAGATCCGCACAATTGCGGCGGACGACCTATGGATGAGTATGGCCTATAAGAGGCCGAGCGTGGCCATTCATTTCACCTGGAAGCCGGAGTGGCCGGCGGTAAAGCAGGTATTGCCGCTGATTGAAAAGGAACTGGAGCCGTTTCAATACCGCCCGCATTGGGGAAAGTTGTTTACGATGGATCCGGGTGAGTTGAAGTCAAGGTATGAGAGGCTGGGAGATTTTGTGGAGTTGGCGAAGAAATATGATCCGCAGGGGAAGTTCCGGAACGATTTTGTGAATAGGAATGTGTTTTAAGAGGCCGTATAGCCAGGCGGCGCAGCGAATCCGCCAATCTCGTCCGCTAGTAGAGCCGCGAATTCGATCGGCGTCGCGTCTTCCCAGAACGGACCCATCACCTGAATCGCCACGGGCAGACCAGTCGCGGTCAGCCCAATCGGAGCCGTCGTTGACGGACAACCGGTCAAGGTAGGCGTCACGATCCACGGCATGAAATCCATATAGGGCCGCTTGCCTTGGGGAGTATCCACCGAACGCGTGTTCATGTCTCCGTCGTGAATGTGCCGGAACGCAACCGAAAAGGCGGCGGGCATCAGGAAAACGTCCACTCCCGCAAAATAGTCCTGCCATATCTGCCTGTACGCAAGTTGCTTAAACCGCTGCTTCTGCCAGCGCTCATAGGAAGCCAGCGCTCCGTCGGCCCACGCATAGCCGCCCTTCTCAAATATCTTGCGTTCCCCTGCCTGCTGTTCGGCTGGCTCTTGTGTGAAATTGAAAGCCGACAACAGAAACTGATCGGTATACGCGGCCTGGTTCAATTCATAGCCCGAAGGCCACCCTGCACGAACCTGCACTCCGGCGCGTTCGAGGGCTGCCACGGCCCGATCAAGAACCGGCTTCACCTCGGAGGTCGGCCGCGCCATAGGGTCGTCCATCACAAAGCCAACGCGGAAATCTTTCAGCCTGCGCTGTCTCGGCGGTGGCATCTTCCAACTCCAAGCCTTCTTGTCGTAGCCATCCGGCCCGCCCAGCAAAGCCAGCGCAGCCGCGAGATCTCGAGCGCTCCGCGCCATAGGCCCAGCTACCGCCAACCCGGTCGAAAAGCCGTGCAGACCCGCGAAACCGCCGGGGATCTGGCCTCTCGTAGGCACAAGATCGATGGTGGGTTTATGCGAGTACACTCCGCAGAACATGGCGGGAACTCTCAGTGAACCGCCAATATCGCTCCCTACACTGAGATAGGTCAGTCCCGCCGCAAGCGCCGCCGCACTTCCACCCGATGACCCACCCGGTGTCCGGCTCAGGTCCCATGGATTGTTTGCCGTGCCGTAGATTGCGTTGTAGCTTTGCCAATCCATCAGATTCAAGGGCACATTCGTGCCACCAGTCAGCACCGCGCCACCGGCTTCGAGCCGCTCGACGGCGGCCGAGTCTGCCGGAGCCTTCGTATTCCTCAATTCAGGGATGCCCCATGTGTCCGGCTCACCCTTGACAGCGAACGACTCCTTGATGGCGAACGGCACTCCTTCGAACACCCCGAGCGGTTCGCCCCGCGCGATGGTTTCGTCAGCCTTGCGCGCTTCGAGGAGCGCCCGCTCCTTTGTGACGTAGACGAAGGCGTCGAGCTTCGGGTTATAGCGATCAATGCGCGCGAGCATTCGTTCGGTCAGCTCAAGCGAAGAGATGCTCTTTTTCCGGATTGCGGCCGCGGCGTCTAGAGCTGAAGCAAAATCCAAATCCAGCGCCCCAGAGGCAGATCCCGCGGCTCTCGATCCGGTCGCGGCCACTGTGGCCGCCAGCATTTCCCGCCTTGTCATTTCAGCCCATTCTAGCCTGCGGCGCGATCCGATGGCCCAGTTCATGACTGGCCGTGCAGCGTCTTACAAGTGACGGTTTTGTCGCCGATTGGCCCGCTGACCCTAAACCAGTAAATTTAACGACAGGCGCTTCAACTTGGAAAAGCCGGCTTCGAACGTCACGAAAGAAAGATCACCCTGAATGGCAAAAGCGGCCAAGTGGGCGTACAGCGTTAAACCGCCAGGTCGCCCTTGAATTTCATCTGCTTCATCTCGAATTTCACTTTGACCTTGAGCGGCTCCATGACGGTTTCGAAGGTGACCGTTTTGTCGCCGTCTAATTGAACGAGTTGCGGGAGGAAGGCAAAGTAGAGAGTCGAGGTTTCTTTCTTGTCAGGCTGGATGATGCCTGGTTGGACGGGGGCTTGACCCTTGACCTGGAGAAATGTTTGCTGTTTGAGTCCTTCGTAAACATCGACACCGGAACTGTCGTCGCCGTGGCCGGAGACGACCGGAAGTCCGCTGACGCTAATGACGAAATGGCCTGCGAGCTCGTCGGGGAGTTGTTGCTTGAGAGCTAACAGGATGGGCTTCGCGCTGGCCCAACGGACGACGCCCGGGAATTTGGGACTGCTATCGGAAGAGGTATTCGCTCCGGCGCGGCTGGAAGGCACAATACTCCCGCGGCGTCTGCTGGGCGCGGCGTTAGTGGAGAGCGGCGCATAGCCTTTGAGCTCGGCGCTGACAGGTTTGGCCCACGGAGATTTCGTGAGTAGTTCTTCGATTTCCTCGGGTGTCCATTTGTCGGCGGGAGAATTATTCCAGAATTCAGGGTCGGCGCAGAAAGCGAAAGAGGCGATAAAGAAACCAGTGGCGGATTGCAGAACGGTGCGCCTGGACAGGATCATAGAATGTTTGACGATAGCAGATCCGGCAGGGTTACCTTGGCGCTTCTGAAGTGCCTCCAACTTGTGGCAGGGTAGTAAACTACGGCCATGACAATCAGGCCGGGTATGTGCGGAGATGCTGTCAAACAAATCGAAATGTTTTTGGCCGACTTGAAGATTTACCTAGGACAGATTGACTCGGCATTCGGCGGGGGCCTGGCAAGCGCGGTCAAGAGCTATCAAAAGCAGAAGAATTTAGCGCCTTCGGGGGTGGTTGATCCGCCCACGTGGGCTAGCATGTTTCCGAACCAAGCGGCACCCGCATCCGCGATTGCCTCTGCTTCATTGGAGGATAAGTGTCTGGCGCTCACGGGATCGTTCGAAACCGGCAAGTATCCGCCGGACTGCTACTGGGGACTCACCGGCGATTTTGACGGCATGGGGCTCAGTTTCGGGGCGCTGCAATGGAACGTGGGGCAAGGAACCTTGCAGCCGCTGTTGGCACAAATGTTCACTGAGTATCCAGACGTGGTGCGGGGCATTTTTCACGAATACTACGACACACTCAGCCATCTGGCAAGCGCAGCGATCAACGATCAACTGACGTTCGCGCGCGCCATACAGACAAAAGGAAATTTGCAGGAGCCCTGGCAAGGGATGCTCATCACCTTGGGGCGGACCGCGGAGTATCAAAAGGTGCAATGCCAGCATGCCTGCAAAGTATTCCAGCAGGCGGTGGCGATGTGTAGCGAATATGGCTTGCAGTCGGAACGCGCGCTGGCGTTGATGTTCGATATTGCCACGCAAGGCGGTTCGATACCGAGTCTGGTGAAGGCGCAAATTATGGCGGATTTTACCCAGCTGCCGGCCAATGCGGCGCAAAACGAAGTGGCAAAACTGTGCAGTGTGGCGAACCGGCGCGCGGCAGCCTCGAGCCCGCAATTTGTCGACGATGTGCGAACACGCAAACTCACCATCGCCAATGGAACAGGAACGGTGCATGGCATTTATTACGATTTGGAAGATATGTTCGGCTTGACGTTGAATCCGTTTGCCCAGGCGCTGGCTGTTGGACAGTAAGAAAGTAGAATCTCAAGATGGCTGATTCATTGACACTCAGTAAGAATTCAATTGGCGTAGGCGACCGCTTTGCACATCAGGCAGCGGCCCAATTGCGGGCCTGCATCATGGCCGCCGAACAGGGCGTTAGCGTCGTTCCCGTCTGGAATAAGTCGAACCGGGAACACACCATCATCGGCTCCGAACCGGGCAGCGTGCGGGCGGCCGCAGATAAGGCCGTCCGCGCCGCGGGTTGGAAGAATCCATATCACGTGGATGCCGACCACATCAATTTTGAAACGCTGGACCGCTTTCTCGCCGCGAGTGATTTTTACACAATCGATGTGGCTGACTGGATTGGCAAGCCCGCCGAGGCGGAGGCGATCCAAGCTTTTCTTCAGCGCCACGCCGAACTGACTGGCGACTTGCACATACCGGGCATTGATAAAGTCTCAAAAATCGAAAGTGCGTTTGTCGAGAAGACGGCGGCAAAATATCTGGCGGCAGTGAAGGAGGCGGGCCGGATCTATCGGAAGATTGAGAGTCTGAAGGGCAAGGGGGAGTTCATACCGGAAGTCTCTATGGACGAGACCGACAGCCCGCAGACGCCGGCTGAGTTTCTTATCATTCTGGCGGCCATCGCCGACGAAGGAATTCCGATACAAACGATAGCGCCCAAGTTTACGGGCAGATTCAACAAAGGAGTGGATTACCAGGGAGACTTGGCGAAGTTCAGCGAGGAGTTTTCAGACGATGTGGCAACGATTGCTTTTGCCGTGAAGAACTATCCACTACCCGCGAATTTGAAATTAAGCGTGCATTCGGGCAGCGACAAATTTTCGATTTATAAGCCGATGCGCGAGGCATTGCAGCGTTTTGACGCAGGCGTTCATTTGAAGACGGCGGGCACCACCTGGCTGGAAGAACTGATTGGTTTGGCGGAAGCGGGCGGAGATGGCTTGGAGTTGGCCAAAGACATCTATGCGAAGGCGTATGAGCAGCGGGAGGCGCTGTGCGCACCGTACGCGGCAGTCATCAGCATTGATGCGGCGAAACTGCCTTTACCCGAGACGGTGAGGCATTGGAATTCGCAGCAATATCAAAATGCGCTGCGGCACGTACAGAGCAATTCCGAATTTAACAGCGACCTGCGCCAGTTATTGCATGTCGGCTTCAAAGTGGCGGCCAAGATGGGCGATCGGTATTTGCGGCTGTTGGACGAATTCGAGTCCACCATTGCCAAGAACGTGACCGAGAATTTATACGATCGGCATGTGAAGCCGGTGTTTGTGGACGTGATTTAAGGTTCCAGAAAAACCCCATTGACAATCGCATTGTTCCCCGCCGTGCGCGTAACTAGTAGCTGAATATGGCCGGAGACATTCCAGACTAAATACTCACCCGCGGCGGCGAAATTCGCAACGCTGCGGGTATCTAGCACGGCTTTGCTGTTGGCATCCACGATCTCCATCGTTTCGGCTCTGCCGCTCGCGTCGAAATCATTCAGATACAGCGCGAGCTGGTGAGTTTGCCCGTCGGTGAGATTGATGTCGAAGGTAAACGACGTCGGATTGTAGAAGACGCTCGCAATGCGGCTCGTCGTGGATGCGTAAGTCAGTAAAGCGCGGCTGTCGGTGGTGGGGTCGGCGAACGTGTAGGTTTGGGCGTAAAGCTGGTTGACGATCGCATAGCCCGGCAGATGCCCGGAATCGTTGGGGATG
>Ga0302319_10002875_pt1 | contig 36558 bp, 36 predicted proteins | sample Bog_T0_2_FD_203319 | JGI IMG/M metagenome (GOLD analysis project Ga0302319, IMG submission 203319) | Peat permafrost microbial communities from Stordalen Mire near Abisko, Sweden - Bog_T0_2 | ecosystem: Environmental > Terrestrial > Soil > Wetlands > Peat | place: Sweden: Abisko, Stordalen Mire...
CCAGCTACTCGCGAACCGTCACCGGGGCTGGAGGGCTGCTCGGAGCCTTTCAATCCAATAGCGCAAGCGCATCTGCGCGTTGGCAGTTTGCAAGAACCTGGACCATAGGATCGGCGGGAAACTATGTAAATCAGAAGAATGTTGTTCCCTCTTTCCTCTCGTCCACCCCAGGTGGGTCCACTGTTTCAGGAAGTGTGTCTGTCCAGCACCCGATGAGCGACCACCTCAATGTTGGATTTGGATATAACCGAATTCACCAAAGTTATAGCGGCATCGCAGTGATATCCGCGAATCCCGATACCGATCAAGTGTCTATTTCAGTTTCATATCAATTCGTAAGACCGCTGGGAAGATAACTATGGCAGAAGAACCCGAGGAACAGAGTTCGGAACCGCTCGACCTGCAGCGCTACCTTGGCATAGTCCGGCGGAGGCATCTGCAATTCCTGATACCTCTGCTGTTTGGTTGGCTGGCGGTGTGGGGGGCGAGCTGGGTATTGCCGGCGCGATACAAGTCGAGCACGCTGATCCTGGTAGAACAGCCGACCATGCCCAAGGATTACATTGCTCCCAACATCAGCGACAATCTGCAGGACCGGATGCAGAGTATCACTCAGCAGATTCTGAGCCGCACGCGCCTGATGCTCATCATCGACAAATTGCACCTCTACGCAGGAGGGCACGAGCACTGGAGCGCGGACGAGCGCGTCGAGAAGATGCGCAAGGACATCGACATCGAACTGGTGCGCGACAGCCATGGCGACCAGATCACGGCTTTCCGCGTGAACTACTCAGCACGCGACCCCCGCACCGCCCAGCAGGTGACGAGCGAGCTGACCGACCTGTTTATCAACGAGAATCTGAAGGTGCGCCAGCAGGAGTCGCAGGACACGACGCAGTTTATCTCGAGCCAGCTGGACAATGCGAGAGCCAGTCTTGCCGAGCAGGAAGCCAAGGTGCGCGAGTTTCAGGGCCAGCACGAAGGGTCTTTACCGTCGCAGCAGGCAAGCAATCTGCAAATTCTGAGCGGGCTGCAGTCGCAGTTGCAGAATGAGCAGGACGCTCTCAACACCGCCAAGCAGCAGCGGGTCTATTACCAGTCGCTGGTGGAACAGTACCGAAGCGGGCACGTAACGGCGAGGTCCTCGGACGGCGTGCCGACAGGGCTGGCGGCGATCGACCAGCAACTCGACGCGCTGCGAGCCAAGCTGGTCGACCTCAGCACGCGCTATACCGACCACTACCCGGATGTGCAGCGGACGGCGGACGAAATCGCCAAGACGGAAAAGCGCAGAGACGATTTGATTGCCGATTTGAAGAACAAGGGCAAACAGGGCGACACGAACAGCGCACACGATGTGACCGAAGGGGCGCAGAGCACTCCGGTGCTGCAACTACAGAGCCAACTGCAGGCCAACCAGGCGGAGATCGCCAATCGCGAGCAGTCGATTGCTTCTTTGAAGGCCAGGATCAACGATTATCAAGGAAGACTGAACGAGGAGCCTGCAGTTGAGCAGCAGATGGCCGACCTGACCCGAGGTTACGACCAATCGAAGGTCGACTACGACTCGCTGCTGAAGAAGAAGAACGATTCTGAGATGGCAACCAGCATGGAACATATGCAGCAGGGAGAGCGGTTCACGATGCTCGATCCGCCGAGTCTGCCGCTCAAACCCGATTTCCCCAATCGCCTCAAATTCTGCGGAATCGGGGTGGGCATGGGTTTGGCGCTGGGCCTGGTGGTGGCGGGTGGACTTGAAGTTCTGGACCACCGCCTGTACAGTGAAAAAGAAATCAAGGCGTTGCTGCCAGTTGCAATTATCTCCGAGGTCCCGGAGATCCGGGTTCCGTCCGACGAGCGGCGCAGCATAAGAGCAATGGTGATCGGATGGTCCATGACGGCGCTCGTCTTCGCCGTCATTATGGCCGGGTCCGCCTTCAGTTATCTTCACGACTAGGTTCGGAATCGAACATGTACAAATCCTTTTTCAAGCTCGCGCGCAACCCCTTCGATCTTGTACCGGACCCGATTTGCTTTGTGCCAACCGAGCGCCACGACGAGGCACTCGCGGCGCTCTATCATGGCGTTCGGCAACACAAGGGATTTGTAGTCCTGACAGGCGAGGTAGGTACAGGAAAGACGCTGCTGCTGCGTTGCCTGCTGGGCTTGCTGAAGGACAGCAAAGACGTGGCATACGCCTATCTGTTCAACGGGCGGTTATCGCCGACGGAGTTCCTGCAATATATTTTGGCCGATTTTGGGCTTCCGGCGGCCGGAAAGAGCAAGTATGAGCTGCTCCTCGACCTTGGCCGTTTCCTGACCAAGCGCGGGCGGATGAATATGACCACTGTGCTGATCGTGGACGAGGCACACCACCTGTCGGCAGACATCCTCGAGGAAATCAGGTTGCTGTCGAATCTTGAGACGACAGACGACAAGCTGCTGCAGATTGTCCTGGTCGGCCAGCCGGAGTTGGATGAGAAGCTGGACTCAGTCGGACTGAGACAGCTTAAGCAGAGGATTGCCGTACGAACGCAACTTGGTCCGCTAAATGCGAGCGAAGCCAGATGGTATGTTGAAAGACGACTACAGATCGCCGGACAGGATCCGCAATCGAGCCCGTTGTTTCCAGAGGAAACTATTGCCACCGTTCATTGCTTTTCGCGCGGCCTTCCCCGCTTGATCAATACCATCTGCGAGAACTCGCTGATTGCAGCTTACGCAAAACGCCAGCCCAGCGTCACGCCTGAAATTGTGGAGTACGTGGCCAAGGAGTTCCGACTTGATGTCGTTTCCCAGCCTGACTCCGAAAACTTGGGAAGACCAAGCCGAGCCGACGCGCAGCGAGCGATGAACGCTCTCCTTGATCTGTTTGCCGCCGTGGAAGACGGATCCCAAGTGATTCAGACACACCTACGCCTCCAGTAGTCGAATTGAGCAAACATGAGCTATATATTTGACGCATTGCAACGTTCGGAGGGTGAACGCGGGGAGTTGGATTTACCCGCACCTTCGGAAGCAACCCAGCTGCTGCGCAATGCCGAGCGGAGAGCCGCGTCGCGGTGGGAGACTGCGGTGCGGACCAAGAAAGCGGCGGTTCTGGAGGCGTCTGAGAACGGGACGACTGTGGGTCTGCTGACGGTGCCCGCGGAGATGTTGGCGGAAGCAGCGCTTGCGCCCCCCGCGCAGGCGCCGAAGGATTCCACGCCAGCCAACAATGACGAGGAGGTTTTCAGCGAGTTCCAGACCCTGGAGGGGCCTCGCCCAGCGCAAAACCGGCTGGTCTGCTTCAGCGACGATCAGAATTTGGCGGCCGAGGCATTTCGTTTGTTGGCCGTGCGGCTGCAACATCTTCGCCGGGACCGGCCGCTCAAAAAGGTGCTGATCACCAGCACGATTCCGCAGGAAGGCAAAAGCATGGTTGCGGCCAACCTGGCTTGCACCCTGGCCCTGAAGACGCAGGAAAAAGTTCTCCTGGTGGAAGGCGATCTGCGCCGACCGGCTTTATCCCAGGAGTTCGGACTGGGAAGGAACCCGGGCCTTTCCGAATGCCTGCAGGGCGATCGCGTCCTGGCCAAGTGCATTTACCTTGTTCAGGGAGCGGGACTCTGGATTCTGCCCTCGGGGAGCACTGACAGCAACGCGCTGGAATTGCTACAGTCGGGAAGGATGTCCGAGTTGATGAAGCAGGTGACTACTTGGTTCGACTGGATCATCATCGATTCGCCGCCGGTACTCCCCCTGGCGGATACCAGCGTCTGGTCGCGGTTGGCCGATGGAATCCTGCTGGTGACGCGGCAGGGAACGACCGACAAGCGACAGCTGAAGAGAGGCCTCGAAGGGATCGAGTCCAAAAAGCTGATCGGAGCGCTGTTGAACTGCGCCAAAGTTTGCACGCACAACGACTACTACTACCAGCCCTCAGCTTCCCGCACCGCTGAAAGCCGTGGTGAATGATTCTCCTGTATCCAACTCGATGATGACCTTCATCAGAGTGACCAAAGAATAGCCATAGCTTTCGCTAGGGAGGCGATATGCCGATGGCTCAGGTTGGCGGTCGAATCCCTGCTTGCCCTCGATCCTAAACTTCAACTTCGAAACCGGCACGTCTGCGCTCATCTGAAGAGAGAGCTTTGCAACTCTGTCGTGCGAGGAGAGACTACCGTGGCTTCACCTTGGGGAAACCCGCGAATCAACGATCGGAAGTCTGAAACTGGCAAATTGCTCGACCGCAATGGAGTCCTGCCCGAAGCGGCGTTTCGGCGGATGCTGTCTTTTGAGCGAAGCCGCAGCGATCGCACGCAGCGAACCTTCGCCTTGCTCCTGTTGAACCTGGGACGGCTGCTTCAAAGCGAGAGCGACACCGAATCATTGCCTATGATCCTGGCTCTGCTTCAGTCCAACACCCGGGAGATCGACATCCTAGGTTGGAACGAGGCGAACAATTCGCTCGGCGTGGTGCTTCCCGAGATCGTGGGGGACAACGACTTGCCAGTCAAAGCCATCCTGTCGCGCGTTAGCGTAGCCTTGCAACAGAGGCTGTCGGCCTATCAGTTCAGCAATATCCGCTTCTCCTGCCAGCTGTATCCCGAATTGCCGGGGAACAGCCAGTACGGCACACAAGGGGAGGGCAATCAATTGCCCCGGTTGTTGGAGTCAGTTCCTTGGACGATGCGCGAATCCGGGTCGGACGCCATCAAAGTGGTGAAGAGACAGGAATCATCAACAGGATAGGAGGGGGCCATGAATTTGCGGCGAGTCCCGGGCAGCGCATCAGCGAATTCTATGGAAGAGATTTCGCACGCGGCCACAGAACGCGAGATCCTGGATGAGGTTTCTTTTCAGGAGAGGATTGCTCGCGAAAGGCGACGCACTGAACGGTCGAGCCGGCCGTTCCTGCTCATGCTGCTGGATCGCGGCAACCGCAATTCGAAAGATCCGAGCGGGCAAGTGCTCAAGGATATGGTCGAGGCACTCTCGGTTTCGATCCGTGCGACTGATGTGATCGGCTGGTACTGGGAGAACTCGGTCATCGGCGTGGTGTTTACCGAAGTCGCGGCCGAGGAAGGGCGCTCGAGCCTGTCGACGATGATTCCGCGGGTAAGCGAGATACTGCGGGACACGCTGGACATGCAGTTGTTTAGCCAGATCGGCATTTCGTTTCACGTATATCCCCAGTGCGCGAACCAGGGCTCGCAAGAGAGCATGGGAAATGCGATGCTTTACCCTGACTTGTTGAGGCCGGAGCAGCGTCATAGACATCTGCAGTTGGTGAAAAGGGGCATCGACATCCTAGGCAGCAGCGCGGCCCTGCTGGTGCTGACGCCGGTCTTTATCCTAACCGCGCTGATGGTTAAGCTCTCGTCAAAGGGCCCGGTAATTTACCGCCAGTGGCGTCTGGGCCAGTTTGGCCAGCCATTCGAGCTGCTGAAGTTCCGCTCGATGCGCGTCGACAGCGATCCCAATGTTCATCGCGAGTTCATGAAGAACGTGATTGCCGGCAAGCACGATGGGAAATGCCCGGACAGCAAAGAGCCGGTGTACAAAATGACGAATGACCGGCGAATCACGCCGATTGGCAGAATTATGCGAAAGTCAAGCATGGACGAGCTTCCGCAGTTCTTCAACGTGCTGAAGGGCGAAATGTCCTTGGTGGGACCCAGGCCGCCGCTGCTTTACGAGTATCAGGAATACCGGTTGTGGCATCGTCGCCGGGTGCTCGAAGCTCGGCCGGGTATAACCGGATTGTGGCAAGTGCAGGGCAGGAGCCGAGTATCCTTTGACGACATGGTGCGGCTCGATCTCAGGTATTTGCGAACTTGGTCTCTATGGCTCGATCTTTGGATTATGCTCAAAACGCCGAGGGCCGTCCTGGGAGACGACGCGTTCTGACCTTCATCGGAATGGTGGGGAACCCGGGGGGCACCCACATTACTTTCGTGTAGAGCGCCGAAAGACGGTATTAGGCTAGGAACGGTTGCGATTCCGGTACCAAGGAATCTTGGGCGAGTGTACTATATGTTATTGATAATTTTGATGATACAGAAGTTTTTAGGAAGGTTTCCAGGACAAAAAACAGTGTCCCCCCGGTCGCTTTTAATTCTGCTTGCAAGCACTCATCCAGAACTCTTTCGCGGTCCCGACCAAATACGGGTGCCCGTCTCGCGAATACGCTGTAAACTTTCGTAGCAAGGACACAAAGCTCTACACCTCGACGCGATACCGGAATGCGTGGGCATGCCAGAAGGCGTGCAAGAAGGTATAGACAGCTACGGAAGGAGAAATAAGGCCATGATCAAACTGAATTGGCGACCCCTATTTTCGGATTATTGTGTCGCCTCAGATGGTGAAGCGAGAGAGGTACCGAAGTTCTGGAGTGCGCTGCGGCAAATGGCTTCACAAACGCAAGCGGGCGGTTGGATTCGACTGTTGAGACGATCCGTCGCGGCGCTGGCGTTACCTTTGATTGGCACTTGCGCTTTTGCCGCTTCGTCGGGAGGTGCGTGTCCCACCGCCGCAAATTACGTCAATGTGGCCAACGAAGGGCAGACCGGCACGATGAACGTGACATTGGCTTCCCTCGGTGTGACCTCCTGCTATTACGTGGGGGTGAGCGGGGCAGATACAAACGCCGGCAAGACTGAAGCGGCGCCTTTCCTGCATATTCCGGGAACGCCGGCCTTCAAGGGTTCGGCGACGCTTGGACCGGGAGTGGGAGTTATTGTCGAGGGCGGTTATACAGCGCACTTCGGGGCGACTACCTCGCCAGCTACGGGCGGCGCTCTGACGATAAACACCGGTGGGTCGAGCGGCAGCCCGGTTTACTATGGCATCGATCCAACCTGGTACAGCGGCAGCGCCTTTGCGCGGCCAGTGTTGAATGGGGACAACCCAGTGTCGACCGGATTTCCATCGTCGTGCATCTATGACAACTCTTCATTGGGCAACTTTGTCAACATTTCCTCTTCGGCAAGCTACGTTATTCTCGATGGATTTGAATCGACGGGCCGGTGCTGGTCGAGCGGAACGCCCAATGTAGTCAATACCAGCAATTCCAGCCATTACATCTATATGGAGCGCTGGTATGTTCACGGCTGGACGACGGTTTCGACATCGACCGATTCCTCTTATGCCTGGTGGGATGGGAGCGGTGCAGCGGATTACGATATCATTGCTCTGAATGTGGTAGACGGCAGCGATTCTTCCACTGGGGCAACCGGTTCCTCGAACTGCCACTGGAACACCACAAACCCTTGTTATAGCGGTGGTGCCCTCTACGAGGGTGCGTACATCGTTTGGGGAAACGCCTTCCAACACATGACAAATGTGGCCGTGACGATCAACAACATTAAATGGCACGACAATTATGTAAATAATCTCTCAAACAGCTACCAGAACAACGGACAACACACGAACTGCAATAACGAGGTTGAAAACGTCGCGGGGGCGAACAACTACTTCTATAACAACTTGACGACCAACGTGAATGCAACGGAGTGCTACTACCTGTCGGTCTCCTCCGGAAACACAATCTATGGATTCAACAACGTGTTCTGGGGTGACATGAATTACGTTGCCGACAAGGCGCCGTCGAATTGTGTTTTCCTTAACGCCATCAGCTCCTCAGGAACCCAGACACTTTACTGGTTCAGCAATACGGTGGATGCAGCCGGAGGGAATGGCGGAGGTTGCGAGTTAAGGTTTGAGCAGGCTAATTCTCCCTTATACGCGTGGAATGGCACGGCCTATTTCGAGAACTTGGACTCAATTGGTTATACGTCAATAGGGGCGCTTTATGTTAAGGATTCCTCAGCCATCGCAACGGTCAACGACCTCGGCGGTGAGGTTTACGAGACGGAAAGCGCGGCCAACGCTCAGGGGTATATGACGACAGACAACTATGCACCGGCCTCCACCAGCGGGGCCACGTATCACGCCGGCAACAATCTTACCACTTTGTGCGCGTCCATTGCGGATAGCAACGCGTCTGCGGCTTGCGCGAACGGAACCGGTGGGAGCGTAACCGAGGTCACCGGATGGGGCGGCCAAGTGATTAACTATCCCGCGATTTCCATCAAGCCGCGTGGGAATTCGTGGGATTCTGGAGCGTACCAATATCAGATTGCGCCGGCCATGCCGTTGAATCCTCAATCTAAGGTGGTTCCGCAGTAGCCGCTGGTTCACTCGCCCGTGTTTTTTGGCGAAGGGGAACCGCGTCAAGAGGGTTCCCCTCGGCTGATCAAGATGCCGGAGTGCGAGCCACAGCCGAAGCCAAAGAAATCGAAGGAACCCTGACTACAGTGATCGAGCGGTGGGCAGCTCTTCTGCAGTAGCGATAAAACTGATCTTTGTCGAGCAGGGACTTGTTGGGTGGGCCTATGCGTTCTTGCCCTATCGGATGGATACCCTGGCGGTACGCGCGGCTTTGGCAATTGTTTTACGCAAAGTGGGAGCGGCGCGGCTGCAGGTGTGGGGCACTGGGATCTTCATGCTGATGACCTGTTCGATAGTTGCGTTGTGCGTCTTGCGGCACTCCGTTGACCGTAGTGACCCCGCCATGGCAGTGTGAGGCTACATCCTAACGGCGACGGGCCACGGAGCCCTCCTAGTGTTGATTCTCGGCCTGCTCTCTGGTGGATTCTCTTTTCGATTCTGCGGATGTTCGGCAGATACAGCTATGGGCTATCCCTCGATCAGTTTCCCCTGAAGGCGGTGCTTGAACCGTTGAAGCCGATGATCTTGGGGCGCCTTGGATTAATTACGGCGGGGTCGGTGGTCTACCTAGCCACTTGTCAGGGCATCAACCTTCCGGTGGCTGCCCCGAGCTTTCGATTCATTGAATCTCCGATTTTGAATCTCAAGTCTCGTTTCCGTTACCTATGACTACAAACTGCGACTCAGGTGTGCTTCCGTGACCACGGAGCCACGAAGGCGTGAGCAACAGCGCGAGGGGTCGATGACGGCAGAGTATGCGAATCAATGAAATGGAGACTCAGTCATCTGCCGGCGGATCGCCGATTGAGCTGAAAACAGTTTCTGTCGTCATTGTCGTCTGGAATGCTCAGCGGTACGTGATGGAGTGCTTGGACTCACTCAAGAAGTACTGCGGCAGCGTCTGCACGGAGGTGATTGTGGTGGATAATGCATCTACGGACGGGACACCGGAGCTCGTTGCCGAGCGGTATCCTGAGTTCAAGCTGATTCGAAACGCGGAGAATTTCGGCTTCGCCAAAGCCAACAACATCGGAATTGCACAGTGCATAGGCAATTATGTTTGCCTTGTGAATTCCGACGTCGCATTTATAGACGACTGCATTTCTCCGATGCTGAGATACCTGCTGGAAAACACGAACGTGGCCATGGTGGGCCCGAGAATGCTGGGAGCCGACGGCCACGTGCGGCGTTCGACGATGCGCTTTCCGACTGTGTGGAACAATTTCTCACGCGCGCTCTGCCTGGATCTAGTGTTTCCGCGTTCGGGATTCTTTGGCGGGCTGCTGATGGCCGACTTTGATCACCGGCACACGATGCCGGTGGAAGTGTTGAACGGCTGGTTTGTGATGGCGCGGCGCGCGGTGATGGAGCAGGTGGGGTTGCTGGATACGCAGTTTTTCATGTATGGGGAAGATATCGACCTGTGCTACCGAATCCGTCAGGCGGGTCATGGAATTGTGTTCTTCGCCGATGCGGCGGCGATTCACTACGGCGGGTCGAGTTCGGCGAGCGAGCCGGTCAGATTCAGCAAAGAGATGTTGCGGGCGAATCTGCAGTATTGGCGCAAGCACCACGGGTGGGGCGCGCAGCAAATGTACCTGATCAGCTTGGCGATCTTTCACCTCGGACGGCTGCTGGGCCTCGGATGCAGCTATCTGATTTTGCCAGCGAAGAGGCTGATCGTGGCTTCGAAACTGAAGCGCAGCATTGCCTGCCTGCTGTGGACTGCTCTGGCTATCAGTGGGAAAGAAGACGCTTTCCAGGCACGGTCTTAGGGAGAATCCGCACATCTGGTGCGCCGTGCAACAAGAGGGAGGCTCGACAGCTTGTTGGGATGCCCTGAGTTTCTTCGCCGCACAGCAGTGAGACATGGGACCAAAAGACCTCAAATTCGGGGGTGGGGTAGCCGACACGGTACTCAACCCAGTTGTTCTGCTGGTGATAGTCGTTGCGGGAATACTGATTTGCTTTGGGCCGCGGCAAAAGGCCATGGCGGCATTTCTAACCGCCGGCATCCTGATTCCCATAGATCAGGTTCTGGTTCTGGGGGGCGTGCATTTCCCCATGCTGCGGTTGTTGGCAGTTTTTGGAATTGTACGCGTTTTCAAAGAGAAGAAGCCTTCGAAGACATGGCTGTTCGTGGGTGGATACAACAAGCTGGACAGTGCTGTAATCCTGCTGGCAGTGACTACGGCGGTGAGCGGCGTTATTCTGTTTCGCGAATTCGGCGCTGTGGTTTATCAGGCCGGAAACCTGGTTACGGTGCTGGGCACTTACCTGCTGCTGCGGCTCCTGATTCGCAATGAAGATGACGTGGTTTACGGGATTCAGACGCTGGCGTGGATTACCGCTTTCTGTGCGCTGGTAATGAGCTATGAGACCGCGACCGGGCATAATCCTTACGCAATGCTGGGCGGCGCACGCGCGGCCAATTATGCCCACCTTGTAGCCCGGGCAGACAAGTTTCGCGCTCAGGGACCGTTCGGGCACTCGATTCTGGCAGGGACCTTTGGCGCGATTATGGCGCCCGTGTTTGTTTCGCTGTGGCTGAGGGCGAAGAAGCATCGCCCGATTGCGATTGTGGGTGCCGTAGGCGCGGCGCTGATGGTGGCTGGTTCGGATTCGAGCACTCCGATCCTGGCCTTCGTCGCGGGAATCACGGCAGTGTTCCTGTGGCCGGTGCGCCGCTGGATGGGCAAGGTGCGAGTGGGAATTGTCATACTGCTCGCGGTGTTGCAGGTGGTTATGAAGCACCCGGTATGGCACCTGATCATCGACATCGATATTACGGGGGGGTCGTCGAGCTGGCACCGCTATATGTTGATCGATCAATGCATCCACCACTTTTCCGACTGGTGCCTGATAGGAGTACGGAATACCGGCGCATGGGGCTGGGACATGTGGGATACGGCAAATCAATATGTGGCCACCTGCGACAACTCGGGGTTGATTCCATTCATTCTGCTGATTGCGAACCTGGTTTATGGCTTCAAGTTTCTCGGGCGGGCGGGGCGGGCCGCGGCGAAGTCCAAGGCGACTGCGCAGTTTATCTGGGCCCTTGGAGCGGCGATGTTTGCCAATGTCGTGGCGTTTTTTGGCATTTCGTACTGGGACCAGACGCAGGTGGGCTGGTACGCATTTCTGGCTATGATTTCTGCAGTGTATTCGGCCCATCGAGATAAGGTGACCAAGCCGCAGTCGGCGAGCACTTCGAATGCGAGCGTTACCGTTCCCGAGCCTTCGGAACAGCTGGCCATGATGGGAAGCTAGCTACAAAAAGAAAGCCTGGATCGGATCTGCGGGTCGAGGCTGATTCCTGCGAGCAACTTCCTGTCAATGGCTGCAATTCTTTGGACAAACACGCCAACCGGGAATCACTGTAGCTAAGAAGGAACTATGATTTCAGTCATCATCCCTGCCCATAACGAAGGCGCTGTGATCGCTCGGAGCCTGGAGGCAATTACCGGCGGCGCCGCGCAAGGGGAACTTGAAGTCATCGTGGTCTGCAACGGATGCACGGACGACACCGCAGTTGTTGCCGGATCTTTTGGCCCCCCGGTGCGTGTGATAGTGACCGACGTTCCAAGCAAGACGAACGCACTCAATCTTGGGGATCAAGCGGCGAACGGATCGACGCGCGCTTATGTGGACGCCGACGTCGTGATCGAACTGGATGCGATCCGACTACTCGCGCGCCGTCTCGAGCAGGGCGACGTGCTTGCCGTCGCGCCCAGCCCAATTTTCGCTCTTACCGGTTGCAGTTGGGCGGTGCGCGCGTACTACGATATAAGGTCCCTTCTTCCCGCCGCGCAGGAAGGAATCGGGGGGTCCGGTGTCTATGCTCTCTCCGCGGTTGGACGAAAGCGGTTTGGGGAGTTCCCCAATTTGACTGCGGACGACGGTTATGTGCGTGTTCATTTTCAAGCGCACGAACGGGAGACGGTGGCTTCCGCTCACTCTAAGGTATTTCCTCCGCAAACGATCAACGATCTGATTGTCACCAAAACACGGTCGCACTATGGGTCGCTTGAATTGGCAAGGCTGCATCCTGTTTTATGGAAGAACCGGGGCGAGAGCAACAACAAGTCATTAAGACGTCTGTTTAACTCGCCGAAAATCTGGCCGAAGCTGACGGCCTATTGCCTGGTAACGATCATTGCCAAACGCCGCGCACAGGGGCGGCTCGCTGCCGGCACCATGAAGTGGGACCGTGACAACACGTCCCGGATCGCGGGTCCGAAGATTGCTTCCTAACTGAATAAACCTCGACGAAACAGTGGAGGCGAACGGTTGCAGGAGCGGACCGATCGGGGGTGGACGCTCCGCGCGCTGAATGTGTGGCCTCCTGCTTCGCCGATCTATCTACGCCGGTTTTCTGGGGCCGATTCGACGGGTTATCGCGAAGATAAGTGCTAGGACACGATGCAAAAAGCAATCACTGTGAACTTAGCGGAGGTAATCGGGATCGCAGCCACGATCACTTACGTGTTGCCGTGGCTTTGGCGGCGATACCGAGTGAGCAGCATGGGGCGGAAAGCGGGGAAGTATCGGCTTCTGGCTCTGACCTATGACGATGGGCCGAGCGCGGAACTGACGCCTCAATTGCTAGACCTGCTGAAACAACGGGGCGCACGTGCGACCTTTTTCATGCTCGGCCAGAGCGCGCAGCAATGCCCCGAGATTGTGGACCGGGTGGCAAGGGAAGGCCACAGGATCGGCTGCCACTCAGACCAGCACGTAAACGCGTGGAAGGCAACGCCCTGGAAAGCGATTCAAGATATCGACGCCGGTTACAGGCAATTATCGAAATGGATCGGCCCAAATGCGTTGTTCCGTCCGCCGTACGGCAAGATGACCATCTTTACCTGGGTTTCGCTGCTGCGTCGGAGGGCGCCGATTATGTGGTGGACGATCGACTCCGGGGATACGCACAACGCTATGCCTGGTGCGAGCCAAGTTGCGGAGCGCGTGCGCCAGGATCGCGGCGGAATCGTCCTGATGCACGACTTGAATCGGGCCCAGGCACGCAACGACTTTGTGATTGAAGTGACAACGGCGCTGCTCGATGTTGCAGCGCGAGAAGGGTTGGACGTTATTCCGGTGGAGGAGCTATATCAATGAAAAAGCCAAAGAAGAATGGGAAGATTCTAGCGGTATCCTCAGGCGGCGGCCATTGGGTCCAGTTGCGCAGGATGGCCCCCGCATTTGCAGGCTTTGAAGCTGTATACGTCACTGTTCAGCCGGATTATCGGTTGGAGGTTCCGGACAGCAGATTCTACTGCGTCCACGATGCCACACGCTGGAACAAGGTGGCGCTGTTTTTCTTGGCGTTGCGGATTGCGTGGATCGTCGCCAAGGAGAGGCCAGAGGTGGTGATATCCACCGGGGCGGCGCCGGGATACTTTGCCGTGCTGTTCGGACGCTGGTTCCGGGCCAGAACAGTCTGGATTGACAGCATGGCCAACATCGAAAAGATGTCGATGTCCGGATCGCACGTCGGCCGCCACGCGGACTTGTGGCTGACACAATGGCCGCATTTAGCGAAAGCCGGCGGGCCGCAATATGGAGGATCGGTACTATGATTTTCGTCACAGTAGGATCTCAAACACCATTTGACCGGCTAATTCGTGCCGTGGACGAATGGGCGGGAATACACAGGCGGACAGATGTATTTGCGCAGATTGCGGTCACAAGCTACCGCCCCGAGCACATCGAGTACAAAGATCTGCTCACTCCTTCGGAGTATGCAGAAGCAATTCAGCGCTGCACAGTGATTGTTGCACACGCCGGGATGGGCACAATTATCTCGGGATTGGAACTTGGCAAGCAGGTTGTGGTAATGCCGCGCCGCGCCAGCCTGCACGAAACCCGCAACGATCACCAGGTAGCGACCGCGCAACGATTTGGCGCGCAGGGCAGAATAATTGTGGCAAACGATGAATCCGAGTTGCCCTACAAGCTCGCCCTTGCAAGCTCTCTCGGCGAAGCCAACCGCATCGGTACGCATGCATCACCGCTGCTGCTTGCCACCCTGCGCGGATTTCTGGAGAAGCACCCCCGCGAGCTAAGTCCAATTGCTCCTCCGGACCACGCGGTGGACAATGGCGATCTTAGTGTCAAATCGGAAATGTTTCACGGTCATTCCTAAGTCGGAAAGAAAGAAGGCGTGGATGCATCACCGGAAGCTCGCAATCGGCAAAAATAACGCTTGCATCACCCAGAATCCGAGTTAGCTAAATTCGACGCGCTTGAGAATCAATTGAATGCGCGGCGAGCTCACGAGGTCATTCACACGAAAACCGATGGCAATTGAAGTTCGCCGGAGCTTATGCATGTACGAAACAGAGGCCAATCGCAAAACCGCACCCAGGCACGAAATACCGAAGGATATCGAAGAGCAGTTTGGAGGACTCGGTGGCCAGATCTTGGCGCGTACCGTGTTGCCGTGGAGCGAGCACTGCACGGAATGCGTATGGCCAACCTGTTACACGACATGCGATCTCTATTCTCCCCGCGAGGACGGCAGATGCAGGCGATTCGCGGAAGGCATGGTGCGCGTCGAATGCCCATCGGCATTCAACTCATATCTATTGAAGATACAGTTCAAGCAATGGGCAAAATTGTGGTCGCCGGCAAACGTGCGGCTTTACCCCGCACAGCGGGCAAGCAAGATTGAACAGAGCGACTATCGCATTGGCAACCTGCTGCAGATATTGCCCGCTCCTTCGAAATTTAAATCGTTCGCCGCAAAGAAGAGATACGGCCTCAAGAAGAGGCGGGCTAACCACCCCACGGGCGTGGGTGAATTGCCAACGTCGCTTTTGCTCGAGTGCTACAATCCGGCGGCACAAGAGGTCAGGCTGTCACTGACATTGCGGCCCAACGGGCAAAGGGTCAATCTTCCGTTCCAAAGGCTCTTTAACCTGACGCCGGGCTTTCACCGGATCAGGGTATCGATAAACGACATTACCAAACTCGTTGATATCGAGGAGCCGTTTGAGATTGAGCTCATCCCGAACGACGTGGAAAATCTGACCACGCTTTACTTCGGTGTAATGGATTTTGTGCGCGAGCGTGCGGAAAAGCCGAATGCTGAAAGACCGGCGAAGAGCAACAAAGTCAAGTGCATTGTCTGGGATCTGGATAACACGCTGTGGGACGGCATCTTGGTCGAAGACGGGCTTGAGAAGATCACGCTCAAGTCGGGCATTCTCGAGGTTATCAAGGCGTTCGATGAGCGCGGCATCTTGCAATCGTTGGCGAGCAAGAACACCTACGACGAAGCGATGCAGGCGCTCAGACAGTTCAGACTCGACGAGTACTTTCTCTATCCGCAGATTTCATGGCAGCCGAAAAGCGAGGGAGTGGGAGTTATTGCGAAGAAACTGAATATTGGTATCGACACGATCCTGTTTGTCGACGATTCACTCTTCGAAAGGGACCAGGTGACGGCGGTTCATCCGCAATTGCGCGCGATTGACGCTCGGGAATATCAGGGCCTGCTCAACAGAGAAGAATGCCGGGGAGCGGTTACCGCGGAAAGCAAAGAGCGCCGCAAGATGTATCAGATAGAAGTGGAGCGGCAGGTTGCCGTGGATGGATTCGGGTCGGATTACCTGGCCTTTTTGCGAGACGCCAAGATTGTTGTCTCGATAAGACCGATGATGGAAGACAATCTCGAACGTGTGCATGAGCTGACCCAGCGCACCAACCAGATGAACTTCTCCGGGAACCGCTATGACCGCGAGGTATTGAGGAGCATTGCTGCCAGTCCGCATCTTGATACCTACGTGCTGAGCTGCCAGGACCGGTTCGGGTCCTACGGAGTTGTTGGCTTTTCCATCGTCGATGCACGCGAGCCGCGTTTGACGGACCTTATGTTCAGTTGTCGGGTACAGTCCAAGCGCGTGGAACACGCATTCCTGGCTTACCTGCTGCACAAATACATTCGCGGAACCATGGATACCCTGTTTGTCAGCTATCGAAAGACGTCAAGAAACGCAGCGTCGGGTAAGGTATTTGAAGACTTCGCGATGGAAGAACTGGAAACGGTGGACGGTGTGACCTTGCTCGCGTTTCGCGGCGACCGGAAAATTCCGGACGATGAATTGGTTACGGTTGCCGAGACCCTGGTGGGAGCCAATTAGACCGTGACAATGAGAGCCGTGCTCGGCGGAATGCGGAGAAGGTTGATTTCATCAACCTTTCAGCGTAGGTTTGCTTTGGGAGATCGCGGACCCATCGTTTCATTCACGTTCGACGATTTTCCGCGCTCTGCGCTGACCGAAGGCGGAGCGATGTTGAAATCTTTCGGGGCGCGCGGCACGTTCTATACTGCGATGGGCCTGATGGGGTCCGTAACGGAACTGGGCGAGCAATTTCGCCAAGTAGACCTGGATACACTGCTCGGGGACGGGCACGAGTTGGGACATCACACCTTGGGGCATGTTTCCTGCCGATCTTCGACCCCTGACAATTTCATCGAAGAGGTAAAGCGGGGGCGCACGGCCATCGAGAAGCTTACCGGAAGTGCAAGACCTGGAAATTTCGCATTTCCATACGGAGAAGTGACGCTGCGCGGAAAACGTCTGGTGGGTGCTCAGGTTGCGAGCGCTAGGGGCATCTGGCCGGGATTCAACGGTCCCGTGGTCGACATGAACCTGCTACGCGCCAACAGCCTTTACGGCGATGGCGCAGAATGCGGGCGGGTGAAGGAATTGATTCTGGAAAATGAGCGGCGCCGGAGCTGGATCATTTTCTATACGCATGATGTGCGGCCTTCGCCGTCTCGCTATGGTTGCACACCGGACTTGCTGGAATTCGCGGTGTCGTATGCAGCGCAGCGGGGCGCCCGCATCTTGCCGGTTGCCGATGTTGTCGCGGAGCTTGTTTCGCTGCCCCATTTGATGGCTTCACGCTCGACGACCGCAGAGAGCGAAGAGCAGCAGAGACACGGACAGCCGGAGTCGGAACCGATGCGCATTGAGCCAGCAGCATCCCGGAAGTAAAGTCAGATTGCGGTGTTGAACAGAACTCCATGGATTTTTCACGGATCGATTGCTGCTGCTCAAAGATTGAATTGAGGTCAATTTGCAGCGTCGATAACCTTAAATCTCCCGGTTCTCCGAGGGATGGATTCCGACCCTCTTTAAAAAGGAAGAGATCGAATGTCATTTGATTACGAAAAGGTTCGCCGGAGCCAGGCCTGCCCATGCTGCGGTGCGAAGGACTTCAAGCACTGGATGGAGGCTTCCGACCAGACACGCAGAGCAATTAAGTTTCAGTTACGGCGCTGCGACTCCTGCGGGCACGTTTGGCTGGGCGATCCGCCTTCGCCGGAGCAGTTGGGCTACTACTACTCGCCGGAGTACCATCAGGCAATCGGCCAGTCGGGACAGAATGATCCTGATCGCTGGGGTAAGCAGCTAAGGGTGATTTCTAAATTCAAGACGCAGGGAAGCGTGTTGGATATCGGCTGCAGCGCGGGTGGGTTCCTTAGCTATCTGAAGGGCGGACCGTGGAAGCTGAACGGAATCGAGGCGAGCGCCGAGACAGCAGAGAAGGCGCGCAGAGCGACGGGCGGCGATATCCTTGCAGGTGATGTGATGGACGCAGAGTTCGCACCGGAGAGCTTTGACGTGATCACTTGCTCGGACGTGATGGAGCATCTCTACGAGCCGCGTGCAGTCTTTCAGAGGGTTTACGAATGGCTGAAGCCAGGCGGAATCTTCTACCTATTTGTGCCCAACATCATGTCGTGGGAGGCGCGGGTATTTGGTACACGCTGGTGGGGCCTTGATTTGCCGCGCCATCTGCATCACTATTCGATTGATTCACTCGAGGCTCTGGCCAAATGTGCCAACCTGCCTCTGATGCGCCTTGTGACGCCAGCGGGTTGCTATATAGAGCAGAGTGCTTCGATGGTACTAAACGATATGCTGCACGCCATGGGGGCTAGGAATGCGAACGTGAACCTGGGCGGCCCAGCGTGGTTCGGATGGAGATCAGTTCGGAAAGTGATTCGACTGACCGCGGTCGCGGCGTATGCGCAGACTGCATCGTATTTCAAAGCCGCTCCAAGCCTGCAGGCGGTCTTTCAAAAGGCGGAGCGGGCACTGCCGCAGATGACGGAAGGGCTAAGTTTGACCGACGTGACGACGAAGGACGATTCTTTGGCGTTCGAGAAACAGGAAGTGGCTCAATAATCCAGACGACGCGAGGCAACAGGGACGCGCCTCGAAGCCGAGATTCCGCGGGGGAATGTGAAGACCGGGATCGAGAATATTCGATGTAGAGCAGGGAATTCCTCATAAGGGAAGGGATTGACCCCACCCGCAAAGAGATTGGATGGATATTCTGAAGAGTTTGAGCCATATCAAGACCATTGCAGCCCGGTTCCTTCAGAAGGATGGACTGAGAGCGAAGACGATGCGTGGCGGTGCGTGGCTGGGAGGCGGGAGCGTCGCCGAGCAGACCATTCGTCTAGGCAGGAATATGCTGCTGGCGCGGTTGCTGGCGCCCGGCGCATTTGGCACCATGTCGATTGTTGTGTCGCTAGGATCGCTTGTTGCGTCATTTTCAGACGTGGGTCTCGGACCGGCGATCATTCAGAATCCACGCGGCGGTGAAAAAGAATACCTGGATGCCGCTTGGTGGCTGGGAATGGGGCGTGCGGTATTCATGTACGCGACCGTCTTTGTGGCCGCGCCCTGGGTTGCTGGCTTTTACGGAAACCCGGACCTGACCCCTCTGCTTCGAGTTGCGCTATTAAACTTGGTGCTGGACGGCATGCTGAGCCCGCGCACCAAGCTGGTTCAGAAGAAGATGCAGTTCGGGCGCTGGGCGTTGGTGAACAACGGAGGCGGCATTTGCGGTGTAGCGTTGACTATTGTCCTGAGCTTTTTCATTCGCGACGTATGGGCCTTGGCGATCGGCTTTTGCTGTGAAAACGGATTTCGCTGCGTCTTGTCCTATATCATCTGCCCCGGCTTGCCGTCGTTGCGGTGGGACAAGCAGGCCTTCAGAGAACTCTTCAAGTTCTCCAAAGGCATGTTCGGCCTGTCGTTTCTAAACCTGCTGTTCTCTCGGACCGACATCTTTGTGCTGGGCAAGTTGTTTTCTCCGGCAGAGCTGGGAATTTATGCGCTGACAGTGAATCTAATTCAGGCGCCGATGGGTTTTCTGATCAATATGCTGAGCCAGGTCCTGCAACCGGCCTTCTCGCACGTGCAGACCGAAACCCAACGCGTGAACAGGATGCTGTCGGAGGCAACGTCGTGGTTGGTGTTTCTAGGATTGCCTGGGCTAACGGCGATCTGGCTCTGTGGACCTTCGTTGCTGACCGTTGTCTACGGACGTCGTTATGGAGATGCGGCAGCTGCCGAAGCGCTGGGATTTGCCGCCGCTGTTGCGCTTTTGAATACGCTAAACGCTGTGATTACTTTGGTGTTTTATGCGATGGGCAAACCCAGTCTTCATCGGCGAGCGGTTGCTGCCTCGTCGATTATCATGATTATCGTTATCTATCCGGCCTGTAAGTTTCTCGGCATGGCGGGCGGTCAGGCGGCTGCACTGATTGCGATCACTGCCAGTTACCTGCTCCAGCTTTCAAGGATGAGGTCTATGACCAATCTGAACATTGCGAGTTACCTCAAGCCAGCTATCCCTGCGGCGCTGGGGTCGATTGGAATCCTTGGCATCGGAGCGGCGCCGCACCTGCTTGGGATTGAGGTAAGTCCGGCAGCGAACATCGCCATCGCAACCTGCGCCTGTCTTCTTGCCTGCGCCGGCTCTCTGCGTATGTTCAAGAGGATGACAGGGAGGATGCAAGAAGCGACCATCGCTGAACTGAGTTGAGACGCTGCAAGCCCTGAGCGCGCATCCCGTTCTTCTGTTTGGCCAGGTACCAAATAGCACGGAACAAAATTATCAAAGGCGCTCGGGTATCCTGTGCCGGTCGCTTTGACACAACCAAAGACCTTGCAGCATCGTCGATTCCCGACCGCCAGAGCGTTGCGGACAGACAAACCTCTCCAGCAACGCAACGAGAAAAGATACGACCGGCAACCCTCTCCATTCTCAAACCTCCGTTCCGATTCCAACAATGTCCGAGGACAATCCTCCGCGCGAATACACAACCCAGTGTGGTAGCTTGAGTGAAGTAAATATCTCTGATTTCTTAATGCAGCTAATTATCGCGAACTTTGCCCGCATCGGAGTCAACCCTCATCTATGACCGTCCGTTCCACGAAGTCGCGTGCCCGTTTCGAGGATCCGCTCTCCGTTCTTTACCGGGCAGTGAGCAAACTGTATACGATTTGGCTGATTGCAACCTTTCCGTTTGCTTCAAGCGGGCGAAAGCTCTCCGTCCACTTCTGCTGCATGCTCGCCAGGGAATTGGCCCATCATATTGAACTGGGCAACTCGGTAATAATCAAGAAAGACACTTGGCTGAATATCATTTCGGACGACACTGATGAGGTAAAGATCAAAATCGAGGACGGCTGCATCATAGGTACCCGATGCACCCTCTCGGCGAAGAACCTGATTCACCTGGAACCTGATGTGATCACGGCCTCTTCAGTGCTTATCCAGGACCACAATCACGCTTATGAGGATTTGAACATACCGATTCGCGATCAGGGCGTAAGCGACGGAGGCGTGATCCGCATCGGAAAAGGCTCCTGGATCGGATTTGGAGCCGCCATTGTCTGTTCCCGCGGAGAATTGGTCCTTGGCCGCCATTGCGTGGTGGCTGCAAATGCGGTGGTGACACGGAGCGCTCCACCCTACTCGGTTCTGGCGGGAAATCCGGCCAGGATCATCAAGCAATATGATCCCGTTCGCGGAACCTGGGGAATAGGTTCCGCCCAGTCTGGGCGCTTGGATGCGGCAAAATGAGCGAAGTTTCAGTCGGCGCCAAATGGGCGCTCTGAGATTGTGCGCCGTCCTCAACGGGCTGCGAGGAAGGATGTATCAACGACAGGCCATCGGTTTCGGTGGCGTTTCTAACCTAGAATCGCACCCGACCGACCTTGCCACGATCGAAAGCGTCCTTTGGCTCACGTATCCGAGCGCTGAAGTGATTGTCGTCGACGACGGTCCAGTGGAAGAAACTCGGATAGCAAGTGCGGGTGCAGAACGAGCTGAAGGACGAAAGCAGGGCCTGTTTCACGGATTCTCGCTGCGTTGATAGCGATGGGATGGGCATCTGTTCGGTCGAACTCTTTAAAAGAGGCTACGCTCAGCCATCGGGAATCGATCAGACCGCGACAAAGTCGATTGCCAAAGCTTTATGCGGATTCTGGATTTCGACCGTGCTGGCGCGTACCGACCTGGTACGGAAGATCTGAGGTTTTAACCCCAAAGTCTCGTTCGGCGAGGACCACCATCTCAATCTTAGGCAATCTCGGGGAACGCAGTTCGCCTATGTGAACCCACCTCTGGCGCAAAGCGACCGCAACGCCATCCCTGCTGATTCGAGTTGCCAACCCTGGGCGAACGCGGACACCAAGCTCTTCATGCCGCAGAGGATATATGAGGGGTGACTCGGAATGTGCGACAGTCATCCACAAGAGGTGAGAGGAGTCATTCTGGGGTGGCTGTGCGGAACACATAGCGCCTGGAGATACTGGTACCTGGAGAATGGGCGCTACGATGACGAGCAGGAAGAAATGTCAAAGGCGATTGATTGCGGATTGGCGCCGAAGGTGTTCATGAAATTGGCGCTTGTCTGTTCCTCGCCGGGGCTGGGGCGAAAATTGTCGTCAATATCCACGCGCTATTTTTAAAGAAATAACCCATGGTGTCACTAGTTCTGCGGAAAGAAATGAGCTTTTCAATAATGCTTTACGAGTCCTCCTGCGCGATAAAGAAATCAATTGGCTGAGCCAGGCCCACGCCAAGTAACAGGCTCGCGTCAACGAATTGGTCTTTGGCGCTGCGGTGACCGGAATCAAGGAGTTACCCATTGAAGGAAGACACTTTTCATCCTCAGCGCGCACTCACATTTGTCCCGATCCATCTCACACAGTATCTACGGGACGCCGCATGGACGTCTAAGTCAACAACAACCCTCAACATTTGAGTTCGAACCCACAACCCTTAACCCTGAAAAGAGGTCAACGTGAATAACACACTACTGATGCCCCAGCAGTCGCAGAATCACGCGATCGACGCTTCTATCCAAGACACCATCAACAGCATCATCGAAGATCTCATCGTTTCTCTGCCCGCTCCGAACCAGTTGACCAGCGACGAGCGACGCGGAATCATAGCACGTTATTCGGCAGTGCTTGAAGGCAACTTCATCTACTGGATGACCGCTACGCTGATTGCCGTCCAGTCAGAGGCTGCGCGGCCGATTCTGCTGGATAACCTGCACGAAGAAGTGCGCGACGCACATCCGGTGATGCTGCGCAAGTTCACGATTGCCGCTAACGCGTTTCCGACCGACCGCGACGCTCTTGCCGTGGATGAAGACCTGACCTGCGTCCGCCTTTTTCTCGGTAAGCTCTTCGGAATTCAGTCGTTGCTCACGATGGCGTTTTTCGAGGGGTTCATTCAGCGCTTCATGGGCTACCTGGCTAGCCTTGCCGTGGCGCAGGGCTCGCGGGAGATGGAATACACGGATGTCCACGGCGTATGCGACATTGCTCATACCGATGGGCTGTTTCGCGCCCTCTCCGCAGAGATGTCCATCTACACCATTGAAGAGGGGCAGGACCTTTTCGAGGGCGTGCTTCTCCTTCGAAACCTCATCGAAACGATCGTTTACAACCGGGCAGACGAGCGCGCGGCGTAATTATTCTCAAGGACGCAGGCCTTATTTGCATTCGCGATTTGCCAACCGAGGCGGGAAGCGTGGCGTTGCCGGTACCATTTGCGATCACCGACGAGCACCTCGATCCCGCCGATCGTCTCATGGTCGCGGCGAAGCCCTGGGCCCGCCGCGGTTGTTCCCAAGAATGGACAAAGTATGACTGCAAATTCACCAGCACAGGAGCAATTAGCAAATCATGGCTAACCCTTTTCGGGAAGCGTGGCTTCGATTTGAAGACCCGCTGACCCTCTTTGTCCGAGCTGCAACCAAGCTTCATAGCCTCTGGCTTCGCTATACGTATCCGTTCGCGTATACCGGCCGAAACTTATCCATCCACTTTTCCTGCACGCTCCACAGGCCGTCTGCGAGCCAGATTCGGCTCGGAGACTCGGTGATCATCGGGAGGGACTCACTTCTCTATATCGTCCCTGACGAAGTGGCAGATGTGAAGCTTGCCATCGACGACAACTGCGTGCTCGGAGCGCGCAGCGTTATTTCAGCCAAGAACCTGATTCACATCGAGCAGGATGTAGTAACCGGAACCTCGGTGCTGATCCAGGACCACCAACACACCCATCAGGAACTCGACATCCCGATTCGCTACCAGGGAGTTACCGCGGGCGGCCGTATTCGCATTGAGAGAGGTTGCTGGATTGGCCAGGGCGCCATCATCGTTTGCAACGAAGGCGAGATTGTGATCGGCAACAACAGCGTGATCGGCGCCAACGCGATGGTGGCCAGAAGCCTGCCCCCGTACTCGGTGGTGGTCTGCAACCCGAGCGTTGCTTTGAAGCAGTTCGATCGGATCAAGGCACGCACCGGCTGATCAGGTCACGCTGCCCAGCTCCAGCTTACCGGCTCCGGCGGTTTAAATCCGCGACCGGCCTGCACCTGAATCTTCGTGCTGCACTCTCCCGGCAGAGATACGCTTGGCTCTCAACTCCGACCGCATTATGTCCTTTTCTATGTCCTGTTTGGGCGGGGCGCCGTAAGGCTGGTTGAAATCTCGAATCTCATGTCCGGTTTCCAACACTTTCTTTCGGACCTAGGGTTTCAACCCCGCCTTTCCTGTATACCCCGAAAGGAAGAAGATGTTACCGTCTCTGCGTTCGCCTCGCGATCTGCTGCGAAGCGATCCGGAAAAGAAATTGACAGCATTTCGAGCGAAATCCGCGATGTGGTTTTCTCGCAGTTCCGGCGAAGGGGCGCTCTGCTCGGAGTTTTTGCCAGCACTGACAGCAGCATGGTGGCTGCATTGTGTGCGAACGCTCTGGGGAAGGATCGCGTCCTCGCGTTGCTCATAGCGGAGTCGGAGCCGGCGACAGAAAGCCTGAGTATCGGACAAAATCGAGGAAGATAGCCTGGGCCTTCGCAGGCGCGCTAAGTGAATGCATGTCAAGCGAGTTCGAGGACACTGACTTTTGGTAACGCGCAGCAGAATATAAGTTACCGCAGAGAAAGGTGTATTGATAAGATTCATGCACATACTGGAATTACACTGCGGCGGTTCTTGAATTCCAGGAAGACCGAAATGGCCATCGGATAGGAAATCCGCCATTTTTCAGACTGGGAGTGACCTTTGACAACGACTTGCTTGGATAAAACAACTGAGATCAAGCATCGGATCGAGACTCGTGAAGCCCGAATCGGAATTGTCGGGATGGGATATGTGGGCCTTCCACTTGCTCTTCTTTTCAGTGAAGAGCGCTTCGTGATTACCGGCTTCGACGTAGACCAGAGCAAAGTGGATACGCTTAACCATGGAGGGTCGTACATTGTACGCATTCCCGGCGAAGAGATAGTGACAGCCCGGAAGAACCAATTCTCGGCGACGGTAGACTACGCGCGGATTGCCGAAATGGATGTTGTCATAATTTGCGTGCCGACGCCTTTGAATGAATATCACGAGCCTGACCTGAGCTATGTCACTGGGACAGTTAGCAGCATTGCGCCTCACCTACGGGAAGGGCAGCTTGTCGTTTTGGAAAGTACAACATATCCGGGCACGACGGAAGAAATCGTTGTCCCACTCCTGGAGAAAGGAAATCCTGCCGGTCTTCGAGTAGCCAGGAACGCAGTGAGCCCGGGCTTCTACGTTGCGTTCTCCCCCGAACGTGAAGACCCAGGAAACGACTCAGTAGCAAGGCGGGACATTCCCAAGGTGGTGGGCGGATGTGGCTCCGCAGCGATTGAGTTGGCATCCGCAGTGTACGCAAGCATCTTCAATCGGATCGTCCCTGTATCATCGCCCGCTGTTGCAGAGATGACCAAACTGCTGGAAAACATCTATCGCTGCGTGAACATCGCCCTGGTGAACGAGCTGAAACAACTTTGCATGCGCATGGATATCGACATCTTTGAAGTTATCGATGCTGCGAAGACGAAGCCCTTCGGCTTTCAGGCTTTCTATCCGGGGCCGGGGCTCGGCGGACACTGTATCCCCATCGACCCTTTTTATCTCTCATGGAAGGCCAAAGAATTCGATTTCCACACACGATTCATAGAGCTTGCAGGGCAGGTTAACCTCGGAATGCCCTATTTCGTAGTCGAGAACATTATTGAAGCAATGAGCCAGCAGGGCAAAGCCCTGAACGGTGCGCGAGTGCTGGTGCTTGGGATGGCCTACAAGCGCGATATTGACGACCTGCGTGAGTCACCATCGCTGACCATCATTGAATTGCTTCAGAAGCGCGGTGCACAGGTCGAATACAATGACCCCTTCTTTCCCTCTGTCGGTCGCGGACGCAAGTACGCGCTGAATATGACAAGCACGCCTTTGGATAAAATCCCCGAATTCGATTGCGTGGTTATCGTTACCGACCACTCACAGTACGACTTCCCTCGGATCGTTGAAAAGGCAAAGCTGGTGGTTGACACACGAAATGCGACGAAAGGGATTCAGGCGGCCAATATAGTGAGGTGTTAGTCGGTTCATACCGCCGCCGTTCAAAAAATTTGCTTTGGAGAAATAGTTAACAGAAGTGCCGGCGCAAATACCTACGACTTTAACCGAATCAACTCTTTCTTGATTGTCTCCGCGTCGCGATAATTAGGATAGGATTTCAAGACTTGTTCAAATTGCTGCCGGGCCGACGCTGGCTGCTCCGTCTTTTCGTATGCCATTCCAAGGTGATAGTGGATATCGGGGTTGTCGGGAAGGTTTTTCTTTTCCTGCATCTTTAGCGCTTCCTGGAGATTGCTGATTGCCAATGGGTACACACCTTTTTGGTAATAGATCCATCCGACAGTATCAACGATACCGGGAGAATCCGGCAGCTCTCTACGCGCTGTCTGCGCTAGGGATAACGCAACGTCGATGTTTTCGCCTCGCTGCAGCATCACACGCGCGAGATCGTTGGAGGCAACAGGATTCTGTGAGTTTAGGGCCAGCGCACTCTGATATGAATCTTCCGCTTTCTTCCAACCTGACTTGGATTCGTACAATCTCCCCATTAGGACATATAAGTTTGGCTGACGGGAATTCTCCATGAGCGACTGCTCACCCGTGGCGATGGCCCGATCAGTTTCACCTTTCGCGGCACGCAATTCGCAAAGCTGGATCACCGCATCGTAATTATGCTTGTCGAGTGCAGCGGATTTCTCCAATGCAGCTTCTGCGCCGCTGAGATCTCGTTTGCTATGAAATAGGACTGCTCCAAGCAAGCTATAGAAGTTGCTATTCGTGGGTGATTTAGTGATTTGGGCATTTATGATTGCGATGGCTTTATCCACTTGTTTCTCGGCGACGTACACATTAACCAAACCACGCAGAGCGTCTATTGAATTGGCATTCCGGTCAAGGGCCTCCTGGAACGCCTTGGCGGCATCGTTATATTGTTTCTGGGCGAACCTTAAATTCCCCATTTCCGCATAACCAAACGCACTCTGCGGCGCAGCTTCGATTGCCCTGCGAATATCCTGCTCAGCTGCGATATAGTGCTTGCGATTGATATTGGCAAGGGCGCGCAATGAGTAACCATCGGGAGACACGGGTTGCAGCCTGACCATCTGGTTGGCAGCGTCTTCGAGCATGTTCATGTCTCCCTGAAGCATAGCTGCGTCGGCAATTGAGCGCTCTGCATCCAGGAAATCGGGGTTCAAACGCAAAGCCTCTCGCCACTCGCTCTCGGCGCGTTCCAAGTTTCCTTGCCTTTGCAGGGCGACTCCCAAAGCGTAGTGGGCCTGGATGTTGTTCGGGGAGTTTTTTACCAGAGTCTGCAACGTCTGCGCCGCGTCGTTTACGTTTCCATCACTGATTTGCATTTGGCCTCGGTAGACCAGAGCGTCGTCGTCTTTGGGGTAGGCTCTTAGTACCTCATCGTTGAGGCTGCGAGCCTCATCATATCGCTTGGCCTCTATGAGAAGTTGAATGTATTTTTCCTTTATCTGCAGGTCCTTTGGGCGTTCCAGATAAAGTGCGCGATACTCTGCAATCGATTTGTCCAAGTTGCCGACGGTGAAATAGAAGTTGCTGAGTGCCAGGAAGCTATCCGGATTGTGTGGAAGGTCACGCTTGGCTTGCTCGAGGACCTGCTCCGCGTCGGCTTTCCTGCCCTCAGCCAGGTACAAGCCGGCAAGAGCTTTCCGCGGATCGAGAGTATTTGGTTCAAGAATCATCGCGTCGCGGAACTGCTTCTCCGCTTCATCGAAGAGCTTCTGCGACTGGTAGAAATTGCCCAGCGCAAGCCGCGGCTGCATAGTCTTCGGATTCAGTTCGACGACCTTCTTGAAACTCACCTCTGCGGCGGAGTAATCGCCGCTCTTGATCTCCAGGAGGGCAACGCTCAGGTGGGGCTCCCAGCGGCCTGGAGCTAGGGCGATAGTTCGCTGCATCTCCGCGATGGCGCCGGGGATCTTGTCTTGTGCAGCCAGGAGACTGGAAGCCAAAGCGTGAACACCCGAATCGTCGGGGCGCTTTTTCAGTAGCACATCCGTTTGTTCCTGAGCCTCTTCAAATTTGCGGACCTGGATCAGGAGGTTTATCAGCTCAATTCGGGTCCGATAATCCTCGGGGCGCAATTCGAGAGTTCGAGTTAGTTCCTGATAGGCACGGTCCAGTTGCTGCAGGTGCAAGTAACATTCGGCAAGTAGTAAGTGGGCGTCGGCGTATCCTGGATCGATCTTTACGGCATTGGTGAACTCGATCGCCGCTTCCTGGTATTGTCCTTTATCGAAGTAAGTCTGCCCGCTCCCCACATATTTTTGTTTGCGTACGTTTGGATCAAGCGAGCACGCAGAAAGAAGGGCAGCGATCAGGGCAAGGACTAGGATCGGGTGCTGGTTGCTAAAAAACTTCACCTGGAAACCTCCCATCGCAGCGTCGCGCGTACCCGTTGTGCTGTCCAATCGATTGCTGTATATCATAGTAACAAAACAATTTGGAGCACTAGGATTGCACAGTTTAGCGGGGCGCCTAGTATGCTGCAAATTTTTGCACCATGTCGCAAGAAGTATCAATCTTGACAGTGTCGAAGGTCGGAATAGAATAGGCTTCTCGAGGTGTGAAACGCGCCGGAAAACTTCGGTTGGTAATCCTCGAAGGTAATAGTTCGAGCGTTTGAAACATGTTGCAGAAATTATCAGTCTCGACAAGAGTTGGTATCGCATTAGGATGGAACAAACCTGTGAGGGGACTGTGGAAGTGAACCCTCTGCAATTTGGGATGAACGAGGAGGATAAATTGAAGATAAGGGCAAGAGGATTGGCAGCAATAATTGGGGGCGCGGCTCTGTACCTGGCGCTGCCTGCACTCGGACAGAATTCGATCACCCTCAATTCGTGGAATGGCCAGTATTCGGCTGGGGATCTGAGCAATAACACCGGTGGTCCCAGCAAGCAGGTTTACACGGGAATCTATTATTCGACGGTCGATGGAACTGCCAATACCCCGACGATCTGCGACGACTTCAATCACAGCGTCAGCATCGGTGAAACCTGGAACGCCACGGCTCTTAACACCTCCTCTTTGAACGCCAGCGACATCAAGCAGACGGCATTCGGCTCAACCATTGGTTTGGTTGGATACGCAGAGGTAGCTACCCTTGTGGCTGAAATATTTAATTTGAATAACGGTTCGACAAAAAGCTTTGGCAACGGCTCATCCGTCTTTAAAAGCCTCACTTCTTTTTCGGGGACAGACCTTTCCGAGGCGATCTGGGCCATTACGACCCCAGGCGGACTTAATGGAATCAGCGCAAACGCAAAGGCGATCGTAAAGTGGGTCGAGGGTCTCTATGGCAGCAGCAGCGTCGCCCAATCGTATCTGAATAAGCTGAATCTTTGGATCCTTACACCGTCACCCTATGTATCCAGTAGCGCCCAGGAATTTTGGGCTCCGGGAGGGCCTTCCTATCACGTTCCAGAGGGCGGCTCAGCATTGCTGTACCTGCTGCTGGCCGGAGCATCTTGTATCGGAGCGATGAAGTTTAGCTATCGAAATCGATCCGGAAGGCACACGGTGGCGTGACCAACTCTTCCCCTCTTTCTTTCGGTTCCTCATTCGGACTTGGCGACTTCTTAATGACGCCAAGTCCGCGTTTTTGGCCCAAGAGTACCACTCCTAAGGCTCTTCCGCTCTCGCGAGCCTGGGTCTCTGCCACCTCCCCATCGATATCTTATGAACCAGAGTGTTGTTCAGGCGCGGTCTTGTTTGACCCCATTTGAATTTGATCCGACGATCATCCTTTGCTCGAGTTTCGTGGAAACTGGTCTGGGTTTGACCTCGGCCCGGATCGCTACTGTCTTCGGTACATTTGTTCTCGTTCTGAATGGAAACAGAATAGCAACATTCCAAAGCTCAATTGTGCAATAGTTTGCAACATGTGCAATTTGAATATAAGCAAGTCATTGAATCAAAAAGCTATATATATTGCATTCAAGTTGCATTCAAGGGGGTAACGACTTCGCCGAAATGTGCCTTGAAAGCGATCTCCGTAACGATGGAAGCTGACCACTACTTTGGGTTCCGAGTGTCTCCGAAGTCTAGATCACTCATCCCCAAGTTGAGTTAGCGCAGAACTCGTTGGGACAGTAGCTCATCCAGGCTGCGGTCCATGACGAGGTTCGATTAGCTCTTGTATCGGAAGCAGGATCTCGTCGGGCATCGCTCATAATTAAATCGGCCACCACGATATGTGGCTCAGAGGGCGAAGCTATAGGCTGAGCATTCAGTCGTTGGGGCCGATGCAGGCCGCGACGACGGAGAGAAATATTCGGAGTTTGCACGAGCCTGCATTTTCTAGTTTGGGCCGAATTTCCCGACGAACTGGTTGTTGCAATCGCCAGTTTCAAGAAATGCGATCCCGGCGCCGATGGACCTGACCTTGAATAATTGAGGAGAACCGAATGGTTGCTAACGTTGATCCAGCCCGTTTCAGCTTCGACCGTCCGTCCAGCCTCGTGAGACCTGCTCGTCGCATTGTGCGGGGTGAGTTCGCGGAAGAGCCGAATCGATGCTTAAAGATCGGCCTCGTCAACAACATGTCCGGCGCGGCCTTCAAAGCTACCGAGCGCCAGTTTGTCTCTCTCCTACATGCGGCGTCCGAAAATATTCCCATCCAGATTTCGTATTACACATTGCCTGGGTTGTCGCGCGCTGAATTAGGCGGGGATCATTTTTCCTTTCATTACACGAGCACTGAATCACTCTTGGAAACGGAACTCGATGGCCTCATTGTGACAGGCAGAGAGCCGAAGATGCCGAACTTGCGCGACGAACCTTATTGGGAGAGTTTCACGCAGGTTTTAGAATGGGCGCGTCAAAACACTTACTCAACTGTCTGGTCCTGCCTGGCTGCCCACGCTGCGGTTCTATATATGGACGACATCGTTCGTAGCAAGAGCGACGAAAAGAATTTTGGCGTTTTCGAATGCACGCAAGTTTCCGATCATCCATTGACGCGGGGTCTCTCTACTCGACGTAATGTTCCCCACTCTCGCTGGAATGGCGTCGCGCAACGAGATCTGACCGAACGCGGCTACAGCCTCCTCTCCTGCGTGGTCGACGATGGTGTGGATACATTCATCAAGCAGGAAGAGAGCCTCTTTGTTTTCTTTCAGGGCCATCCAGAATATGAAACTGACACGCTGATGCGCGAATATCGCCGAGATGTCGGACGGTATCTTAATGGCGAGACCAATAACTACCCTTTGTTACCGCGGGGGTATTTCGATCGGACCACCGAGAGTGTACTGACAATTCTGCGTGACAAAGCTACAGCATGTCGAAGCAAAGAAGTGCTGGACGGCGTTGCGTCTGCCATAGAGAAGGCGCAGATCCAGAACACATGGCATAGCCTCGCCAGCGGAATTTATAGAAACTGGCTGGAGTACATCTGCGCGCGAAAAAGTGAAGGCATCGGCGAGCAGCATGCCGTCACATCATTGTCGATGTCGCGATAAACTCTACTCCATTCAATCGTTGCCGGGAGCACAAATATAGTTCGACCCGGAGATAGCTTACACCCAAATCTCTCAATGCAGATCGGTGCACTCGAGCCATTCGGGGCTTTGATTTGAGCTCTTGCGATAGGGTTGAGCCAATCTTCATTTTCTTGCACTTTCCCAAGGGGTAACCTGTGATGAAAAACGAAGCCGAAGCCTCGAAGCTACTCGTCGTTAGCCGTGACTCAGCGATTCTTCGCCCGCTTTGGGCGATGGGGGAATCGAACGGCTGGCAGCTTGAAATAGCTTCCGACCCGTGGGAGGCAATCGAAAAAGCTCAAGCCTGGGCCGACCTTGATTTGCTCTTGCTCGATCTGCCGCATGGAAATGCCGACGGCTTGCACAGCTTGCGCTGGCTGCGTCGGCTTCGCCCCGCGCTTCCAATTATCTTGATCAGTCACCCAGAGGATAACGGCAGGAAGCAAGAGGCAATTCGCATCGGGGCACGCGACTACTTCAAAAGGCCCATCGAGGACCGGCAGCTCGAACTGGCGATCCAGCGTAATATTTCGAAGGCGAGCGAACCGACCGAGACTGAAATTTCGAGTGATGATATCGAAGTGATCGGCAACGAAACCTTCTTCATTGGGGTCAGCGCAATCATGCGAAGACTTCGAGCCCAAGTGGCTCTTTTAGCCGAAGAGGACGTGCCAGTTCTAATTCTAGGCGAGGATGGGAGCGGAAAGGAAACCACCGCCCGATTGGTCCACAGTTTGTCCCTCCGGTCCGGTTTCGAATTCGCAAAGATCAATTGTGCGGCACTACCGTGGGACCTCCTGGAAAGGGAACTCTTCGGGTGCGAAAGAAAGGGCACGACGCAACTTGCTCGAACCAAAGCCGGCAAACTGGAACTCTGTGCGAAGGGCACAATTTTTCTGGATGAGATCATGGAGATGCCAACAGGTCTCCAGTCGAATCTGCTGGAAGTGCTGAAGAACAAGCGATTCATCAGACCGGGTACCACCGAATTCGTTGAGGCCGACGTGCGCGTGATTGCCGCGAGTTCCATGAATCTCGGGCGTGCAGTCTCGGAGCACACGCTTATCGAAGATCTCTATCACCACATAAGTGCCTACACGATCCATGTCCCTTCTCTTCGCGAACGAAAAGAGGAACTCTCCTTTCTGTCGCGCCATTTCATGCACCGGCTTGCCAAGCACTACGGGCTTTCACCACGGGACTTTTCGCCTGCTATCTTGGATGCCTGGCAAGCGCATCACTGGCCAGGTAACTTGCGAGAGCTGGAGCGGCGTGTGAAGCGATACCTGATGGTCGGCGACGAAGAGCTGGTCTCAGCAATGGCGCTATCTGGCGCCGAGAGCGAGGCGCTGGAAGCTGCATCGGCCAATGCACGGAGCATGAAACAGGTCGCATTGTTGTCGGTACAGGCGCGTCGGGTTGCGTCGGACACGAAATCGTTGCGATCGTTGATTCAGAGCGTCAAGGCCGAAGCCGAAAAAAACGCTATCGCCGTAGCGCTCGAGAAGACGGGATGGAATCGCAAGGCCGCTGCCCGGCTTCTGAAAGTCAGTTATCGCACGGTGCTCTATAAAATTGAGCAGTACCAGATGACTGCCTCGGATACTTCCCCATATTCGAGAGCGATTGGGTGCAATAGAGGCAGCCTCGCTTCTGTGTATGTCGCATCGGAAAGCGCGACTGGGGGAAGTTAGCTCTTCGTAGCCAACAGCTGATATCGCTGATAAGGGTATTTACTTGACGCCACCAGATACAACAGGTTGTGGTTTGATCAAGGAAGCAAACGGAACAGTGCCGGCCTGTGCGGCTTGCTGAGCAAATCGATAAAACAGTTTGCCGCGAGATTTGGATTTAAGGCGATTGAATCGAACGCCGAACTCGTCCGGGTAATCGTCCAGATTCAGCGATCCAATCGCACCTTGGGGGTGCCAAGTAGTAATCTTTTCAGGAGCGCGTTCACACGATTCGCGCGCGGAAGCAGACGCTCTGTCGGTAGCTTTGTGAATTTAGACACCGACGACACAAGAATTCCTATCAGTATCACCCATCCTTGAATGCGACTTTATACACTTAATCCGACCCAAGACAGCCGATGGGACGATCTGGTGGCTTCTCACCCTCAGGCTTCTGTGTTTCACGACAAAGGTTGGCTCAAGGCGCTGGCTAGGACCTACCGTTATCGTTCGATTGCACTGACCAGCACACCGCCAGGAGAGAGATTGAGGGACGGGATTGTCTTTTGCGAGATCAAGAGCTGGATCGACGGAAGCAGGCTAGTTTCATTGCCGTTTGCGGACCACTGCGAGCCTATGCAGAATGAGATCGGGAACTCTTTCGAGTTTAGGGATTGGATGCGAAACGAGAGCCAGCAGAATAATTGGAAGTATGTCGAAGTCCGGCCCGTTTCCTGGGAGACGGAACCGGAAAGTCTTTTGATTGCGAACCAGTCCTTCTGGTTTCATAAGCTCGATTTGACGCCATCCATCGAGCAGGTGTTCCGCAGACTCCACAAGAACTGCATCCAACGTCGCATCCGGCGGGCAGAGCACGAACATCTTTCGTATGAGATAGGCACTTCCGAGGCTCTCTCTGACGATTTTTATCGGCTACTGATGATCACCAGGAGACGTCAAAAGCTTCTGCCGCAACCGCGCGCATGGTTTCGGAATCTGGTGGCTTGCATGGGATCGAAACTTGAAATCAGGGTAGCGCGCAAGGACGAGGTTCCCATTGCCGCGATGCTAACGTTGTCTCATCGACGGACGGTGTATTACAAATATGGCTGTTCCAACGAGAAGTTTCATCATCTAGCGGGCATGCCCTTTCTGCTTTGGAAGTTGATTGATGAAAGCAAAGCAGCCGGTGCTAACGAGATCGACTTTGGCCGCACGGACCTTGAGAACGACGGGCTGACCCAGTTCAAAGATCGATTTGGGACCGAGCGCAAAAAGATCACTTACTTCAGATATCCGCAAGGCGCGCAGAAGAAGGGTGTAGTGGCGTCGTATCTTCCTATGATGCGAAGCATTTTTTCCATACTGCCTGATGCGCTGTCGTCGAGAGCAGGCAGCCTGGTGTACCGCCATATTGGCTAGAGCGATTCTCAAGTTCACCTGCAGTCATGAGAGCTGTGAAAGGTGGCTCCATATTTGGGAAAGAGCCATGGAGCATCCTTGCTTTCTCTCCAACAACTGGAGATCCCTTACTAGTGGCAATACAACAGGGGATGCTCACTGCGCGAATCGGGCGACGTCACATAGAATTCGTTAGATACAGATTTGCGGACCTAAATATCCATGACCAAGCAGGCAAAACATCAATTGGGATTCGCGGCTGTGTGCGCAATTGCACTGCTCTGCGAGTGGCGCGCACTAGCCGACACGTTCTCGCTGTCGCTGCGAGATTATCAATATACATATTTGCTTTTGATCCTGCCGATCAGCGCCGCTCTAGTTGTTTTGGAGTGGCGCAACCTGATGACAACAATCAGGCTGAGTCTTCGCGCGGGCTCAGTTTGTCTCGCGGTTGCAGCTATGACCGAGTGTTTGTCGCTTGGATGGCTGGCACCGCTCCCTTCCGATGTACAGCTCTCAATTAGAATGCTGGCGCTTGTGTTGGGGTGCATTGGAGCCTTTCTCCTCTGCTTCGGTCCGCAAGTTGCGCGGCGGGTCTTCTTTCCGCTGTGCTTCCTGCTGGCATTCGTCCCACTCCCAAAATCGTTGATCAACCCGATCGGAACCCTGTTGCAGGAGGCGACTGCCTGGACAGCGCATGCGCTATTTTCAGCATGCGGAGTACCCGTGCTTCAGGATGGTGTCCTGCTCACTATTCCCGACCTAACACTTCAAGTTGCCCAGGAGTGCAGCAGCATCCGATCGAGTTCGATGCTGCTGGTGACGACCATAGTCGTTGCCCACTTGCTGCTTCGCTCGCCATGGCGTAAGGCAGTGGTGATTGGTTTCGCGGTTCCAATGTCGATTGCCAAGAATGGCTTGCGGATCTTCACGATCGCGATGCTAACAACTAGAGTCGATCCGGATTACCTGACGGGAAAATTACATCACCAGGGAGGAATTGTTTTCTTCGCTATCGCCTTGATGTGTATCTTCGCTCTTCTCTGGGTGCTCCGAAAGAGCGAAGATTCATCCATCAAGCCCAGCCTGAGTCCCGTCGATGCCAACGCGGTAGGAGGTTGATGTTCAGGCGGGTCCGTATTCCTGCGAAGTCGCCCCGACTGCGCTAGGTGTTCACTATAAGGCAATGAACTTAGTACTGATTAGTTTAGTCGGATTACCGCGTTACTTTGAATCAGGGGATTGTCACGGTGATTGGGCTTGTTGGGACGCTCTCTACCCCGGAACCGTCGACGCTTTCAACGATGTATTGGTAGGACTGCCCGCTCTGGACTGTGCTGTCCACGTAGGTCGTCTGGCTTTCGACTGATGAGTTCAACAGTTGATAGGTGGAGCTGCCGCTTGGAGATCTGTAGACGTTATAGCCAGCTACTGGATCCGTAGAGTCAGTAGGAGCATCCCAGCTCAGATCGACCGCATACGACCCAGCCGTGCCCGTACCGGACAGGGTTATCACTGCCGTGCCGTTGGTCGAAGATGTGCTTTTGATGGTCAACTGACCTGTCGCTGCGCCTGCAGTGGTTGGATCGAACTCCACACCGAGTGTCGCTTTTTGTCCCGGAGTCAGGGTTATCGGAAACGCGGGCGCCGACGGGAGAGTGAAGCCGGTTCCTGTCACCGTCGCCGAGTTGACCGTGACTGCCGCAGTGCCTGTGGATGTTAGAGTTACATCCTGTGTCATCGGTGTTTGCAACAACGCGTTCCCGAAAGGAACGCTGCTTGCGTTGATGCTCAGCGCTGGCGCCCCGGCTGCGATGGTGAGTATCAGCGTGCCGTTCCCTGTTCCGGCGCTATTGGTCGCGCCCAGTGTCACAGTCGAGGTTCCGGCCGTTGTAGGTGTCCCCGAGATCAGCCCCGAAGCGGTATTCACAGAGAGGCCTGTGGGCAGCCCCGTCGCTCCATAGCTTGTAGGTATACCGCTTGACGTAATCTGATAGGAGAACGCGCTTCCCACATTGCCGCTCGCCG
>Ga0302319_10002878_pt1 | contig 36532 bp, 30 predicted proteins | sample Bog_T0_2_FD_203319 | JGI IMG/M metagenome (GOLD analysis project Ga0302319, IMG submission 203319) | Peat permafrost microbial communities from Stordalen Mire near Abisko, Sweden - Bog_T0_2 | ecosystem: Environmental > Terrestrial > Soil > Wetlands > Peat | place: Sweden: Abisko, Stordalen Mire...
ACCGGGGTCAATTCTCGAATGCGCCGAAGTATGGCATGACTAAAGCCAAGCCCTTTCAAGGCCTGACCCCTTATTGCGCAACATTCTATTGCTTAGCAAGGTGCAGACCATTGAGGGTATATTAGGTTTACGGTTTAAGGATTCTTAGATTCAGCCGATAGTTAGGGTACTCATCATAGCGCCATTCCAAGAAAGTCAAGGTGACCATGAAAGCACATGCAGCACTCGTGTCTGTCGCCCTTTGCTTCGCCCTGTCTGGCTCACTGGCGGCCGCCTCCACGACGCTCTCACCCTGCGCCCGTACCAGGAAAACCTCCGATCCCGCGGCAGAAGTCTCCAAGGCAACGCCGCGTGTTTTATCTTTCATCAGTTCCGCAACTGCACGGCATCGGTTCCCGGTGATGGACGAGAAGGGCTTGCTGCTGACCTGTGTGGCGCCGGAGTTGGAAAAGGACAAAGAGACGGATGTATTCAAAGACTGCACACTGGCTCCTGGCCGCACTCTTGACGACGTGATGCATTCCTTTGTCCAGGGGATCCACGAGGAGCAGCGCCTGCGGATGAAGGAACATACAGAGTCGCAGAAGGAACCCGACGAGAATGCGGATGGGAAAAGCGCGCAGAAGTAAATAAGGTTTCGGCGGCTTGCTCTCCATTGGCCGGCGCTGAGGTTTGTGCTCTCCCACATCTCAAAATCGAGATGTGGGGCACCCGATCGATTCAATTGACAATTTAGTTGTTGCGCAGGGCGACCATGGGATTGATGCGTGAGGCTCTCCTTGCGGGGATGTAGCCCGCCAGCAAAGCTACTGTGCCGATGAGCAGAACCATGGCTGCAAACGTGATGGGGTCAGTGGGCGCGGTGTTGAAGAGCAACGCTGCGATGGCCTTTGAGACGAGCAAGGACGCGACGGCGCCTGCCACAATACCTATAAAGGCGAGGCGGAGGGTTTTCACGATTACGCCGCGTTGGACCTGGGAGATGGTTGCGCCCAGGGCCATGCGGATGCCGATCTCCTGCGTGCGCTGGGTTACGGAGTAAGAAATGACGCCGTAGATGCCAAGTGCGGCGAGCAGCAGGCCGAGCGTTGCGAACGAGGCGACGAGAAGCATGAAGAACTGGCGCGACGAGTTGGCGTGATCGACCAACGCCTTGATTGGTCGGAAATCGGCAACAGGCTGCTTGGGGTTGAGATCGCGCAGGGTGCTGAGAACGCTACCGGCCAGGACCGCAGGCGGGAGTGTGGTGCGGACAACAAGCTCCGCGCCGGTCGGTCTCGCCTGCGTGATGGGGTAGTAGATTTGCCAGCCTGTGTCTCCTTCAGTGCTTTCTTCGCGAACGTTGTCGACAATACCGACGACGCGCGAACCTGGGCCGCCGGTGTCAAGCATCTGTCCCATTGCATCGTCATTCGGCCAATGGGCGTATTTGGCCAAAAAGCTAGCGAATGATTTGTCGATCATGACGACGTTCTCGCTCTTGGGTCCGTCGTCCCAGGTGAAGTCGCGCCCACGCAGCCCGGTGCCCATGGCGCGCAGGTAGCCAGGCGAAACGACGTAGACGAGCGGGCCTGCGGGTAATTTGTCTGGAGGTTTGATGCCTTTGGGAAAGGGTGTTCCCCAGGCGCGATTCTGGCCGAGCGGAAGGTAGTCCGATATGCCCGCGCCCTCAACGCCGGGAATGGCGCCGACGCGGGAGAGAACCTGCTGGAAGATGACGGAGCGTTTTTGAGCGCTGGCGTTCCCGTCAGAAGCGGTGTCGTCGTATTCCACTTTGACGGCGGCGGCGCGCTCGGGCTGAAAACCGAGGTCGACGTCGAGGACGTGAAGGAAGCTGCGCAGCAGAAGGCCCGCCCCGACAAGGAGTACGCAGGCGAGTGCAATCTCGGAGACAACCAGAATAGAGCGGATGCGGTCATGTTTGCGGCTCTGTCCGGACCCCTGGCCGGAGTCCTTGAGCGACTCGTGCAGGTTGCCGCCGGCCATACGGAGGCCGGGGACGAGGCCGAAGAGGACCGCAGCGGAGACGGCGATGAGCAGGGTCCAGGCGAGGGCCGCGCCGTCAATGCGCAAGGTGCTCAGCAGCGGCAAGGCAATGGCGCCTTGATGCGCAATCCAGAAGACGAGGAGCCAGGCAAGTCCGAGGCCCAGGATGGCGCCGGAGAGCGAGAGGACCAGGCTTTCGGTGAGCAACTGGCGAACGATACGAAGGCGGGTTGCGCCAAGAGCGCCGCGCATGGCGAACTCCTTGGAGCGAGAGGCAGCGCGGGCCAGCAACAGATTCGAAAGGTTAACGCAGGCAATGAGCAGGATCATGCCGACGGCGGACCACAGAACCACCAGCGCGCGGTGCAGCTTGCCGCTGACGTAATCCTTGAGAGGCACCGGAATGACTCCGCCTTCGGCATCCTTTCTCGCATAGGAGCCACATGTCGTCGGGTTCTTGTTATTCCAGCACATGTGCGGAGCGGCCGCGGTTGCATCTTGTTGTGCCTGCTCGAGAGAGATGCCGGGCTTAGTCCGGCCAATCAGAGTGATGATGTTTCCCCAATCGCGCGGGGGGCCGTAAAGGCTGAGCGGCGTAATAGCGTCGACTTTCGAGCCTGGAGAAAACACCGCGCCGAAGTCGAAGCTCTTGGGAAGGACGCCGATGACGGTGGTCTGCTGGCCATTCATATCGAATGCTTTTCCGACGATTGCCGGGTCGGCGTTGAACTGCCGTCTCCACCAGGCATCGGTAAGCAGCACAACAGGGGCAGCTCCGTTGACCGCATCTTCCGGCCTGAATACGCGGCCCATGGCCGGTTGCACGCCAAGAACCTGGAAGAAATTTCCAATCACATCGATGCCGGTTGCGGGAATGGGAGCGCCGCCAAGGCTGAGTTTGAGATTCCCCGCGCTGGAAAAAGCAAAGTATCCAGTCACATCCTGATACGAATGGGTGTACATGCGGAACTCATCGTATGCATCGGTGGAATATGTTGCGCATGAAAGGCCGCACTTGGTAGGCGGCGGCGCAATCCAGACGAGCTGTTGTGCGGAAGGAAACGGAAGGGGACGCAGCAGCAGCGTATTGACGACGCTGAACACGGCAATGTTGGCGCCGATGCCGAGGGCCAGTATCAGTACGGCGACAAGGGTGAAGCCGCGGTCGCGGGCAAGGGTGCGGAGGGTGTAGCGGAGATCCTGGAGAAGAATGTCGAGTGTCATAAGTCCTCGCGATTCGCGTTGCTGGTACTTTGCCGTTTCGACGCCGCCGAAACGAATGAATGCCTGGCGGCGGGCTTCAAGGGGAGTGAGGCCGCGCTGGATGTTCTCTTCAATCGCCATTTCGAGATGGGCGGCAATCTCGGCTTCGAGATCGGCGTCGAGAGGCGGCTTGGAAATAAAAGAACGCACACGGGCCAACGCCCGCCGCAGCCCGCTCATGACAGGTCGCCCTCGGGAGACATGGCCAGCACGCGGCCCATCACATCCGATAATCGTTGCCAGTACGCGGCGTCCTTTTCAAGCTGCTTACGGCCGCTGCGGGTGATGGAGTAAAACTTGGCCTTGCGGTTGTTGTCGGAGGTGCCCCATTCGGCGTCGATCCACCCGCGCTGCTGAAGACGGACTAACGATGCGTAGATGGTGCCCTGGTTCAGCAGGACTTCGTCGCCGCTGGCCTGCTCAATGCGGCGGGCAATGCCGTAGCCGTGCTGCGCGCCAATGGCGGCGAGGGTTTGCAGGACCATCAGGTCCAGGGTGCCTTGCAAGAGATCGAGTTTGGATTCGCCCATTTACTGCTCCTGTGTTGATGCCACACAAGTATTGCACAGGATGTGTGGGGATGCCACAGGAAAAATGCGTAACCGGAGCACTAAGGTGTGGAGTAGTGCATTGAGGGATGACAAGCAATTTTCTAAAGAAGCTAGCGCTGGAGCAGGTCGATGGGTTTGGTGAAGTCGGTGACGCGGATGTGTTTGGCTAAGGTGGGGTGCTTGCGTTCGAGGGCTTTGTACATCTCCCAGGCAACGCGCCGGTAGCTGAAATGGCCGGCGGGGCCGGAGCGGAGTTCGGAGATGTATTGGGCTTCGGCGAAGTCCATCTTGAACAAACAGCGGACGCGCGTGGCAAGCGGTAATACGTAGAGCGCGGACTGAGCGGCCTCGGGGGCCTGGCTGTTGGCGATCTTTGCGCTGGCGGCGTGGGCGGCTTCGAGGGCCGACTGGAATTCGTCAAGGATACCGGCGTCGGCGAGGGGGTTGACATCGGGCCCGAGGTCGGCGGAAGTGGGAATCTCGCAGCCGTGAAGGGATGTGAATCCCTGCCTGATCTGCGTAACGCGGCGATGGCGGTGCATGTCGCGGAAGCCGCCGATGTCCATGAGAATGTCGAAACGGAGAGCGGCGCCGGCGTGGAAGGCGCGCAGGGCTTCGTCGTGACGGCCGCGGTGGCGAAGGCCGATCTCGATGATTTCGGAGACGCGGGCTTCGGGCAGCGCGGCGACGATGTCGCGGACCTGGCGGTAAGGATGATGGCTCGCCGAATAGATCAGCGTCGCCGCCAACTCGACTTCCAATGTTTCGGTCCGCTCCACCAGGTCGACCAGTGGCGCAGCGGCGGGGGCGATTCCGCGAAGCAACTCATTGGCGGCTTGCTCCAGGTCGGCTCGCGTCTGGAGCAGGTATTGATTCGGCTCTGCGTATTTGACCAGGGTGGGCGCGGTGCGGACTTCGCGGGTGAGGAGCTGTGCGGCCTCGGCGGCTAGCGCGGGGTCGAGTTTCTGAATGAAAGTCTCGGCGGACTGAGCGTTCACATTCCAGGCGGGACCGGTGGCGGCTTCGCGAAGCTTGAGGCCCAGGTCGCGGACTTCGGCGAAGGGGTGGGAAAGCAGGCGGGAGACCTGGGTCTCAAGCGTGCGGGCGTTGACGATCTGGCCGAGAGAGGTGTTGGTGGCCAGAGGAAGCAGGTACCGGGCTACGTCGAAGGCACGGGCTTTCAACGTTCGCTCGTAGGCCTCTGGCTTGAGGGTTTCAGGACAGGGAACACGGCGGCGGAGGGCTTCAAGGACGGCTGCGGTAGTCCGCTGATAAGTCTTGAACAGGTTGTCTATGGTGTCGGCGTAAATTCTCGCCGGCTCGGCATTTTCTTCAAATTCAGGGAAATACCAGCCGGACTTCATGAAATTCTGGTACCTGGTCGATCGCTCCTGGCCGTCCCATCGCTGTTCGTCGACCAGGACAATTGCGGCCAGCAGCGAGAGGCGCTCAACGGCGAAGGCGATGTGGGCCAGGTCGGCGATGGAGCGGTGGCCATACTGAAAATAAAAGGTATTGAGGAACTGCTCGGCGCGCTGGGCACTGATTTCGTTGAGAGACTCGCGCATGGAAAGGGCGGAGCGGGAGTACTTGGCCATGGCGTAGGCCAGAACTTCAGGGTCGGCGCCGTGCACGGCGAAGACGTCGGTTTGATTGCGGGCGCCGGGAGGGAGAGAAGATTCACTGGACATGGTTGTGGGCTCGCGAACAGAATACGGCATCGGGGCGACCTTCCAATTCACAAGGGCTTGGCGCGAAAGTGTGTGCCGACCATTTTTTATGAAGAAAACCAGTTCACAGCGGTGGTTTGGGTCTAGTGCGATTGCAAAACCGCAGAGGTTCGGATTTGGGTAACCGCCGACTGGAATGGGCGTCTAAACCAGACCGGGACGAAAATGTGCAGTTGGATGGTAGGTTTCGGCAACACAATTGGGCTAGGCAGGAGTAGGATTCTCGGAGGAGTAGGCCATGCGGGAGTATTTGATAAAAACCTCGCACAGTCCTCGGCCCTTGCCGTCCGGGCGCTGGCAGATGACGCAGAGGTGGAACGATCTTCTGTTTGCGCACTGGCCGGTGCCTGCTTCTCAGATCGCGCCGCTCTTGCCCGAAGGGTTGGTGCCCGATCTGTTTCAGGGGTCGGGGTGGCTGGGGGTGGTGCCGTTCTGGCTGGACCGGATCAAGGTTCGCGGGCTGCCCACCATTCCTGGAATGCGAAATTTCCCCGATCTGAATGTGCGCACCTATGTGCGCGATGAACACACGGGAACACCGGGGATGTATTTTTTCTCTTTGGACGCGACAAACCTGCTGGCGGTGGCCCTGGCGCATACGTTTTTTCACTTGCCTTACCATTGGGCGGATATGCGGCTGGATCAGCGGACGGAGCGGGAGTTTTCGTTCTACAGCCGCAGGCGTTTCTCGAAGAAAGAGGTCATCTTCAACGCACGGTACCGCGGTCTGGGTCCGACACGGAAGCTTGCGGATGCACGCAGCGGGACTCTCGAATATTTTCTGATGGAGCGGACCAGCCTGTTTACGCGGAACCGGGCGGGTCAAGCGGAAAGGGCGAGCCTGCACCACGTACCGTGGCCGCTGGAAGAGGCGGAGGCGGAGATCGAGCGCAACGACCTGGCGCAATCGATCGGGATTGAGTTGCCGGACATTGAGCCGGTGTTGCACTACTCGCGGCGATTGGCGGTATATGTGTGGCCGACAGAATTGGTTCGTCCGGCGCTCGCTGGGCGGCCGGTGACTGTGGCGGCGACACCGCTTGGATGAAAACCGCCGCCGAATTTCTTTACTCTTGAGAATCAGGTAGCGCGGGCCGGACGACCGAGTGACTATCCAGCCCGCATCTCAGCAACTTTACTTGATGGCGAGGACCTTGACTCCTTCGTGCGCGCTTGCCTTGCCGATGTAGCCGATAGTCCCGGCATTGTGAGCAACGAACTCCACAACAGCGGCGTCTCCATCGAGACTCTTCGGCATAGTGGCCTGGCCGGTAAAGACCAGGTTGCGCCAGCCGGCGCGATAAGCGGTATCGTTCTTGCCGATGTAGGCCTGCAGGAACTCTTCGTTGGCGGTTCCGCCTTTGAGCAGGATGGGCACCACGGTGCCGCCACCGAGTGATGTCGACGCGCCGGTAAATACATCTTTCAGGTCGTTCTTCGATACGTCGGAGGCTTTGACGCTGTTGTTGGCGATCACAATCACCTGGGCCTTGGCCTGGACGACAAAGATCGACGCGGTTGCTACGAGCAGAAATCCATATAGAAGCTTTTTCATTTCAGTTTCTCCTTTCGTCCGGGTTAGAAGCTGACGCCAGCCTTGAAGATGGTGAGCGTGGTGGTGGGTTTTAGGCCGCCGAGATTCATGTTCGTGTCGTAGACAAGCCCAGTGCCGTCGATAAAGTGTTCCTCAGCCTTGACATAGAGAAACTCGTTTATGTCGTAGCGCGCGGAGATGTCCCAATCTTTTGAGAAGCGGGCTCCGCTCGTTGAAAGCGCAGCCGAGCGATTGACCCACTGGCTGTCATAGACTCCCGCGGTCAGCTTGCCAGTAACCTTGTAAGTCGCCATTGCGTACCACATGTGCGGGTCGGTCGGAATCTTCGCGAGGGTTGGAAACGGGGTTGCACCGGCGGTTATCGTATCTATCTCGTAATAGGTAGCCTTCCTTTCCCACTCGGCGGCCGCCATGAATTTGCCACTCTCATATTGGCCGTAGTAGTCCGGGTTTTTGATTTCTGAACGGACCATGTTGCCGGTGTAGGTAAGACCCTTCGTCGTATAGTTAAAGGTACCCGTTCGCGGCGCTTGGTAAGCGTAGGTTGCTCCAACCTTGGCCCCTGGAATGGGGAGCTGCCAGGCGAGATGTGCTCCCCCCATCCAGCCATTCACCCCATTCGGAACCACAATTCCTTTTTCAGCCGAAGGCAGCAAAAACCCGTCATTGGAAGCAATGACCCGTTCTCCGATCCAGGTCCAGCAATTAAGCTTGCCAGCGCTCTTACTGAGATTGACCTTGCCGTAAGTCACTCCGCCATAATGCGCAAGGAAAGATTCGCGGCTCGAGAGAGTGTAAACGCCTTGCGGCATAATCGACCAGATATAACCTGGATCGATATCCAGAATTTCGTTGAAGAGGCTGGCGGGTGTTTTCACCTTGCCGAAACGCACACCGAACTTCTCGTTGACCTTATAATCGGCCGCGGCCCAATCAATGAGGAACTGATTGCTGTAGCTGCCGAGGAGAAAGTAACGGGCCTGTACGCCGACCCGCAGCTTCGGTAAAGGCTGGGCGGTAAGGTTGACCACCGCATCGGTCCAATCCGGGCTGCCGGTGCTCGAATTCGTGGTCAGGATGTTGTTGTTTGTTGTGTACAGAAACCCTTGTGTCGCATAGCCGTGGATCTGAATATTCAGATCTTCAAGGCTTTGCGCGGTTGCCGGGATGGCCCCAAGGGCAAGCGCGATTGCGCCGACCAAAAGTCGTTTCATTGTTCTTCTCCTTCGCTGAAGTGCCGACACCAAGTCGGTTGCTGCGTGTGAAAGCTACCGGTCCTTGATGAGTCGTAGAGGTGCATCGCTGTTCTAGTGAACAGAACGACAAATGGCCCAGGACTTACCGGTGTGTGCTGTCATGAGGCTATGTGGGGATAAGTCCTGCTAGCGGGGAAAACATCGCGGGCAATTGATTAGCATTCCCACATTGGCTGTGTGTCCGGAAACGGGACACGCGGCCGAAGGCATTCAACGAAGGAAATATGGTCGGCTTGGGACTCCTATAATTGGGGACGGATGCGCCTGAGCGATGTGCGCCGGATAAGGGAAGAACTCTATGGGGAATTTGCAGGGACGGATTGCGCTGGTGACGGGAGCTTCGCAAGGGATTGGGCGCGCTGTGGCGCTGGAACTGGCGCGAGCCGGGGCTACGGTGGCCGTGGCGGCGAGGAATGAGGCAAAGCTGGCCGAGGTAGTTGCCGAGATTGTGGCGGCTGGCGGCCAGGCGGCGGCTTTTGCGCTGGACGTAGCCAGCGAAGAGTCCATCAAGACCGGGGCCAAGGCGGTCATGGAACGCTTCGGCAAAGTGGAAATCCTCGTGAACAACGCCGGGATTACGCGCGACGGGCTGGCGATGGCCATGAAGCGAGCCGACTGGGACGATGTGCTGACGACGAATTTGACGGGAGCGTTTCTGCTGACCCAGGCAGTGTTGCGGCCGATGTTAAAGAACCGCTGGGGCCGGATTATCAATATATCGAGCGTAGTTGGACGCACGGGCCAGGGCGGGCAGGTGAATTACGCGGCCAGCAAGGCTGGGCTGATCGGGCTGACGCGGTCGCTGGCGCGGGAGGTGGCTTCGCGGGGGATTACGGTGAACGCGGTGGCGCCGGGATACATTGAGACGGCCATGACGGCGGCGCTGGACGAGAAGCAGCGGACAGCGATGATGGCTACGATTCCGCTGGGACGCGCAGGCACAGATGTGGAGATTGCGCAGTCTGTGGCGTTCCTGGCTTCTGAGGGGGCGGGTTACATTACGGGGCATGTGCTGGATGTGAATGGTGGGATGTTCATGGGGTAGGGGTGCCCCGATTGAGATTTGTGGTTTCCCACCCATTCGCCAGAATTGCAAGAAGCAGGTCCCCTTCGACGCCCTTCGCTTCGCTACGGTCGCTCCCTATGAACAAGGCTGGTTGAGCGATGAGGTTTCCCGCCCTTGCGACAGAAAAAAGTCGCAAGAACGGGGCACGGAGCTATTGTTGCGAACCGAGCACGGGGTTCATTGCAAACGTAACTCGCTGGAAGCGGGTCGTGCTGCTCAGGACGACAGAGTTGCTGTTGTGCGACCTTTAGAGGCGGATTGATTGGGTTTGCGGTGGGGAATGTCGCAATTCCCTACACACTTTCAAGTTATGGCCGCGGGCTTCCGATTAGCGGTACGGGAAGGTGCGTATGGCGACACAGGTTTCGCCGGAGAAAATCTTTGCGGCGACGCTGCCTGAGGGGAGTGGTGGACTGCGGTATGTGGCTCGGCAGCCAATCATGGACCGGCGCTCCCGTGTGCATGGCTACGAACTCCTGTTTCGCGCCGGGCCTGAGGCGGCGTTCCGTGGGGATGGGGACTTGGCTACGCGGACGATGCTGGACAACGCGGTTGTTTTCGGGCTGGAGAAGCTGGCGGCCGGAATGCCGGCATTCATGAACTGTACGCGCGAGTCGCTGACCGGTGAACTGGTGAATGTTCTCCCCCCGAGCATGACGGTGCTGGAGATATTGGAGAGCCTGGAGCCAACGGCGGAATTGATTGCCGCGTGCCGCAAACTAAAGTCGGCGGGTTTCCGGCTGGCGCTGGACGATTTTACCTGGAGGCCGAAGTTTGCGCCGCTGGTGGAACTGGCCGACTACATCAAGGTGGACTTTTTTCTGGCTGGCGCCGAAGCGCGGAAGGAACTTCTGAAGCGGCTGAGCGGTGTGACTGTGGCGCTGATTGCGGAGAAGGTGGAGACGCAAGAGGAGTACAGGCAGGCATGCGAGGAGGGGTTTACGCTCTTCCAGGGTTACTACTTCTGCCGGCCGGTGTTGCTGCAGAACCGGCAGGTGCCGGCCAACCGGCTTTCGCATATCGAGATCCTGCAATTGCTGCGCGGGGACACGATCGAGTTGAAGCGGCTGACAGAGTTGCTGAAGCGGGACGCGTCGCTGACCTATCGGCTGCTGCGGCTGGTGAATTCGCCCATGTGCGCAGTGCGGCAGGAGGTGAACTCGATTCAGGCGGCGCTGCTGGCGGTGGGCGAGGAGACCTTTCGGCGGATTGCGATGCTGGCCATTACCAGTGAACTGAACAGCAATCAGCCGGCGGAGATTCTGCGCATGGCGTTTGTGCGCGGGCGTTTTTGCGAACTGGCGGCAGGGTCGAGCGGCTTGGATAGGACGGAACAATACCTTGTGGGGTTGCTGAGCCTGCTGCCGGCGATGTTGCGTCTGCCGATGGCGGAGTTGACGCCGGCGCTTCCGCTTCGGGATGAGGTTCGCCGGGCTTTGGAAGGAACGGCGAACCCGGTGCGCAGCTTGCTTTCCTGGCTGGAATTCCACGAACGCGCGGATTGGGCTGGGAGCGATCTGGCGGCTGAATCGAATGGGTTGCGCAGAGAAGGACTGTTGGACAACTACGCGGAAGCTGTCATTTGGGCGGAGGACGCGCTCAGGTTCGCAGGATGAGTTGCGGCAGCCGGCAGCCGGGAAATGAGACATAATTTGCACCGCAAGGGGACTTCAGTGAATTTATCGATGTTTCCAGCCGATAAGAGCGCAGGAAGATTTCATGGCAAGAGAAGCCCTGATTACTGAGCATGCCCAGGATCAACCTGCCGATCTGGCCGGCGGAACGCGCTATGTGGCGCGTCAGCCGATCCTCGACCCGCGCGGGTTGGTGCATGGATACGAATTGCTCTTTCGCAGCGGGCCGCAAGCTTTCTTCCACGGCGACGGCGATTTAGCCACCCGCACCATGCTCGACAATGCAGTCATGTTTGGCCTGGCAAAACTGACCGGCGGACTGCCGGCGTTTTTGAACTGCACAACTGAGTCGCTGACCGAGGAACTGGTCGACGTTCTGCCTCCCGGGATGACGATTCTGGAGGTTCTTGAGACTCTCGATCCCACGCCCAAGCTGATCGAATCGTGCCGCAAGCTGAAGGCTTCCGGGTTCCGGATTGCGCTGGATGACTTCACTTGGAGACCGGAACTGCAGCCTCTGGTGGAACTGGCGGACTACATCAAGGTGGATTTTCTGCTCAGTGGAGCAGCCGTGCGGAAGGAATTGCTCAAGCGCCTGAAAGGTGCGTCGGTGGCCATGGTTGCGGAAAAGATCGAGACCCAGGAGGATTACAAGCAGGCCTGTTCCGAAGGTTTCACTCTCTTCCAGGGATATTATTTTTGCCGTCCAACGCTGCTCAAGAACCAGCAGATTCCCGCAAACCGGCTCTCCCATCTCGAAATCCTTCAGTTGATGCGGGCCAAAGAAATCGATCTGGACAAGATGACCAGGGCGGTGACGCGCGACGCATCGCTCACCTATCGCCTGCTGCGGCTTGTCAATTCGCCCACTTATGCGTTCCGGGAGCAGGTTCGCTCCGTTCGGTCGGCGCTGATCACGGTGGGTGAAGATACGTTTCGCCGCGTGGCGACTCTGGCTATTACGAGCGAACTCAATGCAGGGCAGCCGGTGGAGATATTGCGAATGGCCTTTGTTCGCGGGCGCTTCTGCGAACTTGCCGCGGCGCTCAGCGGACTGGACCGGACCGAGCAATACCTTCTGGGCCTGCTCAGCCTGCTGCCGGCGATGCTGCGCCTGCCGATGCAACAGCTTACCCCATTGCTTCCGTTGCGAGACGAGATTCGGGGGGCTCTGGAGGGCGCGAAGAATCCAGATAGGATGTTTCTGGATTGGCTCGAATTCGAGGAACAGGGCAACTGGGCGGCGTGCGATGCCGTGGTTCAGAAGAACGGGTTGAACGAAGTCGAGCTGGTGAGGTGTTACGCAGAGGCCGTGGTATGGGCGGAGGCGGCGCTTCACTCGGCGCTTTGAAGAAGCTGCCGCCTGCCAGTATCTACTTCACGCCAAGACTTTCTTCCGGTATTTGCTCATAGCTGACGAAAGCGAGCTTGAGGCCGTCGGGGGACCAGGAAGGGACATTGATGGTTCCCTGCCCTCCGAATAGCTTTGTGAGCACGCGGACTTTCTTGTCTTTCAGCGTCATCAGGCGGAGCTCGACATCCTTGTCGGGCGGGTGGCCGGTTACGCCCTTCTCATACGCAATGAAGACCATTTGTTGGCCATCGGGCGAGAGGTGCGGGAACCAGTTGTTGCTGTCGTCGAAGGTGACCTGCTCCTGATCGGAGCCGTCGGGCTTCATGCGCCAAATCTGCATTTGTCCGGTGCGCTCGGAGTTGAAGTAGATGTATGCGCCGTCGGGTGAATACTCGGGGCCGTCGTCGAGTCCGGGAGCGGTGGTGAGGCGGGTCTCCTGATTTGACGATGGGCCGCCGGCCGCGGGGCCTGTCGCGGAAATAGAGTAGATGTCGAAATTGTCTCCGCGCTGCCCCGTGAAGGCGAGAGTCTTTCCGTCGGGCGACCAGCCGTGCCAGTACGACGGCGCGTTGGGTGCGATGAGGCGCGGAGTGCCACCCGTAATGGGCACAATGTAGACCCGGGATTTGTGGTCGTCTGTGGACTGGTCGCTGATGGCGAGGAATTGTCCGTCTGGCGAGATGCCGTGATCGTTGTTGCAATGGACTTGGGGAGTCGTGGGAATCAGCGTGGGCTCGCTGCCGTCGAGCGCGAGGCGGCGCAGGGTTCCCTCCTGGTTGAATACGAGGAACTTGCCGTCGCGCGACCAGTTGGGGGCTTCAAAGTGCGCGGCGGCTGCGTATTCGACGTGGCGATCCATGGACGCGATGGAAATGGTTTCAAGCGAACTGATCAGGACCTTCTTGCCGGAAGCGGGTGGAAGCTGGTCCAGAACCACGTTCGAAAAGACGGCCTTCTCGACCACGTCCTTGTCGTGCGAGCATACGCCGATGCCTATGTAGAAATCGCCGGTGAGTGCGAGTTTGGTTGATGCGCCGGCGGGGTGGAGTTTGCCGGCGTCGTTCGAGAGGCGGGGGCCGGAGACAAAGGCGTAGAAATAGTCGCCGCGCTTCTCGATGCGGACGGTCTTGGGTGCGGAGATGTTGGACTCGACTTCGCGGGTGTTGGCGCCGGTTGCATCGCGGAACTGGAGCGAGGTCAGGCCGGCTCCATGGACAGCCACGTCGACGGAGGGCGAGGGTCCGTCGAGGCTCTGGCGGATCATAAGGACGGCTTTCCGATGCGGGTTGCCGCCGGTCCCGAGGAAGGCGATGTCGGCGGTGAGGGCCACGTCGCCCGAGACTTTCTTCCAGGCGAAGTGAAAATCGTCGATCCCGAACCACATGTTCTCGCCGCTGCCGCTGACGGTGTAGGAGCGTGTAGCGCTGTCATAAGCGGCGGAGCCGGGATGGAGAACCGTGCCTATGTCCTGATGATCGGTGAAGATGCCCTGGGGCAAAGGCTGGGACTGGGCCAGGACAACCATTGGTGCGAGGAGAAACAGGACGGCGATGCTTAACTTGACGGCTGCGGGAAAACAGGTGGCTAACATATGGCGCCTTTCGCGATTGGCAGAAGTTGGAAACGCTGGTCCCTTTCGACATTGCTCAGGGCGGGCTTTGACCACGCAGGTCGAAAAGCGCGACCTGTTCCGCTCCCTATGAACAAGGCGGGTTGAGCGCTGAGGTTTCCCGCCCTTGCGACAGAAAAAAGTCGCAAGAACGGGGCACGGAGCTATTGTTGCGAATCGAGCACGGGGTTCATTGCAAACTTAACTCGCTGGAAGCGTGTCGGGCTGCTCAGGATGACAGGTATTCCCTTCGATCGGTCGGGCCAATTATAGCTGGCTAGTTGCTTCCCCGAGTAAAATCGCAACAGGCTCACCGGCCTCTCCGCTCCCTAACCTATGTCGCGCAACTTCTACATCCTCGCCGCCACGCTCGCCCTCTTCGCGCTGATCTCGGCAGGCATGTCGTTCGTGCCTTCGAGCTTTCAGCCCGGACTTCCGGCCAACGGCTCCCTGTGGCGCACAGTGTCCATGTTCCTGCTTCTTTTTGGATTGGCAGCGGCGCTGATCGGCGTGATGACTCACTTGTTCGAGCAGGTCGACCGTCGCAGCGAAGAGGCCCGCCAGGCGGCTCGTCGTAAGCGGCGCGAGGGACGCGGCTAGAACGCTGCTGCGATTGAAGCCGGGGCCAGTTGGCGATAGCGCCGAAGGAGTCAGTCAGTACGCACGGCCGGAGTCGTTCGAAAAATAGAAGAAGAGTCGGATGCCCAATTGAGCCTTCATGGGTATATTCTGTTCGCCTCGGCCCGTGTTGTCGGCAGTTTTGGAGGTCCCATGCGTGTCCGGGTATTGCTTCTGGCTACTTCGATCGCGTCGTCCGTTGCTTGTGCGGCAATTGCGCAGGCTCCGCCGCAGCAACCCGCAATCCGCATCCAGGACGGCGGAACCAGTGGCCGAATGGAGAGCATCTTCATCCCGCCGAAAGCCGGTGCTCCTTTCAGTTTCACGCTGGTGACGGAGTGGGCGCGCCCCATGAACAATGGGGGCAATTTCACCCTGACCAATGAGCGCCATATCGTGCGCGACAGCAAAGGCCGCATCTATCAGGAGCGCTGGATCCTGGTTCCCAAAGGCAGCAAGATCAAGTCCTCGATGGACGTTTTCCAAATAACGGACCCCGAACAGCACACCTGGTACAACTGCCTGACTGCGACCAAGGAATGCGACCTGTACCGGTATCACCTGACAACGAAAGACAACTTCCAGCCGCCAACCAGCGTGTCTGGCCCCCTGTCGGACGGAACGGGCTACCGTCAGCACGAGGATCTGGGCCTGAGCAGCACCGAGGGCCAGGAGACACACGGCTACCGCGAGACCACCACGTTTAATCCCGGGGTGATGGGCAACGACAAGCCAATGGACGTCACGCGGGAATTCTGGTATTCCGCGCGCCTGGCGGTCAATCTGATCTCGATAGTGGACGAGCCGATGACGGGCAAGCAGGTGTTCACGGTGAAGGAACTCTCGACTTCCGAGCCGGACCCAAGCTTCTTCGAGGTTCCAGCCGATTACAAAGTCGTCGACCGGCTGAACGAGAAGAATTAGACGGAATCTGGCGAGTCGCGCATCGGAGCGTTTATGCGGACGCCCGCGCCGTGGGACCTGGACCGGGCCGAGACACTAGAATAGTGTCTGGGACTCTTCCCCGCAGGATCGAGCAGACGCCGATGTATGAAGTCACCGTGGAGGCCGGATTCTCTTCCGGGCACTACCTTCGCAACTATAAGGGCAAGTGCGAAAACCCGCACGGGCATAACTACAAGGTGCGCGTAACCCTGGCCGGGACCGTGCTGGACGCGGCTGGGCTCTTGCTCGACTTCAAATTGCTGAAGCAAGTGTTGCGCCCGGTAATCGAGCGCATCGACCACCAGATGCTCAACGATCTGGAGCCTTTCACAGTGCTGAATCCTTCAGCTGAGAATCTGGCAAAGTATTTCTACGACCAGACCAGCGACCAGCTTACCGTCATGACCGCAGGACGGGTGCGCGTGAAGGATTGCACCATCTGGGAAACGGACACGACTACGGCTACTTATTACGAGTAGCACTTCGGTCTTTCCACGACTCCGGCAGTTCATCCCCTTCTATGGGTGGATTCCCCGCCCCAGCCCTGCTCAGAATCTCCAGCGTCCGGGGAAGATTTGCTCGTTTAGCACGAATAGAGATGTAGTTTGAGGTGCTGTGCGCGGCGATCATTTGCGCGACGGCAGTATTGATCAGTTGATTCAGTGACACCCCCTCTGATTCGGCAATATTGCGCGCCGCTTCGAGCAAAGTGGGCTGAAGGCGCAAGGCAAAGTTGCTGGTTCTCATATGATTTCCGAATTCTCAAGGGTGACCCACGCGAAAGAATCATATCACATGCAATATCACTAGTACATCTGGTTCGATTTCGACTTGATGTACTTGTCGAAGGGAATCTCGAAGTAGAATAGTTCCTTGCCGTCGGCGTCCCGCAGCTTGTGCAGGTGGAGCTTGGCGCCCTTCAGCGGATGGTCGAGCTGCGAAACGTCGTAGAACAGGAACCCCGCCCGTGTGGTATGCGCCTCGACAACCAGCGCCTGATATTCGAATGTGTTAAAGTCCTGCTCAATCTCCTGATTGCTGGCCTTGGGCTTGAGTTTGATGGAAGGTATCGGCCCGGGCATCGGGATCTTGGAACCCTGACGTTCTTTCTGGGTCATAAGGCGTTCCACGTCCTCCGGCTCCGCCGCCTGAATCTTCTCGCCTTCCGCGGTGAGAAACAGAATCCGGGCGTCGCGCAGACTTATCGGCCGATCGCCGTTGTTGGTCACGATGAGCCGCACCGGCATGACACCGTGGCTAAGATAGTCCACTTTGAAGATGGACTCTTTCTCTTTTGTGTCGTAGGGTTCGGCGGCGATGGCCACCTTTTCGTCTTCGTGTACCTCAACAGCGGCATAGGTGGTGGCTGGCTGCACGGCGGGGGCAGAATGATCGCTTGCCATGGCCGGCAGCGCCAGCCAGAACAGTGAGAGCGGAAGTGCCCGCATGTTTCTCATCGTGCTCGACTGTATCATTTGAGGGTTAGACAAGGGGAAGGGCAATCCGTTACGAATGATTCTCTTTTTCTACAATCTCGCGTTGCTGGCGGCCCTGGTGGTGGGTGCGCCCTGGTGGCTGTGGCAAATGGCCACCACGCAAAAATACCGCGAAGGGCTCTTGCAACGCCTGGGACGCGTTCGAACCCTGGAAGGCCAGGGCAACCGCCCGTTGATCTGGATTCACGCCGTTTCAGTTGGCGAGGTGCTGGCGGTGAGCCGCTTGAGCAAGGATCTCGAAGCCGCGCTCCCCGATTATTTTGTCGCCATTTCCACCACCACCCGCACCGGGCAAGACCTGGCCCGCGAACGTTTCGGAGCCAACCGGGTCTTCTATTTTCCTTTGGACCTGCCCTGGGCCGTAAGCTCCTACCTCAACGCGCTTCAGCCGAGCCTGCTCGTTCTAGTGGAAACCGAGTTCTGGCCCAACCTGCTCAGCGCCTGTTATCGGCGTGGAATTCCCGTGGCCGTCGTCAATGCTCGCGTCTCAGACCGCTCCTGGCCGCGCTATCGGCGGCTGCGCTGGCTGTGGCGGCCATTTCTTGAGCCGATCAGCCGAGTGCTGGCGCAAAGCGAGACCGATGCAAACCGGCTCTGGGCCATCGGTTGCCGTCCGGAAGCGGTTGAGGTCGCGGGAAATCTGAAATTCGATGTGCGCGCGGCAGAGGGGGCAGAGGCAACCCGCATCCTGAAGGCCTTGAAGCTAGCCAACCGCTTGGTTGTGGCCGGCAGCACGCTGGAAGGGGAAGAAGCTGCGCTGCTCCAAGCGTGGCCACAGTTGCTGGAGGTTGATCCGCGCCTGGCGCTGGTTCTCGCACCACGCCATCCGGAACGATTCGAGGCCGTGGCTGCGTTGCTGGATCAGTCTGGCTATTCGTGGAAACGCCGCTCGGACTGGCACGAGCAGACTGCCGGGTCAATCAAACTGCTTCAGGCCGGCCAAATTGTGCTGCTGGACAGCATCGGCGAACTGGCGTCCGTCTATTCGCTTGCATCGGCAGCGTTTGTGGGCGGCAGCCTGTTTCCAAACGGTGGCCACAACCCCCTGGAGCCTGCGCAGTTCGGCGTCCCCATTGTCATGGGCCCCCATTTCGCCAACTTCCGCGCCATCACCGAAGACCTCGTTACGCAGGAAGCCATCCGCATTGCCGAGAAGGAGGACTTGGCCGGGGTCCTGATCGAGTTGCTGCAAGACCGTGCGGCGGCCGCGGCGATGGGCGAGCGGGCCAAACGCGTATTCGAGCAACAGTCGGGGGCGACAGGCCGCTGTGTGGAAGCGCTGCGAGCGCTTGTCTCGCCCGGGCCGGTTCAATCTGCCCGCCTTGAAACTCAACCGATTCTCGAACCAGAGATCCAGCCGCAACCGGTTCCGACACAGGCATTGCAGGCTATTCCAGTTCAGTTTTGTGCCGTTCAATCTGCTCCACCCCAGAATCGGTCAACCCAGCCGAAGCCGATTCAATTCGAGCTCGTTCAAGATCAGCCGAAACAAGCCACTTCCATCCAACCCGAGCCGGACGAGGCGCAGCCCATGCAGGCTGGACAGATCCAACCTGAGCCCGTTCAACACGAACCGGCGGCTAATCCGGCCGCACCGAAACCCCCGCGCGCTAAGCCAATTGAGCCCATGTCGGTTCAACCTGAGTCAGCTCAAGCTCAACCGGTTCAAAAGGTTAGAGCCCCAGGCTTTTCCCCGCGCAAGCTTCTACTCCCCCTGGTTCCGGCCTACATGCTGGCGCACCGGCTGCGCGAATTGCGCCTGGGCACAAGGGCGGAGCCAATCCGGCGTCTGCGCTATCCCGTAATAAGCATTGGCAACCTCTCCACCGGCGGCACGGGCAAAACGCCGTTGACCATCGCGCTGGCCGATGCGCTCACGCGGTGCGGCTTCCAGGTCGACGTGCTCTCCCGCGGCTATGGCCGCCGCAGCCAACTCCCCGCACGAGTAGCCCTCGCGGGAACCGCGGAGGAATTCGGGGACGAACCGCTTCTCATCGCACGAGGCGGCATTCCGGTCTATGTTGCCCCCCGTCGATTCGACGCAGGCCTGCTCGCCGAAGCGGATGCGGCGGCGATTGCATTCCTGGGAGAAGAACTTCGCCCCTTCGTCCATTTGCTCGACGATGGCTTCCAGCATCGCCAGCTCCACCGCACCGTGGATATTCTGCTGCTCAACCGCCGGGATTGGCAGGACAGCCTGCTGCCCGCCGGCAATCTCCGCGAGCCCGTTAAGGCCATTCACCGGGCCAATGTGGTTACAATTCCAGCCGACGATCCGGATTTGGAGGCTGAATTGAGGTCCTGGGGTTGGCAGGGGCCCGTCTGGCGTCTGCTTCGCAAAATGGAAGTTCCAGTCCCGAGCGGCAGTGAAGCCCGATCGGTGGCTGCCTTTTGCGGCATTGGCCGCCCCGAGCAGTTTTTTGCGGGCCTTGCGGTCGCTGGACTGCAACTCGCTGTCCGGAAAGCCTTTCCCGACCACCATAGCTACACCGCGAGCGAAGTGGATCAGTTGATAGCCAGCGCCACCGCCGCGGGAGCCACCTCAATCGTTACCACCGAGAAGGATTCCCTCCGCCTGGGAAAACTATCCGCAGCTTTCACCAATGTTCTGCCGCTGAAGACAGTCCGGCTCCGCGTCGAGATCGAGCACGAGGACGAAGCCATCGAGTGGCTCCTGGAACGGCTGCCACTGTCTCCATCGCAGCAGCCCCTGTGAGAAAATCAGAGCTTGCACACCCAAACCAAGTTTCGCTTGCTCGTGGTTCGGTTGGGCGCCATGGGCGACATTTTGCACGCGTTGCCCGCTGTGACGGCGCTCCGGCAGACTCATCCCGGATGGGTAATCGACTGGGTCGTGGAACCGCGCTGGCGGTCGTTACTGGCAACTGAAGGCAGTGCAGGCCGCCAGACCGGCTTGAACTCTACCAACCCCAACCCTGCGCAGCCCATCGTCGACCAGATCCATATGGCGCCGACAAGGGATTGGAGAAAAGCTCCACTCAGCGGCAAGACCATTCATGAAATCAAGAGTTTACGCCAAGCGCTCCGAGCCTGCGACTACGATACGGTGATCGATCTTCAAGGTGCGATTCGGTCGGCTGTGGTTGGGCGGATGGCAGGTTGCCAGCGCCTGATCGGTGAGGCCGAGCCTCGCGAGCGGGCCGCGCGCTGGCTATTCACGGAACAGGTGGAAACCCATGGCGCTCATGTCATTGAGCAGGACATTGAGCTGGCCTCGGCCGTGGCCGGCGACGATCTGAAACCCGTAGCACCGTGGCTGCCCGTTGACCCCTCCGCGGAAGCGTGGGTAGACGAAATCCTGCCCCGCAAAGCCCTCCAACCCGCAGTGCTGATCAATCCCGGCGCCGGCTGGGGCGCAAAGCGCTGGCCAGTCGAGCGTTACGCAGCCGTGGCCCAAGGTCTCATCGACCGCGGCTTCCGGGTTTTGGTGAACGCGGGCCCGGGCGAAGAGCCCCTGGCCGAGGCCATCGTCCAAACTGCGGGTGCCGCCACCCCGCTCGACTGCACGCTTGAGCACCTCATCGCCCTCACCCGCCGCGTGACCCTCGCCATCGCCGGAGACACCGGCCCGCTCCACTTGGCCTGCGCCCTTGGCCGCCCCGTGGTAGGCATCTACGGCCCTACCGACCCCAGCCGCAACGGCCCATTTGGGACTAGATTTAAAGTGCTGCGCAGTCCTGAAAGCCACCGCGACCACACACGCCACGTAGAACCCGAGGCCGGACTGCTGACCATCTCGCCGGATAACGTGCTGGCGGCCTCCGATGAATTGATGGCGCAGGAGATCGCCCAATGACCGAGCCTCCCAACCCGCAATCCAAACCAACGCAGCTCGACCGGGGCCCCCACTCCGTCGCTGGGGTGGAACTCGACTGGATAGCCCAATGGCAACGCATCGCCCGCCGCATTCGTGTCCCGCTGGGCTTTGTTACCGCAGCTCTCTACTTGTTCGAACTATGGCGGCGCGCCCCCCAGCCCGCAGCCGTGGCCTGGAGCCTGGCGCTGGTGTTGCCGGGGCTTTGGCTTCGCGGCTACGCTGCCGGATACGTTAAAAAGAACCGTGAGCTCACCATGACCGGCCCATATGCCCACACCCGCAACCCGCTTTACCTTGGATCGACACTGATTGCTGCCGGGTTTGCCGTGGCGCTCCTCAGTTGGCCGGTGGCGCTGGTGCTGGCCATCGGTTTTGGCCTGATTTACGTCCCGGTCATCGCCTCGGAGGAACGCTTCCTTCGCACTACTTTCCCAGGGTTCGACGCCTATTGCAGCCAGGTTCCGCGTCTGATTCCGCGTTTGACCCCTGCCCGCCCACCCGATTCCCAAAGCGGCCCAGGCGCCTTCTCCATTTCGCTCTATCTCAAGCATCGCGAGTACAATGCAGGTATAGGGGCCGTACTGCTTTATCTCAGCTTGCTGTTCCTGCGGCCGGTTTTCAACGTACTCGTGCATGGGTTGCGGTGAGCTTTTCGCGCAAAATAGGTCAAACTCTCAATCTGTTAAGGAGTTCTCCTCTGAAGTTGAAGACCCGCACGATTGTAGTGGCTTTTCTTTGTACTCTTGCCTTGGCTGCCGTCTCCCGCGCCCAGCAGGCGGGGTCTCTTGCGCCGCCGCGGCCAGGGTTCAGCTTCCCCCAGAAGCAGACGCTCAGCTATGCGGTGGACTGGCGCGTCTTTCCCGCCGGTGCCGCAGTCCTGCACTTTGAAGCGACCGGCAATAGTGAGCGCCTCACTGCCAATGCCGACACCATCGGCGCCATCAACCTGCTCTTCCATGTAGGCGACCGTTTCCAATCCACATTCGACCGCGATAAAGGCTGCACATCCGAGTTTGACAAGCAGACCGTGGAGGGGCGGCGCCAGATCAACTCAACCCTCAAGCTGGATTACAGCCAGGGAAAGTCAATTCTGGACGAGAAGAACATGGTCACCGGCCAGACCAAGCATGTTGAAACTGCTATCCCCGGCTGCCTGACCGACCTGCTGACTGGCGTCTATTACGCCTCGTCGCAGCCCATGGAAGTGGGCAATACTTTCGTGATTCCGGTTGTCGATGCGCTGCATACCGTCCCCGTGACCATGAAGGTGGAGGGCCGCGAGGAGATCAAGACTACGTTGGGAACCTTCAAAACCCTGCGCGTGCAGCCAACTGCCGACGCGGGCGTCGTGAAGAATCGCGGCAACATCTGGATCTGGTATACCGACGACGACCGCCATCTCCCAGTCCAGATGCGCGCTCGCCTCTTCTGGGGCACCATCACCTTCCGCCTTACGGGCAACGAGAACAAGTAAATTCGCTAAACATACGGGATGAATCCCGTACCCTTCAAAGCGTATATCTCTTAGAAGCTGTCTAAGAACAGTTCCGAGGTGGGCGATAAGCTGCAGGAACCCGTCCCTCAGGGGCTAAAGCCCTCTCATGTTTTCAGCCACTTGCGGCACGACTGAAGTCGTGCCCTTTCAAAGCAACAGGAGTTTTTATACAGGTTCTTAGAGCATTTTCGCTTTTTCTGTAGACTTCCGTGCCCATCCTTTCCGTTTTTTCCTGCGGAAAGGGTGGGAAACCACGAACCCAAACCCGCCCATCTCGGGCCCCGCGACGATTCCCAAGGCCGCAGCTTGCCGCCACACCCCTCAAAGTGTTTGACTGGTTGCCGACGAGGTATCCAATCCATGCCCTACATCCTTGCACTCGACCAGGGAACCACCAGTTCCCGCGCCATTCTCTTTGACGAATCGGGCTCCATCGCCGCTGTTGCGCAACACGAGTTCGAGCAGTTCTATCCGCAGGCCGCCTGGGTCGAGCACGACCCCATGGAAATCCTCACCAGCCAGTTGAGCTGCGCCGTTGAAGCCCTCGGAAGGGCCGGTGCGCGCCCCCGCGACGTCGCCGCCATCGGCATCACCAACCAGCGCGAGACCGTCGTTGTCTGGGACCGCGCCACCGGCAAGCCCATCCATCCCGCCATCGTCTGGCAAGACCGCCGCACCGCCTCGGCATGTGCGGCTCTTGAAGAGAGCGGCGTCGGAGACGACGTCTCGAACCGTACCGGGCTTGTACTGGACCCGTACTTTTCGTCAACCAAGGTAGCCTGGATTCTCGACAACGTTCCCGGCGCCCGCGCCCGCGCCGACCAAGGCGAACTGGCCTTCGGAACTGTCGACAGTTGGCTGATCTGGCACCTCACCAGCGGGCATCTTCATGTAACGGATGTAACCAACGCCTCGCGTACGTTGCTCTTCAACATCGTCAAAGGCCAGTGGGATCCAGAACTCCTGCGGATCTTCAATATCCCGGCAAGCCTTCTGCCGGAAGTGGTCTGGTCAAGCCAGAATGTGGGCGAGGTCACCACCACACTGGGCCTGGGGGGCATCTCCATCGCGGGCATTGCCGGCGACCAGCAGGCCGCTCTCTTCGGCCAGCTCTGCTGGGGTCCGGGCGAAGCCAAAAACACCTACGGCACCGGCTGTTTCCTGCTGCAAAACATCGGCACTGAGTTCGTACGCTCCAAAAACCGCCTCATCACCACCCTCGCCGCCAGCGCCCGGCATCGCCTCGAATACGCATTCGAAGGCAGCATCTTCATCGGCGGCGCAGTCGTTCAGTGGCTCCGCGACAACCTCAAGCTCATCGGCTCCTCGGCTGAAGTCGAGGCCCTCGCCGCCAGTGTCCCCGATGCCGGCGGAGTGGTCTTCGTCCCCGCCTTCGTTGGCCTTGGCGCGCCCCACTGGGACCCCCATGCCGTCGGCATGATCATCGGCCTCCGCCGCGAGACCCTGCCCGGCCACATTGCTCGCGCAGCCCTCGAAAGCATCGCCTTCCAGGTGGCCGACGTCCTTGAAGCCGTCCAGGCAGAGACCACGCCTCTCGCCGCCTTGCGCGTCGACGGGGGCGCGGCCGTGAACAACCTGCTCATGCAATTCCAGGCCGACATCCTCGGCGTCCCGGTAGTTAGACCGCAAGTGACGGAGACCACTGCCCTCGGTGCTGCCTATCTGGCAGGATTGGCCACGGGTTTCTGGGCGAATCCGCAGGAAGTTCAAGCCAAGCGCCAGAACGATATCCGCTTTGAACCTAAAATGAGTGCTGAAGAACGAGCCGAACAGCGCTCGCGATGGAACCGCGCCGTCAACCGTGCGAAAGGCTGGACGGAATAAGAAGCTGGGTGCCCCTGGTCTCGATTCTGAGACCAGGGAGAGCAGACAGCCAGAACGGGAGCAGCCTATGAAAAGGGAACTGATGGTAAGCAAGATTCGCGCGCGCACCGAGCCCTGGGATATGGCCGTCATCGGTGGCGGCGCAACCGGCATGGGCGTAGCCGTCGATGCCGCTGCCCGCGGCTACAGCGTTGTCCTGCTTGAAGCCCACGACTTCGGCAAAGGCACCAGCAGCCGCAGCACCAAGCTGGTCCACGGCGGCGTGCGCTACCTCGAGCAGGGCAACATCCCCCTCGTAATGTCGGCTCTCAAAGAGCGCGGCATCATGCGCCAGAACGCGCCCCACCTGGTCCACGACCTGGCCTTCGTCGTGCCCAACTACTCATGGTGGGAAGCGCCATTTTATGGCATCGGGCTCAAGCTTTACGACATGCTGGCCGGAAAGTATGGCTTTGGGGCGTCAAAACTACTCTCCAAAGAAGAGACCCTCGAACGTCTGCCCGCCCTGGAGCCCGAAGAGCTGCGCGGCGGCGTAGTCTACTACGACGGCCAGTTCGACGACGCCCGCCTGCTCATCCATCTCGCCATGACCGCCGCCGATCACGGCGCTGTCCTGCTCAACTACTGCCCCGTCACATCCCTGCTCCGCGATGCCGATGGCTACGTCAACGGCGTCACGGCGCGCGATGAAGACTCCGCCGAGGAGTTCACCATCTCCGCTCGCGTCGTCATCAATGCCACCGGCGTCTTTACGGATTCCATTCGCCACATGGCCGACCCCGCCGCCGAACCGCTCATGGTCACCAGCCAGGGCATTCACCTGGTCTTCGAGCGCTCGTTCCTCAAGGGCGACACGGCGCTCATGGTTCCGAAAACCAGCGATGGCCGCGTTCTATTCGTCATTCCCTGGCACGGCCATGCAGTTGCCGGAACGACCGACACCCCCGTAGATGCTCCCTGCCTTGAACCCCGCCCGTTCGAGGAGGAGATCGAATTCATCCTGGATACAGCGGCGCGCTTCCTCGTCCGCCCACCCACCCGCGCCGATGTGCTCGCCGTCTACGTAGGCCTGCGCCCGCTCGTCAAAGGCGAAGGCAAGACCTCCGCTCTCTCGCGCGATCACATCATGCACGTCGACACCTCGGGTCTGCTCACCATTACCGGAGGCAAGTGGACCACCTATCGCCACATGGCCGAGGACTGCGTCAACCACGCCATCACGCTGGGCAAACTCCCCGATGTCGATTGCCCAACAAAGAATCTCCGCATCCACGGCTATATGGAAGACTCGGCCTCACTCGGCAGCCTCGAAGTCTACGGCTCCGATGCTGAAAAGATCCGCGCACTCGCCGACAGCTCCCCAGTTCTAGCCGCGCAACTCCATCCCGACCTACCCTACATCGCTGCGGAGGCAATCTGGGCCGCCCGCGAAGAGATGGCCCGCACCGTCGAAGACGTCCTGGCCCGGCACACCCGCGCCCTGTTCCTGAACGCCAACGCCGCCATCGCCATGGCCGAGCCCGTAGCCAAGCTGCTAGCCGCCGAACTAGGCCGCAGTGAAGCGTGGATCGCCGCCCAAGTGAACGAGTTCACCGAACTCGCGCGGCAGTATCGAGTAGCGTAAAAGAGGATGGAAATGGCTCAAGCACGAATCCGGGATAAAAGATTTTCGCAGAGTTGAATGTGCGCGCTATTTTCCTTTGTAGTCCTGAAAAAGCTCTGGGAATTGTGCCTTCAGAGCCTGAATCTTTGGGCGGTCGCAGACAAGAATGTAGGGATTGTCGGGATTGTGGAGAGCGTAGTCCTGGTGGTAGGCCTCGGCGTCGTAGAAGCCCTTCAGCGGCGTCACTTCGGTCACAATCGGTCCCGGAAACACATGCGCTGCGTTGAGTTGCGCTATGTAGGCCTGGCTGATCTTGCGCTGCTCTTCGTTGCTGTAGAAGATGGCGGAGCGGTACGAAGTGCCCACGTCGGGACCTTGGCGATTGAGCTGCGTGGGGTCGTGGGCGACGGAAAAGAAGACCCGCAGCAACTGTCCGTAGGTGATTTTGGAGGGATCGTAGACTACCTTTACGGATTCCGCGTGGCCGGTGGTCTCCGTAGTCACCTGGCCGTAGGTGGCCGTGTTGGCCGACCCGCCTGCGTATCCGGCAGTCGTGGCCACGACGCCTTTTACCCGCTCAAAAACCCCCTGCGTTCCCCAGAAGCAACCGCCGGCGAAGACCGCTGTCTGCTGGCCTGATGTTTGCGCCAATGCGGCGTCCTGTTCGGCGGGCGGAACGGGGGACTTGGATGCGGCGCGGCATCCGACGGAAAGAGCCAAAGTGATGAGCAGCGAGCCGAGTACGCCGCGAAGGGGAAGTTTCTTCGACATGTCCATCTCCTGGGCCGAATCCATTCCAGCCCGCACACCGTCTGATGCTTTCGCTCAGCAAAGGTTACCGCGGCCTGACAAAGCTAGCCTGCAAATAACCCTGCAAATCGCTCCACGGGATGGTGAGCGGTTCAGGCGTACATGCGTAGCAGGCAACGGCATAGGGCTGGAAGGGAATCGTCAGTCCTTTCCCGTCCAACAGCCAGTTTTCCGGCTTTACGACGATTCCAAGCAGCGTCTTCGCCATTTCTCCCGACTGAGCAACACTCACGTAGCTCTTACCATCCGTATCGAGCTGCTCGTGCAGATACTTGTCGCAGCGCTTTTGAAGGAACTGATCCCAACCCGATCCGGCGCGAAACACGTCCTTCGGCTGGATCGCCCGCTCTTCCTTGAGCAACCAGTTGAACTGAACTGAATTTGTGTTCGGGTGCGCGCCGTGGCCATCGACCATGTCCTGGATTGCGACTGTTACCAACTCCGGGGTGACGACGCCAATCGATGTTGTCACTTCCTGGTCGACGAAACCCGTCGCAGACCATTTCGCCGCCCGTTTACCGGAAGAGTCCCCAGAACTTCCGCTCGTCATCTCCTGGGTAACCGCTTCGATTGCCGCATTCCAGGCCCTCCACTCCGGGGTTGAACTCGTCGCCTGCGGCCACTCCGCCTCCAGCGTTCCAAACCCCGGGTTGACCTCGGTGAACGTTCCCGGCTGGCCCGTGTCGGGGCCGTCACTCTCCTTCAGAGTGATCGATCTCCAATAAAACTTCACTCCGCCCACGGTCACAACCTTGGCCCGCAGTTCCTTGATCCGCGCCGGATACACGTCCAACATGCAAGCAGCCAGCGCGGTCGTAGACTCCACCGCCGCGCTCTTGCAATTCGCCGCCAGCGACCGCAGCCAGCCCCGCTGCTCCTCCCGCACCTCCGCCACGACCTCTGGAGGAACCGCTGCCAGCCAAGCTTTGTAGGCAGCGGCAAGTTGATCGTCCGCCGCGCTCAATTCCGGCGAGGCGCAGATGGCCTTTTCCTGGGGAGACTTCGCCTTGGTGCAATCGAAGCTGGCGGCGTGTCCCACCCCACCCGCCAACAGCAACAAAACCAGCAAAATCTTGAGCATTACGATCCTCTCGCGATTCCTCCCGGAGGGAGGGTATGAAAGTAGCCCAGGGTGGAGCATAGCGCAACCCTGGGTTGACGGCCAACACACCGACCTTGCGTCCCGGAGGGCCGCAGCGAAACATTCCTCCCACCGATGTCACGACCTGCAAAAACTCCCGTACGATATGGTCACACATGTCCCACACTTATTGCTCTTCCTTGTTTCACTGCGTCTTTTCTACAAAAGGGCGCTTACGCTCGATTTCGCCGCATGTGCAGCCACGATTGTGGGCATACATGGGCGGAATCGCGCGGGAGCACGAAATGAAGGCCCTGGCGGTAGGGGGCTTGGAAGACCACGCCCATCTCTTGCTGTCCCTGCCCTCATCGTTGGCCGTCGCGACAGCGATGCGAGAGATCAAGAGCGGATCGTCGCGCTGGATGCACGAGGATGGTGAACTACCGAGCTTCGAGTGGCAGGAGGGATACGGGGCATTTTCCATCGGGTGGTCTCAGGTGGATACGACCATCGCGTATATCGTGGGCCAGGAGGAACACCACCGGAAGCGCGATTTTCAGGCGGAATTTGTCGCCATCCTGAAGAAGCATCGCATTGCCTATGACCCGGCGTACGTCTGGGGGTGAATGGGGGTGAATTTCGGCCCGGCCCTCCGGGACGGGGATGCGGTGGCGCTCCTTTCCCAGGGTTGCGCTACGCTCCACCCTGGGCTATTTTCGATTCCTCCCTCCGGGAGGACCGCCGAGGCATCTTGCTGCCCGCGTTTGCTGTGCGCTCTACACTGGGCTATTTTCACCTCATCCCTCCGGGAGGACCATGAGCGCTCCGGTTCGCGTGCATCTGCTTCTACCGCTGGGAACTAACGTCCCGTTTTCCACGTATTAGCAAAATATGCAATGCGTGGGTACATTAAGTTGGAGCGCCATTGGGCTATCGTCACCGCCTGGCCACCCCCGCGACAAAGTTCTGTCGCCGGGGACCCCGGCCCGGCCGTCTCGGCGTACCATGGAGGCGCCGGAGATTCGCGTTCAAAAGACGCCTGTTTCCGGCAACGTCAAGGGAGGCAGGATGCTCGCTCCAGACGCTCGCCCGATGCACACGGAGGTAAATCCGCTGGAGATCGACTGGTCTCAAGTCGTCCGCCTGTGCATGAATGGCGATTCCGGTGCGTGGGCCGAGCTGGTTCGCAACCACCATCGCCGGGTCTACGGCCTTTGCTATCGCTTTACCGGGAACCCGGCGGATGCGGAAGATTTGACGCAGGATGTGTTCCTGAAAATCTACTCCAACCTGGCCAGCTTCGATACCACCCGCGGCAGCCTCCAGGTCTGGATTACGACCATGACCCGCAACCTGCTGGTGGACAACTTCCGGCGGACACGGAACCTGAGGGCTACGGGGTCGTTGGACGACGGCTGGGAATCGGCTGAGGAGTTGAGGCCGATTGACCGGCTGACCTCGAAGAGCCTTTCGCCGCACGAGTCGGCGGCCCAGAAAGAGCTTGCAAAAATGGTGCAGAACGCCCTGGCGCGGGTTTCCGTAGAGCTACGCGAGGCTGTTATTCTCAGGGACCTGCAAGACCTTGACTACAAAGAGATTGCCCAGGTTCTGGGCATACCCGAAGGGACCGTAAAGTCCCGCATCAGCAGAGGCCGCGCGGAACTGGCGCGCCTGCTGGAACGTAATAAACGGGAGGTGATGTAACCATGGTAGAGCGCACAAACATCCCGAGTTCTCCAGCCTGCGGGCTTTGGGAGACCCTTTTAGCCGATGCGCTCGACGGGCTCCTCAAGCCCGAAGACGAGGCGACCTTCACCGCGCACATGGCGATCTGCCCGGCTTGCACGGAACTGTTTGAGGAATCCCGCCGCGGCCGCGAATGGCTTGAGTTCCTTTCCTCGGAGCCGGAAGTCCCCGCCGGCCTGCTGGATAAGATTCTTGCCCAGACCGGCCCCGGACAGGTTGCAGGCTACGGCCTGGTTACCGGCGACAGCGATGTACTTCCCGTACGAGCGGGTATTGCCCCGGCATGGCAGCGTCCCGGCTTCATGGGCCAGATTCGCCGTTTCGCCGAGCCACGCCTGCTGATGACCGCCGCGATGGCCTTCTTCTCCATCGCTCTCACGCTCAACCTGACCAATGTCAAATTAAGCAGCCTGCGCCTCAGCGATCTGCGTCCGGCGGCGATTCGTTCGTTCATGGAACGCCGGATCACGATGGCTTCCACACCGATCGTCCGGTATTACGATCATCTCCGCTTTGTCTACGAAGTTGAGTCCAGAATGCGCGAGCTTCGCCGCAACACCGAAGGCGAAGACAGCAACCAGCAAAAGCCCAAGGAAGCTGCGCCGGGGGAGTCAAAACAAAATCCCGGCCACAATAATGGAGGCTCCCGCGTGGATCCTCCCCAGCAGTCGGTTACCCCGGCTATCACCGATCCAACTGATTTACTGGAATCTTCCCTGAACTTTCAGGACCGGCCCGCGCATTCCGGCGGCTCCCGAATGGAAATACGGGAAAGGAGCACAAAATGGACTGCGTAAATCACACTGGCGTTACCGCGACCGCCTATTGCCAGACATGCGGCAAGGCTCTTTGCTCCGGCTGCGTGCGCAATGCCCCCGGAGGCCAGGTTCTCTGCGAGCCTTGCTTCGCGGCATGGCAAACCTATCAGCAACCGTTTATCCCGATGAACCCCGGCTCGCCCAATCCCGCGGCTGCCGCGGTGCTTGGACTTATACCCGGCGTGGGCGCGATGTACAACGGGCAGTTCTTCAAGGGACTGATCCACGTCGTAATCTTTGCTGTGCTGGTGAGCATGGCGCACATTTCGGGAATTTTCGGCATCTTCATTCCCGCCTGGATTCTTTATCAGTCGTTTGAGGCATTCCACACCGCCAAGGCCCTGCAGAATGGTCAACCAGTGCCCGATCCGCTGGGACTGAACGACGTGGGCAACTGGCTCAACCTAGGCAGGCACGCTCCGTATCCCGGCCAGCCGCCGGTAGGTCAGCCACCGGTCAACCCCGGGCCGTATGCCGGTCCCACTGCCTCCGGCAACGTTCCGCCGCCACCGGCAAGCGCCTGGCAACCTCCTTATACCGGAGGCTCCTACCAAGCTCCGTATCAGGCTCCATACACGACGGTTCAGCCCGGGCCACTCGACCCGAACGCTCCGCCGCAACCCATTCCGCCTGACCCATCCGCGTATTGGGGCCCTGGGTTCTGGCAGCGCGGAGCACCGGTTGGCGCCATCGTGCTCATCGCCCTGGGCGTGCTGTTTCTGCTCGGGCAGTTGGATATATTCCACGGCCGCCTCATCGAGTTTTCATGGCCTGTATTCCTGATTGGCCTGGGCGTCTGGCTGGTAGTCCGCCGTCTCGGAGAAGCGCAAGGAGGTCCCAAATGAACCGTTACATCCTGATTCGCCGCCTTCGCGGCCCCGCCATACTGCTGCTCATTGGGGTGATTGCGCTTCTCCATCAAATGGGCATTGTCGACCACTTCTGGCATCTGTTCTGGCCGCTGCTCTTCATCCTGCTCGGTGTAATCATGCTCGCGGAGCGCGCCGTTCTGACCATCGATGGTCCCACGATGGCGCCTCCATATCCCGGCGTGCCTTATGCAAGCGCTCCTTACACCGGTGCGCCCACTGTGCAAACCCCTGCGACGGAATCGACCTCGATCGTGCCCGCCCACTCCCATGACTTTGGCGACGATTCCAATGGAGGACAATCATGAGCTCCGTACCTCCCAACACACCTCCGGGCGGAGGTCAGCCGCCTTATGGCAGCTACGACCCCAAGACCCAGTGGCGCGCCTATCGTGAACAGCAGAAAGCTGCCTGGCGCGCTCAGCGCGACGCCATGAAAGCCCAACGCTATGCCGCGAAGGCGGGCTACTACGGCGGCACTTATGTGCCACGTGTGCCCTCGATCGTCGGCCCCATCATCCTCATCGGCATCGGCATTGTCGCCTTGCTGATCATCACCGGCCACATCGCCGCAAACGGATTCTGGCAATGGTATGCCCAATGGTGGCCGCTCCTGCTTATCGGCGCAGGCCTCGCTCTTCTCGGCGAGTGGGCTCTCGACATGCGCAGCAAGACTCCCGTCCGGCGCGGCGGCAGTTTTGTCGGCATCCTCATCCTGCTGGCCATCGTCGGACTCGGCGCTGCCGGCTGGAACAACTGGTGGGGCCCGTTCCGCGCCCAGTTCGGCGACAACGGCAACGACTTCTTCAATTCCTTCGGTCGCCCCGAGAAGGACAACGATCAGCAGATCCTCAATGCCCAGATCGCCGCCAATAGCTCCATTCAGATTCAGAACCCGCGCGGCGACATCAGCATTACCGCCGGCGACGGGCCCAACGTCGAAGTCCAGGCGCATGAAGTGGCGTACGCCGACTCCGACTCGGCTGCCAGGAAGATCTTTGACTCTGAAGCGGCGCACCTTACCGTCAGCGGCAATGCCGTGCTGGTGAAGTCAGAAAGCAGCGACAGCGGACGCCTCAACCTCACCGTAACCGTGCCCAAGTCGGCCAGGGTTACGGTGGACGCAGGACACGGGGACATCACCGCCGCCGGGCTGGGCTCAGGCATCAGCGTTACATCGCAGAGCGGCGATGTACACCTGAGCGCCATCACGGGCTCGGTGCAGATGCACTTCTCCAACGACCACCATGACTTCTCAGCGCACCAGGTGGAGGGCGACATCACCCTCGACGACTGCAACGACCTGACCCTGTCCGACATCAAGGGCAAGATCACGCAGAGCGGTCAGATTCGAGGCGATGTCCATGTGGAGAACGTCACTGGCCCCATCCACCTGCACACCTCGGTTACCGACCTGCAGGTAGCGGGGCTGCCCGGCGACCTTACTCTCGACTCCGATGACCTCCATGTCAGCGAAGCCAAGGGCCAAGTCCGTGTCACGACCCACTCCAAGGACGTTGACCTCAGTCAGATTTACGGCGACACCTACGTCGAAGACCGCGACGGACGTGTCTCCGTGGAGCCGGCGGGAAACAACGGCGTTGAAGTGAAGAACAGCAAGGGCGATGTCGAGGTAAGCCTGCCGCCCAACGCATCCGCCAGCCTCAACCTGCATGCCCGCAATGGCGACATCGTCTCGGAATATCCGATGCCTTCAATCGAGGGTGAAGACAAAGTTGCCGCGTTCACGATCGGCTCCGGGGGGTCCAGAATCGTGCTCAGCACCGACAACGGCGATGTGCGCATCAAGAAGGGTTCGGCCTTCCCGGCAACTCCGCCGCCTCCGGCCTCAGCTGCCGCACCCGCTGCTCCCGCAGCGCCCGGCGCGCCCCAATTGAAGGCCCGCAAGCCGCTTCCACCCCAACCCGTCACGCAATAGTACGGTCAACCCACCGCGCTGGCGCGCAAAAAACAGGCGCAGGAGGAATCCCCTCCCGCGCCTGCTTTGTTTTGAGCGGTTTTCTGAAAGTCTCTTCACCCCTCAAGAAGCTGGGTGGGGCTTGAAAAAACCGAGGCTGGTTGAGGCCTGTGGTTGCAGGGTCTCAGAATTGAGATTCCTTTCGACCTTGCTCAGGGCAGGCTTTCGACAAGCTCAGAACAGGATCTGGGGCGCCCGGCCCCGGCTTTCTTCGATGGGGAGCAATGGGGCGGGTGTTCAGGGAACGCTAAAACGGTTTATCATGGCCAAGCTGGCTGCGCGAGCTTTTGTAGGCATCCTAGAACTAGCATGATCTTCAGGCATCCATAAGCGGTGCCGGACAAATAGGAAGACCGATGGCCCCGAGCAAACGTTTTATTTGCATTCATGGACATTTTTACCAGCCGCCGCGGGAGAATCCTTGGCTGGAGACGGTCGAGACGCAGGACTCGGCGGCGCCGTATCACGACTGGAATGAGCGCATCTGCGCGGAGTGCTACGCGACCAACGGGGCGGCGCGCATCCAGAACGTGAAGAACCAGATCACGCGGATTGTAAACAACTACGCGCGCATCAGCTTCAACTTCGGCCCTACTCTGCTGAGCTGGCTAAAGGAGAATGCGCCGCGGACGTACCGGATGGTTCTGGACGGCGAGCGCCGTAGCCGCAAGAGCTATGGCGGCCACAGCTCGGCGATGGCGCAGGTGTACAACCACATCATCATGCCGCTGGCGAACAGGCGCGATCGGGTTACGCAGATTCGCTGGGGAATTGCAGACTATGCGCTCCACTACGGAGCGCCGCCGGAGGGGATGTGGCTGGCGGAGACGGCGGCGGATACGGAATCGCTGGAGCTGATGGCGCAGCATGGGGTCAAGTTCACTTTGCTGGCACCGCACCAGTGCAAGCGTGTACGGATGCTGCGGGATGGCGAAGGTTGGATGGATACTGCCGACGCAACGGTGGACACCACGCGGCCTTACCTGATGCGGTTCGCTTCCGGGGCGTCAATTGCGGTGTTCTTTTACAACGGGCCGGCGTCGAGGGCGATTGCGTTTGAGGGGCTGCTGAATTCTGGAGAGACGTTTGCGGCACGCCTGAAGAACGGCTTCAGGGACGGCGGACAGGCGCAATTGGTGCATGTGGCGACGGATGGGGAATCGTATGGCCATCATCACAGGCACGGCGAGATGGCGCTGGCGTACGCGCTGCGGCTGCTGGAACGCGACCGGACCGTGAAGCTGACCAACTATGGAAGGTTTCTTGAACAGTTTCCGCCGGAGTACGAAGCTGAGATTGTGGAAAACAGTTCGTGGAGCTGCGTGCATGGCGTGGAGCGCTGGCGATCGAACTGCGGATGCAATGGAGGCAAGCCGTTCAACCAGCTTTGGCGCGCGCCGCTAAGGCAGGCGCTGGATGAGTTGCGCGACGCTGTTGCTCCCTTGACGGAGCAGGAGGGCGCCAAGCTATTCACTGACGTGTGGGCGGCGCGGGATGGGTACATCGATGTGCTGCTGGATCGCAGCGCGGAAACGGTAACGGCATTCCTGGCGGCTCATGCCAGTCATGAACTCTCGGAAGCGGAGCGTGTGCAGGCGCTGGAGCTGTTGGAGATGCAGCGGCATGCGCAACTGATGTACACCAGTTGCGGATGGTTCTTCGACGATATAGCCGGCATAGAGACGGTGCAGATTATTGCGTATGCCGCGCGCGTGCTGCAACTGGCGAAGTTCGCATTTGGCGAGCGGGCCAATGGGATGGAAGCGGCATTTCTATCCCGGCTGGCGGAGGCAAAATCGAATGAGGCCAGCGCCGGGGATGGCGCTCAAATCTACAAGGCGTGCGTGGCCACGATGGAATTGGGCCTGGAACAGGTTGCGGCGCACTACGCAATCAGCTCGGTCTTCTCGTCGTTTTCCGAAGAGACAGATCTGTTCTGCTATCGTGTGCGACGGATTTCCTATGACATTCACACATCGGGCCGGGGAAGGCTGGCACTGGGGCGGGCGCATATTGCGAGCTCGATTACCGGCAATCGACAGAGTTTCTCGTTTGCGGTATTGCATTTTGGCGACCAGAACATTACGGCGGCCGTGAAGCCTTACACCGATGCCGATGGAGCGGCGTTTGACGCCTTTGCCGCAAAGGCCGAGGAGCACGTGCTGCGCGCGAAGTTCCCTGAGGTGATTCGCCTGATGGACAGCGAATACGGGCGCATGGACTACTCGCTGACTTCGCTCTTCAGAGATGAGCAGCGGCGCATCGTGGAACTGATTCTGAATTCGACGCTGTGGGACATTGAGAGTTCGCTGACCACGATCTACGAGGACCACGCCAGCCTGTTGCACTATCTGTCGCAGGCGGGCCTGCCGAAGCCTCCGGCGCTCACGCTGGCGGCAGGATTCGCAATCAACGCGGGACTGCGGCGCGCGCTCGAGACCGACCCCATCGATATTGCGCAGATGCGATCGTTTCTATCGCTGGCCAAGGCAGACCAGGTGCCGCTGGAGACGGCCACGCTCAGCTACATTGCCGACCAGCGGATGAAGCGGGCGATGGTGGAGCTGCAAATGTCCGCCGGGTCGCTGGAGATGCTGGAGCGGGCTCTGACGCTGGCGCTCAACCTGGCGGAATTGCCGTTCGAGCTGAACCTGTGGCAGGCGCAGAACATCTGGTACGAGATCCTTGGCACCTCGAGCTATGCGCTGACGTCGCTGGGCGAGGGTGAGCGGGCTCGGTGGGACCATCACTTCGGCGGGCTGGGGACCTGCTTGAGGATCGACTGCGCGAGCATTAAATCGGACGATGTTGCGGTGGCGGCGCCGGGAGACTGAAAAACAGCGATTTGTCATTCGTTATTAGCAAGCAGCGATTTGGGAACCTCCGATTAAGCCGGGGAGGGGCGCTGCGTTGAAAGGGCACGACTTCAGTCGTGCCGCCTGGAGCGCCTCACTTTGCTGGGCTTTACAGGCTGCGGAAAAACTCGGGATCTCGGGTGAAATTGAAGGAAGGCGTCCTTCAGGGGCTAAAGCCCAGCTTTATTTTCAGCTATTTGCGGCACGACTGAAGTCATGCCCTGTTACAAAACTCTCCGAATTCTCCTCTTGATTGTGTTTTTCCGCAGCCTGTTTGGCCGCCGAGGGAGTGCAAGCTCCTGGGAGCCTTCCCTCAGGGGCTAGAGCCCAGTCACTCGTGGGTGATGATGTACGGGCTGAAGCCCGTACCCTTCACGCAAAACGAAGTTTTTAGGCAGGCTCCTAATACCACAGTTGTAGATAGTGATAATCTGAAGTCGCTCTGGGATACGACTCTCCGGCGAGAGGTATGGAGACACGACTATCGGGTTGGAAGCAGGAGTTGCTGCGGGCGCTGGCCGGATCGCCAGC
>Ga0302319_10002879_pt1 | contig 36527 bp, 33 predicted proteins | sample Bog_T0_2_FD_203319 | JGI IMG/M metagenome (GOLD analysis project Ga0302319, IMG submission 203319) | Peat permafrost microbial communities from Stordalen Mire near Abisko, Sweden - Bog_T0_2 | ecosystem: Environmental > Terrestrial > Soil > Wetlands > Peat | place: Sweden: Abisko, Stordalen Mire...
CCATCGTCGGTGACGCAGATCGATAGACGCCGCAGTCGAACCCGCATGAGCATCCCGATCTTACGAGCGCCGGCGTGTTTGATCGCGTTGGTGATGGCCTCTTGAGAAATGCGGTAAAGGTGATCCGCCACAAAATCGCCGATCGGCAGGCTCTCGACGCGCAGATGGGGTCGAATCGAGATTCCATATTGGCGGGCCAGGCGCGCGCACAATGCCGCGAGCGCGGCCGCAAGTCCGCCGCGCGCAGTGGCGGCAGGGGACGTCACTGCCGCCAGTGAGCGGCAGCTTGCAATGGATTCACGGAGGATCGCGACGACTTGTTGCAACTCTTTGCACAGAACCGGCTCTGCGCCGGCATGCGAGGCGAGCACGCCACTCAACAACAGGGAAGCGCCCGCGAGGTCCTGCCCAAGGCCGTCGTGCAAATCGAATGCAAGGCGCTCGCGCTCACGCCGCGCCGCATCGGCGATGGCTTGCTGTACCGACTCGATGGCCGTCACATCGTCGTGCGTGATCAGCACGCCCCTGCGGTGGCCGAGCCGGAACGATACGACGCGGCCCAGAAACCAGCGTGTCTCGGCACCGGTCGGACAGGCGTACGTGAATTCGAAGGATTCGTGGGTGCCGGCCGCGGCACGCTCGATTGCTGCAATGACTTGGTCGGTTCCGGGGACACCGAGACTCCATGCGCGGCGGCAGACGCCCAGGTAGTCGGCGCCAACCCCGCAGCTCCGCCCATCGGCGCCGTTCCTCGCCGCCGCGGCGGTCCACGCCGCGTTTACGGCGCGAATGATCCCGGCATCGTCCAGAATTGCAGCGAGCGAGGAATGGGCCGCGAGAACCTGGGAGTCGAAGTCGCCGGGCACCGGCGCGAATCGCGGGGAGTCATCCAGGGCACGCAGAATTTCGCTCATTGCTCGGGGCATTCCATGCACGCCTCACGACCCCGCCGTTGAGATACGACGCCATTGGGACCCGATCATGCTCTCCGGGGATGATTCGATGCAACAGATGTCCGGAGCGTCGGCCTTTTGCGACGCAGCACTCGCGATGCAGCACCGCCGATGCAGCACTCGCGACGCAACAATCCTGCAACGCCGGCGCGCCCCCACTCAGCCGAATGCGCCGGCCGCCACCTGGTCCCGCAGGCGGCGCTTGTCGACCTTACCCGTCGGGCCCAGCGGAAACTCCGTCAAGAACGACACCCGATCGGGAACGTGCCACTTCGCGAGCCGCGCGGCGAGAAACTCGCATAATTCCGTCGCGGTTGCGACGCATCCCGGCTTCAAGATCGCCAGCAGCACGGGCCGCTCGCCCCATTTGGCATCGGCGATCGCGACGACGCTCGCCCCCGCAAGCGCCGGGTGCATCAGGGCCGCATTTTCGATCGCGAGTGAACTGATCCACTCGCCGCCCGACTTGATGACGTCCTTGGACCGGTCCGTGACCAACATAAAACCGTCGGGATCGATGCTCGCGATGTCGCCGGTATCGAAATAGCCGTCATCGTCGAGAATCTTGCTCGAATCGCGAAAATAGCCGGCGACGACCGCCGGGCCGCGCACGCGCAGCTTGCCGACCGCCACGCCGTCGTGCGGCAGCGGCCCTCCCGCATCGTCGACGAGCTTCCATTCGACGCTGAACGGCGCGCGGCCCTGTTTGATGCGCCAGGGCATTTGATCCTCGAACGCTCGTTCCGCGATTTCCGGTGTCAGGGTGCCGACGCTGCCGATCGGGGACATCTCGGTCATGCCCCAGGCGTGGATCACCTCGACGCCGAGATCCGCGAATTCCCGAATCAAGCGTTCGGGGCAGGCGGAGCCACCGACCAGCAGGCGCCGCAGCGTCGAGAAGCGCTTGCCCGCGGCACCCATATATTGCAGCAGCCCGAGCCACACGGTGGGAACGCCCGCCGTGAGGGTGACGCCCTCGCCTTCGATGAGTTCGTAGACCGACGCACCGTCGAGTTTCGCACCGGGCATCACGAGCCGGGCACCGACCGCAGGCGCCGCGAACGCGAGTGCCCAGGCATTGGCGTGATACATCGGCACGACTGGGAGCACCGTGTCATTGACACTCACGCCGATCACGTCGGGTTGCAGGATCATCAGGGTGTGCAGGAAATTCGACCGATGCGAGTAGAGCACGCCCTTCGGATCGCCCGTCGTGCCCGACGTGTAGCACAGGCCCGCCGCGCTGCGTTCGTCGAAATCCCCCCAGACGCACTCCGCGGCGCAATCTGCGGCGAACTCCGGCAACGCATCGAGGAACACGACGCGCTCCAGCGCCGGCGAGCGCCGCGCGAGTTCCGCGGCCAGCGGTGCGAGCGCCGCATCGGCAAACAATAGCCGGTCGGTCGCATGCTGTACCATGAATCCGAGCTGCTCAACCGACATGCGCGGATTCAGTGTGTGGCAGACGGCGCCGATGCCGGCGATCGCGTACCAGGCCTCCAAATGCGCCGCGCTATTGAACGCCAGGGTCGCGACACGGTCGCCGCGAGCGATGCCGTCGGCGCGGAGCGCGTTCGAGACGCGCTTGGCGCAGGCGTGAATCTCCGCATAGGTTTTGCGCTCGATGCGGCCGTCCTCGCGGCGCGACACGACGTGCCGGTGGCCGTGCGCGCGCGCGGCATGCGAGAGAAACCGATCGACCGTCAGCGGCCAATCCTGCATGAGGCCGAACATCGTGATATCCCCCCGAGGTGAGCGTCGCGCCCGTCACGACTGCGCTCCCCAAAGCCCGCATCCCCCCCTATTTTCAACCAAGAGCGGCGGAAACGCCCGGAATTCCTTGCAGGCGCACGTTCGAGACCCGTCTTGGACCGCGCTGCGGCGGTTCTCGGTTAGACTGTCCCGAGACACGGAGTTCTTGCATGCGGATTTTTCCAAAACTCGATGACTTGAGCGGACTCGTCGGCCAGGAGGTGGCCGTCGGGGACTGGTTTGAAGTCGATCAGCAGCGCATCAACGGATTTGCCGACGCGACCAACGATCAACAGTGGATCCATGTCGATGTCGAACGGGCCCAGGCCGAGTCGCCGTTCAAATCAACGATCGCGCATGGCTTTTTGACCCTGTCGCTGCTGCCGTTCCTGCTCGATCGGGCGATGCGTTTCGAGGGCTTGCGCCTGGTCGTCAACCACGGCTTGACCGCCGTTCGCTTCCCCGCTGCGGTCAAGGCGGGCTCCCGCGTGCGCGCGCGGATCAGCCTCGCCGAATTCAAGGCCACTGCCGCGGGGGCCCACGTGGAATGGTCGGTGACGGTCGAACGCGAGAACGAGATCAAACCGGCCTGCATCGCCGGCTTGCTGATCCGATTTTATACCTGAGCGCCAGGCGCTCGGTCAGTTGACCCGCGGCGCCCCGCCCAAGGGCAGGCGCACGGTGAAGCGCGCCCCGCGTCCCGGTCCGTCGCTCTCGGCGAACACGCGTGCACCGATCTCGCGCGCCGCAAGAGCGCTCGCATGCAAACCGAAGCCGTGACCGTTGCGCTTGGTCGTGAAGCCGAACTCCCACAAATGGGACAGCGTGTCGCTCGACATGCCGGGACCGGAATCCTCGATCGCAAACACCGCATCGTCCGCGTCGCGGAACACGCGCACGACCACCCGCGGCGGCGCCAGGCCGCCCATCAGCAGCGCATCGCGCGCATTGCTCACGAAACAGACGACGATTTGCAGCAGCTTGTGGCGGTCCGTCAAGATCAGAGGCAAGTCTTGGTATTCGCGCACGACGTCGATGCGGGCGAAGTCCGGCGCCTGCACGAGCAGTGCGACTTCGACGAGGTCGCGAAGATCGGTCGGCTCGATCGTGCCGCCCATCGGAATGAGCGATTGCTGCGCGGTGATCACATCGCGCAGATGATGAATGAACGCCTCGATCTGGCCGAGTTCGCTGTCGAGATTCTGCGCATTGCCCTTGATCTGACCGGCGATCGCGAGCAGAAAGTCCGGCAGATATTTGCCTCGCACGTCCTCGGCGAGGAAGGTCGCGATGTCGGCGCGATTGTTCGCGATCAACTGGGCCACCTGCTCGACCCGCTCGGGGCGCAAAGCCGTCAAGTCACGGCGCATCGTGGACGCGGCGAGCCCCACGCCTGAGAGCGCCTGTTCGACGCTCTGCAATACGCCGTTGGCGGTTTCGGCGAGGCCTGCTTGATGGTAGCTCTCGCGCAGCTGCACCTCGAGCACGCGCTCGCGCCGTTCCGCGTCGATACGGTCGGTCACGTCGAGGAGCACGCCGATGCGCCGCGAGCGCAGCCCGGGGCTTGCGTGGGGAAACGAGCCGATCGATTGCACGTGGCGTACGTTGCCGTCGGGTCGCACGATGCGGTAGCGGATTTCGAGGGCGCTCTGGGCGACGAGCGCCGCATCGCCCAAGCGGCGCACGCGCGGCTGATCCTCCGGATGAATCAGTGCGCGCCATGCCTCGAGCGTCGGCTTGAACCCGCCGATCGGCTGCGCGAAAATCTCGTACATCACTTCGCTCCACCACAACTCGCCGCTCTCGACGTGATGATCGAAGACGCCGATTCCGGCCGTGCGCGTCGCCAGATTGAAGCGTGAAGTCAGCAGATCGAGCGCGCGATTGCGTTCGAAGTGCTCCGTGACGTCGCTCTGGATCGACATGAACCCGTCGATCACACCGTCCTGCCCGCGCAATGGCTCGATTTTCATGGTGTTGCGGTAAGCCTTGCCGCGTTTCGTGTAGTTCACGAGTTCACAGTCGATGGTTTGCCCGGCGCGGATCCCCGCTCCGATGCGCCTCACTTCATCGGCATCGGTGTCGGCACCTTGGAGGAGGCGCCCCGGCGACCGCCCGACGGCTTCCTCGAACGCGTAGCCGGTCATGTCGATGAAGCCGCCGTTGACCCATTCGATGACGCCGGACCTGTCCGTGATGATGACGGCATTCGAGGTGGCGTCCGCGATACGTGCCAGGCGGGCGATGCGGTCACCGGCTTTCGTGCCCTCCCGATCGATGCGGTGGGCGATGACCCAGACGGCGCCGAACAAGGCCACGGTGATGCCCATGGTGAGTTCGGTCAAGACCAGGGCGGAGCCCAGGTCTTTGACGCCGAGGACCCGCGCGGAAACCCAGGCGGTCAGCGTGGGCAGCAGCACGGTCGCCGGGAACAGCGGCCTCGCCAGCGCACCGCCAAGACCATTGCTCTGCACCAGTCGGCCGAGACCGTCGGAAGTTCGCGCGAGGCAGGCCGCGACCGCGAAGAGCGCGCACAGCACGGTCGTCGCCGGCGTGACGGACGGCGCGAGCGGCACGCATACGAGCTGCGCACAGAGGGTCGCCGCGGCCGCGAACGCCGCCAACGCGGTCAGCGCCCAGTAGAATCGCTTCGGATACCGGCGTATGCCGGCGACGACGGCCGCCAGCCCCAGGGCCGCCAGGGGACCCAAGAGTTCGTGACCCTCGCGGGCGGTGGAGCCGACTGTGCCGCCGTCGACGTCGAGTCCAGACCAGTCGAGCACCAGCATGAGCGCGGCGATGACGGCCGCCGCGGTGGCGGTTCCGAGCGTCGTCACGTCGCGGGAGAGGCCGGATCGAACCGAGGACTGATCGACGCTGCCGACCAGCAGGGAGCTTGCGAGCAGCAGGAAGCACAAGGCCATCCCCGGCCGGATGGGAATCGATCCCGTCCACAGTGACTCCAGCGCGGGCAGATCGGCGCTCCATCCGATCAGGACGAGCAGCGCGCTGCACCCGCCGGCCACGGCGAGCGAGCGTACGATGAGGCTAGAGCGTCCGACCGGCCGCGCGCCGGCGGACTCCCCATGGAACGCGTTCACGGCTGAGGTATTCATTCACTTCGAGACCCGGGACCCGGGCGGACATCCATGATCCCCTGTCGACGTCAAACAGCGGTGGTGGCGTCGAGGTAAGGCTGCCATTGGTCCGAAGGCGAAAGCGCCGATTCGATCGCGTCCGCGAGCTCGGTGGCATGGAAGGGTTTGCGCAGGAAGGCGACGGCACCGAGCTTCATGGCACGCTCCTGCAGATCGGGACGCTGGCTTGCCGTGATGAAGATGATCGGCGTAGCCGACGCCTCGATGAGGTGGGAGACGCGCTCGGCGACCAGAAATCCGTCCCCGCCCGGCAGCGAGATATCGAGCAGAATCACGTCGGGCTTGCACTTGCGGACCTGGGAGATCGCGCTGATGGCGTCGCCGGCGGTCACCACCGTGTAGCCCATGGATTTCAAGCGTACGCCGAACGCCAAAGATATCTTCGGGTCATCCTCGACCAATAACACCGTTTTCATCGGCTATCTCCTTATTCCCTAGTGGCAGGGTGTCGGCAACGGTACGCCCGGTCTGTACCTTGCCGACGAGCGTTTGCGCACAGTTTGGGAATAAGCTCCAAGAAAGCCCAAATTGTGGTGCCCATCAAGGTTTCGCGGGCGACGATCAAGCAAGGTCGCACGATGAAAGAAGTCGCCCCGTCGCCGCAGGACACGCAATCCCTGAACCGCCCGTTCAGGCTCTTGATCATCGACGACGACCAGGTCGATCGCGAGGCTTACCTGCGGTTCCTGAGCGGCGACCGCTCCGCGACCTACCACGTCGTCGAGGCAGCTTCCGCCCTCGAAGGGGCCCGATTGCTGGCCGACGGATCCTATGACTGCGTGGTGCTCGACTACCGGCTGCCGGGCGCCGACGGACTCACGCTGCTGCAGGCGTTTCGAGACCGGCACGGGGGGATTCCGACCGCACCGGTCGTCATGATGACCGGACAGGGTAACGAGTCCGTCGCCGTCGAGGCCATGAAGCTCGGCATCGCCGATTACCTCGTCAAGGACGGGCTCACGGCCGAGGGCTTTCGCCGAGCGGTCAAGAACGCCGTTTGCCGCTGGCGATTGCACGCGACGGTCGTCGAGAAGAGCCGTGGACTCGAGCAGGCGAACGCCGAACTGAAGCAGCGCGCCGAGGAGATGCAGCGGCTTTATCACGTCGTGTCGCACGAACTCAAGACGCCGCTCACCGCGGTGCGAGAATTCATCGCCCTCGTGCTCGATGGTGTCGCGGGCCCTCTTCCGACCCCCGATCAACGCATCTACCTCGAGCACGCGCTCGACGGCTGCGATCAAATCTCGCGCCACGTCAACGACCTGTCGGACTCCTCGCGCCTCGAGAACGTCAAGCTACGCCTCAATCTCGCGCCCGTGCGGCCGGAGCGGATCATCAGCTTCGCGCTCGCCTCGATCCGTCACGTTGCGCTCGCGAAGGGCCTCACTCTGCGCACGGAGATCACACCGAACCTGCCGCCCGTGCTCGCGGACGAAGTGCGCCTGTCGCAGATACTCGGCAATCTGCTCGGCAATGCCGCGAAATTCACGCCGCCGCAGGGCGAGATCGCCCTGATCGCCCAGTTCAAGGCGGGTACGACCCAGGAAATCGAGATCATCGTCAAGGACACGGGCTGCGGCATTGCGCCCGAGCATCTCGACAAGATCTTCAATCGGCTCTACCAGGTCCCGCATGCGGGCGATGACCTGATGGGCAGCGGGCTCGGCCTCGGACTGTCGATCGCACGCGAACTCGTGGAATTGCATTCCGGCAGCTTGAGCGTCGACAGCGCGCTCGGGATCGGTAGCACCTTCCGCTTCACGCTCCCGACGACCCTACAGGTCGCGGCCGCGCCGGCGGCGCGCCGCGCCGCGCCGCGCATGGCCGCCGGCGGCTCGTTTGATCAATCGGGAGCGGGCCGCGGCGCCTGAACCTGCCCCGGTTTCAGCCTTCGATCGGCGGGGGCGCAACCACGATCATCAGGTAGTATTCGAGCATCTTCGTGAGCGAAAGCAGCTCGTCGTGGGTGTTCGACTTGAGGACGTACCCGGCAACGTGGGAGTCGTAAGCGGCCATCCGGTCGCGATCGCTGTCGGACGTGGTCAGCACGAAGATCACCGTGCGCGTGAGCAGCGGATCGGCGCGCACGGCTTGGATGAGGCCGATGCCGTCGAGGCGCGGCATGCGGATGTCGACGAGCAGCATCACCGGCGCCGGAATCTTCCTCGCGCCATTCGTGCCGCGCAATAAATCCAGGGCCTCGACGCCGTCGCGCGCTCGCATGAGCGGATTGGCGATCTTGCCGCGCCGCATACAGCGTTCGACCATTTCGGCATCGATGTCGTCGTCCTCGACGAGCAGCAGCGTAACCGCTCCGGGGTGCCGTGGACGCTCGATGGGTTGATGCATGCTCATAATTGCGCGACCTGTAATTTCTTTGGCCAATCGAACCACAGGCAGGTGCCGCGGCCCTGCGAGCCCTGGATCCCGCATTGACCGCCGAACCTGCCCACGACCTTGCGCACGAGCGCCAATCCCATGCCGCTGGCCTCGACCTCGTCGCGCGGCCGCAATGTGGTAAACATTTCGAAGACGGACTCGCGGTAGGCTTCAGGAATACCGGGTCCGTCGTCCGCCACGTAGAACCGGTAACGCTCCCCCATATCGACCGCCCAGAGCCTAACTGAACCTTGATTGCGATCGTGATGCTTGATCGCGTTGCCGATCAAGTTGTGCATGACCTGTTCGAGCGGCGCGCGCTGCACCATCGCCGTTTCCATCGATCGATCCGTGAGGATTCTGTAGCCGGCCGGCACCTGCAGGGACACCGCGATGTCCGCCGTCAAGGCCGCGGCGCTCATCTCGGGTCCGGTCGATTCGAGTTTCTTGCCGGCGCGCGCATAGGTCATGACGTCGTCGAGCAGCTGGGACAAGCGCTGCGCGCGCGCCTGAATCAGCTGCAATCGATCGCGGGTCTTGGCATCGACGGACAGATCGTCGTCGATGATCCACTGCGCGAGCGTCTTGATCGCGCGCAAGGGCGCGCGCAGATCGTGCGAGGCGACGTAGACGAAATCGTCGAGCTCCTTGTTGATGCGCTCGAGTTCCTGCAGGTGCAGGCGGATTTCACGATCCGCGCGATTGCGCTCGCCGACGTCGCGCGCCGATCGATAGAGAAATACCCCGCCGTTCAGAATGACGCTCTTCGTGCTCACCTCGACGTCGAGCATCGCGCCGTCGCGCCGACGGATCAGCGTCTCCGCCACGCGAACCGCGTCGCCGAGCCGCGGAATCGTCTCGGCAAATTCGTCGACATCCTCGAACGGCGACCAGTCCGCCACATTCAAGCCCGCCAATTCCTCGGGCGAGTAACCGAGCATGCGTGCAAAGGATTGGCTGAAGAACACGAGTTCGCCTCGCTCGCCGAGCACGTGGATCCCGTCCGTCGCGGTTTCGAGCAAAGCCCCGAGCCGTGCATGCGCGCGGCTGGCGACCGTTTGTGCGGCGCGCAGCCCGGACACGTCGCGCAATCGAAGGCCTAACCCGTCGGTCGAGGCGTCGGATCCGCGCAGGGGTGAGAAATGAAATTCGAGCTCGAGCGGGCCGCCGGCGCGTTGCAGCGCACGTGCGAGGCAACCCCGGATGGCATCGCCGGCCGCAAGCCGCGCGCGCATATCGGCATCGAGCGGTACCTCCGGCAAAACATCCTCGAGCTTACGGCCGAGCGCCTCGATCGCCGTCGAACCGAAAAGCCGTTCGGCGGCCGCGCTCCAGTAAGTCACCGCGGCCTCCCGATCGAGGCCTACGACCGCATCGTCGCCCGCATCGAGAAGCGCGGCGAACTGCGCGGGCGCGAGGCGCGGAACCGCCGTCGCCTGCCGGCCGATTGGCGGCAATCCGAGTCCGGCGTTGCGTCGTCCGAAGGAGTAGCAAAGGCTCCCTACGCACACGAAGAGGATCAACAGCGCGAGGCTCACAGTCATCATAATTCCGAGCTATCCTACACGCTCCGAGAATGGCTTAACGGGCTCGCAACCCATTTCTGCATGATGGAGTACGTGGAATGAAAATCGGGTTCCTGGGTCTCGGTCAGATGGGTGCGGGAATTGCCGCAAACTTGCTGCGTGCCTCGCACCAGGTCACGCTGTGGAATCGCTCGCCGTCGAAGGCTAAGGCACTGCTCGACGCCGGCGCGACGCTAGCCTCGAATCCGCGCGAAGTCGCTGCGAACAGCGACGTGGTCTTCTCGATGCTCGCGGACGACGCGGCGCTCCTGGCCGTGCTCGACGGGGATGCGGGGCTGTTCGCGGGACTTGCGCGCGGCTCGCTCCACGTGTCGTTGAGCACGATCGGCGTCGCGACCGCCGATGCGGTCACCCAGCGCCATGCGGAACGCGGTCAGGGCTTCGTGAGCGCTCCCGTGTTCGGCCGGCCCGAGGCAGCCGCCGCGGCCAAACTATTCGTCGTCGCGGCCGGCAGTGCCGCGGATTTAGAGCGTTTGCAGGGCTTGTTCGCCGTGATCAGCCAGCGCGTGTTCGTCATCGGCGAGCAGCCGTCGGCGGCGAATCTCGTGAAACTCTGCGGCAATTTCATGATTCTCGCGGCGATCGAATCGCTCGGCGAAGCGCTGGCACTCGCCGCGGGCGGCGGCGTCTCCAAACAACAACTCGTCGACATACTGACCTCGACCCTGTTCGACGCTCCGGTGTACAAGAACTACGGCGCGATTCTCGTCGGCGAGAAATTCCGCCCTGCCGGTTTCGCCGCGCCGCTGGGCCTCAAGGACATGCGCCTCGCGCGGGAAGCGGCCGACGGCGTCGGCGTATCGATGCCCGTGCTCGCGATCCTCGACGCGCATTTGCGCGAGACGATTGCGCGCGAGGGCTCCGATATCGACTGGTCCAGCATCGGCGGTCTGGCGGGACTCAAGGGTCGGCCGCAAACCTAGGTCGGCCGCAAACCTAGGTCGGCGGCGGTCGATCGATGTCGAGTCCGCAGCGGGGACAGGAAAACTTTTTCCCGCCGAGGAGAATCTTGTTCGCGTCGAACACCAACGTCCGGCGGCAACGGGGACAGCGGAACCCCAGTGCAAACAACGCCAGGACGGAGAAGAACGCGAAACTCAGGACGGCGACCCGGAGCACATGGTTATAGCCGTCTTCGTGCCACGCGGCGCCGAAGATCCCAACCACGAGGACGGCGACGCGCAGGAAGCCGAACCAATGGCTCAGCGTGCGGCGAATCGTGACGGGTTGAGCGGGCGACATCGCCGGTCATTATACGGAGCGATTGACGCCTGCCCCAGGCTCCGACCAGACTCCGCCCATGGACCAACCCAAACCGCTCGATTCCTGCCCGCAAGCCGGCTATCGCCGACTGATCCTCCCCGCGCCGGTCGCGACCAACGGCACCGAGGATGCGGATCTCGAATCGGCACTGTTCCGACAATTGAGCGCCGGCACCGTATTCATGATGGGAGACAATCCGGCACTGCCGCGCATGCCGGCCGCCCCACGGCTGCTCGACTTCTTCAAGTACCGGATCACGGATATGACCTACCGGCACCTGCTCACGAGCGCGAAGCGAGCCTTGGATGCGGGGCAGGACGACAAGATCGTCATGGCCTGCCTGCTGCACGATATCTCGAACGGCTGCTTGATCCGCACCGATCACGGGTATTGGGGCGCACAGATGATCGCCCCCTACGTCGACCCGGAGATCGCCTGGGCCGTGCAGAACCACCAAGCCTTGCGGTATTTCCCCGATGAATCGGTCGGCTACCAATACCCGGAGTCCTACGTGCGGTTCTTTGGTGCGGACTATCAGCCGCCCGAGTATATTCGCGCCGCCGCCGACGCGGCGAGGCAGCACCGCTGGTACATGAGCGCCCGGCTCGTGACGCTCTATGACATTTACTTCTTCGATACGACGGCCGACATCGACCCCGACATCTTCAGCGACATCATCGGACGACACTTTCGCGAGCCCGACGAAGGCCTCGGCTTCGACGGGTCGCCGGTCGCGCACATGTGGCGCACGGCAATATGGCCGAACAATGCGCTGTAGGCGGCAAACCGTTGCAGCGAACCCCAGCAGGGAAACGCAGCAGGGAAACGCAGCAGGGAACCGCAGCTGTACCCTGTTTGGCGAGTGGCATTTCTGGCAACGCCTGTGCGCACGACGGAGCCGAGGAATGGCGCCCGTCAGCGTAGCGGCGATCGCGACGGCATAGGGCGAGCCGTCGTTAACCGCCGTCAGATAAGGTGAAGAGGCCATTCGGCGACTATGGTAGCCTCGGCTGCTCGGCGCCATAGCATCGCCGATCGCAGGTCGGGCGAATCGCCCCGACGAACCCGCCGCCAACCCAGACCACTTCAGGAAGACGACCCATGCCGAGAGATCCTCGTTACGACATCTTGTTCGAACCGGTACGCATCGGACCGGTCGTCAGCAAGAACCGCTTCTTCCAGGTGCCTCATTGCAATGGCATGGGACATGCTAAACCTCAGAGCCACGCGGCGATGCGCGGGGTCAAGGCGGAAGGTGGTTGGGGCGTCGTCAGCACCGAGGAAGTGGAAATCCATCCGACCAGCGACCTCTCGCCGTTCGTCGAAGGCCGGCTCTGGGACGACCATGACATACCGGCCTTGCGCCTGCTCACCGACGCCGTGCATGCGCACGGCGCCCTCGCCGCCATCGAACTGTGCCACAACGGCATGAATGCTCAGAACTACTATTCCCGCGAGACCGCGCTCGCACCGAGTCATATTGCCTGCCCGGCGCATTACGTACCGGCCCAGGCCCGCGCGATGACCAAGGCCGACATCGGCGACTTTCGTCGCTGGCACCGGAACGCGGCACTGCGGGCCCGCCGGGCCGGCTTTGACATCGTCTACGTGTACGCGGCGCACGGCCTGTCGCTGCCGATGCATTTCCTGCAAGCGCGGCACAACGAGCGCAGCGACGAGTACGGCGGCAGCCTCACGAACCGCGCGCGGCTGTTGCGTGAGCTGCTGGAGGACACCAAGGACGCGGTCGGCGCCGACTGCGGCGTCGCACTCCGGTTTGCCGTCGATGAGCTGCGGGGCGACGATGGAATTCGCTGGCAGGACGAGGGCCGCGAAGTCGTGGCCATGCTGGCGGAAATGCCGGATCTCTGGGACGTCAATGTCAGCGACTGGGCACACGACTCCGCGACGTCGCGGTTCTGCGGCGAAGGATTCCAAGAAGAGTTCGTACGATTCGTGAAGACTCTGACCACCAAACCGGTCGTCGGCGTCGGCCGCTTCACGTCACCCGACTCGATGGTGTCGCAAATCCGGCGCGGCGTGCTGGATGTGATCGGCGCGGCGCGTCCCTCGATCGCGGACCCCTTCCTGCCGCACAAGATCGATACCGGCGAGACCGACGACATCCGCGAGTGCATCGGCTGCAACCTCTGCGTGAGCGGCGACTACACGATGACACCGATCCGCTGCACGCAAAATCCGACGATGGGCGAGGAGTGGCGCAAGGGCTGGCATCCGGAACACATTCCCGCGCGCGCCGGGGACGATACGTTTCTGATCGTGGGAGCGGGCCCGAGCGGACTCGAATGCGCACGCCTGCTGGGACGACGCGGTTATACCGTGCACCTCGCCGAGGCCTCGGAGGAACTCGGCGGCCGCGTGACGCGCGAATCACGGCTGCCCGGCCTCGCCGCTTGGGCACGCGTGCGCGACTATCGCGTGAACCAGCTGGTCAAGCTTGCGAACGTCGAGATCTATCGCACCGGCCGCGTGAGCGCCGACATGATCCTGGAATTCGGCGCGACACGCGTCGTACTCGCGACCGGTGCGCACTGGCGCCGCGACGGTGTCGGTCGCGCCAATCGCCGGCCGATTCCGGGATTCGACGGACCCGCTGTGTATTCGCCCGACGAGGTCATCGGCGGCGACGAGCCCGGCCTGCCCGTCGGCCTGCCCGTCGGCGAGGCAGGCGGCCCACACGCCGCCCCGTCACCCATCGTCGTCTTCGACGACGATCACTATTATCTCGGGGCCGTGCTTGCAGAGAAGCTGCGCGCCCAAGGCCATGCCGTCGCGCTCGTCACACCCGCCGAGTGCGTGTCCGCCTGGACCCACAATACGCTGGAGCAGCACAGGATACAGCGGCGGCTCTTGGAGCTCGGCATCGAGATCCTCACGAATCGCAACGTCGTCGGCTTCGATGGATCCGAATTGCGGCTGGAATGTACCTACACGGGCCGCCTCCAAACGATCGGCGCCGGCGCCGTGATCCCCGTGACCTCGCGCTTGCCGTCCGAAGAACTCGCGCTCGCGCTGGCCTCGCGCTCCGAAGAGCTACGGACCGCCGGCATCGTGTCCGTGACGAGCATCGGCGATGCGCTCGCACCGAGCACGATCGCCGCCGCCGTATACACCGGCCATCGCTACGCGCGCGAGTTCGACCTGCCGCCGAGCGATGCCGTTGCCTTCGAACGCGACGGCTAGAAGTCACTGGCCGGCCCGGCCGGCGGCGCGTGTCAATTTGCAATGCGAGCCGCTTGCTCGGTATGGTGCGTGGATGAAGTCGTCTGCCCTGATCACGGATCTCTACCAACTCACGATGGCGCAAGCCTATTTCGATCTCGACATGCACGCGCCCGCCGTCTTCGAACTGTTCGTGCGCAAGCTGCCGAGTTCGCGCAATTTCCTCGTGGCGGCCGGGCTCGAACAGATTACCGATTTCATCGAATCTCTGCGCTTCACACCCGAGGACATTGAATTTCTCTCCGGTCTCGGCCTGTTCCGAACGCCGTTCCTGCGTCACCTCGAATCGGTACGCTTCACCGGGTCGGTCCATGCCATGCACGAGGGCACGCCGTTCTTTGCGGATGAGCCTATTTTACGGGTCACGGGCCCCATTCTCGAGGCGCAATTGCTGGAAAGCCGGATCCTCAACATCGGCCATTTTCAGAGTCTGATCGCGAGCAAAGCCGCGCGCTGCGTGCTCGCCGCAAAGGGGCGCCAATTGGTGGATTTCGGCCTGCGGCGCGCGCACGAAGCCGATGCGGGCGTCCTGGCGGCGCGCGCTGCATTCCTCGCCGGTTTCGACGCGACCGCCACCGTCGAAAGCGGCCGGCGCTTCGCCATCCCGCTCTCGGGTACCCTCGCCCACTCGTTCATAGAGGCGCACGACAGTGAAGATGCGGCATTCCGCAATTTCGTGAAATCTTCGAGTTCCGCGACCACGCTGCTCGTCGATACCTACGACACGGCGCGAGCCGTTCGCCGCGTGATTGAAATCGAGCGCGAGATCGCCTCCTCCGGCGGCGCAACTGCGGTGCGTGCGATTCGCATCGACAGCGGGGACCTCGGCGCGCAGGCGAAGCTCGCGAGAGGCATGCTCGATGCCGCGAATTGTGCGCACATCAAAATCGTGTTGAGCGGCGGACTCGAGGAGAGATCCATCGAAGCCTTGGTCGGTGCCGGCGTCCCCGTCGACGTCTTTGGGGTCGGGACGGCGCTCGACGCGTCGAGCGACGCGCCCACGCTCGACATGGTTTACAAGTTGGTGGAATACGCGGGCAAGCCGCGCCGCAAGCGATCCCTGGGCAAGGCCACCTGGCCGGGAGCAAAACAGGTCCATCGGCTGCGGGAGGACTCGCGTCGTTTGGTGCGCGATCGCATTTGTCTTGCCGACGAACCTGGCGAGGGCGAGCCCTTGTTGATCCCGGTCATGCAGTCAGGGCGGCGCATCGGCACTTCGCCATCTCTGCCGGACATTCAGCGATATTGCCGGCGGGAAGTGGCGGCTCTACCGCTCGAACTGCATCGCCTGGACGAGGAGATTCCGCCGTTTCCGGTGCTGATCTCCGATTCGGTCCGGAAGCTCGCGACCGAGGTCGATCAGGCAGACTAGGCACCCGGTCGCGCTCCCGCGACCGCCGGGTTGGCCATGGCTAGGGTTCCGCTGCGGCCGAATCCGTCGCTTGCGGCAGAGATCGCGACCGGGATGCGCTCCGCCCCGGTGGAATTCGCAGTTGGGATTTGCGATGTCACGGCGTCACCCCCGCGCGCTCGGGCACCGATTCATGCCGACAGGGCAGCCGGCTTCGGCTTCCGACCCCCTGGGGTCGGGCGCCATGACGAGCGCGCCGCAACCGGAGCCGCCGACGGGTGCGGCACAGGCCGGGGGACTGCGCACTGAGCGGCGCATGAGCCATGTGTTTGCACTCGACGTGCCTCACCATGCGAAGCCGCTCTTTATCACCGATGCAGCCGTGAACATCGCGCCGGATCTCGACACGGAGCGCGACATCGTCCAAAACGCGATCGACCTTGCGCGTGCTCTCGGCATCTCTCTTCCCAAGGTGGCGATTTTGTCGGCCATCGAAACCGTGAGCAGCAGGATGCCCTCGACCATCGATGCGGCGGCGCTCTGCAAGATGGCCGAACGGGGGCAGATCGTCGGCGGGCTACTCGACGGTCCGCTTGCCTTCGACAATGCCATCTCGAGCGTTGCCCACGCATCAAGGGCATCTCGGCTCCCGTCGCCGGCGATGCCGACATCCGGGTGGTACCCGAACTCGAGGCCGGCAATATGCTCGCCAAACAGCTCATCTATCTGGCGGACGCCGAGGTCGCGGGGATCGTGCTCGGGGCCCGCGTGCCGATCATCCTCACGAGTCGTGCAGACAGCAACGAGGCGCGTCTGGCGTCGTGCGCCCTCGCGCAACTCATGATACAACGGGCATCTGGAAACGAGCGTTGGGCACCCACGGCCGAGACGTGAAGCGGCGGCACCTGAGCCATTCGAAAGGCATCCGTGGTAAACGTTAGGACGCCGAGCAAGATGAATGCCACGAGAAAAACTCCATGAAACAGGACGTGAAGGGCATCGGGTCTGATGCCGTGTCGCGTCGGCAGGAAAGCGAGCGTGTTGGCGAATCTCTCTCGGTACCGCGCGGCCCGGACGGGGTCCTCGAACAGCAAATACGGCACCCACCAAGCGCGGAGGATCCCGTATAGAAGCGTCACATAATTGATCCACAGCAAATACATCAGCCATATGGGAAAACCGCCGGCGGCGTAATACGCGCTCGCCGCAAAGCCGATCGCAAAGGGCAGCGTGCTCAACAAGGTAACGAGGACTAGTCTGCGCCTCGTGTCAGCCGCGCGAATCGCGGGTAGATTGCTGAGCCTGCCCAGAGGCACCCAATCGTGGAGCCCGATGAAGATAACCACGAACAGCTGGCAGCCGAGGAAGGCGTAAATCAAAGAGTGCATACGGCTCGATGCTGCTCCGGGGGCTCGTCCTTTGGTGCGCTTCGAATCAGAGTGGCTCCACGAAAACGGCCGTCCCGTAACAGAGAACCTCCGCCGCCCCGACCATCGGCCCAGTGTCGTAGCGCACGCCGACGACGGCGTTCGCACCCAATCTGCGCGCGTGCGCAACCATCAATTGAAAGGATTCCTCGCGCGCCGATTCGCAGAGATCCGCAAAGATCCCGACACGTCCGCCAAAGAGTGTCCTCAATCCGCCCAGAATGCTCAACGGCAAGGACCGCGTTCGAACGGTGATTCCGCGAACGACGCCGAGGGACTTGGCGATGCGAAAACCCGAGAGTTCGAACGTCGTCGCAGTGTGCATGATCGAAGTTTAGTTCATCGAGGCCGGGTTATCAGCCCGGCCGGAGCGACATGCCATCCCGCACCGGATTGGCTACGTCGGGTGAATGCGGCTCCGCCCGGACTTTTTTGGGCCGTTATTTCCCCGAACTTGCCGGGACTCGCAGTAGAATCGGCCGCCGTCGAGCGAGTCCGGCAGCAACCAGCGGAGAATCATGAGCTACGTCGATGACAGCCTTATCCCCAACGAGATCGTCATTCTGCGCGGAGCGATCCACTGGTCCGTCTATGCAAGCGGGATGTCGGTGGTGGGACTGGGCGTGATCGTTGCGCTCGGCTATCTTCCAGTCGGCGGCTTGCTCATTGCGGTCGGCATGATGATGCTCGTGGTCGCCTGGTGGCGCGCGTCGTCGATCGAGCTCGCAGTGACGAACTTGCGCGTGATCGCGAAGGTGGGCCGCATCCGGCGCGATTCTCTCGAACTCCTGCACAACAAGGTCGAGAGCCTGCAAGTCGATCAGACGCTCATCGGCCGACTATTCAATTTCGGCAGCATCGTGATCCACGGTACGGGCGGCTCCAATCAGGTGATTCCGCACATCGCTGCGCCGATGGCGTTTCGAAAGGCCGCGTTGGGCGCGATCGTGGCTGTGCCGCCCACCTAGATTCGAGCGGCGGCGCGAGATCGGCCGCTGGCCGGCCGGCCGACCGCCCGGGCGAATTCGGTGAGCGGTTGCGGTCTCACGGAAAGTGGCTACCAACGAGATCGAAACCACTTAAAGAAACGCGTGTAGGTATTTGTCGAGGCGACAATATTCGCACTTGTAACGCCTTACACCCCATACATTCCGAGTGATCTTGACATACTGACATACCTTTCATATGCTTAGACATCTATGAGAACTACTGTTCGGCTCGAAGAAAACCTCCTGGAAAGAGCCCGACAGGAAGCTGAACGGCGCGGCGTCACCCTCACGTCCCTCATCGAGCAAGGACTGGAACTTGCTCTGCGCCGACCCCTGCAACGGTCAGAGACTGCGGCGACCCCCCTTCCCGAATGTCGGGCCGGAGGCGGTCTCAGGCCTGGCGTCGACCTGGACGACAGTGCCGAACTCCTCGACCGCCTGGACGGCCGAGATTGATCCTCTGTGACGTCAACGTCCTGATCAACGCTTTTCGCTCAGACGCCGACAACCATGCTGCGTACAAGTCGTGGCTCGAGTCGGCGGTCAACGGCCGATCCGCTTACGGCGTTGCACCCCAGGTGCTCGCCAGCGTAGTGCGAATCTGCACGCACCCGCGAATATTCAAAACGCCGAGTGCATTGGATGACGTCTTCAATTTCTGCCGAGCCCTGCTCGAACAACCCAATGCAACGGTCATTGTGCCGGGCGACAGGCATTGGGCAATTTTTGAGTCCATCTGCCAGCAATCCAAATCCCACGGCAACATCGCGCAAGATGCCTGGTTCGCCGCACTGGCGATGGAATATGGTTGCGAATGGATTACCACCGATCGGGATTACGCACGGTTCGACGGACTCAAGTGGCGCGCACCGTTTTGACGCCAGGACCAGTGTCGAAAGCGATGGTATGTGTGTGGTCGGGGTGGTGGACGCACCACGACGCGCCGCGATGGATCGCCTGCGACGCGATCCGCCGTGCTGTCCCCACCGCGAGTGGCCCGAATCATAGCGGAAACAAAGGCGGACACAGAGCAATTCGAGAACACGTGTAAATATTGGTCGGGGCGACAAGATTCGAACTTGCGACCCCTTGCACCCCATGCAAGTGCGCTACCAGGCTGCGCCACGCCCCGACCGAGGGAGAGAATGATAGCCCAATTGGACCCTCGATACTTGAAAGCTGCGGTTTGGGTTTTTGTCCCGTTGACTTCAGGACGCGCCCCATAGCCGCCGAATCCCCGGGCTCAGCGACGCAGGATCTTGATGAGTTCCTCGAGTTCGAGCCGCATCTGGTGAATCAGCTGCTGGCTCTGGTTCAAATCCACCTGAGCGTCGTCGCCTTCGAGCCGGTTGCGGGCGCCGCCGATCGTGAACCCCTGTTCGTAGAGGAGGCTGCGGATCTGGCGGATGATCAGCACGTCCTGGCGCTGGTAATAGCGCCGATTACCGCGCCGCTTGACCGGCTTCAACTGGGGGAACTCCTGCTCCCAGTAACGCAGCACGTGCGGCTTGACGCCGCACAAGTCGCTCACCTCACCGATCGTGAAGTAGCGCTTGCCCGGGATCGGCGGCAGGTCGGCGTTATTGCTTGGTTCCAGCATAGGCTTCTACCCGGGCCTTCAACTTCTGGCCGGGACGAAACGTAACGACGCGGCGCGCGCTGATGGGAATCTCTTCACCTGTTTTAGGGTTTCGCCCGGGTCGGCGGTTCTTGTCGCGCAGGTCGAAATTGCCGAAACCCGATAATTTGACCTGTTCGCCGGACGACAGCGCAGCGCGGATCTCTTCGAAAAACAGGTCCACGAGCTCGCGGGCTTCCCGTTTGTTCAGGCCCAATTGTTCAAAGAGGGCCTCGGCCATTTCCGCCTTGGTCAGGGCTGCCATGCTTATTGGTCTCTTATTGTGGCGCTCAAAACATCCCGGAGCGAAGAGATGACTTTCGCCATCACCGCATCTGCATCAACGTCGGTAAGAGTGCGGGAAGAGTCCTGTAAAATCAAGCCTAAAGCGACACTTTTTCGAGCAGAATCTATGTTAGATCCGCGGTAGATATCGAAGATTCTGAGCTCGCTCAGGAGGCCCGCGGCGCTCAGAGTAACATTTTTCGCCAATACTGCGAGGGGGAGCGCTTCGTCGACGACGACCGCCAAATCGCGCCGCACACTCGGGTACTTCGAAATCTTTTTGAACTGTAAGACGTTAGCCGCGAAAGCTGCCTCGATTTCTAATTCGAACAGCAAAGGCGATTGCGGGATTCCCATGCTGCGCACGAGCTTCGGATGCAGCTCTCCGAGCCACCCGATCGGACTCGTACCGCGGAAGATCCGTGCGCTGCGCCCCGGGCGCAGGCAGCCGAGTTCCCCTGCCTCGAAGCGCAGGGCATCCGCATCGCCAGCCATGTGCAGCAGGCCCACGAGATCGGCTTTGACGTCGTAGAAATCGGCGGCGCTCGCCGGCGCGCCCCATTGTTCCGGCAGGCTTGCACCCGTGACGACGCCGGCGAGCGTCTCGATCTCCGCCACACTCTGGCCGTGCAGCGAGAATTTCTTGCCGATCTCGAAGAGGCGTACACGGGTTTGCTGGCGGCGCAGATTCTCGCGGCAAGCCTGTAGCAGGCCCGGCCACAGGGAGACGCGCATTTCGCTGAGTTCGGCCGAAATCGGATTCGCGAGCGCGAGCGCGGGTTCCTCCGGAAACAGAGCGCGCTGCAGGGCAGGATCGACGAAGCTGTAGGTGATCGCTTCGCGGTAGCCCCGATCGATCATCGCGAGCAGGAGACGTTCGTCGGGTACCCGCATCTCGCTGGCGGTCCCCGGCAACTGCGGGGCCCGAGCGGGCGCCTCGGCGATGCTATCGAAGCCGCGCAGGCGGGCGATCTCTTCGATGAGATCGGCCTCGATGCGCAAGTCGAAACGGTGCGTCGGCGGCACGACCTGCCAGCCGTCCTCGGTTTCGGTCACGCGCTCGCTGATCGCCTCCAACAAGGAGCTCACTTCCGCGTCCGGCACGCTGACGCCGAGCAGGCGGGTGAGGCGACTGCGCCGCAAGTTCAAGGCATCGGCCACCACTTCGGCCGCCGCTCGCGTGACCAGGACCTCGCCCGCTTCGCCGCCGCCGATCGCGAGGATGAGTTGGGTTGCGCGCTCGATCGCGATCGGCGGCAGCGCCGGATCGACGCCGCGCTCGAAGCGCTGGCCGGCGTCGGTAAAGAGGCCGAACCGGCGCGCACGGCCCGCGATCGCCTCCGGATTGAAGTGAGCTGCTTCGAGGAACACATCCGTGGTTTCGGCCGAGATCGCGGTACCGAGCCCACCCATGATGCCGGCGAGACCGACGGCCGCGGTGTCATCGGCAATCACGAGCATGTCGGGGGCGAGTGGGTACTCCTTGCCGTCGAGCAGGGTGATGCGCTCGGCCGGGGCCGCCCAGCGCACGCTCAGGCCGCCCGCGAGGCGCGCCGCGTCGTACGCATGCAGCGGCTGACCGAGTTCTGCCATGACGTAGTTCGTGACGTCGACGATCGGCGAGATGCTGTTGAGGCCAATGCGCCGCAGACGCTCGCGCAGCCACGGCGGGGACTCTACGCCGGTGCGCACGCCGCGAATCGCGCGGCCCGTGATCAGCGGACAGGCCTCCGGCGCCTCGAGGCGCAGGCTCAGCCGGGCATCGGAGGTCGCCGGTACGGCGAGCGGCGGGTACCTCACGTACTCGCGGCGCTGTGCGGCGGCATAGTCGCGCGCGATGCCGAACACGCTCATGCAGTCCCCGCGGTTGGGCGTCGCTTTGACTTCGAAGATCGTGTCGTCGAGGTCGAGCGCCCCGCGCAGGTCGACACCGAGGGACGCGTCCGCAGCGAGTTCCAGGATGCCGTCGTGTTCCGTGCCCAGTCCGAGTTCGCGCGCGGAACAGAGCATGCCCTGGGATTCGACACCGCGCAGTTTCGCGCGGCGGATGACCACGTCGTTCGGCAGCTTGGCGCCCACCATGGCGACGGCAACTTTGATGCCCGCCCGGGCGTTGGGCGCGCCGCAGACGATCTGCAATCGATCGCTCCCGTCGGTGGTGACCTCGCAGACCGCGAGCTTGTCCGCATCCGGATGCCGTCGTGTCGCCAGCACCTCACCGACGATGACGCCCGAGAATGGCGGCGCGACCGGCGTGATCGCCTCGACCTCGAGGCCGGCGAGCGTCAGCTGCTGGGCGAGCACCGACGGAGTGACCTCGAGGCCGACGAACTCCTGCAGCCAGCGATAGGTGATGTTCACGCGAATTGCTTCAGGAACTGCAGGTCGTTGTCGAAGAACAGCCGCAGGTCATCGACGCCATAGCGCAGCATCGCGAGCCGCTCGATGCCCATGCCAAAGGCATAGCCCTGCCACTCGTCCGCATCGATGCCGGCCGCCCCCAGCACGTTCGGATGGATCATGCCGCAGCCGAGGACCTCGAGCCAGCCGGTCTGCTTGCAGACGCGGCAGCCCGCACCCCGGCAGAACACGCACTCGATGTCGACCTCGGCCGAGGGTTCCGTGAACGGAAAATACGAGGGGCGCAGGCGCATGCCGAGCGGCCGCTCGAAGAAGCGCTCGACGAAGCCGTGCAGCATCGCTTTGAGATTCGCGAAGCTCACGTTCTCGCCGATCAACAGACCCTCGACCTGGTGGAACATGGGGGTATGCGTCATGTCCGAATCCATGCGGTACACCCGTCCCGGCGCGATGATGGCGAGCGGCGGCGGTTCGGCGAGCATGGCGCGAATCTGCACGGGCGATGTATGCGTTCGCAGGAGCCGCCCGTCGGGGAAATAGAACGTGTCGTGCATCGCCCGCGCGGGATGATCTGCGGGAATGTTCAAGGCCTCGAAGTTGTGGAAATCGTCCTCAATCTCCGGCCCCGCGGCCACGTGAAAGCCGGCCTGCTTGAAGATCTGTTCGATGCGCAGGCGCGTGCGGGTCACGGGATGCATGCTCCCCGCTTCCTGGCCGCGCCCGGGTGCCGTGACGTCGATCGCGCCCGCGGCGAGTTCGCGCGCCAGCGCGGCCTGCTCGAGTTCGGCGTGGCGCAGGTCGAGCAGGCCCTGGATGCGCGCCTTCGCCTCGTTGATGCGCTGGCCCGCCGCGGGCCGCAGCGCCGCCGGCAAGCTGCCGAGCCCCTTCAACTGTTCGGTGAGCAGTCCCTTCTTGCCGAGCAGGCGCACCCGAACCTCGTCCAACTGGGCGAGATCGGCTGCAGCGTTTGCATCTGCGTCAGCCGCTGCAAGGAGCGCGGAAAGCGGATCGGCGGTGGCCATAAACCGGAGCGACGACGGCGCACGGGCCGGCCCATGAGCCCGGTCCCCGTGGCCCTCGCCCGCGACCTTCAGGCCGCCGGACTGGCGGCCGGCAGGCTGGCTTTGGCTTTTTCCGCGATCGCCGCGAACGCCGGCAGATCGTGCATGGCGAGATCCGCCAGGACCTTGCGGTCGATCGCGAGACCCGCCTTGTTCAAGCCGTCGATGAGCCGGCTGTAGGACAGTCCGCTCAAGCGCGCCGCCGCGTTGATGCGCGTGATCCAGAGCGCGCGGAATTCGCGCTTCTTCTCACGCCGTCCGCGATAGGCGTATTGGCCGGCCTTGATGACGGCCTGCTTCGCCGTCCGGAACACTTTGCGCCGGGCATTGAAATAGCCCTTCGCCTTCTTGAGGATTTTCTTGTGACGTCGCCCCGCGACGACACCGCGTTTGACTCGTGCCATATTCTTTCAGCTCCAGTGGTTCAGGCGAACGGCAACATTTGCGTCACGCGACCCATGTCGCTCTCGCTCACACCGCTCTCGCGGCGCAGCTGACGCTTACGCTTGCTGGGTTTCTTCGTCAGAATATGACGACGGTGGGACTGACCGCGCTTGAAGCCATTCGCTGTTTTGCGAAAGCGCTTCGACGCGGCCTTCTTGGTTTTCATCTTAGGCACGTTCGACTCCTGACTTTTTAGCCCTGTTCACAAGCGCAAGCGACGCGGCAGATGCCACGTGCGCGAGCGCCGCTATGGGCGGGACGGCGGGTCTTTAAGGTCCGCCGCTCACTTCTTTTTGGGCCCGAAAACCATGATCATCTGCTTGCCTTCCATCAGCGGACTCTGCTCGACCACCGAATACGGGGCGAGGTCCTCAGAGATCCGAGCCAACAGCTTGCGGCCGATGTCCTGGTGTACGAGCTCACGGCCGCGGTAACGCAAGGTCACCTTGGCCTTATCACCCTCGGTCAGGAAGCGGACGATGCTACGCAGTTTGACCTGGTAGTCCGCCTCTTCCGTCCCGGGACGAAACTTGATTTCCTTGACCTGTATCTGCTTCTGCTTGCGCTTCGCTGCATGCGCCTTCTTGTTTTGCTCAAACAAGAATTTGCCGAAATCCATGACCCGAACCACCGGGGGTTCCGCCATCGGCGAGACCTCCACGAGGTCCAGGGCTTGCGAGGTTGCCATCAGCAGCGCCTCGGCGCGCGACATGACACCTGCTTGGCTTCCATCAGCTGCGATCACACGCACCGATGGTGCGGAGATCTCCTCATTGCGCCTTACGCGCTTCGAAGTTGCGATACGCGATCCTCCAAAACAAGACGGCCGCGACTCGCTACTTCGTCGGAAAGAAAGGATGCGAGCTCGCTGAGCCCAACAGGACCTAGATCTTTACCACTGCGCGTCCGTACGGCCAGGGTGCGTCCTTCGACTTCTCGATCGCCAGCGACCAGGAGGTAAGGGACACGTTTAATTGTATGCTCGCGGATTTTAAAGCCTACCTTCTCATTCCTCAAGTCCGTTTCTACGCGAAGCCCCTGATTTCTCAGGTTTTCCGCGATTTCCGCGCAGTATTTCGCCTGCCGCTCGGTAATTCCCATGATGACCGCTTGCACCGGCGCGAGCCAGGTCGGCAGTTTGCCGGCATGGTGTTCGATCAGAATGCCGGTGAACCGCTCGAGCGAGCCAAAGATGGCACGATGCAACATAACGGGCACGTGCTTCTGACTGTCCTCGCCGATATAGCTCGCCCCGAGACGACCCGGGAGGTTCAGGTCGACCTGCAAGGTGCCGCACTGCCAGTCGCGCCCAATCGCGTCGCGCAGCACGAACTCGAGCTTCGGACCGTAAAACGCGCCTTCGCCGGGGTTCAAGGTCGTTTCGATGCCGGCCGCCGCCGAAGCCTCGCGCAGCGCCGTCTCGGCGAGATCCCAAACCGCGTCCGAGCCGACGCGTTTCGCCGGCCGGTCGGAGAACTTGATGCGCACGTCGTCGAAGCCGAAGTCCTTGTAAATGCTCAGGATCAGGCGCGTGACCTCGACCGACTCGGCGAGCAGCTGCTGCGATGTGCAGAACAAGTGCGCATCATCCTGGGTGAAAGCGCGCACCCGCATCAGGCCGTGCAGCGCGCCCGAGGGCTCGTAGCGGTGCACCTTGCCGAACTCGGAGAAACGCAGCGGCAATTCGCGATAGCTGCGCAGTCCCTGCTTGAAGACCTGGACATGGCCGGGGCAGTTCATCGGTTTGATCGCGAAAACGCGCTCATCGGGCGTCTTCGTCATGAACATGTTCTCGCCGAATTTCTCGATGTGACCGGACTGCACCCAAAGTTCCCGGTCCATGATTTCCGGTGTGTTGATCTCCTGATAGCCCGACTCGTTCTGGCGCTCGCGCATATACGAAATCAGCGTCTGGAACAGGGTCCAGCCCTTCGGGTGCCAAAATACCGCGCCCGGCGCCTCCTCCTGCAGATGAAACAGGTCGAGTTCTCGACCGATGCGCCGATGATCGCGCCTCTCCGCCTCCTCGAGCCGCGTGAGATACTCTTTGAGCTGCTTCTCGGTACTCCAGGCCGTTCCATAGATCCGCTGCAGCATCTCGTTGCGCGAATCGCCGCGCCAGTAAGCGCCCGCGACCTTCATGAGCTTGAACGCTTTGAGCTTGCCCGTGCTCGGCACGTGGGGACCGCGGCACAGGTCTTCCCAGTCGCCCTGACCATAGAGGCTGATGTCTTCGCCCGCCGGTATCGCGCTGATGATCTCGGCCTTGTAGTGCTCGCCGATGTTCTCGAAGTGCTCGATGGCGACGTCGCGCGGCAGCACGCGTCGATGCACGGGCAGATCCTTCGCCGCGATCTCCGCCATGCGCTTCTCGACCGCGACGAGGTCCTCGGTCGTGAACGGCCGCTTGTAGGCGAAGTCGTAGAAGAAGCCGTCCTCGATGACCGGGCCGATCGTCACCTGGGCGTCCGGAAAGAGTTCCTGGACCGCATTCGCGAGTAGATGCGCGGTCGAGTGCCGGATGATTTCCAGCCCTTCCGGATCTTTGTCCGTGAGGATGCTCACCGCCGCATCGTGATCGACACGGAATGCCAAATCGACCGCTACCCCGTCGACGCGGCCGGCGAGCGCGGCCTTGGCGAGGCCCGGCCCGATGCTCGCCGCGATGTCCGCAACGGATGGGGGCTGAGCAAACTGTTTTTGGCTCCCGTCCGGGAGAGTGATGGCCGGCATAGCGTTCAAATTCTACCAAAAGGCTCGCCACGCCCACGCGCGGCAATGCCCTTCATGCGAGGTGGTGCGCGCTAGTGGGATCGAACCACTGACCCCCACCATGTCAAGGTGATGCTCTACCGCTGAGCTAAGCGCGCACGAAGGGCGCGAAAGATACCGGATTCGGGCGCGCCGATAAAGGGCCGGAAGCCCCTTATGGGCAATATTTTGGCCAATTGCTTGGCCGGTCGGCCGCCCGATCGCGGTTCGAAACCGGTCACCCGGTACCCGGCTCAGTGCGTCGAAACGGACGGCTTGGCCGCCAGATAGCGGAAACTCGCCTCGCCGATCTTGACTTGATCGCCGTTCTTGAGACGCTGCCGGCTGACCTTGACGCCATTGACGTAGGTGCCGTTCGTGCTTTGCGTGTCCTCGATCAGAACCCCGAAGGAATCGCATTCGAGGATCGCGTGCTGGCGACTCACGGTCGACGAATCGATGTGCAATTCCGCGTCCGGCGAGCGCCCCACCAACATGCGTCCGCGCAGCGGGTAGGCCTGCGATGCGCCGCCATCGATGCGGAGGAACTGTGCGAGCGAGCGCGCGTCGGAAAAGGCGCCAAGCGACGCCGCGGCCGCCGGCGCAGCGTTAGGGTCCGCATCGGGCGCGAAGGCTGCAGCAAACCCGTTGAATTCGCCCGACCGCAGTGGCGGCTCATCGGGGGCGACGGGCGCGGCACCGCCGTCGGTGCCGTGGACACGCGCGTCGCTGGCAGCGTCCAGGGCCGACGCCGCCCGCTCACCGGACTCGTCCTCGAGGCCCGGCGTGAGCTCATTCGCGAAGAAATCTTCGAAATCCGGTGCGGTAGCGCGGAAATCCGGAACGGCGACGCCGCGGCCGTTGGGATTGACCGAGACGCTCGCGTCGCCGCCCGCGTTCGGACCGCTGTGGCCGGGCGCGGCGCCGACGGCAGGATTGCCGGCGCTCCCGCGGGCCTGGGTGTTCAAGCGCTCGAGCGCGCCCTCGAGTTTCTCGACGAGCCGTGCCGCTTGTGCCTCGCTGCGCTCGAGCCTAAGGATCAAGGCGTTGCGATCATCCACGGGATTGCCGGGCGGTGGCCCATGGCGGGCGGCCTGCAGGTGCGCGAGCAGTACGGCCTTTTCCTCTTGATCCGTGGTTGCCGCCGCTTGCAGCGACACGATTTCCTGGGCCTGGGCGGTGAGCCTGCGATCTTGCTCGGCAATGCGTTCACGCAGGGTGTCTGCGTCGGCATCGATCGGCAGATCGGCAAGGCGTTCCGCAACCACCGCACCGGCCGACGGAGCCATGACGGCGGCCGGTGCCGCCGTGCTCGGCGCCTGGAGCCTGGCGAACTGGCTGCGCAGCGAAGCGATTTCCCCGTCGCGCTCGCGCAAGGATTCTAGCGCCTTGGCGATCGTCGCATCGCGCGTCGCCAAGAGGTCGCGCAAGCTGCGCGCTTCACCGGCATGCCATGCCACTTCGCGCGCGGCATCGTCGAGCCGCGTGCGCTGCGCATCGAACGCAGCCCCTTTTTCGGCCGCACTGCGCTCGGCGGCGCCCAGCGCCTCGCGCGCTTGGTGCAATTCGCCGCGCACGGCTGCAAGCTCCGCGGACAGGGCGCTCGCGCGCGCCACCGCGGCCTCCTCCATCTGGAGCGTGCGTTCGAAACTGCGCGCGAGCGAAGCATGCTCGGCGGCCTGCTGTTCGATGCGAGCTTCGACCGAACGCAAGGTCTTTGCGAGACGCGGCAAGTCGAGCGTCGCCGTTTTCGCGAACGCGAATTTCGCCACCGTGGCCTCGCTCAATTCGGGCGGAATCGGTTCACTGCCGAGCAGCGGCAACGTGTCGGTGCTGTCCAAGTCGGATTCCTCCGAAACTCGAGGATCGTTGTTCAGGGTATTCATGGCTCATCCGACGCGCAGGTCGGGCACACCGAATGCCTGTTGACGCAGCTTGTGAATCTCGTCGCGCAATCGCGCCGCCTGTTCGAATTCGAGATTGCGCGCCAATTTGAGCATCTCCGCCTCCAGTTTCTTGATCTTCTTGGCCGCCTGTTCCGGTGCCAGTATCGCGTGGGACGCCGCGGATTCGTAGGCCTCACGTTCCTGCACCGAGCGCGCGCCTTCCATTGTATCCCCGACGGCCTTGACGATGCTACGCGGCGTAATGCCGTGCTGCGTGTTGTACTCGATTTGTTTGGTGCGGCGCCGATCCGTTTCGGCGAGCGCGCGCTCGATCGAACCCGTTCGCACGTCCGCATACAGTATCGCCTTGCCGCGCAGATTGCGCGCGGCGCGGCCGATCGTTTGAATGAGCGATCCTTCCGACCGCAGGAACCCCTCCTTGTCGGCGTCCAGGATCGCGACCAGCGAAACCTCGGGCATGTCGAGACCCTCACGCAGCAGATTGATCCCCACGATCACGTCGAATTTACCGAGCCGCAAGTCGCGGATGATCTCGGAGCGCTCGACGGTCTCGATGTCCGAGTGCAAATAGCGCACTTTGACGCCGTGTTCGTTGAGGTATTCCGTCAGGTCCTCCGCCATGCGCTTGGTCAGCGTCGTCACGAGCACCCGCTCGTTTTGTGCGGCGCGCAGCCGAATCTCCGATAGCAGGTCATCGACCTGGGCGCGCACGGGGCGAATCTCGACGACCGGATCGACGAGGCCCGTTGGACGAACGACCTGTTCCACGATGAGCGCGGAGACGCGCTTCTCGTAAGCCGATGGCGTCGCCGACACGTAGATCGCCTGAGGCGACATCTTTTCGAATTCTTCGAAGCGCAACGGCCGGTTGTCGAGCGCCGACGGCAGGCGGAATCCATACTCGACGAGTGTCTCTTTGCGCGACCGGTCGCCCTTGTACATCGCCCCCAGCTGGGGAATCGTCTGGTGACTCTCATCGATCACGAGCAGCGCGTTGTCCGGCAGATAATCGAACAGGCACGGCGGCGGCTCACCCGCGACGCGGCCGGAGAGGTAACGCGAATAGTTCTCGATACCGGCGCAATAGCCCACTTCGTTCATCATCTCCAGATCGAACACCGTGCGTTGCTGCAGGCGCTGCGCCTCGACCAGCTTGCTTGCCCCTTGCAGTTCGAGCAGGCGCGTGCGCAACTCCTCGCGGATCGAGTCGACGGCCTGATGCACGCGCTCCTTCGGCGTCACGTAGTGCGTCGAAGGATAAATCGTGAGCCGCGGCACCCGGCGCAGGACCTCGCCCGTGAGCGGGTCGAAGAAGCTCAAGCTCTCGACCGTGTCGTCGAACAACTCCACGCGCACCGCCTCGCGCTCGGACTCCGCCGGGAATACGTCGATGACGTCGCCCCGCACCCGGTAGGTGCCCTGCTGCAGATCCAACTCGTTGCGCGTGTATTGCATGTCGGCGAGCCGGCGCAAGAGCTTGCGCTGATCGATTCGGTCGCCGCGCGACACATGCAGCACCATGCTGAGATAAGCCTGAGGATCACCGAGGCCGTAGATCGCCGATACCGTCGCGACGATGATGGAGTCGGGACGCTCGAGCAGCGCCTTGGTGGCCGAGAGGCGCATCTGCTCGATGTGTTCATTGATCGAGGCGTCCTTCTCGATGAAAGTATCCGACGAAGGCACATAGGCCTCCGGCTGATAATAATCGTAATAAGAGACGAAGTACTCGACGGCGTTCTTGGGAAAGAACACCTTGAACTCTCCGTAGAGTTGCGCCGCGAGCGTCTTGTTGTGCGCGAGCACCAAGGTCGGACGCTGCACCTGCTGAATGACGTTGGCGATCGTGAACGTCTTGCCCGACCCTGTAACGCCGAGCAGCGTTTGATGGGCGAGGCCGCTCTGCAAGCCGTCGACGAGCTTTTCGATGGCCTGGGGCTGATCACCCGCAGGAAGGTAGTCCGCAAAGAGTTCGAATGTCATCGCGGGATTATCTCACGTTCGTCAATGGCGTCGGTCCCGCGCGCATGCCCGCCGTCGCCGTGCCGGTCGACGGACGACCGTCCCGGGGACGGCACCGGCCGTTGTCGAGACTCCCGCGCACGGGTTTGGTGCACTCGCGATGCGGCGTTCGATAGCGGCAGCGCTTTCAGAGCAGCGGCGGCCGTCTCGAAACTGGCAGCGCACGCCCAATTTTCGTACACTGCGGCGCCCGGATTTCGGCAACCCCTCTTACAAAGGACGATCAAATTGACCGTGTCCCTCTCCAAACGCGTCCAAAAGGTCAAACCCTCCCCCACGCTCGCGGTCACAGCCCGCGCGGCCAAACTCAAGTCCGAGGGCAAAGACATCATCGGCTTAGGCGCGGGCGAACCCGATTTCGACACGCCGACGTTCATCGCGGACGCCGGTGTGGACGCGATCCGCACGGGACTCACGCGCTACACCTCCGTCGACGGCACCAACGAGTTGAAAGACGCGATCATTGCGAAATTCAAGCGCGATAATCACCTGAGTTATGAGCGCTCCCAGATCATCGTGTCCTCCGGCGCCAAGCAGACCTGTTTCAATGTGTGCGCCGCGTTGCTCGATCCGGGCGACGAATGCCTGATTCCCGCGCCCTATTGGGTGTCCTATCCGGATATGGCACTTCTCGCCGATGGCGTTCCGGTGTTTATCTTCGCCGGCCCGGCGCAGCGCTACAAGATCGCGCCGGCTCAGCTCGAGGCGGCGATCACGCCGCGCAGCAAAATGCTCTTCCTCAACAGCCCCAGCAACCCGACGGGCGCCGCTTACAGCAAGGCCGAATTGCAAGCTTTGGGCGCCGTGCTCGCCAAGTATCCGAACATCGTGATTGCTTCCGACGAGATGTACGAACACATCTATTGGGCGAATGAACCGTTCACGAGCTTCGCCGAGGCGAATCCGGGCCTCTATGACCGCACCGTCACGATCAACGGGCATTCGAAAGCCTATGCGATGACCGGCTGGCGCATCGGCTATTGCGGTGGGCCGAAGGAAATCGTCGGTGCCATGGCGACGATCCAGGGTCAGTCCACCTCGAATGCCTCGAGCATCTCGCAGCGCGCTGCCACCGTCGCGCTCAATGGCGATCAAACCTGCGTTCGCGATATGAACAAAGCCTTCAAGGAGCGCCATGATTTCGTGGTCGGCGCCTTGAACTCGATTCCCGGCATCTCCTGCCTCGCCGGCGCGGGCACGTTCTATGCCTTCGCCGATGTGAGCGGGGCCATGCGCGCTCTCGGCTGCAAGGACGACACCGCATTCGCCGAAATTCTGCTCGTCGAGGGCGGTGTAGCGGTCGTACCGGGTTCCGGCTTCGGCGCGCCCGGCCACATCCGCATTTCTTTCGCCTGCAGCCTGAAGACGCTCGAAGATGCGATCACACGGATCCGCCGCGTCGTGACGGCGACCGTCGCGAAGCGCGCCTGAAGGCCGCGCGCGAGCGCGCGAGCCGAAGCACGCGCCGAACGCGAGCCGCACGGAGGAACCAGCGCGATGGAATATCGCAATCTCGGCCGTACGGGCCTCAAGGTGTCGCCGCTGTGCCTCGGCTGCATGACGTATGGCGTGCCGGAGCGCGGCGATCATTCGTGGACGCTCGATGAGGCGGCGAGCCGGCCCCTCATCCGCCTGGCCGTCGAGGCCGGCATCAATTTCTTCGACACCGCCAACGTCTACTCCGACGGCACATCCGAAGAAATCCTCGGTCGGGCGATCAAAGAATTGATGCCGCGCGACGCGGCCGTGATCGCCACCAAGGTGTTCTCCCCCATGGGCGCCGCGCCGAACGATCGAGGGCTCTCACGCAAGGCCATCCTCGCGGCGATCGACCGCAGTCTCGAGCGGCTCGGCACCGACTACGTCGACCTATACCAGATTCACCGCTGGGACTACTCAACGCCGATCGAAGAGACTCTCGAAGCCCTCCACGACCTCGTGCGCGCCGGCAAAGTCCGGTACATCGGGGCGTCGTCGATGTATGCCTGGCAATTCAGCCAGGCCTTGCACGCCGCCGAGCGGCACAGCTGGACGCGCTTCGCGACGATGCAGAATCACTACAACCTCCTCTATCGCGAGGAGGAACGCGAAATGATGCCGCTGTGCGCCGATGCCGGCATCGGCGTGATCCCCTGGAGTCCCCTCGCGCGCGGACGCCTGACCCGACCCTGGGCCGAATCGACACGGCGCGCCGAGACGGATGAATATGCCAACAAGCTCTACGCCCAAACCGAATCCGCCGATCGCGAAATCGTCGAGCGCTTGAGCGCGGTCGCCGCCGCCAGAGGCGTCCCTCGCGCCCAAGTCGCGCTCGCCTGGATCGCGGGAAAACCCTTCGTCACGGCACCCATCATCGGCGTTTCCAAGCCCAAACACCTCGAGGATGCCGTCGCCGCCCTGAAACTCACGCTCGAACCCGCCGAAATTGCAGCGCTCGAGGCCCCCTACCGCCCCCACCCCATTGTCGGACACTCGTAATGACAGACGGACCGGCCGTGACCGCGAGGACTCCCATCCTTGACTTAGGGGCCCGGCTTCCCGACAATCCGCGCCTCCTGAAGATTCCCCGGTAGCTCAGTGGTAGAGCGACGGACTGTTAATCCGTTGGTCGGCGGTTCGAATCCGTCCCGGGGAGCCAATCGAAAAAGGTCCGTTCCGGGGCATTCGCAGCCCATCGGCCAATCAGAGCTGCTCGTCTTCGAAGGGATGGATTCGAGCCGCCGACAGAAGACAAGATCGGTTCGATAACCCGGCGCGGCGCCGGGTTGATCGCCCGCAGGGCGACCCCGAAGGGGTGAGGCGCGCAGTGCCTAATAATCCATCCCGGGGAGCCAATGATTTTCAGCCACAAAACCGATTCTTGGCCACATCGGCTGTGCAAAGTAGGCTCAAGCGGGCAGCAGCCTCCGAGGTCGTATTCATCGAATACCAATTCCGCCACGGCGTAGGGTGGCCCGTTGAGCCAACTCGGATCAGCAATCGCTTGCTCGTCGCTCAAGCAGATCGCTGCGATCACGCGGGTGCCGACGTCGGTGCAGCGCCAGTGCTTATCGCCGCACCAAAACTCCCCGCCGATTCGAAATTCAGAGTGTTCCATAGGCCTACTTCCGCGTGTCTCTCGATTTTGGATCGCAGGTCTTCTTGCCGTCCATCGGCGCACGCCAGGGATCTCCATACCGATTGGCATGCAGCGCCCTGTCGTCCCCATCAAGGGTTATCCGTACCGTAACGCGCGCCGTGCGCCGCTCAGAGCGGTCCACCTTGAACGGCTTGTCGCTTCCAGCAGTGGTGCCCGCAACGAGCGGCGTTTTACGGCGGCTTCGGACCATGTCAGGCCACCTGCCGTCTCGACTTCGCCGGCTTCGGCGCTCGGCTGGAGGCGAGCTTACTCGCCCGCTTAACGTGCGCAGCCAGGAACGCGTTCAAGCGCGTCTGCCAGCCCTCGCCACCTGAGCGAAAGAAGGCCGCCACGTCGGCATCGAGGCGCATGGTCACGGCCACTTTGGGTTTATCGCTCTTCGGCCGGCCGCGTCGCTTGCCCGCCTCATACTCGGCGTCCGTGACCTCGCGCGTCGTGTGGCCGCCCTTCTTCCACTTAGCAAGAAACTCAGGCGATAGCACCTCGGATGCCGGGCGCATCCGCTTGAAGTCCACCGTCGTCAGTTCCCGCACGTCGCCGGCGGCATTAGTTAATGGCTTTGTCTTGCGCATATTTCCTCTGTTCTCTCTTGTTCGCTTTGCGAAAGCTAATCACGCGGATCGAATCGACCCCTGTCTCGACGAAGCACAACACGTGCAGCCGTTGCTCAAGGAAGCCGACCGCTATCAATCGCGTCTCGCCGTAGTCAACTCGGTCGTCAACCTCGACGGTGGCGCTCAGGAAATCAAACTCGTGGACCCGCTCGAACGAAGGTCTACGCCTGGCGATGTTCCTTGCGTTTTTCTTCGGGTCGTAGCTGATCTCCACGAGTAATAGTGTACTTACATAAAATCAGCGAGTCAAGATTACTGTACTTACAAATATGTGACGCGCTTTCAGGTGAATCGGTGAATCGAACTCGAGCCGCTCCCTAACCGCCGCCCGCTCGAGCCATTTCGTCCCGCGTCACGACGGGTACCTATGCGGGGTTCTTCTGGACGCAAATGATGCTTTGCAATAATCCGCCTTTCCCCCGCGTTTCAGGTCATTCGAGGCCCGCTACAGTTGGGGGTATTTTGGGGGGTATTTTTTATCTGCTTCGCTTTTGCCAAGTAAAACCCCGATGGATTTGAGCGTTTTGTATCCGTCCCGGGGAGCCATCACACCAGTCGTGCGTTCAATGCCGCTCGCATTTCATAGCGAATCGTTCGAAATTCGAGCCGCCGACATAGACAAGTCGGTTCGACGACAGCGCCGCGCAGCGGCGATGGCGGTCGCCGGAGCGCAGCGAACGGCGAGCCGAGCGTCCGCGAGGCCAAGGGGCCAAATGCCCCGCAGCAATCCGTCCCGGAGAGCCATATCGCCAATCCTGACTTCAACGCCGCTCGCGTTTCATCGCAAATCGCTCAAAATTCGAACCGCCGAAACAAAGCACGGTTCGATCCCCCAGAGGCAAGGAGCGGCTCAGCCGCAAGTCCGCGTCGGCCGTGATACTGCGCCTGCCCGCAAGGCTCTCCCCGACGTGCTGCGCGGGTACGCCAATTTCCTACGCGAGCCGGTACTAGCTCGTACCGAGCGATATCAAAAACTCCTCCTTCAGCATGTCACCGGGGGATACGGGTTTGTCAGTGATAGTCCACGATCTCGACATCGCGAGCGCCGTCGCACCTGCGAAAACTGATGCGAAAGTGATCGTTGATGCCGACACTTTATTCCCCGCTTTATTGCCCGGCTCGGTCCCTGCGCGGCGCTGCGAGCCGATTGACGGACATTCGGGTCGCATGTGACATTATCCGCCCGGCGCCATTCGGTCGGCGACGCAACAACTATCCAACTCGGGGGACAACAAATGAACGCACAATCAAAGTGGACGGCAACTCTGGTCGTACTGTCGGCGGCTGCTTATGGGCAACAGCCGCCCGATGTCGTGACCAGCGATGCCCAGGGAAATACCGCGATGGGGTATCAAGTTTTGTTGAATTCAATCCCGACGGGCCCTTATAACACCGGCGCCGGGAACCAAGCGCTCTTGTCAAACACGGACGGCGGTGCCAACAGCGCCTTCGGCTGGGAGACGCTCCGTTCAAACACGCACGGCATCAACAACACCGGTCTCGGGTTCGAGGCGCTCAGCGGCAACACGACGGGTGGCAACAACACCGCCTCTGGGTACGCGGCGCTCGGCTCGAACACCCTCGGCAGCAATAACACCGCCGTTGGGTCCGATACCCTCTCGGCAAACACAATCGGCGGTACCAACACGGTCGTCGGGTCCGGGGCGCTTCAAGATCTCAAGAGCGGCAACAACAACATCGCCATGGGGTATCTGGCCGGCCACAACGTGACGTCGGGCAGCAACAACATCGAAATCGGCACTGAGGGCGCCTCCGGGGACAACAAGGTGATCAAGATCGGCACCGAAGGCACGCAGAGCAAGACCTATATCGCCGGTATCTACGGAACATCAGTGGCCGGCAGCCCGGTCTATATCGCCGCGAACGGAGAACTCGGCACGGTGGTCTCGTCGGAGCGCTTCAAGACCGACATCGCTCCGATGGGATCGAACACTGCGAGGCTCGAGAGGTTGCGGCCGGTGACTTTCCAGCTCAAGACCGATTCGACGGGAACGCTACAATATGGTCTGATTGCCGAGGAAGTGGCGAAAATCTACCCCGAGCTCGTGATTCGCGATGAGACCGGTCGCATCGACGGAGTGCGCTACGACGAACTCGCGCCGATGCTGCTCAACGAAATGCAGAAAGAGCACGCAACCGTTGCGGCTCAGGCTGCCCAGATCAACCAGCTCGAGCAGCAACTGGCGGAGATTCGTACGGCGCT
>Ga0302319_10002880_pt1 | contig 36524 bp, 33 predicted proteins | sample Bog_T0_2_FD_203319 | JGI IMG/M metagenome (GOLD analysis project Ga0302319, IMG submission 203319) | Peat permafrost microbial communities from Stordalen Mire near Abisko, Sweden - Bog_T0_2 | ecosystem: Environmental > Terrestrial > Soil > Wetlands > Peat | place: Sweden: Abisko, Stordalen Mire...
CTCGGCCTCAACCTTCCCGAGCGCTTCGAACTCAATCGCAAATGTAGTGTAGACTCGGCCATTGCCTGAACTGATTCTAAACGACTTAACTGCTTTGCGGCGCTATCCGTGACGAACTTCGGTTAGCGGGTTCCGAGACGCGTTTAAGAACGGCGACTCTCACATCCATTTTCAGCTCCATCTCAGAGACCTGAATCTTACCTGCCAGGTAGATGGTTATCCGGTTGTTGAACAGGCGGTGATCGATGCGCGCTTTACCGTCGAACAAAAGCGCAACATGAACTGTGTCGTGACCTCTGGCGCTCTGGCCGAGATCGAGTGCTGGGGAGATGCCGGTTTGCCGTTCGCTTCGCCGGGCGCGGCTTGGGGTGCAGGGACGGTTTTCGGAACGGGCCTCGGCGTCGCGGATACCGTCGGCGATCAGTTGGCGCCCTTGACGCGGGTAACGGCCGGCAATCCGGAAAGCGTGCACCAGTGCATTCGCGCCGCCTTGGCCATCCTGGCTTGAAGCGGGATGCGATATCGGTTTTGCCAGACTGATTAAGCCGCATGGCCGGATACTCATCGCGAACTTTCGGCCCAAACTTCTTGACGCGGGCTCTATGGAAGCGGCCATGGATCGGTGGCTTATCTACCGGCGGCCAAGACATGCTCACGATGGCGGACGATGTTCCCGGCTGTGCGTCGATATGGGCGTTTCACGACCCGCTTGAACATTTGGCGTATCTTGAGTTGACATTTTAGCGCGGCCCAATCTTGCTCAATATGCGGTCATGAATCCAGTGCTCGTCCCACCATTCTTTGGGATCGACCTGATAGCCGGCGATCAACATGCTGAAATGCACGTGATCGCCGAACGCCATACCGGTTGAGCCGCTTACGCCAATCTGCTGCTCCTTCTGAACCATGTCGCCTTCTTTCACCAGCAGGCGGCTCATGTGGCCGTAGAGACTTTGCAGCGAGTAACCATGATCGATGACGATGCAGTTGCCGTAAATACCAAGCCGGTCGGCCCAGATTACGCGGCCGGAATTGGCGGCTTTCACGGGCATATTCGTGGTCTGCGCTAGATCATAGCCGAGGTGGACTTGCTCATCTATCTTCTTGCCTTGGTAGAAATAGCTGCGCCGGTCGGCAAAATAAGATTCGCGCGCGCCTTTTACGGGAATGAAGGGACCGGACCACAGAAGCTTGTTTTGGGTCTTGGTGCGGAGTTCATAGATTTGCTGCGTGTTCGCGCGGCGCATTTCCGAGTTCAATTTGACGAAGCGTTCGACCAGGCTTCCCGTGCCATCGGGGTCAAGCTCGCCGACGACCTTGGTCAGGTCTTTATCCGTAACGTTGATGTCGCTTGAGCGAAATTTCTTGGGGAAAACTTTGGTCCAGAAGGTAGTGGTGACTTCGGTGCCCGCGCCGTTGCGGGCGAAGGCAAGCGGAATGGTTTCGGGCGAGACGTCCCAGGGAAAAGGAAACATGGAGAAGCGATGGGGGCTCGCGGGCGCTTCACCGGGCATGGGGAAACTGCCCGCTGTGTAGTTAGCTACATGTACACCCGCCTCGCTCCAATTGCCGCCTGCATCGAGCACCACGAGTTCCATGCCGCCTTGATTGATGTAATGCTGCTTGCCATCGGCCACAATCAGGGGTGGGCGCAATTCCACTTGAACGTTCTGGACAAGCTTGGTGGTTGCGCCACGCAGATCATTACTTTTGGCTTCGACGATCAGCTTAGCCGGACCTTCCTTCAGGAAGCTCGCTTGCTGTCTGCCGGCATTGAAGTTGTAAATCCGCAATTTCTGCGGCGACGGAACTCTTTCTTCATAGACCTGCTGCGTTTGGCCGTTCTGCTCCACAGAGACATAAAACGCCTTGACGCCAACTGGATCGTCAGTCTGGACGCTAATAGAGGTTGACGTGCCGATGGCGGCCAAGGGTTTAGAGAACTTGATCCCGGCTTTTTTGCCGGAGAACCAGAAAATAAGGAAGCCGACTACGAGAGTAGCGGCGAGTGCTGCGAATATACGGTTCAACATTGCTTATTTCGATTTTCTTATGTGTTAACGACACGGCGGCCTTCGATTCGGTAGTTGCCCTGGGCTACCCAAGCGATGGCCGCGGAATAAATTTTATGTTCTTCTTTCAGTATGCGGGAGGACAGCGTTTCGAGCGTATCGTCATCAAGGACGGGAACGGCGGATTGCAAAAGGATGGGGCCGCTGTCCAGATTCTCGTCCACGAAATGAACGGTACAGCCGGTTAGCTTGACGCCATGGACGAGCGCCTGATATTGCGCGTCGAGTCCGGGAAATGCCGGGAGCAGGGAAGGGTGGATGTTGAGAATGCGCCCGGGAAATTGCGCAACGAAGCCACCGCTGAGCAGGCGCATGTAACCGGCGAGGCAAACGAGATCGACACCGTTTTCTTTCAAGAGTTTCGCCACCTGTTCGTCGAAAATCGTGCGATCAATGCCAGCGGAGGGTATGGAGCCGCAGGGCAGGCCGAGGGCGCGGGCACGGGTGAGGCCGGGCGCGTCAGACTTATTTGAAAAAACGAAGCCAATTTCGCAGGCGAGCGAGCCGGCGAGAACGTTGGCTGCGATGGCTTCGAAATTCGATCCACGACCGGATAAAAGGATGCCAAGGCGGGGACGCCAGGGCGTCATTGGTACACGACCTTGGGATGTTTGGGCGATTTGAGACGGTCAATGTAGCCGATTTTATGGAACGGCTCGCGCAGTTTTTTCAAAGTTTGCGATACGAAGCCAAATTTCTTTTCGGCGACAACCAGCACCATGCCGATACCCAAATTGAAAGTGCGGCGGTAATCGTCTTCGGGAATCTGGCCGAGGCGCTTGAGCAGTTCGAAAATGGGCTGGTTCGGCCAGGAGCCCTTCATGATAACGGCGCAAGTGCCGCGCGGCAGAATGCGGGGAACGTTATCGGTAATGCCGCCACCGGTAATGTGGGCCGCACCTTTGAGCAGCTTGTCTTTATGCAGAGCTTGCAGGGGATTGAGATAAGAGCGGTGTGTTTTCAGAAGCTCTTCGGCGATGGTGCCGGACAGTTCGGCGAGTTTGGCGTCGGGCGCGTGGCCGGCAACCTCAAACAGCAACTTGCGGGCGAGCGAATAGCCGTTGGTGTGCAGGCCTTCGGAGGGAAGGCCGATGATGACATCGCCGCCTTCAATAGAGATGCCGGTGAGCATGTGCTTGCGCTCGACTGCTCCGACAATGAAGCCCGCGAGATCGTATTCGCCGGGCGCGTACATGCCAGGCATTTCGGCAGTCTCTCCGCCGATGAGAGCGCAGCCATTGCGTTTGCAGGCGCGCGCGATGCCGCCGACGACTTTGCCGCAAACGTCGGAATCAAGGCGGCCGACGGCGAAGTAATCGAGAAAGAAAAGTGGCTTGGCGCCTTGCACGGCGATATCGTTGACGCAGTGATTGACCAAGTCTTCGCCGATGGTGTCGTGGCGGCCAGTGGCGAAAGCGACCTTGAGCTTGGTCCCAACGCCATCGGCCGAACTGACGAGGACCGGATCGCGCCAGCCTTTGAGCGAAAAGCCAGCGCCGAAACTGCCGATGGAGGTGAGGACTTGCGGGGTGAGCGTTTTGGAGGCGTGGCGCTTGATGAGCAGAACGGCGCGTTCGGCTTCATCAATGTCGACGCCCGCTTGGCGGTATGTGGTTGGGGTACTCACTGCACGCATTAGTTTAGCCCAAATTTGATTTGAGTTTCGGCGGGCGCACCCATGGGTTAACCCAGGCCGGTTTGAGCCGGGTTTTTTTCGCTTATTAAATATAGGGGTGGGAGACGAAAAAAACCCCCCTGCGGAGCGGCGATCAGAATTCGTCATCGGAGTCTCCTTCGGCGGCGGAATTCGCTTTGAAACCGCAGCGGGTTTTGGCCCAGAAAATGGCGGCGGCAGCGTTGTGGCGTTTGGTGGCCAGGTGGACGAGGGAGCGAAGGACGTTTAAACTGACTTGAGCGGCGGCGCGGTCGAGTTCGGCGCGGTAGTGCTTGCGCAGAGTGGGAGCGCTGATACCGAGGGACTGCGCAATATCGTCATGCGGGACGCCGAAATTGGCCAGGGTGGCGGCTTGATTGCGGTTTTCGGGCGTGGGTAAATGGGCGGGACGGCCATTGGGTTTGGGAGCGCATGACGGCGCGGGCTCGGGAGCGACTGTTGCGGCGGATGACATAAAAATGGTTTCCTTTCGAGTGAAATTGGAGTGGTCCCGACATGACAGTGCGGGATGTATTTCCGTTACCAAGTTGACAGGAGGGCGAACGAAGTGAGTGAAAAAATGGCGGTAAGTTGCTGAAAAAAATCAATAAATATTTTTTCAAAGGCGTGTGAACAGGAAATGACGATCCTACGGCTCGCCATCCGGGCGGATGAAAAAGGGCACGAGAGGGAGACTAAAGACTACTAAAGACAGCCGCTCTAGCGAAGTTGAGGCCGGGCTGCGAATGGAGCTCACAAGAGCCCGTCTGTGAATATGGCCAGGACGCGCATGTACGGGAACCGGAACTGTCGTCGCCGCTGTCAGGCGGATGAACACGCGTAGGATTGTCGCATTACAATCGTTGGGCCCGGCGTCTTTCGCCGCGGCGGCGGAGGTGAATATGGGAGCAGTGCGCCGCTGCTGCGGCATTGATGTGCACAAGAAGAGCGTAATGGTGCACGTGTTGCCGCCGGAAGGCGACCGGAAAGGGAAAGCGCAGGAACGCGAGTTTCGCACGTTTTCGCGCGATCTGCGCAGTTTGCGGGCTTGGTTAAAGAGACAACACGTCACCGAGGTGGTGATGGAATCGACCGGCCAGTATTGGCGGCCGCTGTGGAATATCCTGGAAGGCGAAGTAGCGCGGCTGGTGCTGGTGAATCCGGCGCATGTCAAGGCGTTAGCGGGACGCAAGACAGAGCGCATCGATAGCCAGCGGCTGGCGCGCTATCTGGAGAATCAGGATTTGGACGGGAGTTTTGTGCCGGGCCGGGAGATCCGTGAGTTGCGGGATCTGACGCGTTCGCGCGTGCACCTGTTGCTAGAGGTGAATCGCGTGAAGAACCGCATCACGCAGCTGTGCGAAGCGGGCAACATCAAAGTGTCCAGTGTAGCCAGCGACTTGTTTGGCGTTTCGGGGCGCCGGATGCTGGCGGCGGTGGCGGAAGGGCGGCGCGATCCCAGTTGGATGGCGGATTACGCCTGCGGAAATTGCGCAACAAGAAGAATGAGCTGGAACTGGCGTTGGAGGGAAGTTTCACCGATCACCAGCGCTGGTTGTTGGGCGAAGAAGTGGGCCATCTGTCGACGTTGGAGGCACAGATCGGGCGGGTGGAGCAGGAGATTGCGGGGCGGATGAAGCCCTATGCCGAACAGTTGCGGCGCTTGGACACGATTCCCGGCATTGATGTCATCACCGCTTGGACCTTGCTGGCCGAACTGGGACCGGATATGAGCGTGTTTCCCGACGCGGAACATTGCGCCAGTTGGGCGGGATTGTGCCCGGGAAACCGTAAGAGCGCCGGCAAGCGGTTGAGTGGGCGCACGCGCAAGGCGAATCCTTCTTGCGGCGCGACTTGTGCCAAGCGGCTTGGGCGGCCAGCCATACGAAGGGAACCTACCTGAGCGCCTTATACCGGCGTTATCGCATGCAACTGGGTCATCACAAGGCGATCGTCGCCGTCGCTCACCAGATGCTGGTGACGGCTTACAGCATGCTCAGCCGCGGCGAGGACTGCCGCGAACTGGGGGAAAACTATTTCGACCAGAAGAACAAGCCGGAGGTGACCAAACGGCTGGTGAAGCGGCTGGCGAACTTGGGGTATACGGTCACGCTCAGCGAAAGCGCCCCACCGCCGCCGGAGGCTGTTGCCGCGCCGCAACCTGTGGCGGCCCCTGAGTCGGCGGCGGCCGCTGAGAGTCTGACTTCCGCGCCCACTTCGACCCCGTCTGCGCCGACCGCCGAGGCCGCGTCTCCGCAACCTGCCTTTCCACCGGCTCCAGCCAAGCGTGGACGCCCTTGCAAATGCGCCGCGCGGGGCCTCGTTTGTCAGCATAAAAAATCCCACAACGAGCCCCATCCAAATAATTCATCTGCTTGAAAATACTACGTTAATTGGCAGTTGTTTTTCGTAGGACTGATTTCCAGAACGCGGCGAGAGGGATCTTAGACAAAGGACGCGATTCTGAAAAAGTGCTGTTTTTATTGGTTTTTTGGGCGCTTTCTTGATTAGTGAGAGGAGGTTCTCATGACGCGCTGGCTTCAACTTCTGGATTAGATAACGGGGCTAAATAAATGATTATTAAATCGTTACGTGGACGGACGGATGTTCGCTAGGCCTGCCGCGAGCCGTCGCGAATGGCTTGCTTGAGTACCGCCTGATAGCCAACGCCATTTTTCCGGGCGATGGCTTTGGCGGTTTCCAGATCCGTGACCGGAAGGCGCAGTGACACGGCCTGCGGCATGGACGTGCGGGCCTCGTCGACTAGCTTTTGCAAAATGGCCGGATCGGGCGGTTCTGAATTCAAGTTCTTGAGCTGAACGGCGCGCCCGGGCGCGGCCTTTCGAACCGCTGCCAGTGCCGCGGAAGAGTTGGCGCGTCGCTCTGAATCACACCGTTACGAATGGCGGCGCGGAACGAACGCGAAACGTGGCGCCTGCCAACAGGGACTCGACAGCCAGTCGGCTTCTTCGGGTTCAGTTTTGAAAGCTGGCTTTTTATGGACCACCGAGGAATTGCGGGGCATACTCTTTTCTTTCTCGGCGGGTCAGGTCCGAGCTGGTGATGGGCCTGATCAGATTGCGGCGTTCGGTAAAGGCAATCGTCAGTAATCGAGCGTTCGCCGTAGCGCCATATGCGATGAAATGCTCTTCGCCTTTCGCTGGTTCGTCCAGCGCGACGACTGGAGCACAGCTAAAAAGCTCTTCTACTTCACGAGTTGTAATGCGCTGTGACGAGCGATGTGGGTCTTGTTATGCTTGTCCCAATCGAAAATCGCTATACCTAAGTGCATTACGGGGGCGCGTATATACGCAAGCGGAGATGAAATCTTTAGGAAGCCGCAGCCTTGGCGAGGCTGTCGAGAACCGCAATATTTACCAAGAGTTCGTCAGGCAAGTGATGGCGGGCTTGCAGGTAGGCGGGCGAGTTATAGGAAATCCAGACTTTACCGGCGGCGTCCTCCCAGACCAATGCCTTCAAGGGAAGGTCGAGGGCGGCGCGTGGGGCCGCGAGCATGATCGGTGTGCCCGCTTTGGGATTGCCGAAGATCAGCAACTTGGTGGGCGGCATCTGCATGCCGGCTTTTTCGGCTTCGCCGCTGTGGTCGATCACGGCGAAGAGTTTGACGCCCTTGGCTTGAAGGATGTCTTGGAGTTTCTGCATGGTTTCAGCGACTGAGCCTGAGCTGGCGATGGTAGAAATGCCGTTGTCTGAATTCATTGTCATGGCGCGCCTTAGACGAATGCCGGTTGGATGTTAGACGGCAAGAGGAAGTTGCTCGGAGAAGGTTAACTGGCATTCCTCTGCTGGCCGTTACCTATACTCCGGTGAGCGATCGGCGAGCAGGTACCGGTGCCCGTCGTTTCTTGCGGCGAAGGCGCTGCCGATCCGGTTTACGGTATAGATCTGCTACAACGGACGATCAATTGGATCCGCGGCGCTGTCCAGCGTCGCCGCACCAGCTAATTCAGCGGTCTTCTCGGCTGCCGCCATGAATCGGTCGTAGAAGATGCTCTCCACTTCTTGCGATGTTAGGTCTGCCGTTCCACTTGCCACAGGCGCTTGTTCGCGCATGGGTTCTGAGTACAGCCGATAGGCCTGCAATCCCTTGCCAACGCTGAGGTTTCTGACGATCATGATGTTTTGTGCTCTTGATCCGAGGATACCACTGCCAGCAGTGTTGGCAGAAATTCGGCATTGGCCCAAGCTGCCAATGAACGGACCTGCTCAACCTGTCCCAGCGATCTTAGAATTCGCGCGCACCCCGCATCGAAAGTGCCAATATTCAGCACGCCAATGGCGGCACGTCCGCACTCTTCGCTCCACAGCGGTATTGCCAGTAGCCAAGAGTGGCGTTTGCCCTTTTCCAATTCCAGATACACGCCGGCAGACACCGTCCCGGCCACCTCCTCGTCGTCATAGGTTCTAGCATCGAGCAGTCTGGCGGCTCGACCGGCGATACCCTCCCCCATAGTTATCTTCGCCTCCCAAAGCGCGGTTAGCTCCACCGACTCTCCGGCAACAAACCGCAAGACCTTTGGTCCTGAAGGCGCTACCGCCATAAGGGTAATCTCCAAATAAGGCAGCAACTCGCGCAAGGCCACTTTGTCGGCCGGCGTCTTGGCCACCGCTCTTTCGAGCCGGCTCGCGACATCCTTAGACAGCGCAACAAGCGCTGCAACCACGCCTTTCTTCCGATGCGCCATCATCGGACCGGCTTCGACGCCGCTGGCAAAGCACTCCCGCACCGAGAAAAGCGCTCTCCTCCGAACCTCCAGCAAAGCCAGCTGATTCAACGTGGCCGGCGCCACGCTGTTAACCGGCGAACCTAAACGCCACAAGATCCGGTACGAGCTGTTTTGCGGCGGGTTCTTCACGCTCAGTACCGCTGTCCGCAAAAGAAGCGAATACGAAAAGCCTTCCGAGGCTGCCACGGTAAGCGCCGAATCAAAAACCTGGCGTCGCTGGGCGTTGGTGTCAAACACTTGATAAGCCTGAACGAAAGGTGGTTCGCTCGCGAGCGACATAGAATCCGGAAAGCTCACTTGCATCACCAACTGGTCCACCTTCTCCCAGCGAACCGCAAAGTCGGTGTAGTCAGAATCGGCGCCTAGCGGAGGGTTGCCAAAAGCCGACAGCTCCCCGCGATCCATGCAATAGCTGTGCGCATCCAAACTCTCGATTGTCAGCCTTTGCCGCCGCTCCGGGGATGGGGGCGTTTCAAAACGGGCACGCTTCCTCTCTTCATCCAACGAAATGCCCGCCGAAGACCCTTCACTTAGTAGCACGTAATCGGTGGCGCGGCCGGCCGTCACCTCTTGGTTGTGTAGATGGTAAGACGCGCCCTCGGCGCTGCGCACCGCCCGGATGCCTTCGTAAGTCATCTGGTTGTGGCCGTCGCCGTCGTCGTAGATGCGAATCGCAAGGGAGATCCGTTCACATTGAAATAGGTCGGGCGTAACGCCAGACGCATCTCCCAAAGCGACAGGTCTAGCGGGCACCGGCTGCACCGCGGGATAGTCCTCGTCGAATTTCCGATAAAAGTCGCGCAGCAGAAGATGGACCCTCTCTTCCGCGGTGGCCGGCTTCACGATGCTCATGTGATCGCTACCGGGAATTAAATGATGATCGCCGAAATAGCGAGCGGCCGAATCTACGTTTACGATTGGCCTGACACGGAAGAAACCCGGCGTCTTGATAAAATTCTGCTCGCACAATTCACATCCCGTCAAACGCGGAATCAGCCGCCGGTCCCGCATGTCCTTGAAACGGCGGTCCAAATCATCGAGCGAGTTCGATTTCCAGCGCAATTCGCGCCCAGTGCGGTTACCAAATAGCGTAATCACCGCTTCGAGTGAGTTCGCCCATTGCGAACCGATGGAAGGAGACGCAATCAGAACTAGCAGGATTGATTTGCTCTGAAACAAATCCCGCCAGCACTCCAGCATATAGAGTGTGACGATACCACCCAAGCTATGACATACAAACACCAGACGCTCATGTTCCAAGACCGCTGGTGACCCTGAGTAACTACGCGCCAATCCCTCCAAGAGCTCCTTTGCGCAATCGCGCATGCCGTATTCGCCGGCATCAAGTTGTGTGAAGTAACCTCCCAAGAAAATGGAGACTCCACCGAAAACGCGGTCCTGTTGCAGCAAATGCGGCCAGAACTTACCCGTCTTGGCATTAAACCAGCAATCTCTGGCGCTCGACTGTACGCCGTGGACGAAAACGCATATAGTTCCCGACGATCTGTATTCCACCCAGGAATTGTTCGCCACCTCCGGAGGTCCAGGCTTTGCGCCGCTAAAAATCGATATCACAGCTTTCTTTGAGGACTAACGATATAGTTTCCCAAATGATCAATGGCCGCCTAGCCGGTGGCGCCCTTGACAGGTGTCGGCCTGCATCGAAAGCGCGGGCCGCGGAACGATTTGTTACGTTGCAGCTAGGAGATAGCTGCTGCCCGTTAGCGCCGAACATCTTAAACAATTCGCCCGCAGCTGCGGCTTTGAACTGGCAGGCATCGCCAGCGCGCGGCCTAGCGAAGACTTTTCGCGCTTTCAAGCCTGGCAGGCCGCAGGTTACTCCGCGGATATGCATTACCTTACCGACCATCGGGCAGAGGTCCGCTCCGATCCGCGCCAGTTGCTGGCGAGCGCGCGCACGATTCTGTGCGTCGGCAAGCTGTATCAAACGCCGCATGCGTTGTCGATTCAGCAAAAGGATGCGCGCCGAGGCTGGATCTCGCGTTATGCGTGGGGCAGCGATTATCACGAGGTGCTGCGTTCGGCTCTGGAACGGCTCGTGGAGATGATCAGGGAAGCGCATGGCGAAACGTTCGAATACAAAATCTGTGTAGACACAGCGCCGCTGCTGGAGCGCTCTTACGCGCGGGCGGCGGGGCTGGGCTGGATTGGCAAGAACACCTGCCTGATCAACGAGCGCAAGGGCTCGTGGTTTTTTCTCGGCGAAGTGCTGCTTTCTATTCCGCTCGCGCCGGATGCGCCGCCGCCGGACCGCTGCGGGACCTGCCGCCGCTGCATTGACGCGTGCCCGACGCAAGCGATCGTGCACAATGAGAAGCGTGAGTGGACCATCGATTCGCGTCTTTGCATTTCTTATATGACCATTGAAAAGCGCGGCGAATTTTCGGCGGAAGAAGTAGGTAAAACGGCGAACCACATCTTCGGCTGCGACATCTGCCAGGATGTTTGCCCGTGGAACGGGCGCGCGCCGTCTACCGACGATTCCGCTTTCGAGCCTAATACTTTCGCGCCCAATCTCGAAGACATGGCTGCGTTATCTGAAGAAGACTTTCGGCGTCTCTTCCGCAGAACTCCGGTTTGGCGGGCTAAATATGAGGGCTTTCTGCGCAATGTGGCGCTGGCGCTGGGCCACTCGCAGAACGCGGCCATGAAGGCACCGCTCGAGAAGCTGTCGCAACATGCGAATCAAGTAGTGGCCAATACAGCTAAGAAAGCGTTGAGCTGGCTGGCGGTTTTGCTGCTGGCGGTGCTCGTTGCTTTTGGCGCGCACGCGAGCGAGCCCGCTGTGACGCCAGGCTACGATCACTTTTACAACAACGAGTTCGATCAAGCGCTCGAAGATTTCGAACAGGATCTGAAAGCGCATCCCAGCGATCCACAAATGTATAACCATGTGGCGCAGGCGATTCTGTATCGCGAGATGCTGCGCAGCGGGGCTCTCGAAAGCCAACTGGTTTCAGGCAACAACCCGTTTCTGCGCCGCCCCAAGATGGAGATCTCCACACAAGATAAGCAGCGATTCGAATATTGTTTTCAAAAAGCCCTAGAGCTGAGCGAAGCGAAACTCAGGACGAACCCGAACGACGTGGACGCTCTGGCCGCGCTCGCCGTCGCCCATGGCTTGCGCTCGAACTATCTGTTCCTGGTGGAAAAATCCTGGGTCGATGCGTTGCGCGAAGCTACCGCCGCGCGCAAGGCCAACGAGCGCATCCGCGAGCTAGACCCACATGATAATGATGCCAAGCTGGTTTTCGGCTTGAATGAATATGTGGTGGGCTCGCTTCCTTTTTACATGCGGGCTTTCGGTTTTATCGGCGGCTTTCGTGGCGATCGCGCCGACGGCATCCGGCAACTCGAGGCCGTCGCCACGCAAGGAGTGCGCAATCGTTATGACGCGCAGGTCTTGCTGGCTGTTATTTACCGCCGCGAGCGCGACCCCCGCAAAGCGATTCCGCTTTTGAAGGAATTGGCGGCGCGCTTTCCGCGCAATCATCTTTTCCGCCTTGAGCAGGTGCAGATGTATAGTGACGCCGGAGATAAGCAGTCGGCTTTGGCTGTACTGAACGATATTGAGACGATGCGTGAAGCGGGCGCGCCCGGCTATGCGAATCTCAATGCGGAAAAAATCCGCTACTTCCGGGCGAATCTGCTTTTTTGGTACGACGATTTGCCGGCAGCGCTGACCGATCTTCGCAAGGTCACGCAAAAAGCTTCCGAATTGGACCTCAACACAGCCGTGCTGGCGTGGCTCCGCCTCGGCCAAGTGGAAGATTTGCAAGGGCATCATGCCGATGCCATTACTGCTTATCGGGAAGCGATCAACGTGGCGCCGAAATCCGAGGCGGCGAGCGAAGCAAAAGGGTATATCGACTCCCCATACCGGCGCAAGGATAAGGGCTAGAAGTACCAGTAGGCCGCGCAGTTCGTACTCTTCGGCGGTTTCCAATGGTTCAAATAGCGTTACACTAACCGCATAATGCAAGTTTCAGCCCAAGTTGAATCTGCCGCCTCCAAATTTGCCTTCTATCAGGATATTTGCGAGCAGCTCCACAATTTGCTGGTGGACGAGCGGAACCTGGTGGCCAACGCCGCCAATACGTCCGCCCTTCTGAAGCAACTTCTACCTGATATCAATTGGGTCGGATTTTATTTTGTCGAAGGCCAGGAACTGGTTCTCGGACCTTTTCAAGGCCAAACCGCTTGCACACGCATTCCGTTTGGGAGCGGCGTTTGTGGGTTAGCCGCGGTGGAGGCGCGCACTATCATTGTGCCCGATGTTGAGCAGTTTCCGGGGCATATTGCGTGCGATCCAATTTCGCGATCGGAAATTGTGGTGCCGCTGTTGAGCTGGAACAGGTTGCGCGGCGTATTGGATGTGGACAGCGCCCATCTAGACCGCTTTGACGCGGACGACCAGGAAGGATTGGAGTCGGTGGTGGCGGTGTTTATGGCGTCGCTGGTGAGTGAGGAGATGCCGGATTTGAGTGAAGAAGCCGCGAAGAAAGAATAAGAATAGAAGGAATAAAGAATTACGGGACCGTTAGTGGTTGGAGCGCAGGAGGGCGGCATTGTAGCTTTGCAGTGAGCGGCTGGTTTCTTCGAGCATGAGCATCAGGGCTGATGTATCCGCATAGCCGAGTTCGCAAGAAAGAATCAAGTAATACCAGCACTCTTCGAGGGAGGCGTCGGCGATGTTCATGAAGCGCGATTAGTCACCTTTGCCGCGTCTTGAAGCCTTCGGCGATGTTGGCCGGCACGGACACTGCCGAGCTACGAAGCTGGGAGGTCAGCCCCTAGATTTCTGGTTTTGGGAAACTCGCTGTCACTTCATAGATTGCGAGCACAAAGGTATGTGTCTTCTGCCACACAAACAAATCGCGGAAACTTTGCGCGGGCTTCAAATTATCCGGTTTGGCCTCATCCTTTATTCTTTATTCCTCCGCATTAACCTTCCTTGAAAAAATGCACGATCTTCTTGCCGCCCTCTTCGGTGTAATAGACAGTGACCTTGGTGCCTTTTTCGATGCCTTTGCCGGTCTCGCGAACCGCGTTGCCGGTTAGATGATAGGTTTCGTCGGCACCCTCTTCGGTTTTGACGCTAACTACCTTCGCTCCGTGATCGAGCTTGTTCACGGTCACCTTGGCCATTTTTAAGCCATCCGCGCCGACATGGTCAAACTCATGCGCCGTATCCACCGCGCCTTTTTCTGTGTAGTGCACGACCACTTCGTCGCCTTCCTTCATGGAGAGAAAGGCATCTTTAGTGCCTCTGCCAGTTGCCTTGACGCCATGCACCACGGTGCGGTCCACGACATGAAACGTGTGTTCGGCGCCATCCGCCGTCTTGACCACTACGGTTTTGGTGGCTTTGTCAACGGTCTTAACAGTGCCGGCCACCCCGCTCACTACGTCATCCGCGCAGAATAACGGGTAAGCGAAAAGCATTAGAACTAACATCGAACGAACTAAGTAACTCATAGGTCTCCTCAGGCCTCAGTCTAGCAGCCGATTTCAGTTACGGCTGGCCCAATAGCCGGCGCGCGCCCGAATCACTAAATCCGGCCGCGTGGTTGTTACCTGCAAAGTATGAAATTTACCATCTCGTTCGCCGGCGGGGGGGGTGAAGCCGAGTACATACAAATTACGCAAATCGGCTTCGATACGGGCAAAGACCTCGGCAGTGTGCTTGCCAGGGCTCGGGAAAACCAAGCCTCCCGTCTCGCGGCAAAGGCGTTCGAGGCCGTGGCTGACGGCCTGCGCGATGGCACCGCTGATAGAAAAAAAACGCATCGGGCTCAAGTACTTCATGGCATAGACCACGGTTCCGGCCGACTGCGCCGCTTCGACAAGCGCGGGCAAAGCGATATCGCTGCCGGTATCGAGGCCGTCGGAGAGAATAATGATGGCTTTCCGGCCGGCGACCGGTTGGAGCGCCAGCGCCGTGTAGTAGAGGCCGTGCCACAGGGCCGTGCCGCCGCAGCTGTGCGGGAAGCTGTTACTTCTGCAAGGCGGTCCGAGGGCGGGCGCTTGCTTGCCGGCGGGCATGCCGATATTGGCTACGGCCGAGCGCAGTTCGTCTTTAGAGGCGGTCAAAGGCGCTAGCAGCAGCGATTGCTGCGCCACCTCAACAACCATGGCGCGATCACGCGGGCCGATGACTTGACTTAGAAATTGTTCTATTGCCTGGCGATGGCTGCGGATGTAGGCGCTTTGGCTGCCGCTAATATCGGCGACGAGAGCAACGGTGAGCGGCAGGTCCGATTCGCGCCAGAAGTTTCGAATCACGCGCGGCTCGCCATTATCCAGTAACTTGAAAACGCCGGAAGTCAGATTCTCCGCTGGCGCTCCGGAATGGTTGTTCACGGCACAGGCGACGGTTACCAAGTCCACATTTACTTGGATATCCGGCTTGCTCTGCGCGCCGAGCACGACCGCGAAAAGAACAAACAGCGCCGCTTTACTTTGGGCTCTGAATCGTATACTGAGTATTTTATATTTTCGCTTTCCACCCATGGGCCAAATTTCCTTACTGGCGTGCAGCCGTTGCGCTAAGACGTTCACTCCAAACCAGCCGTTGAATCTGTGCGAGTGCGGCGCTCCGCTGCTGGTTCGCTATGATTTAGCGGCGATTCGAGCGGCATGGAGCAAGGATCAGCTTGCGGCCGGCCCAATCAGCATGTGGCGCTACGCGCCGGTTTTGCCCGCGGAGCCGGCGGAAGCAGTTTCGTTAAGCGAAGGCTGGACTCCGCTGCATCACGCGAAAGCGCTGGGAGAAGATCTGGGCGCCAGCGACCTTTGGATCAAAGACGAAGGCCGCAATCCTACCGATTCGTTCAAAGCGCGCGGTCTTTCGTGTGCGGTGACGATGGCGAAAAAATTCGGGCTGCGGAAACTCGCCATTCCTTCGGCCGGCAACGCTGCCAGCGCGTTGGCTGCTTATGCCGCCGCAGCCGGTCTGGAAGCGCACATCTTCATGCCGCGCGATGTGCCGCAAGCCAACTTTATCGAATGCAAAGCTTTTGGCGCGCAGGTGACGCTGATTGACGGCTTGATCAGCGATTGCGCGCGCATGGTAGCGGAACGCAAAGACGCCGAAGGCTGGTTCGAAATCAGCACGTTGAAAGAGCCTTACCGCATTGAAGGCAAGAAAACCATGGGCTACGAAGTGGCCGAACAGTTTGGTTGGCAACTGCCTGACGCGATTCTTTATCCGTGCGGCGGCGGCGTGGGCCTGATCGGCATGTGGAAGGCGTTTGCGGAGATGGAAGAACTCGGCTGGATCGGCGCGAAACGGCCGAAGATGATCTCGGTGCAAGCCGCGGGTTGTGATCCGATCACGAGAGCCTTTGCGCAGGATGCGCCGGTGAGCGAATTTTTTCAAAACGCCGCCACGTGCGCCAGCGGTTTGCGGGTTCCTAAAGCGCTGGGAGATTTTTTGGTGCTGCGGGCGCTGCGGGAAAGCGCGGGCACGGCTATCTCTATTTCCGATGAAGAAATGCTCGACGCCGGCATGCAACTGGGGGCGCGCGAAGGTATTTTTGCGGCGCCGGAAGGCGGCGCTTGCGTCGCCGCGGTCGGTCATTTACTCAAGTCCGGCTTCCTGAAGAGCGGCGAACGAATTGTTATCTACAACACCGGGTCGGGCCTCAAATATCTGGAAGCTTATTCCACCCGCTTTCCGCGCTACGCCGCCAGCCAACAGGATAAATTGGGCGGGTTGATTACGCCGCGCTAAATTTTCCGCCTGGCTGATTTTTTCGACCGCGCGGGCCCCCTCTCGTTCATTTTGTGGCACTATAAAAACGTAAGATATATTTTGGAGTTCTGCATTTGTTCCGCCTGGAAGTGACCCCGTTAGCCTGGCGCCTCGCCAAGATCGTTTACTCCATGGTTCCAATTTGCGGTTCCAGTTTTTCCGAACGTAATAGATTTAGGAGTGTATTGAGAGATGAAGCTCTTCGTAGGCAACCTGCCCTACAAAGCCACCGAGGCCGATATTCAGGCTTTTTTTGAAGAGGCCGGAGTTCATGTCGATAGCGTGAATATTTTGCGCGACCGTTTCAGTGGTGAAGCCAGAGGATTCGGGTTCGTGGAAATCAATGATGATGCGTTGGGTAATCAAGCGGTTCAGGCATGCAATGGGCGCGCGATGATGGGTCGGGCATTAGTGGTTAACGAGGCGCGGCCGCCGGAAAAACGCGACCGGCCGCATGGTGGCGGGGGCAATGCGCCGGGTGGTGGCGGCGGCCGCCAGCGCGATTTTGGCGGCAGCAAAAACCGCTGGTAGATCGCGGCGGTATGCTTGCCGTCTTTATGGATTCCAAGCAAGTTTCAACTCGTGAGGTGGAGGTCCCGCGGCCTCCACCTGGTTATGCGCTGATTCGAATGCGCGTTGCCGGCATCTGCAACACCGATCTGGAACTACAGCGCGGATATTACCGTTTCTCCGGAATTCCCGGACATGAATTCGTCGGCACGGTTGTTGCCGCCGATGCGTCGGCGCTGGTAGGTAAGCGGGTAGTTGGCGAAATCAATCTGGCCTGTGGTGACTGCTCATTTTGTGCGGTGGGGCTGGGCCGGCATTGCGCGTCGCGGACGGTGCTGGGCATTGTGAAACACCCCGGCGCGTTCGCCGAATATCTCACGCTTCCGGAAGCGAACTTGCGGCTGATACCCGATCACATCACGGATGAAGAAGCGGTTTTTGTAGAGCCGCTGGCGGCAGCTTGCGAAATACTCGAACAAGTAGAAGTCGCGCGTGGTTCTGAAGTGGCGCTGTTGGGCGACGGTAAGTTGGGCCTGCTCATTTGCCAGACGCTGGTGGCGCACGGCGCGCAGGTTACTATCTTCGGGCGGCACGCGGAGAAGCTTAGGATCGCCCAACAAGCGGGCGCATTGGTGAGCACTGCCAGCGACGGCGCGCGCTTCCCGTTTGTGGTGGATGCCAGCGGTTCAGCCGATGGCTTGCGGCAGGCGGTGAAACTCGTTCGTCCGCGCGGCACGGTGATTATGAAATCGACGATTCATGAAGCGGTGAGCCTCGATATGGCGCCCGTGATTGTGAATGAAATCACTTTGCTGGGATCGCGCTGCGGGCGCTTTGAGCCCGCGATTGAGCTGCTGGCGGCGGGCAAGGTTGATGTGCGCAGTATGATTTCAGCGGAATTTCCACTGGCTGAAGCGCCAGCAGCTTTTGCAGAAGCGGCGCGGCCGGGTGTGCTGAAGGTTTTGCTGCGTGGGGCAGGATGATTTTGGTGGGCGCGGCAGGACTCGAACCTGCGACCTCCTGCGTGTGAAGCAGGCGCTCTAACCAACTGAGCTACGCGCCCGAATTACAGGCGTTCTTTTATTCTAAACCAACCTGACATGCGAACCCGAGTATGCGAATCTGGATCGAGATGGCACACCCTCGTTTCCGTGTTCTATACAGCGATATTGGCGGCGTGTTGGGAACTAATGGCTGGGATAGCAGCATCCGGCGCAATGTCTGCTCGAAGTTTGCAATTCCTCATGAAGAAATCGATGCGCGGCATCAGTTGATGTTCGATAGCTTCGAGCGCGGCTTCATGAAATTCGAAGACTATCTGCGCTGGGTGTTTTTCGCCTCGCCGCGGGCGTTCAGTTTGGAAGAATTGAGCGACGCCGTCTTCAGCGCTTCGGTGCCATGGCCAGAGAACATTGCGCTCTTTCACCGGGTGAAGTGCGCCAACGGTTTGAAATTCGGGCTGATCAGCAATGAAGGGCAGGGAATTACCGAATACCGCATGAACGTTTTCGGCTTGCGCGAAGTGGCCGATTTCATGCTGGTTTCACACTTCGTCCACATGCGCAAGCCCGATCCCAACATCTGGCATTTGGCATTGGACTTGGCGCAAATGACGCCAGAGCAGTGCGTCTACGTCGATGACCGGCAGATGTTTGTCGACGTCGCCGCCAACCTCGGGTTCACCGCCTTCCAGCACGTCGATCTGGATTCGACGCGCCGGAAGTTCGAGGCACTCGGCCTAAGCACTACTTAAGTTGCTTATTCACTTCGTCCCAATTGATTACGTTCCACCAGGCGGCGATGTAATCGGGGCGGCGGTTCTGATATTTCAAGTAATAGGCATGCTCCCAAACGTCCAAGCCCAAGATCGGCTTCTTGCCCTCCATAAGAGGAGTGTCCTGATTGGGCGTCGACAGGATTTCGAACTTACCGGCCGCATCCTTTGTTAGCCAAGCCCAGCCGGAGCCGAAGCGGCCGACGGCCACCGGCGCAAACTTTTCCTTGAAAGCGTCGAAGCTGCCAAAGGTTCCGGTAATCACGCCGGCAATTTCGCCGGTGGGCGCGCCGCCGCCATTGGGAGAGAGCTGCGTCCAAAAGAGCGAATGGTTATAGTGGCCGCCGCCATTATTGCGAACGACGGTTTTGATGGAATCGGGAACTACTGCTAAGTTATTGGCGAGTATTTGCTCGAGCGTCTTGCTCTGCAACTCGGGTGCGCCTTCGAGCGCCTTATTCAAGTTATTGACATAGGCTGCGTGATGCTTGTCATGATGGACCTCCATCGTCGCTTTGTCGAAGTGCGGTTCAAGGGCGTCGAATCCGTAGGGTAGGGGTGGAAGAGTAAATGCCATAGGTTTTCAATTCTTATCTTACGCCTTATAGGTGGGCGCTTTATAGACTGACGTGCCGGCGACTATTGTTTCCAGGACTTTCAGCGTGGCTGCGGCGGGATCCCAGGCAAAGCGCACTAAGTCGGCTTTCTCGCCGGGGGACAGGCCGCGCCGCCGGCCGGCAATGCGTCCCACACGGGCGGCGTTCGTGGTGGCCATGGCGACGGCTTGCGAGAGGCTGACTGCCGCCAGCTTTACCGTGTTGGCGATGGCATGATCCATGCGCAACGTGGAACCGGCGAGACGGTCGCCGCCGCGCAGCACCACGCTGCCGTTGGCGCGCAGTTCCACTTCCACTTGCCCCAGTTTGTAAGGGCCCGGTTCGCACATGGCGGGCATAACGGCGTCTGTCACCAAGACGCTGTGATCGAATCCCTTGGCACGTACGGCGGCGCGGAGAAATGCGGGCGGAATGTGAATACCGTCCACGATAAAACTGGCCGTCAAACGGTCGTCGGCCAATTGATCCCAAATATAGCTTTGCGTTTTCGGCAGCGTCGGATGAGCCGCATTACCCAGATGAGTGGACATAGTGGCTCCCGCATCCACCGCGGCTTTGATCTGCTCGGTGGTCGCTTTGGTGTGCCCAACGCTCGCCACGACGCCTTGCCGCACGACTGCGCTAATGTACGCCGGTGCTTCATCCCACTCGGGTGAAATCGTAATGAGCCGTATGTTACCGTCAGCTTCTGCCTGCCAGCGCTTAAACTCATCAATGCTCGGCGGACGGATATGTTCCAGCGGATGTGCGCCACGGGGTCCGTCTTCGGGCGATAAATGCGGACCTTCAATGTGCAGACCAGCCAGCGCCTCGCCTTCCGGCATGGCGGCTTGCGCGTACTTGTCCTTGGCCGCGACGAGGTTTTTAATTGCACCAACAATGCGATGTTCCGAGCCGGTGATGATGGTGGCGAGGAAGCGGGTCACTCCCGTGGTGAACATGTTCTGTATCGAGTCGGCGATGGCTTCGTGCGTGCTGGCCGGATCGTTATAATCCACGCCGGCGAAGCCGTTCACTTGCAGATCGATAAATCCGGGCGCGACAAAATCGTTCACATCTTCGGGGCGTAGTATATCGTCTACCGCCAACAGCGCCGTATCAAAATCGATGGCCAAGACTGAAGAACCGTCCGTTGCCTTCCCTTTGATATTAAACATTAATGCCCTTCCTTGTTTTTTCCACACTTTTCAAACAGCGTGACGACCCTAAACGTCAGTTTTAACAGGAGATAAAACGTGTTGAAAAGCCTACCCGAAGACGCGCTTTGGGCTGGCTTTCAAAGCCGCTTCGCGGTACAACTTTAACAGATCCGGCGCGAGTGCTTGATCGGCAGGTAATCTCGGGGGAGGTGGCTGCAGTTTAGGAATTCGCGCCCGGATGGCAATTTTGAGATTGGGCTGGTAGCCGCGAGGCGGCCAGCTCAAAACGCAGGGCAGGCATCAGTTCCGCCGGTACTCCACTCACTGGCAGTGAACGGTTTCTGCCCTGTATGTCTTTTAAGCTATGCGCCCACGGGAACTTTTTCGCGCACGCCCGTTACCGCCGTCAACCATCCAAACTCATCTTGAGCGGAGCCATCGACGATCTCGAAAAAACGCTTCTGGATTTTTTCAGTGATAGGACCACGGTGACCCGCGCCCACCCTAATTTTGTCGACGGAACGAATGGGCGTTACTTCGGCCGCTGTGCCGGTGAAGAAAACTTCGTCGGCGATGTAAAGAAGCTCGCGCGGGATGATCGTTTCGACCACCGGAATGCCAAGCTGCGCGGCAATTTTCACGATGCTATCTCGCGTGATGCCCGGCAGAACCGATGCGCCTAGCGGCGGCGTCAGCACCTTGCCGTCGCGAACGATAAAAATGTTCTCGCCTGAGCCTTCGCTGACGTACCCCGCTTCGTCCAACGCGATGCCTTCGCTATAGCCGTTGGCGGCTGCTTCCATGCGGATGAGTTGCGAGTTCATATAGTTTGCGCCCGCTTTTGCCAAGGCCGGCAGGGTGTTGGGCGCAATGCGCGTCCAGGAGGAAACGCAAACATCCACGCCATCTTTCAACGCGGATTCGCCCAAATAGCGGCCCCAGGGAAAACACGCAATGTAGGTTTCAATGGGATTGCCGGTTGGCAGCACACCCACGTCGCCATAGCCGCGCAAAACTATCGGCCGCACATAGCAGGCGCGCATGTTGTTTTCACGAATGACATCGAGCATGGCGCTGGTCAGTTCGTCAATCGAGTAAGGCACTTCCATGCGGTAAATCTTCGCTGAATCCACCAGCCGCCGCATGTGCTCGCGCGGCCGGAATACGGCTGGGCCTTGCTGCGTTTCGTAACAGCGTACGCCCTCAAAAACCGAACTGCCATAACTCACAACATGGGAAAGAACGTGGATCTGGGCGTCCTTCCAGGCAATGAACCGCCCGTTGTGCCAGATCGTCTCGGTAGGCTGTAACATCCAATAATTATAGCGCCCGGCATCGACGCACACTTTTGGAAGGCTATGACGGAAAGAAGGTTGAGCATGGCGAGCGAAAACGGCGATTATCTTTCACGCTTCGAAGATGCAGAAGACGCTGCAGGGCAATGATCCAGGTGCGGCAAATTCAGGCCAACACTCTCGCGGGGCTGCTCAGCGTCCCGCAAAGTCAAGCCGACAGATTGAACGGGATAGACCAACTCGCAACTAAAGTCGACGATCTCGTGGGTGCCATCCGCAGCCTCATTGACCGCATACCTTCCCAAAGCCTTCAATAACACCGGCGAACCCTTCAGGCCTTCAAGTCTTCCCGCTCGTCGAAATCATTCCGCCCGCTTTGCGGCCGCTGATGCAAGCTGCTCGCGTGTTCCGCCGAGCGCTTTTTCCATTCCTCCGCGCGCCGCAGCCGCCGGTCGATATCGATGTTCACGTAAAAGCGCTTGCGGCAATCGCGGCAACGGTAGGCAACTTTGCCCATCCAGCGCATAAAGCTGTCTCTCAGCTTGTGTCGTTTAGAACGGCTTATGTCGTTTGAATGGCAACTGGGACACATGAAACCCTCCTCCCGCTTGGAGCCGGCCGATACCCGCAACCGCCGTCACAACATTACTGTACCTTCTATCCTATATCTATCCGTTAGGCGGCGCTAGCGGCATTACAATGAAACGTGCTCTTCCAGCTTGAGCCGCTGCGCTTTTCTTTCGTTGCTCAAGACTCAATCCACTTCCCGGAAGGCAAATCCGCGAATATTTTGCGCGGCGCATTTGGCGAGATTTTCCGCCGCTTCGCTTGCCTGCCGCATTGTTCCTCAGCCGCCTCCGGCAATCACCGCGCCGCTTGCCCTTACGCGCGTCTTTTTGAACCCGCCGCTCTGGGCGAAGGCCCTAGCGGTTTCGCGGATTGGCCGCGGCCCTTTGTTTTTCGCGCGATCCATCTCGACGGCCGGACGTTCGCGCCCGGCCAACCGTTTCACTTCGACCTCAATCTCTTTGAAACTGCGCAGCAGACTATCTCCTACTTGGTCTTAACGTTCGCTCAGCTGGCGCGCTACGGCCTGGGGGCGCGCCGTTCCAAAGTCGAATTAGTGCGCGTCGAAAAGCTGAATGAGGCGGCGGAACCCAGCGCCCTCCTCTATGCCAACTCGTTGATTCATGCTAAGAGCGATGTTCCGCCGCTCACTCTCGACCTTCTCCCAAACGGCCCACCTGTCTCCCGCCTCCGCGTTCGCTTCGTCACGCCGACCGAATTAAAGAGCGGTCAACAAATTGCCCAGCGTCCCGAATTCGCTATCCTCGCCGCGCGCGCTCGCGACCGCATCAGCACGCTTCGTGAACTCTACGGCACCGGACCTCTAGCCATCGATTTCCGTGAATTCGGCGAGCGCGCTTCGCTCGTAAAGATAACGCGCTGCGAAATCACGACGCTTGACATCCAACGCCGTAGCAGCCGCACCGGACAGGTTCATTCCATCGGCGGCTTTATCGGCGAAGCCGAATATGCAGGAGATCTCACGGAATTCGTGCCCTATCTGCGCGCCGCTAAATGGACCGGCGTCGGCCGCCAAACCGTCTGGGGCAAAGGCGAAATCGCCGTTCAGAACCTCAACTAATCCAGAAGATAAAACGGATTCGGCAGTTTAAACACCCGCTCCGCGCAACAGCCTGAAAGATCGCTCGCCTGATCGCCTATGTTGAGCACAATCCGGTATCCCTTATCCGTGATCGCTTGCCGATTCTTCGGCTTGAATTCGTGCGCCGGCGGCTTGGGCGTTCCCGCCGGAGGGTCGGGCTGCATATATAGGTCCGTCCAGCCGGAATAACCCGCTTCACGCAGATTGTCCACGGTCAACTGGCGCTGCGTTTCCGGTCTTCCGGTCACAAAAAACACTGCAATGCCTCTGCTCTTCGCATAGTTGAACAGTTCCAGCACCGGCGTGATGGCCGGATCGTGCGCAATCGAATACTTCGCCTGAATCTTGTAAGCGCAGAAGCCGCAATCCTGCATGGCGTCCCAGTTCGACAATGACGTTTCGTCGATATCGAAAACCGCCGCCAGCTTTTCCTCTGTGCGGATCGTTTTGAAGTGCGTTTCCAGGTAATCGCGCGCCGTATCGGCCACCTCGCGTATCTCGCGCTCGTATTCGCCGGAATCGTGGTATGTCATCAAGCGCGCCACGGTCAAGGTGTGGTTTTCCGGCTCCGTCAAACCGCCCTGAGCGAACACCAGCGTCATGCTCGACGCAAAAACGCAAAGCCCTACATGTAGAAATCGTTTCATGATTGACTCTTCTCCAAAGCGTACAATAAGTCTCAAAGCAAACCTCATGAACTTATTCCGCCTAAATCTTCGTCCGCTTCTGCTGTGCCTATGCGCCGCTACGCTGCTCGCTTGGGGCCCGATTGGCCACATGACCGTGGGCTGGGCCGCTTATCAGCGACTCACGCCGGCCACGAAAGCGCGTGTCCGCGACTTACTCAAGCTGAATCCCGATTACCCTAACTGGGACAAACAAATTCCCACTGGCACATCGCCCGAGGAACATGATCAAAGCATCTTCATGATGGCAACAGTTTGGCCGGACGACATCAAAGGTGAATCGCAATACCACGACGATGGCCCCGATCCCGGCGGTAACATCCCCGATGGCGCGGGTTCCTCTCTGAATACCGGCTACAGCGACCTGCTGCGCCATCGCTACTGGCATTTCGTCGACTTGCCGTTTTCGCCCGACTACACGGCGCTGCCCGCCATCCCCACGCCCAACGCCCAAACCCAGATTGATGCGTTTCGCGCCGTACTCGCAGGCAGCCAGTCCGACGAACTCAAGTCTTACGATCTGGTGTGGCTGCTGCACTTAGTCGGCGATGTCCATCAGCCACTGCATGCCACTACGCGCGCCACGCAAGCCGACCCCCAAGGAGACGCCGGCGGCAACAAGGTTCGTCTCAAGGGAGATGCGGACACCAATCTGCACGCCTATTGGGATGATCTGCCCGGCTCCGACTGTCAGTATTGCAACAAGAAGATGCCCTGCGTTGCGCGCGCTGTGGTGCTGGGCCAGGACCTCCCCGAGGCACCCGAGAAACTCGCCCGCGATGCTAAGACTGACACTTGGGTTCACGAAAGCTTCGAAGCTGCGCGCAGCGACGTTTACCGCGCCCCTATCGGCTCGAACGATGGGCCGTACACCATCGTTCCTTGGTCGCAGTATGAAGCGCGCGCGAATCGTCTGGCCCGCCAGCGCATCGCTCTCGCCGGTGCTCGCTTGGCCGCCGTGCTCAACCAGGAACTGAAGTGAAGGTGTGTTGAAATAAAGTGATCGCAAAACCAAGCTCAGGAGCTTAATCGGTTGCAGCAAGCACTTCTCGCCCTGGAAGATGGCAGTGTTTTTGAAGGAGTCAGTTATGGCGCCATCACGCAACGCACCGGCGAAGTTGTTTTCAACACCGCCATCACCGGCTATCAGGAGATCTTCACAGATCCTTCTTATACTGGCCAAATCGTCGTTCTGACCAATCCGCAAATCGGCAATTACGGAGCGAATCAGGCCGACAGCGAATCCGGCGGCCCCTATATTGAAGGGCTTGTGGTGCGCGAAATTTCGCCTGTGGTCAGCAATTGGCGCGCTGACGACAAAGCCGAACACTTCCTATCCAAAAGCGGCATCCCTGTCATCGCCGAGGTGGATACGCGCCGTCTGGTTCGTCATTTGCGCGACCACGGCGCTAAACGCGGCATCATCGGCGTTGGCGAACACGACACGGCAGCGCTCGTCGCCGCCGCCAAAGCCTCGCCCTCCATGGCGGGACAGAACCTTGTCTCGCGCGTCTCTTCGAGTCAGTCCTACGAGTGGACTCAGGGCATCGACGCGGTTTGCCCCTCCGACAAACGCGCCGCTGCCGCCGACCAGCGCTTCCACGTAGTCGCCTATGATTACGGCATCAAACGAAATATCCTGCGCCATCTGGTCGAAATCGGTTCGCGTGTCACGGTGGTGCCGGCGGATACCACTGCCGAAGATGTTCTCTCGCTCAAGCCGACTGGCGTGTTTCTGTCGAATGGTCCGGGCGATCCAGAGCCTCTCGAACATCAAGCCGCGCAAGTGCGCAAGCTCATTGGTCAGGTGCCGATATTCGGCATTTGTTTGGGCCACCAGATCCTCGGCTTGGCTTTCGGCGGAAAAACGTACAAGCTAAAGTTCGGCCACCACGGCGCCAACCATCCCGTGGTCAACTACCGCACCAACAAAATTGAGATTACCTCTCAGAACCATGGTTTTTGCGTCGACCCCCACTCCTTGCCGGACTCCGAGGTTGCCGTGACTCACTTGAACCTGAACGACAATACTGTCGAAGGTATGCGGCATCGCAGCCATCCAGTCTTCTGTGTGCAGTACCACCCCGAAGCCGCACCGGGGCCGCACGATTCGCATTATTTGTTTAACGATTTCGCCGAAGCCATGGCCAACCACCAAAAAGCGGACGGAGGCAGTTAAATCCGTCTACCGGCAGGCGAAGTCTCGTAGGATTAAACTCCCTCCGTCCGCATTTCCGCGCATTTCCGAAAACAACAACTAAACCAGAACAATCCAAAACGCGAAACCAAAAAGCGGACGGAGGCAGTTAAATCCGTCTGCCGACCGGTGTACCTCGTAAGACTAAACTGCCTCCGTCCGCTTTTTGTGAAAAGCCCTCTTTTTCGTGTCTCATTTTGCTCTCGGAGCGGTAATTTCCGCCTCTTTGGCTAACTCATCGTTGATTTCCTGGTTGCGTTTCTGAATCTTTTGATACTCCGCCATGGCCGCCTCCGCCGCTTGATTTTGGCCTGCCGCACGATAGGCGCGAGCCAAGCTGTAATGCAGGCTGCCGTCGTCGTCCAAGGCCAATGCTTTCTTCAGGTGCGGAATCGCCTCCGCCCCTTTATTTACAGCCACTAGAGCCAATCCCAGCGCTGCCTCGGCGGCCGTATTCTCGGTCTGCGCGGTAACCCCGATCTCCAGATACGGCAGCGCTTTTTCCGCCTGCTCCGTGCGCCACAAACTAGCGCCCATCAGGTAGTTCAACTCCGGCGATTTCGGCTCTTTCGCCAATAGTTCCCCCACCAACGGCATCGTCCCCTGGTAATCCTGCGCCTCGAATAATTCCGACGCTAATGAGCGTTTCAGCGCGGCGTCGTCGGGAGCGAGTTTCAACGCCGCGCGCCATTCGTTGGCGGCGTCGATATGCTGTTTGCGATCATGCAAAATCTGCGCTTTCAAAGCGTGAATTTGCACTGACTCCGGCAGTTGGCTGAGCCGGTCAAAGGCCTGCACGGCGAGTTCATTGTAGGCTTTCGTGGCCCAAAAGAGATTCGCCGGGGAGTCGGCACCCGCGCTTTTTGTGGCGTCTAGAAAACGCTGCGAGAGAAACGCGCATTCGGGGGCCTGGGCGTTGCAATCGGGTGCCGGTAGAGCCTCTTCGAGCTTCTGTTCCGCGGCCGCCCAATCGGCGTGATCGGTGTTTCGGTAGACCAACGCCAAGCCGGCGTGGATACCGGGCGTATCAGGCAGCTTGCTCTGCGCTTCGTGATAGAAGAAAAAAGCGCTGCGGTATTGACGCCGCTGAACGCGTGTGTCGGCCAGCAGAATGGCGATGTACGGAGATTGCGGAGCACTCTTATTCAAACGATCGAACGCGCGCGTGGCCAGCGATTCGTAAGCCTTGCCCAGACCGTACCAGGCGCGCGGATCGCTGGCAGCTTGTGTCGTGATGTCTCGATAATGACGGGCCGCATCTTCGCACAGATTTTGGTCGAGTTCTGCACCGGCCAACATGCCGAGTGCGTCGAGGTCTTTAGGCTCAAGCGCCACCAGCTTCTTGAGAGGCGCGATCGCCTCGCGCGATTGACTCAGTTCCAGGCGCGCCATTGCCAGAGAAGTGAGGGCCGGTACGCTGTCGGGTTGAGCCTTGAGCACTGCCTCAAAATGCGGGATGGCCTGCGCGTGGTGGCCAGCCATCTCTTCAGCTAACGCGAGGTTCAGAAGGAGACCGGCATTGCCCGGAACGGCCTTCACCAGATGTTCGTAAATGGGGATCGCCTCGGCGAACCGATGTGCAGCCATCAGCTCTTTGGCACGATGCGATTCCGTCGCCAGGTCGCTTTGAGAAAGAAGCAGCGATTGGCCGAGGACAAGAAAAAAGGCGGCTTGCATCGCAAGCCGCCTTTGTGAAACCAAAAACATTTTAGAATTGTATTCGAGCGCCAAACCTCACGTTTCGTTCACCATAGGAACTAGTGACTTGCATGAAGCTTCCGTCGTTCACGTTAGTGTCGGGAGCGTTAAAGTGCGACGTGTTCGGGAGGTTATAAAATTCCGTGCGGAACTGGAACTTTATATTCTCCTTTATCCTGAAATCGCGCACGATGCTCAAGTTGGTATTCCAAACGCCGGGACCCCGCAATATGTTGAGCCCCGTGTTACCGTAACCCACCCGTGTCACCGCTTGAAAAGCGTTGGGATTGTAGTAGACGGCCCCCGGCCCAATTCCGCCGATGAAGGCGACGTTCTTGAGCACTTGATCCGCCGTCTGAGCTTCGTCTGGCGCGTTGAGCGAAGTACCATTCGCGGTAATCGTCATGGGAGTGCCAGTGTAGCAGGATTCTATCCCGCTGAAATTCCAACCTCCAATGACTTTCGAAACAAGGTTGCCGCTGTTAACATAAGCCTTTCCCTTGCCGAAGGGCAGTTCGTAGACCCAGCCTAACTGGAAGACCTGCTGACGGTCAAACCCGGCAGTGGCGCGGTTACGCTGGAACTGGTCGCCGTAAAACGCCATCCCTTGCCAGCCGTCGTCATCCGCGTAGTCGATGGCGTGTGACCACGTGTAAGCGCCTTTGAGCAATAGGCCTTTCGAAAATTGCCGGTTGAAAGCAACCTGCAAAGAGTTGTATTCGGAACTTAAGTAGCCCGAAGAATTCATGACGGGTTGCGTATCGCCGAACTTTTGGTACAGCGGCAAACCGGTAGTGCCCGATCCGGGATAGCCAGCATTGAGATCATAATCGGCAAGCAAGTGCGTGGAATGCTGACCAACGTAGCCCACAGACGTGACCACATCGCCCGGCAATCTGCGTTCGACGGTGAAGTTCCATGATTGAACCGCGCCGCGCTTCAGTTCGCCGGCAAGAGGAGCCCGCTCAAATGAATCCGGATTGAGCGGCACGATGCCGGTTGAGAGATCAGGTCCAATCACTGGCGGAATGCCGCCGGCTAAGGTAGGTGCACCCACTGCGGCGGTATACGAATTCGAGCCGACATAGCTATCGTTGATGGTCAACGGATAGAAGCCGCGCCATGGACGGGAGAAGGGCAGGGGATCGTAATTCAAACCGTAGCCGGTGCGGATCACGGTTTTGTCGTTCAAGCGGTAAGCGATACCGCCACGGGGAGCGAACAACTTGTGGCTGACGGTCACGCCGGCATCCAACGGCACGCTGCCGCGGCCGCCCATGTAGACATCGTTATTCGCAGGATCGTAACTTTCAATTCCCTTGCCATCGCTACGCGTCATGAGCGGAAACAACTCATATCGTAAGCCCAGAGTGACGGTCAACTTGGGAGTAACTTGCCAGCGGTCTTGCGCGAACGCGCCAATCTGCCATTCGCGGCCGGTCATCAGAATGTATTGGTCGCCTTTCTGGGTGTTGTCGGAAAGGCCCAGCAGGAATTGTGCGTAGGCATTGTATTGCGTGGTCGCGGGCGCATTCGGTTCGTTGTCAGCGGTGACGCCGCCGCCGAAATCGAAGGAGCCGCGTGGACCACCCGCGCTCAACTCAGGCTGCCAGTGATTCAGATGGTGCCGAACTAAATCGAAACCGAACTTCAGCTCATGCGCGCCTTTTGTATAGGTGAGCTTGTGACTTGTCGTGTAGGTTTCGTCCGTACGGAACAAAGGCATCCAGTTCGGTACGCCAAAACCCGTGTATGCGCCGAGGTTGATGTCGGGAAAGCCACTGTCGCGGATATCGGAGCCGTTGAGTCCCGGAATGTTAAGCGTTGTCCCGTAATTAGTCCCGTAGTCCGTTCCTTTTACATTCTGGTTCAGGCGCTCATAACCCACCGTTCCATCCAACACAAGATTGGGCCCGAAGGTGTAAGTATGGCCAATAGCGGCGACTTGAATTGTCGTTTTGCCAAGACCAGGGTCCCCGGACGGGGTCGGACCGCCCGCTACGCCGAAGATGCCGTTGCCGCCGGACTTAGCGTCCATGAAGTCGTATTTTACGAAGATGACGTGCTTCTCGGTCCGGTTGTAGTTGACTTTGAAGTCGTACTGAGAGCGGTCGAGAATAGGTCCTGCGGTGGCGGCATAGTTATTAACCGTGCCCGGAAGATTTGGTTCAGGATAGTAGCTCTGGAGTTTCAAGGCCTGCGGACTGATGAGGGAGGTAGGAATCGTCTCATTCGGGAATAGCGAACGTCCACTCCCATCGGCCTTGCTGCCCGTGTTCGGATTAAAAATCTGCGCGCCGTAGGAGCTATTGCTGAAATTGCCGTTCCGCTGATCGTCGGTCGGCACGGTGAACAAGCCGTTGCCGCTTTCTTTCTGGTTAGTGGCATCGTAGCTGGCGAAATAGAAAAGCTTGTCTTTCTTGATTGGACCGCCCACTGTTCCGCCGTAGTTGTTATAAATGCCCACTGGAATCGACGTGCCGGGTTGCAGGAAGAAGTTGCGGGCGTTTAAATGCTGATCATTGTGAAATTCAAAAGCGCTGCCATGGATTTGGTTGGTGCCGGATTTGGTAACGACCGTAATACTGGAAGACCCGCCGGTGCCCTGATCGGCATCGGCCGCGCTGGTCACGACGTTGACGACGTCAACGGTTTCGGCAGGCACAACATAACCGCTATACTGCGGCAGCCATACGTTAACACTGGTTGCCCCGTCGATCTGAGTGACGTTGGTCTGGCCCGCGCCGCCATTGATGTGGGTATTTAACGGAATACCCGGCACGTCCGTTTGCGAATTGTAAAAAGTGGAAGGCATAGCGCCGGGAGTCAAATCAATCAACTGCTGGTAATTGCGATAGCCCGATCCGGAAATCGGCAAATCCGCTACTTCCTTGGAATTGATTTCGGCGTGAGTATCGGCCTTGTCGGTTTGCAGTTGCACCGCGTCAGCCGAGACGGTAACCTGCTCGCTCTGTTGTCCCACGACCAGATGGACATCGAAGCGATTCACGGTGTTGGGCGTGATGGTAAGGCTGGTTTCCTCGACCTTGCGAAAGCCCGTCGCCGAAACAACGACATTGTAAGTACCGGGAACTAAGTCCACAAAGTTGTAACGGCCGCTTTGATCGCTGGTGCCTTGGCGGATTTGGCCTGTACCAACCGAAGTGACGGTGATGCTGACGTTGGGAACGACGGCGCCGCTAGGATCGGTAACAGAACCTACCAGCGAACCGTAAAGGCCTTGCGCGAATATCGAAGCGTTCGAGCAAAGTATGGAAAAGACAACGAGAGTCAGGAACGATGTAGATCGTTTCAAGACGGAAGTACCTAAACTACTCATATTTCCCCTCTGATTTTTGAGTTTTTATGGCACTGACCAACGGGGCAGCCAGAACTAAACCTGAAGCACGTAAAAGAACTGTAACCCTGAATGCTTATTTTCAAAGAATACAGCAAAGAAATTAGGATAGCGACTGGTAGTGGTACCAGCCACCGCGTTTTTGTAGTGTAACACTCTTAATCGTTTTACATGAAAACCGAACCGTTGCCGAACTTTGAATAGAAATACTACGTATTCCTGAAGATGCTTTTGCCCATACACATCGCCGCCGGTGGCCTTGCTATGGTTCTCGGTTTCGTGGCGCTGGCGGCGCGGAAAGGCGACATGCTGCATCGGCGCAGCGGCCTGCTATTCGTCTATGCGATGCTCACCATGGGCATCAGCGGATCGATTCTGGCCCTGCACAAGAGTTGGACAAACGTGAACGCGCTGGGCGGCTTCATGTCTGCCTATTTCGTGATCACCGCGCTGACCACTGTCCGTCCAGTCTCTGCCTGGACCAAGTCGCTGAACCACGTTGCTCTGCTGGTGGCAATTGCCCTCCTGAGCATAGAAGCCGGTCTGGGCTTCAAGGCACTCGCAAGTCCCGGCGGAACGCTCAACGGCGTCCCTTTTTTCATGCTGTTTTTTATGGCAACGGTCACGGCGTTGGCTGCCGGCGGTGATCTCCGGTTGATGTGGGTAGGAGCGTTGCCAGCCTCCGCTCGGCTCGCTCGTCATCTGTGGCGCATGTGCTTCGCGCTTTTTATTGCGGCCGGATCGTTTTTTTCGATTCGCGAGCGCGTCGCCAAGATCCTGCCTGAGCCGTTTACCACCCCATTTATGCGCGCCCTTCCAATCTTAGTGGTGTTCCTGGCGATGTTCTATTGGTTGTGGCGAGTGAGCGCACGGCGGCCGTTGGTGGCCCATTAAATCGCCGTCGCTTTACGTTCGGGACTGAGGGTGCTTTGTGAAAGCCATGGTAGTTACGCAATACGGAGGACCTCAAGTGCTGCAGCTACGGGAAGTGGCAACTCCCGAGCCCGCGGCGGACCAAGTTCTGATCAAGTTATACGCCTCTTCTGTTAATCCACTGGATGGTTATGTGATGAAAGGTCCCTTGTTCTTCCTGCCAGCGCTAGGCAAGCTGCTTACGCCAAAGCATAAGATTGCTGGGGCTGATATCGCAGGTGAAATTGAATCGGTTGGCACTGACGTAAAGCAGTTTCAACCTGGCGACAGCGTATTTGGCGGATCGGTCGGGCCACGGGGGCTGGGAGGGTTTGCCGAGTATGTGTGCACCACTGCCGATTCCTTGGCGCAAAAGCCCGCTAACATATCGTTCGAGCAAGCGGCAGCTGTAACCGTTGCGGCCATAACCGCGCTTCAGGGCCTTCGCGACCATGGACGGATTCAGCCCGGTCAAAAGGTTTTAGTTGACGGCGCGTCTGGCGGCGTAGGCACGTTCGCGGTCCAGATTGCGAAGTGGTTCGGGGCCGAGGTGACCGCTGTATGCAGTTCGAGGAACGTGGCCATGGCACGGTCGCTCGGCGCGGACCACGTCATTGATTACACCGTGGAGGATTTTACGCGGAGTGGCAAGCGTTACGACTTGATTCTCGGTGCGAACGCACACCACTCGATCTTCGCTTACAAACGCGCGCTAAGTCCGGAGGGGATTTTTGTCTTGGTTGGCGGTGGTATAGGCCGGCTTCTGCAAGCTGTTTTAGTGATGCCACTGCTATGGCGGTTTGGCAAAAAGAAAATGCGTTTCTTTATCGCCAAGGTGAACGCCAAAGATCTGGACTTGCTGAAAAATTTGCTTGAGGCCGGAACGATTGCACCCGTCATCGATAGGCGCTACCCGCTGAGTGAAGTCGCTGACGCGATTCGCTATCGCGAAGAAGGACATGCATCGGGAAAAGTTGTAATCACCATTGCACCTAGTCCTGAAACTTGAGCAGCGGCAATCTCACCGCCCCATTTGCTTCTAGTCACCGAAGTCCTACTTACCTGGGCAGGGCGCGAAAAGACACCTATCGCTGGAGCTACCAGTACCCCGAACCTCTATTCCTGACACATACGTCTTTGGTAATATCGCCTTACCCTTGGAGGAAATCCTTCTGCCGGTTCGCATCCGTACATTCGTCCCAATCTTCTATTTCGCGCTCCTGTGCACTCCCCGACTACCTGCCCAGAGCCCCATCATTCCACCCCCGCTCACCCAGTCCTTCACCCCTGCCGCCCTCGCGCCCGGCACCCCCGCCGGGTCATACATATTGAGCGACTTCGACACCGTCAACTATGGCAACATGTCCGTCAACTTTCGCTTCCCGCTAGTCAAAATCGGCGGGCGCGGATCGGTTTCCGCCGTCATGATGCCGGATTTCAACATTTATTCGCAATGGGCGGTAATACCAACGCCGGTCCCGCACTGCAGCGGCGGCGGCAATGGCGGCTCCTGTTCGTACACTTGGCAGTATCAGATCAATAACAACACCGCTTGGTCGTCAGCCATTCCCGCCCGGTATGGCGTCCCCCGCATGATGCTCCGCGAAGGCGGCTGGCCGTGCGGGAGCGGCTATCCAGCAGGAACAAATATCGCCGGCTACACGCTAAGCCGCGTCACCTTCATTGGCGCCGACGGCACCGAGATGGCGCTCCTCGATCTAAAGAGCGGTGGCGAGCCGCAAGCCTACTCCCCCGGCGCGGCCTTCTATGATCGCGGCTCAACCTGGGTGACGCGCGACGGCTCGTCCGCTATCTTCACCACCGCATCCGGCCAAGACATCGTCGACAATGTGGCCACCGCCCAGAACTGCTCCGTCCCACCAACCGGCATCAGCGGAACCATGACGCTGCACGACGGTACGGTCTATACTTTCCTCAACGGCTACGCCACGAGCGTTGCCGACCGCAACGGCAATACGATTTCTTATCAGTACAACACCGCCGGCGTTTTGACCGGGATCAAAGACCAACTAGGCAGAACCTACGGCGTCACGCTTAGCCAAATAGACGGCGCAACCGGCCGTACCTATGACGAACTGACCTATCCGGGATTCAACGGAGCTACCAGACCAATTAAGATTTTCTACGACACTCTCAACAATGTTCTGCGAACGGACCAATCCCCCGAAACTACCGCCGTCCTATGGCCCAACGTTGGCTCGACGGCATCGCCACCGGGAGGAACCTTCATCTCCGAGATCCTCCTTCCCGACCAATCGACCTACACCTTCCAGCGCGACAGCTATGGCAACGTCGCCAGAGTTCAACTTCCCTCGGGCGGGGCAGTAGAGTACGACTGGGCTGGCCAAGTCGAATCCACCAACACTTCTTCCACCGGCCCGACCAGCTTCTTTCTCCGCTGCGTCCTAACCCAGCGCCGCGAATATCTCGATCTCGCCGCCAAATCGCCCTCCCGCATAACCAAATACGGAACTGCGCCAATCATCGCCAATCTACCTCCGGGCGTCTCGGTCGCCGATTACGACGGAACCGGTTCCGTGCTCCAGGCACTCGTCGATCACTATGTCGTACCTGGAGCCTGGCCCCCATCAGCCCCCGCAACCGCCTACGAAGACCCTACCACCGGCCAGGAACCCACCACCATCTACTTCGATACCGACGGTCAAGCCCACCTCCGCGAGATCGACCGCACCTATATGATGCGCAGTTGCACGGGCGACCCCACCTGCTGGTGGCAGACCACCACGCCGACAGACTTCCGGCCCCCGCACGACGATCTCATCCAGTTGGAAAAAACCACCGAATCCGGCATGGTCAAGCAAACCCAAATCCTCTACGACGGCTACAACAACCAGAGAGACGTGCAGACGTTCGATTGGGGCTCGCCCAACCCGGGAAGCCTACTGCGTGAAGTCTCGACCATTTATAAGACAGACTCCGCATATATCAACGCCAATATCCTAAACCTGCCCACCGACATTCAAGTCCTGAACGGCTCGAAAGCAGCTGAAGTAAAGTACAACTACGACGAAACCACTCCCACTTCCTACACCATCGCGCAAAACACCACGCCAGCAGGCCCTCGCGGCAACAGAACCTCAATCCTCGAGTGTCTTGACCTTTCTTCTGCATGCGCCAATCCTCCGACCACCACTTATACCTATGATGTCGCCGGCAACGTCCTCAGTATCACCGATGCCAACTCTCACACAACAACACTCTCCTATGTCGACAAATATAGCGACGCAGCCGTTCCCAATACCTATGGCCACGTGACCAAGGTCACATACCCGCAATTGTCTTCCTCCGTACCCGCCCAAACGGTCAGTTGGCAATACGACTACAACACTGGCAAACCAGCCAATGCCGCCGACGTCAATAGCGTCAATACCGCGTACAGCTTCAACGACCCTCTGGATCGCCTCACGCAAATCGCCCGAGCCTCCGGTATCGCCGGCGTCGAGACCCGCACCAACATCACGTACACCCCATACATCCCCGCAACGCCAAGCCAGCCAACGCCGATCCCCGAGATGGTCGATGTCACCAACGACCAGAACACCACCGGCGACGGAGCAATCCACACTCGCACCTACTACGACGGCTTCGGACGCGACTACGAAAACGACCAGTTTGTCAGCCCATCCCAGTACGTCTCCACCACCAAGACCTACGACCCGCTGGGACGCGTCAGCGCCTCGCTTACCCCGACATTCAGCACCAACACCGGCACTACGCCCGTTGCGGGCACAATCTATAATCCACCCTTCGAGACCGATTACGTTTACGATGGCCTCGGCAGGACCACCAAAACAACTACCCTCGCCGACAACGCCTTCACTACAAGCTCCTACGCCGGCAACAAAACCACCTTTACCGACCAAAACGGCGTCGCGCGCGCAACCTTCACTGACGGCCTCGGCCGCCTCGTGCAAGTCATCGAAGATCCCACCGGCAGCGCTTTCCTGACAGCCTATGGTTATGACCCAATGGGCGATCTCGTCTGCGTGAACCAGGGAACCGCCGGCTCCGCTGCCACCAATCCCGGCACCTACTCCTGCAAGCCCAGCCTCGCCCACTCCCGCAGCTTCTCCTACGACGCCTTGCAGCGCCTCACCTCCGCCACCAACCCGGAATCTGGCACTATCACCTACACCTACGACAGGGTCGGCAATGTCATCTCAAAGACCGACGCCCGCGGCCGGCAAACCTGCTTCGGCACGCTTAGCGGCTCAGCCTGCACCAGCGGCTACGACGCCCTCAACCGCCTCACCGCCAAAACTTACTCCGACGGTACCCCGCCAGTCACCTACGCCTACGACGCTCCTCCACCCACCAGCACGGCAACTCAATATTTTCTCGGGCGTCTCGCTTCGGTCTCCACCAGCGGCTCGAAC
>Ga0302319_10002881_pt1 | contig 36517 bp, 28 predicted proteins | sample Bog_T0_2_FD_203319 | JGI IMG/M metagenome (GOLD analysis project Ga0302319, IMG submission 203319) | Peat permafrost microbial communities from Stordalen Mire near Abisko, Sweden - Bog_T0_2 | ecosystem: Environmental > Terrestrial > Soil > Wetlands > Peat | place: Sweden: Abisko, Stordalen Mire...
CCAACGAGATCTTGAATAAGCAAACCGGCCGCAAGGCCGTGATCCTGCTTACGGACGGCGAAGACAGAGGAAGCAAGACTTCTCTCGAAGAGGCTATTACTTCCGCGCAGCACGCGGATGCGCTCGGCTATGCGATTCGAATTGCAAACGACGAAATAGGCAGCATGGCGCACGGCTGGAACGGAGGAGGGCGCGGCGGACAGCGCGGCGGTGGCGAAGAACGCCCCGATGGCAAGAAGGTACTCAAGGAAATCGCCACGCGCACCGGCGGCGGTTATTTCGAATACGGCAAAAAGAAACCCTTGGAAGACATCTATGCTGAAATCCAGGACGAGTTGCGGAACCAATACAGCATTGGCTACACGTCGGATCACCAGGGAGACGATAAGGGTTTTCGCAAAATTCAAGTTACGGTCGGGAAAAAGGGTCTTATCGTGCAAGCGCGTGACGGCTACTACGCATAAACTGCCCGCCCCCCAGGTGCGAAACTTAAGGAGGTGAGAGGGAAACACGGCGGCATCATGCAGCATCCAACTATTGATATGGAATGTTTACCCAAAGTTTTGCCTTTGTTCAGCGCCGTAGTAATGCGGACATGCTTAGCCACTGGCATGTTGGCGATGGCGTTATCGGCGCAGATTGTTCCCGGAGAGCTGCCGCCCACTGGTCCCCCTAAGCCCGGCCAACTGGCAGCGCAACCAACCAAGCCAGCCGCTGATACGGCAGCCGCGGCAAAAGATGCCAGCGATACACCGACATTCCAGAAGAATTCGGACATAAAGGTAACCACCCGGCTGGTGGTCGTGCCGACTACGGTTCTCGATCCCGATGGCCACGGTTATGTGACCGGCCTGAAAGCCAGCGATTTTGAGCTCTTGGATAACAATAGGATGCAAAAGATCCAAGCCGAACTAATTGAGCAGCCGCTTTCGGTGGTACTCGCGGTGCAATCGAATTCCGAAGTCTCCGCATTCTTGCCGAAACTCAGAAAGTCGGCGACGCTGCTGCACGGCTTGGTTACCGGCGAAGACGGAGATGTGGCAATCCTGGCTTTTGACCACCGCATGATGCAGCTGCAGGACTTCACCAAGGATCCGGACAAGCTGGACACGGCGATGGATCATCTACGCGCCGGTTCGAGTTCTTCCGCGTTGATTGACGCGGTGCTGGAAAGCGACCGCATGTTGAAGCGTCATGATCCGGAAGGCAAGCGCCGGCGCGTGATCATCTTGATCAGCCGTGACATCAATAAAGGCAGCGAAGCGAAGCTGCAGGAGACCATTCGGCAGATTCAATTCGATAACACCGTCATTTATTGCGTGGACATTTCGAAGACGCTCAGCGCGCTCACGAAAGAAGAAGATTATCCTCGTCCGGCGCACGGCGGCATTCCGGCCGAGGCCATGCCGACGCCCATTGGCGGCGGTTCAGGGCCGAACACCATGACCGCCGACGCGCAGCAAGCGGACGGCAACGCTTTGGAACTGGTACCTCCCATGCTCCGCTCAATCCATGACTTGTTCAAGAAGACGCCAGCCCAGGCTTTCACATATTTCACCGGGGGGCGCGTTTACAACTTCGCCACCGAACATGGGCTCGAGAAAGCGATTAGCGATATCGGCGAAGATTTGAATAGCCAATATGTGCTGAGTTATGCGCCGGCGGACGAGACCAGAGCCGAGCCTGGTTTTCACAATATTGTGGTGAAAGTGGACAGGCCCGGATTGAAGATTCGTACGCGGCCGGGATATTGGTGGGGCGGCGGGCAGTTTAACTAGCGTCGGCCCAAGGGTTAAACTCTTTATCTTCGCCGAAAAGGGTGCGTAACGGGCACGCTTCACTCCCCGCGCGGCGGGCAGTTGAGGCCGGTTCAAATATATGCGTTTCCGGCGCGGCGACGGTAGTCTTGGGGGCGAGTGATTGGCAGAGGGAAGGCGCGGTTTTCTATGGTTCGGCGGATAGTCCACCGCCTTCGAGCAATTCGCCGAATTAGTCCCTCATAGATTTGTTTTCCAGGCTGGCGCTCCGGTAGGACATGGTTGGCAGAACGCCATTGACCGCCTGGCGCGATTCGGCCACGATCACCAGGTCGGCGTCGGTATTTAACAAAGAGGTTTGGCGCTGAGGGTGACGGTGATGACCGCCCCCTTTTTCTTGCCTCCCTGAAGTGAGGCATTAGCTCGGTACACAGACTGCGGTTTTGGGCGAGCGTGGGCCCATGGGGGTGGGGCGACGGTCGATTGGGCTATTAAACTTATTAGTTGCGAAGTTGGCGCTCAGTTGGCACAAAAGGATGCGACGGATTGGAGCGATGTTACGTTCAACCGGTTACCGCTGCCGGGTAAGAGAACACCCCTGACGGCGGCCGTTTCACCTTTATGCTGCGAAGCGTTGAAGGGAGATAGCCCGACTAGCTGAAACTCTTCTACGCCGGGTTTAGCTTGCGAGGCGCGCTGGAGCGAATCCGAGTTTGCTGCCTGGGAGGCCACGGAGGTTGGGACGGTGGCTTCCAAGAGACGCCAACTACCGTGATCGGGGCCGGGCGTGAGGCAGCCAATCGTCTCGACTAGCGGCAGGCCGGTGGGTGGCGGCGACTGACTGGCGGGATGCTCTGTATCGACCGAGTATTGAACAAAGGGGGAAAACATTTCGTCGGTGCTTTGATTTTGATCGCGGAAAAAGACTTCCTTGGCGGCATCGGGGTTGAACTTATTGTTCGGTGAATTGTCGTAGTGGGCGGTGACCACTAATTTGCTGCCGGCGGGGAGCTTGAGAGGTGTTTCGAGTTCATAAGCGAGCTGCCAGCGGAAGTCGTATTTGGGAACGATGAGCAAGGCGAGTTCGCGGCCATCGGGAAAGATCGCTACATAGGTGAAGTCTTTGCCGCGAAAGTGGGCATGCGGGTGAAGTTGGTAAATGGTGACGGGCTGGGTGAAGGCGGTGATGCCGATCAGCTCATAGTTTGCGTCGCCGGGAGGGATGGGCGGAATCACGGTGTTTGTTCCTTCCGCCTTGGTTCCGGGCAGATCGCTCAATAACTCTTTGCCGTTGGCAATGATAGTGCCGGCCGAGGCAGGCACGCGATAGAGCTGATGTTTGGGCGGGGTATCGCGGAACCAGAAGGCCACTTGGGAGCGGTCGGTGGAGGGTTTTCCGTTAGGCGTGTAGTGAATGTTGAAGTTGATGTAATCGTTGCTCGCGCCGCGCAATAGCTTGGCGGTATCGTCCGGGTAGGCTTCGAGAGTTGCGCCGGGGGTGTAGATGGCCAACATGTCCACCACATTCTGGTTTGCAAGAGACTTGACCGCGGGGCGAATGCCGGGCGCGCCGCCGGTGAGGCCCATTTGACGAGCGAGGATGGTGAAGGCTTCGATATCGGAGGGGGTTACGCCGTTATCGAGCGCCACTTCGGTAATGGCCATGTGATGCACGACGGAGGCGTTGCCCGGGCGCGCCTGACAGGCCGAGACCCAACGATCGGCAGTGAGCGGAACCTTAACCAAGAAGCGCAAATAGGGGATTTCACCGCTGGCGGGCAACTGCAGATCGCGCTCCATGGAAATAACGAGGTCGGGCTTGCGGCCTTGTGGATGAGCCCAGTCGTTATTGTTTGGCGCGGGGGTGAGTGAGGCAACGCCGCTGCCTTCGGGGACGCCGGCATCGATCCACTTGATGAGGGTGTTGATGTCTGCGTTAGTGAGGCGGGCGTCGTTGCGGAACTTGAGGCTGCGGGCGGGATCGGCGGGCCAAGGGGGCATTTCGCGGAGGGTGACCTTTTCCTTGATGGCTTTGGCCCAAGGACGGACGGCGACGTAGGAAGTGAAGGACGCGACGGAGGCGATGCCGGCGGGGAAGTGGCATGGCAGGCAGTGTTTTGCGAGGAGGGGTGCGATATCGGCGGTGAAGGTGGGAGTGGCCGACGAAGCCAAGACATTTTCCGCTGCTGTGAGGGCCAGGAACAACGTAATCGACGGGAAACCCAACCTCACATACCGAGGATAACAGGGCATGGAGGCGGCATCCGCGACGTTGATGAAGATTTATTCATAGTGCTAGCTGGCGGCCAGTCACAGAGGTTGAAAAAAAATCTTTTTTAAATAAATCAATAGCTTACAGGCGAAAAACAGACCAAGGCGTTCGGCCCACAAGGCAAGATGGGGGCGTTCCTAAACGAATTTCATTTGGAGTATCTCATCACATGAGCGTTGTTTTAGCTTATAAGAATTTTGCCGCCAACCGGAATATCAGTCACATCGGGCTTGGCGTCGCGGCTGTTAATACCGCGAAAGTGTTGCGCCGCGCCGGCATACCCACCGACGTGTGGCCGATTCTGAGCGCTGCGGATTTACGGGCCAGATTGATGGAGACGACGAAAACAAGGCCGATTGAACAAGTGATTATCTCGGCGCCGTGGATTGCCACGCCGGACTTGCAAAGCCTGGCGAATCAATTTACGGAAACCAATTTCGCGGTGGTGTGCCATTCGAACGTGGGCTTTCTGCAGGCGGATCCGAACGGCGTCAAACTGGTGCGCGAAACTTTGGAGCTCGAGATGGCGACGCACAACGTGCGGCTGGGAGGCAACAGCCGGCGCTTCTGCGATTGGATTGAATCCACCTTTGGCGGCCATTGCTATTATTTGCCGAACTTGTATTATCTGGATGTAGAACCGCGCGGCGCGAAAGCGTTTTGCGGCGGAGGGACGCTACGCATCGGCGCGTTCGGCGCTATCCGGCCGCTGAAAAATCTGATGAGTTCGGCGGGCGCAGCGCTGGAGATAGCGCGCAAATTGCGCGTGCCCTTAGAGTTCTGGATTTCGGGCGGCCGGGCGGAAGGCGGAGGGGAAACCGTGCTGGCGGCGGTGAAGCAGATGATCGCGGGCCTGCCCAACGTTACGTTGATGCTCAATGGCTGGCAATCGTGGCCGAACTTCCGCAAGACCGTTGGGCACATGCATTTGCTTTTGCAACCGAGCTACACGGAATCTTTCAACATGGTGACCGCCGATGGAGCGGCCGAAGGCGTGGCTTCGGTTGTTTCGGAAGCCATTGATTGGGCGCCAGAGGATTGGAAAGCCGACGTGGACGACGTACTGGATATTGCGCGCGTGGGACGGCGTTTGCTATGCGACACCAGCGCCGCCGAAGATGGTTTACGGGCGCTAAAACGCTACGTGATTGATGGGCTTGAGTCGTATCGTCAGTATTTTGCTATTCGATAAGCATGCAATCGCCATAGGAAAAGAAGCGATAGCGCGCTTCGACTGCGTGCCGGTAGGCGGCTAAGATCAGATCCCGGCCGGCGAAGGCACTCACCAGCATCAGCAGGCTCGATTCGGGCAGATGAAAGTTGGTGAGCAGCGCGCCGGCGGCGAGAAAGTGGAAGCCGGGATAAATAAAAATGCTGGTGGGTCCGGCCATGGACGCCAAGCCGCCCCGGAGCATGGCGGTTTCCAGGGTGCGCACAGTGGTGGTGCCCACACAAAAAATACGGCGCGCGGCACGCATTGTTTGAGCGGCGGCGGCGCTAATTTCGAATCGCTCTTCGTGAAGCTGAATCCTTTCCAACTTCACGGCCCGCAGCGGCGCGAAGGTTCCTAGTCCGACGTGCAATGTCACCTCGGCGACCTTCGCGCCCGCCGCCTGGCATTCGTCCAAGATCTGGGGAGTAAAGTGGAGGCCGGCGGTTGGGGCGGCTACCGATCCGCTGTGTTTGGCGAAGACTGTCTGATAGCGTTCGCTGTCGTTCGAATCCGGCGGGCGTTCAATATAAGGCGGCAAAGGAACCGCGCCGATGCGGCGGATCGCTTCATCAATTGCTTCGCCGGTTGCGGAATGCAAGCGAACGGTGCGCGCGCCAAATTCACCGTAAGAGAGAATTTCGGCGCGCAAGCCGTCGGCGAATAGGATGTTATCGCCGATGCGCGCGCGCTTGCCGGGTTTGACCAAGCAGCGCCATAGGTGGCCGCTCTCGTCTTCGCGGCGAAGCAAAAATACTTCCACTGCTGCGCCGGCGGCGGTGTTGCGCGTGCCGTGCAACCTGGCGGGGAACACGCGCGTGTTATTCAACACCAAGCAATCGCCCGGCTTGATATAGCGGGGGAAATTGCGGAACTCATCGTCGTGGAAAGAATTGTTGGCGCGCGAGACGACCAACATGCGTGAAGCGCCACGTTCGGCGGGCGGCGACTGGGCGATTAATTCGCGCGGAAGATCATAATAAAAGTCGGATACGTGCAAACACTTATTTTAGGGATTGAGAGTTCGTGCGATGAAACGGCGGCCGCTGTGGTGGCGGACGGGCGGCAGGTTTTGTCGAACGTGGTGGCTTCGCAGCTGGATACGCACGCGCCCTATGGCGGTGTGGTGCCGGAGCTTGCTTCGCGCGAACATTTGCGCGCGATTGTGGCGGTTGTGCGCGAGGCGTTACGAAGCAGCGGCGCGACACTAGCGAATATTGATGCGGTGGGAGTGACCTCCGGGCCGGGGCTGATTGGCTCTTTGCTGGTGGGCGTTACGTATGCCAAGGCGCTGTGCTTCGGCCGCGGATTACCCCTCATTGCGATTAATCACGTGGAAGGCCACATCCATTCGGTGATGCTGGAAAATCCGGCGATCCGCTTCCCTGCCCTGGCGCTGGTTGTCAGCGGGGGGCATACGCATTTATTCGAAGTGAGGAGGATGGGACACTACCGGCTGCTTGGGAAAACGCGCGACGATGCGGCGGGAGAAGCTTACGACAAAGTGGCCAAGCTGTTGGGGTTTGGTTATCCTGGGGGACCGATTCTGGACAAACTAGCGCCTTTCGGCAATGCGCGGGCGGTGAAATTCAGCCTAGCGAAGATGAAAGGCAACGAACTGGACTTCAGTTTCAGCGGGTTGAAAACGGCGGTGCTGCGGTGGACGCAACAGCATGACATCACAGCCCAGACCGAAGAACGACGCGCTTTAAGAAATCCGACGATCGAGACGCTGCGCGCCGCGACGCCGCAGGCAACGCTTGACCTGATAGCGAGCTTTCAGCAGACCGTGATTGATGAACTGCTGCGCCACACCAGTGCCGCAGCCGAGCAAGTGAATGCCGAATCGATCATCGTCGCAGGCGGTGTAGCATGCAATGCGGGTCTGCGCAAACAATCGCAGAACACGGGCTTCGCCTACTACTTCCCGACGCCGCAACTTTCGACTGATAACGCGGCGATGATCGCAGCGGCGGCCTATCCAAAATTCCTGCAAAAGGATTTCGCGGGGTTCGATCTTCAGGTGCAGGCGGGGTTGATGTTAGCTTGAGGTGATGGGTCCACAAACTTCAGGCGAGCAACCAAAGCTGCCGATAGCCGGCGTTAAGAATATTATCGCGGTTGGCTCGGGCAAAGGGGGCGTTGGGAAAAGCACCGTAGCGGTGAACCTGGCGATCACGTTGGCGAGAATTGGTTACAGCGTGGGATTGATGGACGCGGATGTTTACGGCCCCAACGTGCCGCTGATGATGGGCATTCAACAAACGCCGCATGCGATTGGCCAGCGCATTCAACCGCTCGAAGCCTACGGGGTGAAATTGATGTCGATGGCGTTCCTGAATCCGGGGGACAAGCCGCTGGTGTGGCGCGGCCCGATGTTGAACTCCGTGATTCAGCAATTTTTGCGCAACGTGGATTGGGGCGAGCTTGATTATCTGGTGATCGACTTGCCGCCGGGAACCGGGGACGTGCAGTTGACCCTCATTCAAACTACGCCGTTGACTGGGGCGGTGGTGGTTACGACGCCTTCCGACGTAGCGCTGGAAGATGCACGCAAAGCGGTAAATATGTTCGAGCAAGTGCGCGAGCAGGTGCTGGGCATTGTTGAAAATATGAGTTATTTGGAACACAACGGCGAGAAGATCTATGTATTCGGGCAAGGCGGCGGCGCGCGCACGGCGGAAAAAATGAATGTGCCGCTGCTAGCCGAAATTCCGCTAGATCCGGCTACGCGCTTGGGAGGCGATTCGGGGAAACCTATTGCCACGCTGGGGCCAAGTAACTCACAAGCGCAGCTTTTCGAGACTCTGGCGCGTAAAATCGTGACTCTGGCCGCAGAATCGAACCAACAAAAGCTGCGTCCCAAAATCACTATTGCCGACTGACCGAGTGTTTAGGGTTGGGGCGGTAGGTCGACGGCGGGATTGCGAGGAAAGAAGTCGAAGGGCCGCAGTTCGAACTCGTGCCAGGCGACGGGCATGATGGGCCAGTCTTCGGGACGCGTCACGTGATGGAAGCCGAGGGTGTACCAAACGACGATATCGGTATTTTCGATGGGGCGGTTAGCTTTGGTCCAGGCAGGGAGACCGTCGCCGCCGTGGCTTTGGGTGGGATAGTCGCCGGCGGAGAAGCGCTCGTCCTCTTTATAGGGAGTGACCCAGAGGTTGTGGCGAATGAAGCCGGCGCGCTGCTGTGGGAGGTCGTCATCGGACATGAGAGAGACGGCGTTGTGACCGGGCGCGATCTCGAAGCCGGAAGGATAGCCCATGGGACCTTTGACATTGGGATTGACGACGCGCCAGAGGGCGGGGTGTTCCATCATCATGGTGAGCTGGGCATCGGCTTCGTTTTTGGCGACTGACTCGTGAGTGACCCAGATGCTCTTGCGGAGACTGCCGGGAGGGAGACGCTCGGGCGTGAGTTCCTCTTTGACGAAGCTGTTGGCGGGGCCATCTACATCTAGGTCAAGGCGGAACGAGAAGAAGTGATCGTGATTGACGCCGACGGTATTATCGGCGAGGAAGTGGCCATAGCGGCCGTCAGCGCCAGCATGGTCGTCGGAGGCGGTGCGGCTGCGGACGGCCTTGATTTCGACAGAGCCGGTTGCGCCGACGCCGATTTTGATGCTGCCGTCCTGTTGGAATGTCCAGTCGACGGCGTAATCATAGTTGCCGAAAGTGGTGATCATGCGCAGGATGAGATCGCGGCGCTTGCGGCTATCGGTGGCGCGGCCGCCTTCACTGTGACGCCAGGCGAAGTCGCCGGATTCGCGTTCGAAGAGGCAGGCAGTGCGCGGCCAACGCTCGGGGAGACCGTGGGAAGTGGCGACGACGGAATCGAAGTAGACGGCGTTAGCGGGGCAATCGGCGCCGGGTTCGAGGACACTGGCGACGCTGCCCCACGTGTTACCCTCACCCATGTCGATGAAGGTGCTGTAGTACCAGCCCTCGGAGGGGTCTTGATAGGGGACGAAGATTTCGGCGAGAGAGCCTTCATATAAAATCGAGCGTTCTTTGCCGTCGCTGAGGTAGCCCACGTTGGTGACGACGACGCCCATTTTCGGATCGATGCGGAAATGGAAATGCCACTTCTGCCAAGTGATGTCGGTGCCGTTCGTTTGAAAACCGTGGATGGGTTGGGAAATGGAGATAGGACCGAGTACGGCGCGAGAGGAAATGGCAGGCGGGTCATAATCATTGGCGTTGGCGGGCACGGGTACGACGCCGGTGTCGATGATGCGGATGATCTTTTGTTGCTCGGAATCCCAGAGAGTGATCACGCCTTCGATAGGATGTCCAAGGCCGGACGAGAAGCCGCGGGTTTGGGAACATTTGACGCGTTGGAGGCGGCGGCCTTTTTCCTCGGGGGTGGCAAAATAGCCGGGAGAATCGCCATCGCATTCGATAGTGTCGAAATCGGTAATGCCGCGTTTGCGCATAGCGGCTTGCCATTGGGGATCGGCTTTGAGGAGGCCGGTAACTCCGTCGGTCTCGTCGGAGATGAGGACGGGTTCGACGCCTTTAATTTCTTTCCAGGAGATGAGTCGATGCGCAGGGATGTCGACGAGGGCCTCGAAGGTTTGGCGGCCCTGTTTGACGATGGCGAGAGCTTGGCGCGGAAAGGGGCTGCCGGGATGCCATGCGAGGACGGAGGATTTGGGAGGTTCGTGGAGGTTGATGCCCGCGAAGCGGCTGGCGGGGGTGAGTTTGCCCGAGGATTTGAGGGTTTCGTAGATGGACCAATATTCGGGAGGAGTGAGGGCGTCGAGGGGGTGAGTGGGGAGTTGGGCGAGAGAGTTCAATGGGACGAATAGGGTGAGGAGGATGAGTGGGCGCATTGGGATTACCTTATGAGAGCACATGGGCTGATCGGGCGGCCAGATTGGCGGTCACTCGATTGGATCTCCGAAGGGCTTCATGCCTTTTTCAAGGACGGTCTTCGGCAATCTTCCTGATCCGCAGAGGATAAATGACCCGAAGTCCTTGTACCAATCGCCGTGTGGGGCGCTTGGGTTGGAACGGGCCCATGACTGGAGGTGCGCTAAATCCTCGACCGAAAGGCCCCGTTCCTCGACTCTTTGAAGCAAGTGATGCCAGATGGCACGAGGGAGATCAGAAAACTGAATCGTCGGCAATTGAATCTTTCCCGAAAATTGCCCGGATTAGGTCGCGACCAGCCTGATTCTTGCGTGAGGGTTCCGATTCCTCGATGAAATTCCGATAGGCCGCTTTGAGTTGTTGTTTAGCCTCTGTTTCGGCGCGAACTCCGCGTTCGGCGAGAACGACAAGAGCCCGGCTTAGTGTTACGTGGCGCTCTTTTGCGAAACGTCTCACGTCCGCGGCCAAGGTTGTGGGGATCGTGACGCTTTGTCGAACCGACCTTGACGGCGCGGCCTTTCTTCTGGTTGCCATATGATTAAGATAGCAGAACTACACCAGTGTGGTGCAGTTAGGTTCGAATGGCGTTGAGTGGGCGGCGTTGGCGGCTTGCAGAAAGCATTGCTTGGATAGGATAGGGTGTTGAACCATGGCTTTCGTGTGCGATCACTGCCGGTCCGCTGCGTTGGTGAGAGCTCTGATAGCGGCTCTGCTGGCAGGCTTCACATGGGCACAATCAAACGCGCCCGAGTTGATTCTGCGCTCGGATACGCGTTTGATTCAGGTCAGCGTGGTTGCGACCGATCACAAGGGACGCCCGGTGCTGGATCTGAAGCGCGAAGATTTCCTGCTCTTCGACGATCGGCGGCGGCGTGAGATTCGAGTTTTCAGCAGCGATCGCGTGCAGGCTGCACCGGTGGGTGTGGGGCCGAGCGGCCAACACACGTTCAGCAATACCTTAGACGAGCGATCTGTTGCCAGTGGGATCACGGTGATTGTGCTCGACTCGATGAATACGAAGTGGACGGATCAGGCGCAGGCGGTCCGGCAAGTGGCAAAGTTTCTGCGGCAAGTCCAGCCTGAGGATCGGATTGCTATTTACTCCATTGGACGCGGGGGTTTCCAGGTGCTGCACGATTTCACGCGCGATGCTTCGGATCTGGTGGAGAATTTGGCGCATTGGAACGGAGAGATTGCGCCGCCCGAGCGCGGACAAAAGACGTCCGATCCGGGGACGGCCTTGGACCGCGTGCTGCGGGGACGCGACGCCGGGCGTTTGGCAAACCAAATAGCGGGCGCAAATGTCCACAACAGTCTAGGAACAATGACAGCGTTACGCGCTATTGCGCAGAGGTTGGAAGGAGTTCCGGGACGCAAGAGCCTGATTTGGATCTCGGACGGATTTCCCGAGTTGGCATGGGGCAACCTGGCCGCCACGGCCTATGGGACCGACCCACGAGGGCCGGAATTGATGCCGAGCAGCACGCGGCGGGCGTCGGGAGGAGAGATTCATGATTCGGTTGGGAACAGTCTTTCGTATGAGAACGAGTTCGAGCGAGCGATGAAGGACGTGAGTCAGGCGAATATCGCGATCTATCCGATTGAAGCGAGCGGGTTATTGACGCCGATGCCGTCAGCCAGTAGTGCCGATGCCCCGATGTCACCGGAACGCTTCGCAAGCCAAGAGGGCATGCAACAAACGATGCTCTCGATCGCGAAGAAAACGGGTGGCCTCGCGTTCGTGAACAATAACGACATAACGGGCGCGATTCGCACAGCGATTGAAGACTCGCGCGTGACGTATACCTTAGGGTTTTATCCAAACTCCGACAAAGAGGACGGCAAATTCCACGCGATCTCGATCAAGATCGAGGGGCGGCGCGACGTAACGCTGCGCTACCGATCCGGCTATTTTGACGAAAAGTTTTCGGCGACGGACCTGGCACGTCGCGCACGCGAACTCGAGCAGGCGTTTTGGAGTCCGTTGGACGCTAATGCGATCCCGTTGACAGCCGAGGTGGAGCGAGTTGGCAGCGGTTTTGCGAGCATACGGCTCAATATCGATCCGGCTAGGCTCAGCTTGACTCCGCAGAACGGGAAACATGAGGGCGTAGCGGACGTTCTAATCCTCCAGCGCAACGAGAAGGGCAAAGTTTTTGAGCGGGTGAACGACACCCTTCAGATGAATTTTAGCGACGCTTCGTATGTGCGGCTGAGAACGAGCGGCGTGCCTTATCGGCGCACTATAGCTTTGAATCCGCAGGCTACGGCGATGCGAGTGGTAGTGCGAGACGTAGCGACCGGGAACGTTGGTTCGCTGACTATCCCAACCGACGTCATCGGGCGGTGAGCGATGTAAATGGAGACAGATTCCAGCAGCGGTTGCCGGGTCATTGAAGCTTATGACGGAGTGCAAGGCACGGCGATTCCGCTCGTGGTGCTTTATCCGGCGAGCGGGGCGGAGCGCAGCGAGCGATTTGGCCCGTACACGGTAGATCTGGCACGCGATGCGCCTGTGGTGGGCGAGGAGTTGCCGCTGGTTGTTATCTCGCATGGCAATGGAGGAACGCGATGGGCTTATAGAGATTTGGCGAAGTACCTCTCGCGGGCCGGTTTTATGGTGGCGTTGCCAGAGCACCCGGGCAATAGCCGGAACGACAACAGTCTGGCGGGAACGGCGGCGAATCTGGAGAATCGGCCGCGCCATATTTCGTTGGTGATTGATGCTATTTTGAGTGATCGAGTGATGGCAACGCACGCTGCGGCGGAGCGAGTGGGAGTGATCGGCCACTCGATTGGCGGCTACACGGCGTTGACAGTAGCGGGTGGACAAGCATGGGCTGCGCCGCATGAATGCGCGGATGGAAGGGCACATCCGGTGCAAGTGACGCAAGATTTGCGCGTGGGCGCGCTGGTGCTGCTCGCTCCGGCGACCTTTTGGTTTGTTCCCGATAGCTTGCGGGAAGTGCGCGTGCCGATTCTGATGCGGACAGGCGAGAAAGATGAAATTACGGGTGCTTCGCAGGCGGAGACGGTGATTAGCGGAGTTTACGATTCTTCGCTAGTGGAGCACAAGGTCATCGCGGGTGCAGGGCACTTTTTTGCGATGAGCCCCTTTCCGAAGGAGATGATTCGCGCGGATTTTCCGCCCTCGCAGGACCCGGTGGGCTTTCGGCGGGAAGATATCCAGTCCGTTTTGTACGCGGAAATTGTGGAGTTTCTTCAGCGCCTCCTTTTGATACCGCGAATCATCTAACAGCAGTGAGTACCATTGCGTTTTCAGTTTTGGATTTAGTGGCGATGCGTCCCGGGGAAAAGTCCGGTACGGCGATTGCACGTAGCGTGGAAACGGCGCAACACGTCGAGAAGCTGGGTTTTAAGCGCTATTGGTTGGCGGAACACCATTCGATTCAGGGATTGGCGTGTTCGGCGACAGCAGTGTTGATTGGACACGTGGCGAATGCTACTAAGACGATTCGAGTAGGATCAGGCGGCATTATGCTGCCGAATCATGCGCCACTTGTTGTGGCCGAACAATTCGGCACGCTTGCGGCGATCTTTCCAGGCCGCATTGATTTGGGACTGGGGCGCGCGCCGGGCTCCGACCGGGCGACGATGGTGGCATTGCGGCGCGATCTGCGAAGCAGCGGCGATGATTTTCCGCAGTTGCTGGCAGAGTTGCAAGGATATTTGGGTGCGCCGACGCCCGGTCAGCAAGTCTACGCGGTGCCGGGGCAAAACAGCCATGTTCCTATTACGCTGCTGGGCTCATCGGATTTTAGCGCGCAACTGGCAGGACAGTTGGGGCTGCCATTCGCTTTCGCGGCGCATTTCGCGCCGGAATATTTGTGGCCGGCGCTGCAACTATACCGGCAAACCTTTGAGCCGAGCGCATTGCATCGCACGCCTTATGCGATGGCGGCTTTGCCGATTATCGTTGCGCCCACTGACGCGGAGGCAGAACGCCTATTCACAACTCCGCAACAACGGTTTCTGGCGTTGACTCGCAATTTGCCCGTTGATCTGAAGCCGCCGGTGGATTCGATGGACGGGCTTTGGACCGTAATGGAGAAGCAAGCTGTCAACGGCAGGCTGCGGCAGGCGATTGTGGGCAGCCAAGACACGGTGGCGAGAAAGCTTGCGGAGTTCGTTGAACGAACGGGCGTCCAAGAGATTTTCGCAGTTACAGACACCTACGAGCAGGCAGACAGGCTGCGGTCGTATGAGTTGCTGGCCGAAGTGCTGACTTCGGGCCGCATCGCTAATGCGGCGTGATATCGGTCATGGGCACGTCCCAGTGGGCTAACAGAATTTCGAAACGTCGTTGTTCCTCGCGCTTGTAGGTGTCCTGGTCGGGCCACAGTTGTTTGATGAGAGTTTCCTCTTCAGGATTGGCCGTGGTGCCGACAGTGGAGTTTTTGAAGCGAATGGTGACGCGGTAATCCCAGCGTGCTTCTTCCGGGAGGTGGTTGGCGGGAGTCTGGATCTTCACGTCAATCACACGACCGGTCTCAGTGAGCTTCTTCAGTAGCGGATAGTGATTCTTCAGGAACAGCTGGAGGAATTCCTGCTGATGGCCCCACAGAACTTTGTAATAGTACTCCATAATGTAGGGCTGGTCAGCACCGCCGTGAGGAGGCGAGCCTTGGCCGAACAGCGGGAGCGCGGAAAAACCTAACAGGAGTAGTACTAAGAACTTATTCATTGGTTTAGTACATCACAAAAGCCCAGAGGGTGTCGCCGGTGGCGGCTATTACGTATTGGCGGCCATCGAGCATATACGTTTGGGGCGGATTGCTGACGTAGCCGATACGGGTGTTCCAGATAGGCTTGCCGGTGGAGGCATCATGGGCGACCAAGCTGCCAGCACCGTCGCCCGCAAAGACGAGACCACCGGCGGTTGCCAGCAGACCGCCGCCACCGCCGCTATCGGTGTAATAAGGATGACGCCAAACAATGTTGCCGGTTTTATAGTCGATGGCGGTGAGATAGGTTGCAACGGCGGCAATTTCGGCCTCCTCTTTACCGCCGAGACCCATGGAGCCCCGCGGATCGAGGTCAGTGAGATAAAACTCGGAAAAAGTGTTGTGTTCGGCCACGTAAAAGAGGCCGGTCTCGGGCGAGAAGGCGGGAGGCTCCCAATTGATGGTGCCATCCGAGCCGGGAGAGACGAGTGAGCCGCCGACAGTGGCGTTCTTCTCAGGATTGAGTTTCGGACCTCCGAAGCTGTTCAGGCCCTCGGCCCAATTGGTGAATTTGCCCCAGCGGCTCGTTACCAGATGCTCACCGGTGGTGCGATCAAGAGTGAAGAAGTAGCCGTTACGCGATGCGGTGAGTGCGAGCTTGCGCATTTTGCCGTCGAACATGGCGTCTACCAACACGGGAGTTTGAGCCGAATCATAGTCGTGCATGTCGTGCGGAGAGGTTTGGAAATACCAAGCCATCTTGCCGGTATCGACGTTCAAGGCGATTAACGAGGAAGTATAGAGATTATCGCCGGGGCCGCGGGTGCCGTTGGTGAAGGCGGGAGTGGGGTTGCCAGTGCCAAAGATGTATAGATTCGTTTCCGGATCATAAGCGCCGGGAATCCACGTTTGCGCCCCTCCGTGGCGGGCGGCATCGAGACTGGCCCAAGTGTCGAGGCCGGGATCGCCTTTCTCCATCGGCACAGTGTAGTATTTCCACTGCAATTCGCCGGTCTCGGGATCAAAGCAATCGAGAAAACCAGGAGCGTCGATATCGTCGCCAGTGCCCACTAAGACGTGATTGCCGACGACGACAGGAGCTGGCGTGGAGAAGTAGCCGTTGTTCACGTCGGCAATGAGTCTATGCCAGCGCTCCTTGCCTGTTTTGGCGTCGAGGGAAACCAGATAATCATCGGGCGTCTCCATGAACAGATAGTTGTGCCACATGCCGACGCCGCGGTTACCGATGTGAGTGCCACCCTTGGTTTTCCAGAAGTAATGCCATAGTTCGCGGCCATCGCGGGCGTCGACGGCCCAAGCGTTATCGGGCATGGTGAAGTACAGAGTGCCATCGACTTCAAGGACGGAGGCCTTAATAGTTCCGCTCGAAAGATTGAGATCGCCCGGACCTTCGCCACCTACGATGAGCGGTGCGCTTTGCTGACCACGGCGGCGACGGCGCTCCGTGCTTGCACCGTTGCCGGGAGTGACTTGAGTCATCCAGGCGAGAGTGAGGTGTTGGACGTTGGAACGATTGACCTGAGTGAGGGCACTGTAGCGCTTGCCGGAGTAATCACCGCTATAAGTGGGCCAGGAGCCGGCGAGCGGCTTGAGTATGTCCGCAGGATTGAGGCCGCTGCCTTGCGCGTAGATGAGGCTAGGCGCAATGAGTAAGGCGCTCGCGAAAAGGATTTGATTGAGCTTCATTTCAGGGTCACCAGATAGGCGGTTACGTCGTGAACGTCTTTGTCGGTGTATTGGGAGAGCAAAGCGCGGTGCGGTTCCAAGGGGTCATGGATGACGACTTGTGGTGAGTCGCCATTGCGGCGAAAGCTTCGTTGGGAGCCGTCGGGGAGAACGATGGTGACGAGGAAATCGTCGATGTGGAGGAGTTTCCCTTCCACGGTTTCACCGGAAGGAAAAGAGATGGCAGCGGTACGGCTGGCCTCTTCCTCGCCGCGGGCGGCACCGGCGAGCCAGGCGTCTTGCAAGCGTTTGGGATCTGGGATACGAGAGGCGATCTTGCTGAGATCTTTATCGACCGAATGGCAAGCACTGCATTTGGCGGCGAAGAAAGCTTTGCCTTCGCTGGCATTGCCAATGAGGATGCTGGGAACCGGGCGGCCGGCTTCGGGAGGAGCGCCTTGGCCTTTGATGGTTTCGATGACGCTGCGAACGTAGGCCGCCACGGCGAGGGCGTCGGCGTCACTCATCTCAATAGCAGGCATGCCCATGTTCTGGCGGCTACCGCGAATGATAGGAACGATGAGTTCGCCATTCTGGTCGCTAAGGGCGACTTGCGAACGCAGGAGGTTGGGGCCGCCAAGATCGCCACCGCGCAGATCGGGGCCGTGGCAGCCACGGCAATCGATGCCGAAAAGAACTTTGCCATGAGCGATCTGGACAGGATCGCCGGGTGGACGTTTTTGCCCGGGGACGAAGCCGCCACGGCGTGGAGGAGGGTTGGGAGGAGGAACGATGGGCGCGGGGGGAGGCGTTTGTGCTTTGGCCAGGGGCGCGGAAGAGAAAAGTATAAAGGCGAGCAGGTATGCGCCTGCGATAGTTGGCTTGGGCAAATTTGTAACCTCGGTAAGGGTGGATAAAAAGTATTGTACAGGAGGCGGGTTGGCAACCCGCTCCACAATTAATGGGCGGCGTATTTCGAGTCGATCTTGGCGGCGAGGGTCATCTCTGCTTCGGCTTCCTGCTTGCGGTCAATATGATCGAGCGCCACACTCAGGCTGTAATGGAGAGAGGCACTCAGCGGGTTAATCTCGATAGCTTTTCGATAGAGCTCAATCGCCTCCTCATACTTGCCCTTGGCATAGAGCGAGCCACCCCAATTGAGGTACGCAGGCACATAATCGGCGTCTATTTCCAGGGTGCGTTGGTACTCTGCGATTTCGTCTTCGCTGCCCATTGCCCCATAGGCGATGCCGAGATTGAAATGCGCGCCTTGGTCTTGCGGATAGAGGCGAGTGGCGATGCTCAGAATGCCGACGGCGATTTTCGGATTGCCAGTTTGAGCGTAATGGATGCCGAGGTAGGTGAGCGCGCGCAGGAAGTGCGGATAGATTTTGAGGGCTTCAAAGAGTTCAGCGACTGACTCCTGCACCTTACCTGCCTTGCGAAGGTCGACCGCGGTGTTGACGAGGGCCTCGGCGTTCTCACGAAAATTGCGCGGCAGGCGCTGAATAATGAGATACTTGCCATTCGCCGGGAAAACCTCGGAGATCTCGCCATGCTGGAGCTTGAGCACTTTGGCAGTGGGCCACGCGGGATCGAGTTGGCTGGCTTCGAGATCGCCGATGAAGCCGCCGTTGATGGCAGTGGGGTGGTCAAGAGAATTGGCGCGCGCCAGTTCGAAGAAGGACGCGCCGGCAAGAAGCTGTAGACGCACGGCCGCGGCTTTTGCGGTATCGTCCAAAACGATCTGACGGAGATAGAGATGCCGGGGAGCGATGGTGGTTTGCCACGCGGCATTGTGGGCAGGCACTGGAGTTTTTTGCTCGGGATGAACGCCAATCCAATGACTGGCTAAGTGGAAAGCACCGTGAATGAGATCCGGCATGTGACAGCCGACGCAGCCACTGACGCGATTGACCGGGCATAAGGCCGCATGATTCTTTACGGCAAGGCTGTGGCAGCGCCCACAAGTCTTTTCACTGCGTGCCCACAGCACAGCGCGGGGCGCGTCCTGATGCGGGTTGTGGCAATTGGTACAGGTAATTTGGCCGCCTGTTTGCCGGAAGCACTCGCTGTTTTTCAAAGCGGTGACTTGATCGGAGATGAGCAAGTTGTCGGCCATGGGATCTTCGACGTAGCCAGAACCGGCGTGGCATTGCGAGCAGGGCCGCGCCTGTTCGGCGACCGGCAACTTATCCGGATTAAGGATGCCGAGGTCTTTAGAATGAGCGGCGAGAGCGGCCAAGTGCTTTTGGCCCGGTCCATGGCAGTTTTCGCAAGCGACACCGGATTCGAGGCGCGTTCCCCAGGCGCGCGGCGCGACATGACAAGCGAGACAACGCTTTTCCAAACTCGGAGTTAAGACGCGGCCAAAAGCGGTTTCGTAGTTAGCGGGCTTCTCTTCGGGGAAACCGAGTTCGAGCGCCAGACCGTGTTCGAGCACTGAGTGGATGTAACGGCCTTCCATCAAGGGCGCGCGTGGGAGAGGTGAGCCTAGCAAGGCAGGAATGCGGAAGAGAAAGGTAACGCCGTGGCGTTTACCGCCAATGATCGATTCGACGGGAAATTCGAGGTCGGGCTGTCCGGGCATTTGAACATGGTAGTTTGCTTGGACGCCGGTCCGCTGAACAGCGTATTGAATCAAAGGCTCCGGCCCTTCCGCATGAATCTCGGAGTAATTGGGCGGCAGTTGCCTAGTAGCGACGCCCTGCCAAGTGTTGGCCATGTTGGTTTGGAACTGAGTTTTGGCGATTTCCTTGTGGCAACCGGCGCAGACGTCGCTGCCTAGATAGCCGTTCACGGCGGCGAGACTTACGGAGGAAAACAGGAAGAGAATGACGATGGCGACTGCATTTGCCTTCACGCTCACAATTTTATCCATCGTGAAGACGGCGCTTCGCACTCTCTTGGTTTAAGCTCCGGTAACTTTGAAAGCGACGGCGTGTTCGCACGGGCTCTTGGATGGAGTCAGAATGCGCAGGCCTTTGTCGTCTTGCGACCACTCGAGCTTGCCGTCGTAGCCTAACAGCTCCACGTTCTGAATCTTGCCGACGCGCAAATGCGTGCTCAGCGCTAACGGGCGGATGAGAACATCGTAGTCGGGCCAGCCCATGACGAAGGCATAGAGCGCGCCACCTTTGGTGGTGAAGCGGATATCCGCCACTGACAAATCCTTGCGCTTATTTTCGTTGAAGGATGCGCTCTCTTCCGCGGTGGCCGCCACAGCTGGACTGACACCGAAAATTTTCCACGGCCGAGTTCCGTGAATGGCTTCGGCGTTGACGCCCATCCATTTGGTGATGCCGGCCAGCACGTTCAGTTCTTCGAGATCTAAATAGCCGCTAGCGGGCAAGGGGAAATTGAGCATCAAGTTTCCATTACGGCTGACAACATCAACCAAAAGATCAACCACCGTCTTGGTGCTCTTGTACTTCACGCCGCGGCGGTAATGCCAATCGCCGATGCAAGTATCGGTTTGCCAGGGACGCGGCCAAATGGTTTCCACCAAACCGCGCTCCACATCGAACACAGCAATTCCCTTCTCCGAATCCTGCTCGCGCTTGCTGGTGTAGACCGCTTGTGTCTTGCCGCCGTTGCGCTTGGCATTGGCGTTGTAGAGATGCGCCACCAGACTGTAGCCATAATCTTCGAACGGCAAGGCGCCGTCAACGTAAAGCAAATCGGGCTGATAGTTGTCTACCAGGTCGCGCATGCGCGCATACCAATGTTTCTTCCACCATTCAGGAATGCCGCTTTCATCCCAATCCAGCTTGCTGTGAACTTCGTTCGAATCGACATAGAGGCTGAAATTTTTCGGGTCGGCACCGTCATAAGGCACGCCCGCCAGGGGGCCGGTACTATCCGCGCCGTGGCTGACGGAAAACCATTTGTAAGTGATCCACAAATGATCGCTCACGCCGAACTTCAAGCCTTCTTCCGTGGCGGCCTTATGCCACAAACCGACAATGTCTTTCTTCGGCCCCATATTCACGGCATTCCACTCGTTGTGTTTGGAATTCCACATGTCGAAATTGTCGTGGTGGACAGCCATGCTCATGAAATATTTCGCGCCGGCCTGGCGGTACATTTTCATCAGTTCGGCAGGCGCGAATTTCTCGGCTTTCCAGCGCGGGATGGTGTCTTTGAAACCGAATTTCGATGGATGACCGTAGGTCTCGCAGTGATAAAGATATTGCTCGCTGCCTTGCATATACATGTTGCGGGCATACCAATCGCCCGCTTCCACCGCCGATTGCGGACCCCAGTGCGCCCAAATGCCGAACTTGGCGTCACGGAACCACTCAGGGATTTCATAGGCGCTCAACGATTGGCGCGAGCCTTGAAATGGCCCTTTTTCGATTTCCAAGCCGGGCGGGAATTCCGGATTCGGCCCTTGGTATTCAGCACTGTGAGCGATGGCGGGGAGGGCCCCGGCCAGCAATCCCAAAGCGTCTCTGCGATTCATTTTCATTTCGAGTTCTCCTTTATCCGTTTACGCCCGACGCCAGGAAGCCACCATCCACGGTGATGCATTGGCCGGTAATAAAACTCGCGGCGTCGGACGCGAGAAAAATGGCTGCTCCCGCCAACTCAGGAATTTTACCGAATCGTTTCATGGGCGTGCGCAAGAGCAGTTCGCGGCCGCGATCCGTGCCATCAAGCAAAGCCGAATTCAATTCGGTGCGAAAAACGCCCGGGGCAATAGCATTGACGTTCACGCCCTGCTGCGCCCATTCGACGGCCAGGCTGCGGGTGAGACCCAGGACGCCGCTTTTCGAGGCGGCGTACGCAGCAACTTCAAAGAAGCTCACGTAAGAATTGAGCGATGCGATGTTAACGACGCGGCCGCGCCCACTCGAAACAAGCGGCTCAAAAAAGCTTTGACAGGCACGCAATGTTCCGGTGAGATTCACGTCGAGCAAGTTATTCCATTCCGGTTCGGTAATGGCCACGGTTGGCTTGCGGAAGATCTGGCCGGCGGCGTTGACCAGGATATCGACGCGGCCGAGTTCCTTGACGACCTTATCGCGCAGCGCGTCGATCGAGGCCCGATTAGCGGCATCGGTGGTTTGGCGCAAAGTCTTTCGGCCTGCCTTTTCAATATCGGCGGCAACATCGCTGACCAGATTTTCACGGCGGCCGGTTGCCACCACGTTGGCGCCTGCTTCAGCCATGCTCAGCGCGAGCATGCGGCCGATGCCGGATGTGCCGCCCATAACTATGGCAACGCGGCCAGTGAGATCGAAAAGTTGCAACGACATGGACACATCTTACATGCAATTGAGCCGCGACCGAACGCGATATATTTTGAATAACTATGAAACCGACTCGCCGCGATCTTAGCTTGCTCTTGCCCGCGCTGATGGCACAGCCCTCCACCGCAGCGCCTGCGTTGCCATCGAAATGCTATGAATTCAAGGAACTGCCCGTCAAAATCGACGCGAAAACTCACAACGAAAGCCGCCAGGTTTTCGACGGCTACACGCACACGGGCTATCCGGTAGATTTACACATCACCACCTTGGCTCCCGGCATGATGCCACATGCGGCTCATCATCATGCGCACGAAGAAGCGATTTTCCTCAAAGAAGGGACGCTTGAGATAAATATCCTCGGCAAGACATCGCGGATCGGGCCCGGGTCGGTCGCTTACGTGAATTCCAATGAAGAACACAGTTGGAAAAACGTGGGCGATGCGCCCGCGACATACTTCGTTTTAGCGCTAGGCAGAGAGAAGAACAGTTAGCGCCCTTACTTTCCTCCGGAGGCGGCACGTTTGGCGCCATTGGACTGACCTAAGCTGACGGCTTCGGGCACTTCCACCAGTTTGCCGCTCGAAACGTTATAAATGTAGCCGTAGATTGGTATGCGCGGCGGAACCAGGGGATGAGTGCGGATGCGAATGACATCGGACACAACGCTCTTCGCGAGATCCTTTATGGTTAGCCATTCGGTGTAATCGCCGGCGGGCGAACCGCCGCCAGTGCCGGGGTCGCGCCACTGGCCATTGTGAAATGAGGCGGTATCGAGACTCTTGGAAAGAAGTTCCCGCATTACTTCGTTGCTGAAGGTGAGCATGCCGCAATCGGTGTGGTGAATGACAAACCACTCGCGGGTTCCGAGCAGCTTATAAGAAATGACGAGAGAGCGGATGGCATCGTCGCTGGCACGGCCGCCGGCGTTACGAATCACGTGGGCATCGCCCTCGCTCAAGCCTGCAAATTTCGCCGGATCGAGCCGCGCGTCCATGCAGGTTAGAATGGCAAACTGACGGGCCGGTGGCATCGGCAATTTGGATTTAGAGCCAAAACTAGCAGCGTACGATTCGTTTGCGTTAAGAACTTCTTCGAGAATCTGCGACAAAACAACTCCTAACTACATTGGCGAGCTATTGATGCATGAGCACATAAAAACATTTCATGCTGAACACGCTTTGCTGTGCGTTGTGAGCCTCACCGATAAGAGCAGTTTACAATCGTTTGGGACGGAGTGCTAGAACTATCTTTGGAGTAACAACGAAATGGAGTGGACACCCGGCGGCAGCAGTCAAGATATCGAAGATCGGCGTGACGAGGGCGGAGGTGGCGGCGGGTTTGGATTCGGACATTTAGGCATCGGCGGTATTTTAATTGTGGGTTTGTTGAGCCTGCTGTTTCACCAGAATTTCTTTGCGCTGCTTTCCGGCGGAGGAGCGGGCTCGGGACAAGGGCCAGTTCAAAGGACGCCCAATCTACGGCAGGATCAGGCCGAAGCCAGACAATACGACATGATCAAGGCGGTATTGAACGACGACCAAAGCAACTGGGACAGCATGCTGCCCGCGCAGACCGGGGTTCCCTACCATCACGCCAAGTTAGTGTTGTTCCGCGGCCAGACCAGATCAGGCTGCGGCACGGCGCAAGATGCGACGGGTCCGTTTTATTGTCCGGAGGACGAAAAAGTTTACCTTGACCTGGGATTCTTCGATGAACTGAAGAACCGTTTTGGCGGATCGAACGGCGACTTTGCGCAAGCGTATGTGGTGGCGCACGAGCTGGGTCACCACGTTCAGAAGCTTTTGGGCACAGAGGCGAAGGTGCAGAATCTGGAAGAACGGCGGCCCGATGAACAGAACGCGCTATCGGTCAGACTGGAACTGCAGGCGGATTGCTACGCCGGTGTGTGGGCGAATTCGGCAAGAGACCGGTTGAAGATCAACCAAGCCGATATTCAAGATGCCTTGAGCGCGGCGGCGGCGGTGGGCGACGACCATTTGCAGAAGATGGCCACTGGCATAGTGATGCCGGAGAAGTTCACGCATGGTACGTCAGCGCAGCGCGAGCGGTGGTTCACGACAGGCTACCAGACGGGGCAGGTTGCGGCGTGCAACACGTTCAGGGTGAAGTAGGGCTCGCTGCCCGAGACTCATGTTACTATCGGCCCGATGGCGACCGAAGATCGAAACGTATCTATCCACCCATATTTTAAGGCTCACAGCGGAAAGCTCGATGAGTTCAAGGGGTTCTGCGAGCAGTTCATAGCGGCAACCGCGAAGGAGCCGAAATGCCTCTACTACGGTTTCAGCTTTCATGGAGACGAAGTGCATTGCCGGGAGGCATACGAAGGCGCAGACGGGCTGCTCACGCATCTGGCCAATGTGAAATCTCTGCTGGAGGCAACGTTGCAAATTTCCGACCTTACGCGGCTGGAAATTCATGGGGTTGAAGAGGAACTGGCAAAGCTGGAAGAACCGCTCAAGAATTTGAACCCGACCTACTTCACGCTTGAGTATGGAATCCGGCGATAAGGAGCTCCGATGTTGGTCCCACTGAGATGCAGGTTCTGCGTTCTTGTTTGCCTATGCTGCCTGGTCGTGGGCGCTCAGTCTGTTCCTATTGGTTCGACCGACGTTCAGCAACATATCAGCAGAATTCAGTCGTGCCTGCGCGACTCTGTCATAGTAAAGGGCGATCTTGAAGTTTGCCACGCAATCGCGAAACGGATGGAGGAGTTACACGTCCCCGGAGTGAGTGTTGCGGTAGTTCATAACGGAGTTATCGAATGGGCGCAAGGATTCGGAGTGGTACAAGCTGGGGGGAAACCGGTAACCGCCGACACTCTTTTCCAAGCCGGCTCGATCAGTAAACCGCTGGCAGCGATGGCGGCACTGCGTCTCGTACAGCAAGGCAAACTGACGCTTGACGGCGACGTAAACGCGGTCCTAACGAGCTGGAAAGTGCCAGCTGCGCCGGTAGCCGAGGGGCGGCCAGTTACTTTACGCGAGCTGCTGACTCATACGGCAGGATTGACCGTGCATGGGTTTCCTGGCTATGGGGCTAACGAACCTGTACCCACACTGGTTCAGGTGCTAAACGGTCAGAAACCCGCTAATACCGGGCCGATTCGCCTGGAAAGCGCTCCTGGCAGCAAGTGGAATTACTCCGGCGGCGGTTTCACGGTGATGCAGCAATTGCTGCTGGATGTGACCAAGCAACCCTTTCCGAGATTGCTGCATGAGACAGTGCTTGGGCCGATCGGCATGACTCATAGCACCTATGAACAACCGCTCCCGGCGAGCCTGCGCGAATCCGCGGCTACGTCTTATGGAGACAACGGAGTTGCCATTGCGGGAGGCGCGCACACCTACCCGGAGATGGCCGCCGCCGGCCTTTGGACGAATCCCACAGACTTATGCAAATACATTCTCGAGGTTCAGCAATCGCTGCGGGGTCAGGCAAATCACGTGCTGTCGGCGGAGATGACACGGCAGATGGTGACGCCTGGGTTGGGCAACTGGGGATTAGGGCTCGAAATCGGCGGTACGGCGGCGAATCCTTATTTTTCTCATGGCGGCGTGAACGAAGGCTTCGAGAGCCTCTTCGTAGGGTATGAGAACGGTGGCGACGGCGCGGTGGTCATGACGAACGCGCAAGGCGGATCGCGGCTCGCCGCAGAGGTGATGAGCAGCATCGCGGTGGAGTACAACTGGCCGGATTTTCGCCCCGCGGTTCGCACCGAGGTGAAGGTGGATCGCGAGATTTTGGCGCGTTATGTGGGAACTTATCAACTGACACCGCAATTCGGCTTAACATTCAGGCTTGATGGAAATCAGCTGATGACAAGAGCCACCGGCCAGCCCGAATTTCCAGTATTTCCGGAGTCTGAAACGAAATTCTTTCTGAAAGTCGTAGATGCCGAGGTTGAATTTTTCCGGGATGACAAAGGCGCTGTTAGCTACCTGCTGCTACACCAAGGTGGGCACGAGATGAAGGGAATGAAGCAGTAGCGGCTCAGTCAGTGAGAACATGCAAGGCTACGATTGACAGGCAACCACCGGCCACCCGTGTTGCGCCGGCGACTAAGAAGGTTGCTAAATGGGTACGCAGCAGGGCGAGAACTCGCCGGGCATCCTGGCGCAGTTGGCTCTCTTGGCTCCACTGCTGGAAGAGAGTGGCGCAGCCGGTCAGTAACACAGTCAAGGGCAAAGCGATTAGGAGCACCCACAGGCCGATGTGCAGCGATGAGGAATACAATTCGACAATTCGTTGCGCGGTGTGCGCCGGCTCATAGTTCGGCGGCTGCCAGTTGCGCACAAAAAGGGCGGTCATGAACAGGATGGCGGGGAAGACGAGGAGCAATTCCGCGGTAGCGACGAAATACCTTACTTGTTTCATAAGTACTTTATACAACAAAGCGATGGGCACTGTCAAGAGCTTCTTAGAGGCGTGGATCTTTGGCTAATTCAATTTCAGATCCGATAAAGCCCCAGCTGTTCCAAGCATCGCCGCTGGTTGCGGCTTTGAAGAAATTACCGGCGTGCGGGTGGTCATCGTTATAGAAATGCCAGTTGCCAACACCGTAGTTGATGGTGTTATAAGCCAACTCAGCCTCGACATCCGCCGGGCTGGATGGTTGCGGAGGGATTATTTGGGATTCTGAAACTTTTCCTTGATAGAAGTGCAGTAACTGAAGGTAGAAGAACAGATGCGGCTCGGTATTCCTCACGTCAGGGGTAAGGCGGGCCAGCACCTTAGCCGCTTCAGCGAGTTGACCGCTACGACGAAGCGATACGTAACACCAGTTGGAACAGTCGATAACGCTGTCCGCCGACTGCGCCAAAGCGAGAGCGCGGCCGAATGCTGCCGCTGCCCTGGCGAATTGACGGAGAAAGTAGTAAGTCAGGCCGAGATGGTAATGCGCATCAAGTTGCTTGGGATCGAGAGCGACGGTGTGGCTGAGATCTGTAAACGCCGGCTTAAATTCGCGCAAGCCGAGTTCGCGATGACCACGCTCCACTAAAAGCTCTACGCTGCCGGGATTCAGGGTCAGCGCCGCACTGCAGGTGGCAACTGCCTCGCGATACTGCCGCTTGGCGGCCTGCGCCTGGGATAGTTTTAAAGCCAGGGAAGAATTTTTGGGGTCGGCGGCCAGTTTTGCTGTCGCGGAGGCGATGGCGCCATCATTGTCGGGCAGAGCGTAGAGCTTTCGACCCAGCAAGGAAGTGGTTTGTAAAGCCGCGTCGTCATCGGCTCTCGATGTTCTAGCGATGCCGAGTAAGACGCTGGGAGCGGAGATTAAGACGGAACGGCGCGACACCATTTTTGGAGTATCGCACGGTCCCGCCAGCCGTAATGTTCCGCTCCCGGGTGCTTCTTAGAAGATCAGCTTAACGGTCAATTGCAGTTGCCGCGGGTTGCTGGTGAACGTTTGCTTGTACTGTTGAAACACGCTTGAGCTGGGCTCAAGAGCACTCCGTTCCAGATCGGCCACCGAAGAGCCCTCGCCGCCTGCCGGGGCGGGTGCGATGTCGTCCAGATAACCGCCGGTATATTGCGGGTGATTGAACAGGTTGAACGCTCTGACCGAAAACTCGATGCGAAAACGTTCGTTAATGGAGAATCTCTTCATGGCGGTCAGGTCGAAATTGTTGGTCGGATCGAGTTGTAAAGTATTGCGCCCGCCATTAGCCAGTGCGCCCAAACCGGCGGTGATGTAGCGGCCGTTGGGATTGGTGGCAATGTAAGCTACTGTGTCGCCATTGCTATTAGTAAGCGCGGTGACGCCCGATCCGATGCTGGCGTTGCCGGCCGGGTTGATGATCGTGCGGTCGGGCGCGCTATCAGTATTCAAGTTCGAATCAACGGCACTCTGGGCGGTTACCAACTCGCCGCTCTGAAAGGTATAGGTCGGGGCAATTTCCCAATTGCCTACCAGGTTCTTCATCACCCAGCTGCCGTTCTTGAAAAACGGCACGTCGTATACCATTTCCATGACAACCCGATGGCGATGATCTAGCAGCGAACTGGCTTTCTCGGCGGCAAGATCTTGCGAATCCTGCGGCCTGCGCGGCGATAACACAGTGGAGTTCAACGCGTCGGTGGAATCGTCGATATCGTGACTCCAGGTGTACGATCCCTGAAACTGCAAGCCATGATTCAGGCGTTTGCTGATTTGGTTTGACCAGCCGTGATAGGTCGAGTTGCCGACAGGCATGAAGGCAGTGATGAGATTGGTAAATCCCGCGTTGGCGTATTTCGGGACGAGATAGCCGCCGTTATTTTCAATGGCAACTAACCCGGCCAAAGTGTTCGGCAAAGCGTTTAAAGTTGCTTGACTTGGCATCGAGAGATAGGTCGGAAGCGCGTCGGATGCGTTGACAACCGGCTGGTCGTTCAGTTTGACCTGCATGGGGAGGTACAAACCACGGGTCCCCACGTAACGCGTTTCAAAAATATAACCAGCGCCGAATTCGTGCTGGATGCCGAAATTCCAGTTATAGGATTCGGGGCGCTTCTGGTTGGGAATAAAGCCGGAAGTGACGGCCTGCGCGGCGGCGCCTTCGGGAACCGCTACCGACGTACCCGGTTTGATGCCGCCGTTGGCCAGGAAACCGAAACCGGATTGGCCGGTGACATCCACTGTCGTACTGAGTTGAGGCGGCAAGCTGAGAGTGCCGAGATTGTCGTAGAGGACGTCGTAGGCGGTACTGAAGCCGGCGCGAAGCGAGGTCTTACCGCTGGTCCCGGGAGAGTAAGCGAGTCCAATCCGCGGCATGAAATTGTACTTTTGTGTGGTGGGTTTACCAAACACCAGAACGCCCGGAACGCTGGCGCTGGCATTGAGCGGCTGGGCCTGCTCGCCGAGAGGAATCGTGAGGTATTCATAGCGAACTCCGAGATTCAGCGTCAGGTTCGGGGTCAATTTCCAGATGTCGTTGCCGTAACCCGACACCAGGTATTGATTTTGATAATAGGTGACGTTGCCCAGAGATCGCTCGGCAATGCCGTCCGGATAAGTGTCGTAGAGGTAGTCGGAGAGATAACTCCACTCATAGTCGCCGCGCGCCCGCTGCGTGAAACTGGAAGGAGAAATCGAACTCCATCCATCAAAACCAAACTTCAAACTGTGCTTGCCGCGCACCCAACTGACGTTATCAGTCAATTGATAGAGGTTCTGGATAGTAAATTGAGGCGCATTAGGATCCGGGCCAAAGCCGGCATTCAGTTCGTAAACGTCGATATTGGGAAATGCGTCTAACCCCGGGAAAGATTGATTACCAAACACTGGCAGGCTTGAGTTGGAGCGGTTGTAACCCAGCCGCAGCTCATTGTTGAGATTGGGCGAGAAAGTATGGAACTCCGAGAGAGTGACAATATATCCGTTATTGGGGGTGATGCCGAAAAACTGCGAGGGGAATCCGCCGGTATCCTCGGTGCCGCTGCGGTTTAAGATAAAACGCGCGCGCAGGGAATCCTTATCAGACATGTTGTAATCCACCGAGGCCACGCCGAATTCCTGGTTAAAGAAACTTGGTAGTGAGGATGAAACCAAACCGACGGGCACAGTGAGCGCTCCCGGGGCACCGGTTACGGCGAACACGCCCGTCCCCAAACTCTCATTGCTGCCGGGGCCTGGGGCTACCAAAACGGCAGACCCGGTAGGTAGCGTGGAGGGTGCCGCCACGCTCGAGGCCGTTCCGAGGTACTTCTGAAACTCCGCTAGGTTAGTTTGATTTATACCCGGTAAACCGGCCAATAACGTATAGCCGGCGGCGGTCGGAGCATAATAGCCCGTGGCTGCCGTTTGGCCCACAGGATTATATTCATAATCGCCGAAGAAGAACAGTTTGTTACGGATAATTGGGCCGCCGAAATTGCCGCCAAAGCGATTGTCGTCAAAACGCGGGTGCGGCGGATTTCCGAGCACTGCGCTCAAGGTGTCGGCAGCGTTGAAATTCTTGTTCTCCAAATATTCGTACGCTTCACCGTGAAATTTATTCGTGCCGCTCTTTACGACCTCGTTAAACTGACCCCCGGAGGAATGGCCGAAGTCAGCTGAAAACTGATTCTGCAGCATGGAGAATTCCGCGACGGCGTCATTGGGCACGCTCACCACGGGCCCTGTAACGGACAAGTCGTTGTTGTCCACGCCTTCAATGGTGAAGTTATTGTTGGTGGGGCGCTGCCCGCCGACCGAAGGCCCCATGCCATAGCCCGCTCCTCCCGAACTGGTGACGCCCGCCGCTAGCAAAGAGAGATTGAGTATGCCTGAGTTGTTTTGACCGCCGCTGGCGCTGGGCAGATCGGCGAGTTCTTTATCTCCGAATGTAGTTTGAATCTGAGCGCCGCTGGTGTCGATTGCTACCGTCGCGGAGGTATTCACTTCCACTTCCTGCGAGGCCTGGGCAATCTTCAGAGTGATGTTGGCAGTACCCGTCTGGTTTAAAGTAACCTCGACGTTACGCAATTCAGCTCGGGCGAAGCCGGCAGCATCCACGCTGAGCGTATAAACGCCGGCCGGGAGGTTGCTAAAACGATAATCGCCGGCGGATGTGGTGGTTACTGTCGCGTCGACCCCGGTGGCATCGTTATGCGCGACGACCTTAGCGCCTGGCACCGTCGCGCCGGTGGGATCAAAAAGCTCCCCAATCAGGTTGCCACTGGTTTGTTGAGCGAACACCGGCAGGGCCAGCCCAGCGAGAATTAACGAAAAGACAATAATCCTGGAATGCGAGATACTCATACTGTTTCCCCTATCGATTTCAGTTAGCACGCTTATGGCTATTGGTGCCTGAGGACGGCATTTCGTTTCAGGCTTGAGAAGAAAGATTGCGAATAAAAGTTAGTTGCCAGCAAAACCACTTGGACACATAGTACTGAGTATTTGACTACTTACGTATAACAGCTTAACTGATTTATATAGGTGCATGGAAGGCGAAGATAACTGTCGCCCTACTTAGTCCTGACGGATGGCGATCATGGGATCGATGAGGGCGGCGCGACGCGCCGGCAAAGCAGCGGCGGCTAGCGTTACTCCTAGTAGACTAACCACCACTAAGACAAAAAGCAATGGATCAAAGTGAGGAACCTGCAAGCTGCTAATGGCCCGGTCGGCGGCAATGCTCAGCAGAATGCCGATGGCGATGCCACTCGCGCCCAAAAGGGCCGCTTGGCCCAACACCATCTTCATGACTTCGCCTTTACTGGCGCCAATGGCCATGCGAATACCGATTTCACGGGTGCGGCGCGAAACTTGATAAGCTACGACCGCATATAAACCAACCAGAGCCAGGCACAGACCTATCACTCCCAAATAGCCCACCACAATCAAGACAATGTTGGCGACCTTCACCGACCGCTGGTCGTAGAGATCGTCGAAAGTGCGAACGGTGAGTATCGGCAGGTTACGGGCGATTGCATGCGCGGCTTGGCGCACGGAATCGGCAAAGCCATCAGGAGCGCCTCGTGTTTCGACGACGAGGGTCATGTGCGAATCGGGATGTTGTTTCAAGGGCAGGTAAACGAAATCCTGGGGCGGCTCGAAAATCGAAGCGTACTTACTATCAGCCGCCACGCCCACAATCTGCGCCCAGTGTGGATTCTTTTGGCCTACTAACAAGCGCTTGCCAATGGGATCTTTCAAGCCGTAGTGTTGGGCGAAAAATTGATTCACCACTACGACAGGCGGCGCTTTAGAATCGTCGCTTGGGAGGAAGGCCCGGCCTTGCAGAATGGAAGTGCCGATCACGGGAAAATAGTTCTCATCAACAGTAGAGGCGCCGACGGTGGAGCCCTGCTGCCCGGCCGGGAAATGGTAGCCTTCGGGGCTCACCGTTTCCTGCTGATACTCGAGCCCAGTTGGAATGAAATGTCCGAGGGCGGCGGATTTAACGCCGGGGATCGCCTGCACTCGTTCCAGCAACGCCTTATAGAAGGCGGCGGTTTGTTCCGAGGTGTAGCCGATCATAGCCGGATTGAAACCCACCAGGAGCCGGTTGTGAGTTTCAAAGCCGGGATTGCGTGCCAAAACGAAGGTGATGCCGCGAAATAACTGGGTCGTCAGAATCATGAGTACCAGCGAGCCGGCGATTTGCGCGACCACTAAGCCATTGCGGCCGAGGAAGCGCTGACGAGTGGGATCAAGTTCGCCGGCTTTGAGAGCGGGAACCAGGTCGCCGCGCGTCATGCTGAAGGCCGGCAATAAACCAAAAAGCAGGGCGCTGGCCAGGGAGACGGCGAGGGTCAACAAAAGGACCCGTTCGTCTAGTTGAACGTTGAGATCAATGGGAGTGTCGCTGGGAATCGTGATGGTGGAGATGAAGCCAATGCCGGCATAGGCGACAAAGAGGCTGAGCAGGCAACCGCCGGCGGCGAGCAAAACGCATTCAGTTAGTAAGGTGCGGATGAGGCGAGCGCGACCGGCGCCGATGGCTACGCGGATGGCGAACTCGCGGCCGCGGGCGCGGCCGCGGCTAAGGAGTAAGTTGGCGATATTGGCGCAGGCGATGAGTAGAACTACCGCGACTAGCGCGAATAAGAAGGCGGCTATCAGGAAATCGTTGTTTTCCACGTCGAAGCGGGTTTGGATTTCCGTGCGCACCGCGGCGCTAAAACCTTTATTTGTTCTGGGGAACGATTGTGCGAGCGATGCGGCGATGGCTCGTATTTCGCCGCTTGCTGCTTGTTGAGAAATGCCCGCCTTGATGCGGCCTTTAACGGTAAAGGCGCGGCTGGTGCGGTCGGTAAGTAACTCAGCATCGGCTTTCGTCAAGGCGGGCGCCATCATGGCAGGAACAAACAGTGCGGGATGGAAGAACTGGTCGAGGCCGGTGAAGGATTCGGGCGCGACGCCGACGATTGTGAACTCCATGCCATTCAGAAGAACGTGCCGGCCCGCGATGTTGGGGTCGGCGGCGAACTCGTCGCGCCAAAACCTATAGCTCAGGATCGCGACGGCATCGCGCCCGGGCGCCTGATCTTCGCTCGGGCGGAACGTTCGGCCAACGAGAATGGGAATGTTCAGGTCGTCAAAGATGTTACCGCTCGTCAGCAGACCGGTTTCCCGGCGCGGCAGATCGTTCTTATCTTTGGCGAAACCGAAGGAGTTCACTTCAGACGCAATGAGCCCGCTGAAGGAATGATTGAGGCGGCGGAAATCGGCGAAATCGGGGTAGGAAACGAGACCGAAATTGCCGCTGGGAGAGAGAGAAGAGAGAGTGAGGAGTTGGCTAGGATGCGGGACAGGGAGCGGGCGGAAGAGCAGGCCATCATAGAACGCAAAGAGCGTGGCGCCGGCGCCAACGGTCAGCCCGATAGAGACAACAGCAGTCAGCGCGAAGCCAGGACTCTTGCGCAGGGTGCGGAAGGCGAAGCGGAGATCGTTCATGATGGTTGCAATGAGCATTTCGTGTGCCAAGGGTAAGTGTGAGGAAAGAAAGGGAGATCGAAGGGAAGGGTGGGACTGCAAGTGTGCGGTTGTGGGAAGGAGTGGGACGGATTAGAACCCTTTCAAGAATCTGTCCGGATGTATTGTCAATTTTCCACCGTCTCCGCCTTCGCTCGATGCGAGGGAATACAAGATAAGAACCGGCCTGCCGACGACGTCCGACTCATTGACGAAGCCCCAATAGCGGCTGTCTAGGGAGTTGTCGCGATTATCGCCGAGTACGAAATACTTGCCGGCGGGAACAACCACTTCGCCTTGGATCACGTGATTCTCGAACATTTCGTTGGCTCCCGCCAGCGCTTCAGGGTTTAGCCTCTCGATATGCCCAACCGGATTTCTCGGGAAGTTGTCCCGGTAATCGTCAGTCCCGTCGAATTGATGCACCGCATACGGCTCCTTGAGCGCGTCGCCGTTACGGTATACAACCTTTGACACGATCCGGAGGCGGTCGCCCGGCATGCCGATCAGCCGTTTGATAGTGATCAGCTTCCGCTCATAGGGAAAGCGAAAGACCACGATATCGTTGCGCTTCAGGGTCTCTTTCGGAAACACTCGCACCAGAATACGGTCGCCAATCAACACGGTGTTTTCCATCGAGCCGGTGGGTATTACAAATATGCGCACAAAGAAAAACGGACCTATTATGGCCGCCAATAACCCAAGCCCGAGAACCAGGAACAACACGGGCCGATCGTTATTCACCGCCGCCGGATTTGGGACTTGCGGCTGGTGGGAGGCGCTCGCCATTCAGCAAGTCTACTTGAACGCTAATTCCATCAGCGTTCGGTGAGTGCCCAAATCATCGGTGCTCTCGTCGCGGCTGTAACGGCAGTCGCCGCCGAGTATCCAAGCCTGGCGCTTGTCTTTTAACAGCACTTCGAGAATCTCCCACAAGCGCTGCTTGGGGCCGCTGGCGGTGATCGGCGTAACCACCTCAATGCGCTTAGAAAGATTGCGGTACATCCAATCGGCCGAACCAATATAAAATTCGCCTTCGCCGGAGGCTTGACCTGCGCCGAAATAATAGATGCGCGAGTGCTCAAGGAAGCGGCCAATCACGGAGCGGATGCGAATATTCTCAATCGGCTTCAAGCAGCAGAAGCCGCGGATAATCAAGTCAATCGACACACCTGCACGCGCCGCACCCATCAGCGCGCTAATCAAATCGGGATCTTCCAATTGATTCATTTTGGCGATGATGCGACCACGTTCGCGCAATTCCGTTTCGCGCTTCACGAGTTCCAGAAAACGAAGGCGCATGGTGCTGGGTGCAACCAGCAGCGAATGACAGGCAGGTCCATTCGAGTGGCCTGTCAAGAAATGAAACAACGTAACCACATCGCTGGTAATCGTGGGATCGCACGTAAGTAAACCGCAATCGGCATACAAACGCGCCGTGCGCACATGATAGTTGCCGGTACCGATGTGCGCATAGGCGCGCAGGCCGCCGGCTTCCTTACGCACGACGAGCGCGGTCTTGCCATGCGTCTTCAAGCCCTTCACGCCGAACACGATATGCGCACCGGCGGCTCGCAGCGCCTGCGCCCAATGCAGATTGCGCTCTTCGTCGAAACGAGCCTTCAACTCCATCACGCAGGCAACCTGCTTCCCTGCCTCGGCCGCATGCACAAGTGATTTCACAAACGGCGTATCGTCGCCTACACGATAGACGGTCATCTTCACTGCCACGGTCTGCGGATCGTTCGCCGCTTCCTTAATGAAGCGCTCCACGCTGCCATCGAAAGATTCATACGGGTGATGCACGAACACATCGCCTTCGCGAATAGCGCTGAAAATATCTGCATGCTCTTCGCGTAGGGCGGGCGGCGCGACTGGGGTCCAAGGCGCGTCGCTCAAACCTGTTTTATGGATGGCGCCCAGTTCGAACAGCGTGGTGTAATCCAACTCGCCTGGGGCTTCGTAGAGGTCGCCAGGCCGCAGTTGAAAATGATCGCGCAGCATTTCGCGGATGGCGGGATCGGAGTTGCCCGCAAATTCCAGGCGCACCACCGGCTCATAGCGCCGCCGGCGAACCTGTTCACGCACCTGGTCGAGAATGTTGCCGTTAACGTTCTCCGGTTCGTCCACTTCGGCGTCGCGCGTGAGGCGCACCAGTGTGATTGGGGCAACGTTCATTCCCGGATAAAGTTTGCCGAGATTCGCGCCAATGATCTCGTGCAGACGCACATACAAAACATTCGCCGGCCCCAGATCCACGAGCAAAGGGACCCAGTGCTTCAAATCCGCCGGCACCTTCACGCGCGCGTAGAGCCGCTGGCCGGTCTCGTCGTCGAGCGGAAACACCAGGGACGTCGACAGATTCGAGAGAAACGGGAACGCTTCACCGGAATGAATTATCAACGGCGTCAAAGCGGGCGATACTTGCTTATCGAAAAACGTGTTCGCTTCTGCCTTTTGGGCGGGAGTTAATTCCTCCCAGTTGCGAAGAAAGACGCCGTGGACGGCCAATCCTGGAACGATTTGTTCGCGAAAACAGACTGCTTGCTGGTGCAACGCCGGCAGCAGGCGAACGTTGATTTCCTGGAGCAGCTTTTCGCGATCGGGCGTCAACGATTCCCGCAAAACCGCCACGCGCTTCATGAAAAATTCATCCAGATTCGAAGTAAAAATGGCCAAAAACTTGGCGCGCTCCAGCAACGCGTTGCGCCCGTCGAGCGCTTCCGCCAGAACACGATCGTTGAAATCGAGCCAGCTCAAATCGCGATCAATCCACACGTCCGACAATTCGGCGCCGATTTCATGGTTCAAAGCTCCGTCGTCGCCAATTGACACGGCACTGGTTGGCTGTAGAGATTGGGTCGCAGTCATAAGTGTGGGCCTAAACGGAGAGTATGACGGTTAAGAAGCGTTGGATCAAATGAATATTTGGTTTCAAACCCCGCAGCGCCGCATTAGCAGGCACTTCGGGGGCACTTCGGCGGCGGAGAGATATGCTACCAGACAAAGCGCGCTTGGGCTAAGATACGTACGCGAGGCCTATACGGGATAAATGCCACTCCTTAACTTTTGGAAGAGTGCCAGGCAAGACGTTCTGAACATGAACGTCGGACAGATCGTTTCGAGTGCCGGCAACGGCAACCTACTCGATGATTCGCCCTGCTGCCGAGAGTTACGGCAATTTCTAAGTGTTGTCCCGAGTGAAAAGCTCTTCAGAATACTCCCGGCATTGCCTTGATAACTCTTTCAACAATGGTGGCCTCGTGCTCCAGGACCTGGTGAACGAGTTTGGCCGACGCCTCGATTTCGAGGCCGAGAATGGCCTTTACCGAGGGAGGCGTAACGCCATAGGCAACGACGGAATTTGG
>Ga0302319_10002883_pt1 | contig 36508 bp, 35 predicted proteins | sample Bog_T0_2_FD_203319 | JGI IMG/M metagenome (GOLD analysis project Ga0302319, IMG submission 203319) | Peat permafrost microbial communities from Stordalen Mire near Abisko, Sweden - Bog_T0_2 | ecosystem: Environmental > Terrestrial > Soil > Wetlands > Peat | place: Sweden: Abisko, Stordalen Mire...
TCTCTTCCAGGCCCGACAGAATCGGCTGGCTGCGCAGCGTCACCAGCTTGTGCCGGCACAGGTAGTTGGCGCGCCCCTTCATGTAGCACACGCGCAACGGCCCCAGCAGCGTCTCAAGAAACGGCACGTCGCGGAAGAAGAGCTGGTCCTGCAGCGCCTTGGTGCCGGTGGAGACAATCACCCGCTGGCCCGTGCGCAGCGCCGGCAGCAGGTAGGCCAGTGTCTTGCCCGTGCCCGTTCCCGCCTCCACAATCAGGTGGCGACGCTCGCCCAGCGCCCGCTCCACGGCCTTGGCCATATCGAGCTGGCCCGGCCGGTACTCATACGGCAGCGACGACCGCGCCAGAATCCCTCCCGGCGCAAAGAACTCGTGCAGGCTTGGCAAGGCGCGGATTGTCGTATCAATCGTGTCAGGGGTGGCCACCACTCCATCATAGTGAGCAAGCCTTCGAGCTGCCCGCTCGTCCCCGCACGAGTTCCGTCGCTGTCAGGCGAAGTCCAAATCCGCACCCGCCGCTGAAGAGAGGTACACCACACCGTCCAGACCCGCCGCCTCTGCGGATTGCTGCTCGGAATGCATCCAGCTCCCCGCCTCATACGTCACTCCGGCGTTGGAAGCGCCCGCAGCTTCTTGAGCGCGCTTCCTCCGCATCCTGCGCATGTGAGCGGCCCGCTGCACGGCCGCCGCCTTGTCTGCCGCGGCAGAATAGGGGTTCACCTCATTGAGAATCGCCTGGTTACCGTGAATGTGCATCTGTGCCTCCATGCGGCAGTGGAGGCAATTGCCGGGCCGCGCAACCTTTGAGCCTGATCAGAAAACGCTCATGCCGCGCCCGGCAACCCAGTCGCAAGCCGCCAAGCTCAGGCCGGCTCGCCCGTCTCGCCACCCGGAGCGCCAAATCCGCCGCACCGTGAGCGCATCTTCGCGCGGAACTTCTCCCGCTCCTCGGGCGACATCCGCTCCCATCGCTCGCCCGACATCCGCCGTCCTCTGCCGCGATCGCCTCCATGGCCGCCCCATCCGCCAAACAGAATCCGGCACAGCACCAGCAGTCCCAGCCCCTGCCAGAAGGTAATCGTGTGCCACCCAAACAGCGCCGGCGCCAGCCAGTTCCACAGGTGCATCACGATCTCGCCAAATGCCCACGTGAACAGCACAAGCGCCGGGGGCGCAACCAGAAACAACCACCATTTCTTTCTCATAGTCTGTCCTCAATTCTCCAAAAACTCGTCATGAACCCTTTTGAGCCGCTGCCGCAAATGCAGCACCGCATATCTCTTCCGTGAAAGCAGCGTATTTACCCCCACACCCGTTTCAGCAGAAATCTCCTTGAAGCTGCGCCCCTCCAGCTCGTGGGCAACAAATACTTCCCGCTGCTCGCCGGGCAGCTCGTCGAGCGCACGTTCCAGCTCTTCGAGCAGCAGGCCACGAAAATACGCAGCTTCCGGGCCAGCATCCGGCGAAGGCAGCAGGTCTTCGATGGCCAGCAACTCTCCCTCGTCGTCCATGGCCGCCACGTCAGAGAAGTTTTCCGGCCGCTTTTTCCTGAACATGTCCGTAATCCGGTTGCGCGCCACGCCGAATAGCCACCCGGTCACGGTTTCGATCGGCATCAGCAGCCGCCTGGCCTGGGTAAGCTCGTAGAAGATTTCCTGGAGAATGTCCTCCACGTCCTCTTCGTTCGGCACCCGCCTGCGAATGAAGCTGCGCAGCCGCGGCCGCTCTTCCGCCATGACTTCGGAGATTTCCCGGTCCTGCTCCATCATCGAAGCCACGCTCATAACTCATCCATCCAGTTTTCTAGACGGATGAAGGTTGCAGATATTGTAAAGTTATTGGAATTGGCACAATCCTCCCGCCAGTGGGCACGCGAATGGGACCACACGAAGATTTCATCGGCCGCTAAGGAGCTTCCTTCTTCGGATTCTGGGTTTCGCCGCAAGCGCCGCGATGAATCTCACGAATTTGCCGATACAATCCATGAACCTTCGCAAAGCGAGGTCGAGACGGGAACATTCTGTGATCCGATTACCCAACCACCGACGCTTGGGGAACTCACCCACTGCGAACGATGGCAGGATGCTGTCTGTCCCGCGCCACCCATCGCCGGGCGCAGACCTCCGGGCCCGCAAGCAGATGGTCGATTGCCGTGTTGCCTCGTTCTTTCGCGTCGTGTCGATGCTCATCGCGGCGGTTTTGGCTCCGGCTCCGCTCGCGGCGCTCGACCCCCAGAAACAGTTGGGGCAGTACAACCACGAAAGTTGGACCTCGGAGCGTGGATTGCCCGGCGAGGCTGTCTACCAAATACTCCAGTCAAAGGACGGCTACTTGTGGGTCAGAACCGGGGCGGGGCTGGCCCGCTTTGACGGAGTGCGCTTTACTTCGATGGATGGGGAAATCGGCAGCGAGCCGGTTAAAGCGATTTGCAAGGGCGCGGATGGCGATCTGCTGATCCGTACCGCCACTCGGACGGTCCTTTACAAGGACCGGCGTTTTTCTGACTACCGGCCTTCGTCCTCCTGGCCTGGTGGCTCCATTCGCGTCCTCTTTGAGAGCAGGGAGCACGTGGTATTTGTGGGCGCCGACGATTTTATTTACCGCATTGAGAAAAATGGCAGCGTCACCACCCTGCGCACTCATACAGGATGGATTAACGCCTTCCTCGAAGACGATGCCGGCAACGTCTGGATTGGAGGGTCGCCCAGCATTTACATGTATGACGGGCACACGCTGTCCGAAGCGTTGGACAAAACTGCCAGCCGCAACACGGTTACTTCGCTGAGCGAAGATCGAAGGCACAGAATCTGGGCAGCCACAGGAGATGGCCTCTACCGGCTCCATGCGCAGGAGCGGACTCTGGAGCCAGTCCATCGAACAGGGCTGATCCTGATGACGGCATTGCTCGAAGATGGCCAGGGAAATCTCTGGGGAGGCACGGAAACAAAGGGGGTTGTGCGCATTGCACAGGATGGAAGTCCGCCGCCCGGCTTCTCTTCTTTCGATTTCCGTGCGGGCCTGACCGATGACAGTGTCTTATCCATGCTGGAGGACAACGAAGGCACAATATGGATCGGTACGTCCAGCGGGCTTGACCAACTCCGGGATACGAGGCTGACAACCTTCACAACAAGAGAAGTCCTACCCTCCAACCGGGCCAAATCTGCCATTGCGATGCGCGACGGAGCTGTGGAAGCATTCACCGATAGCGGGGGGCTGGCCAGCATCAGGAACGGTGTGGTAACGCCGTTCGATCAGAACCGGAAGCTGCCTTATCTTGCCGGCGCGGCCATGTTTGCGAGCCGGGATGGAAGCCTGTGGCTTGGAACCTATCGTGCCCTCAACCGTATCCAGGGAGACAAGGTGACTTCCTACACCGGCGGCGGACACTTCTACGATCATTTCGTTTCCGCGATTGCTGAGGACGACGAAAGCCTCATCGTCACCAATGCCGAGTCGCGGGCTTTCAGGTTCAAAGACGGCAAGGTGTCGCCCTTTCTGGTGGGCGGAAAATCCACTCCAGTCACCAATGCGGGTGTTTACACCTTTACCATTTATAACGATCCGGCGGGTACGCTGTGGTTCGGCACCAGCAATGGGTTATTCAAAGTTCCAGCCGCTGGCCGCCCCGGGGCCGGACGGCAAGAGGGCACCGACTTCGCGATTGCAAGCATCTACGACGATGGCCGCGGCAACCTCTGGCTTGCCGGGCGCACTCCTGGAATCGTCAGGTTTCGAATCGCCGATGGCCGCGTGACGCACTATGCCAAGCGCGATGGGCTTTTCGACGTTTTTGCGTCGTACATTCTTGGCGGCAGCGATGGCGACCTCTGGATCAGCACGGAGGACGGCATCTATTCCGTAAGCGAAAAGCAGCTTGACGACTTCTCAGAGGGCAGAACGAATCGTGTTTCCTCAACCAGGTACGGACTTGAAGATGGCATGAAAACCACCGAAGCGTCGGATGTTGCATCGCAGCCCGGAGGTTGTCGCACCGCCGACGGCAAGCTGTGGTTCACGACCAAGAAGGGCATAGTCGCGGTCGATCCAGCCCGGATTGCGCATAACAATCTGATTCCTCCCGTCATCGTCGAATCGGTTGTGGCCGACGGCAAGATGAAGGCGGACAGCGACGCTTTGCAACTGTCTCCCGGCACCCACGCGATCGAGATTTCTTACACCGCGCTCAGCCTTCGCATACCGCATAGAGTCCGTTTCAAATATCGGCTGGAGGGCTACGATCGCGACTGGGTCGATGCCGGTTCACGGCGCGTCGCCTACTACACGAATCTTCCTCCGGGAGATTACCGCTTCCGAGTCATCGCCTCAAACGACGATGGCCTGTGGAACAATGAGGGAGCTTCGGTTGGCATGGTTCTGCAACCTCGCTTCTACCAGACCTCCTACTTTATTCTGGCATGCCTTCTGCTTGGCGTTCTCGGGGTAATCGCTGCCAACAGGCTCAACACGCGGATGATTCGGGTGCGCGCCGACCGGTTGTCCAAGGTCGTCGACGAAAGAACCGCCGAGCTACTCCAGAGCCAGATCGAGCTCGAACAATTGGCCCACTTCGATACGCTCACCGCATTGCCGAATCGCCGCTTGTTTACCGAGGAGTTTGCCAGAATGTGCGCCCCAGGCGCCGCCAGCGAGTTCACGCTTCTGCTGGTTGACGTTGATGGGTTCAAAGCCATCAACGACACCTTCGGGCACGACGCCGGCGACGCGTTCCTTGTTGAGACGTCCCACCGTTTAAGTTCGGCTGTTCGCTCCACTGACATTTTGGCGCGCCTGGGCGGGGATGAGTTTGCAATCCTGCTCCCCGGGCACCACGAAGAGCCTATCCTGGCTGCGATTTGCGACCGCATCGTGCAAAGCTTTGCTCTCCCGGTCGAGTTCAATGGCGTGACCCTTATGGCTGGCGTCAGCGTGGGAGTAGCCATATTTCCCCGGCACGGAGACACCCAGGAAAAGCTCTACAAATCCACAGATCTTGCGCTGTACGAAGCCAAGCGGATGGGCCGCAACACGTGGCGCCGTTACGCCCCGGAATTGGAGATCGATCCGCTGCCCGAGAAACGGGCCTCTTAAGAATTGGGGCTTCCTGGTTGCAAGGTCCTGCCGCGGAACATCCCGCACGTTTCCGAAATCTTCCTCACTTCCGATTTATCACCGTTTGGTTCTACTCTTGGTGATAGCGCGGTTTCCATGAGAGCAACCGTAGCGCTCGACGACGATTTAATCCGCAAGGCGCAGGAGTACTCCGGGGTCACGGAGAGAACCGCTCTCCTCCGCGAGGCTTTGAAGGCGTTGATCCATCTGGCTGCTTCGCGCAGGCTTGCAGCAGTCGGCGGCACAGAGCAGGGCCTCGAAGACATCAAGCGTCTGCGCGTTGATTAGTGTCGAGCTGCGGAACGCCTGACTGGGCCTCGAAACCCACCGCCGTCAAATGACCTCGCCGAGCCGAATTCCGGTACTGTCTTAAATCTGCGTTGATCCATTGACGGCGCATTTACTTCCTGACCGTCATGCTCTCTAGGCAATGGGCTCCTACGGCATTGTAGGCTTTCATGAAATCTTTCTCGTCCGGCCAGTCGGATACGGGAACGATGCCGATGGTCGGGGCTTTATCGCACTCCGCGTACCAGTCTTTCAGCCATGCGGAATCGTACTTTCCAAGGGGAGTGGATTCGGTTGTGAGGTAGTATAGCTGATCGGGAACTGGGATTATGCAGCCTGCTGTTTTATAAATGCATTTGAGAACATATACAGCGGTGCGGCTTTCCATGACGACGCGCATTGAATAGCCTTCACTGATCGTTCCCACCGCGCCGAACTTCAGCACCGCTTGGCGGCGCGCTTCTGCCTGCGGCATCCCGTCGCGAAGATTTTCCTCTGTTTGCAGGGCGAGGTGCTCTTCCATCTCTTCCCTCAGCCGTTGGTCAGCGCGACGCCTGCCCGCGAAATTCGCCAGACGCTCAAAGAACCGCCTCAGGAATCTCATGACAAATCCTCCGCCTTTACTTCAAAGAAACGCGCCATGATGGCCGCCGTCTGTTCCCAACCCCGGGTCTCGGCGCGCAATTGCCTGCGTCCGGCTTCTGTGAGCCGATAAAATCGGGCCTTGCGGTTATTCTCCGAGGGGCCCCGCTCGGAGCTGATCGAGCCTTCATGCTCCAGCTTCAGCAGCAGGGGATAGAGTGTGCCCTGGTTGACCTCAAGCAGGTCTCCGCTGATTTGCTCAATGCGCCGGGCGATCCCATAGCCATGCAGCGGACCGAGCACGTCAAGCGTCTTGAGGACCATCAGTGCCAGCGTCCCCTGCCGAACATCGGATTTCTCGCCCATCGAACCTACCTTTTGGTTGCCAACAGGAAATATGCCACATTTCCTTTTGGAATGCAACAGGAAAGAGACCGCGAGCGGAAAATATGCATTCCGAAGATTGCAGCGTGCCCACCGAATTTCCGCGTATGCAAAATCGCCGAGCGGCTCATAGAGCAGCGGTTTCGCGCAGGCATGCGGCAGCTGGATGCGCGGAGCCGGATCTGACCGCCGCTCCAATTGACTCCCCCAAGTGGACTAAGTACACTTAGTCCATGGCCTACACCGTGCACCAGGCGAAAACCCACTTCTCCCGCCTGCTCAAGGAAGCCGAAGCCGGCCAGGAAGTCGTCGTCATGCGCGGAAAAAAGCCCGTCGCCAAAATCGTACCTATCAAGGAAGCGTCCGCGGAGAAGCCCGGATCAAACTTTCGTCTAATGGGAGCCTATGCCGGACAGATCCGTTGGGACGAAGACGCCTTCGACCCTATGACCGACCAGGAGTTGATTGAAAGCGGCCTTGGATACATGCTGGATGCGCCCCTTGTTGCGCCCCCGGACCCACCCCCGGACAAATGACCTACCTGCTCGATACCCACACGTTTCTCTGGTTGCTGAGAGACCCCGAAATGCTACCCGCCCAGGTTCGGGAAATCGCTGCGGATCGCTCCCAAGTCCTGGTTCTGTCCATCGTCACTCCCTGGGAGATGGCGATCAAGGCAAAGGTCGGCAAGCTGGAAGCAGCTTCGATTCTGGACAACTTTGAGCGTCAAATCGCAATCGCGGGCTATAGCATTCTTGAGACCACTGTCCGCCAGGCCATTCGGGGAGGACGATTGCCGCTGCACCACAAGGACCCCTTCGACCGCCTGCTTGCAGCACAGTCGCTTGACCTGCATATCCCCCTGGTCAGCCGCCACTCAATCTTCGACCTCTACGGCGTAAACCGCATCTGGGCGTGAACCGTGCCCCACACGCCCTGGCCTCAAGGCCAACACTGACTGGAGACAAGTTTTGGCGAAGTATCGCAAATCGGGAACCCCCACCAGGCCGGCGGCCGGTGCGCTGCCCCTGGTAGCCATCGTCGGCCGCCCCAACGTGGGCAAATCCACGCTGTTCAACCGCCTCACCGGCAGCCGCCGGTCCATCGTCGGCGATGAGCCCGGCATTACGCGCGACCGCATTTACGGCGAATACGACTGGGCCGGCCGCGAGTTTCGCGTGGTCGACACCGGCGGCATCGTCCCCGACGACCCCGAGCTTATTCCCACCGAGATCTACTCCCAGGCCAAAGTCGCCCTTGGGGAAGCCGACGCCCTCATTCTAGTCATCGACGCCCGGACTGAACTTGCCAGCCCGGATTACGATCTGGTCAAGCTGCTCATCCGCGGCGGCAAGCCGGTCTTTCTCGCCGTCAACAAGGTGGAGGGCGACGCCATGGCTGCCGAAGCCGAAAACTTCCGCCGTCTCGGCCTGCGCAACGTCTACCCCATCAGCTCCGAGCACGGCCTCGGCATCGGCGACCTGCTCGATGCCATCTCCGAAGCCATCCCCGCGCGGCCCGAAACCGCCGAGGAAGCCCAGACCGAAGAAGACCTGCTCGCCGAAGAGGACGAAATCTACGAAGGCGGCCCCATCCCGCCCGACCCTGAAGACGACGACCAGCTCGACGCCGCAGAAGAAGACGCCGACGCCCACCGGCTCCACCGCACCCACGGCGAATTCGAGCAGCACGAGACTTCCGTCGCCATCATCGGACGCCCCAACGTCGGTAAGTCCACCCTGCTCAACGCCCTCACCGGAACCTCGCGGGCCATTGTTTCGCCCATCGCCGGGACGACTCGGGATGCTGTGGATGAAGTAGTAGACTTCGAGGGCGCGCAGTTCCGCTTCATTGATACTGCCGGCATCCGCCGCAAGGGCAAGACTCATGAAATGGCCGAGAAGTTGAGCGTGATCATGGCCCGCCGCCACCTTGAAGCAGCCGACGTTGCCCTGCTCATCATCGACGCGAAGGAAGGAGTGACGGGAGCCGACGCCACCATCGGCGGATATGCCCACGAATCCGGCCGCTCGGTCATCATCGTCGTCAACAAGTGGGACGCGGTGACGACAGGTCGAACCGACGGCAAGCCGCCTGCCGATCGGGATATCTTCGAGCAGCAGCTGCGGCGGACGCTCAAGTATCTGCACTATGCGCCGGTAATCTTCCTGTCAGCTCTTGAAGGCACGATTCCGACTGCCGAAGGGACGGCGCGGAAAGGCATGGCGCGCGTCCTTAATGAAGTGAAGGCTGTGGCCGCGGAGAGGCGCAAGCGGGTTTCCACGGGACAGATGAATCGGTTTCTGGAGCGCGTCGACTTCCAGCGCGCGCCCGTGCCCATGGCCAAGCGCATTCGAATCTTCTATATGACCCAAGCCGCCGTAGCCCCGCCGACCTTCATCCTGTTTACAGATCGGGACATCAAGCTGCACTTCAGCTTCGAGAGATTTTTGGAGAACCAGATTCGCGAGGCGTTCGGCTTCAAGGGGACGCCGATCTGGTTCAAGGTGCGGGCGCGAAATGCGGCTAAGAAAGATTGAACGATTCTTTTCTGCAATCGGGTGAAAGAAATCTTTGAGATCGAGCGGGGCCTTCGTCCCCGCAGCCTGCGGTGTACACTTTTCATTCGCGCGGGCGCGGTAGACTGGTCTGCGCGAACAGGAGAAATCCTATGCGGAATACTACGTTAGGCCTGCTTCTCGGACTCCTCGTTGCCGTTCCGTTCTGTTCCGCTCAGACCGGCCCTGCCAAGCGGCCAATGACGTTTGAAGACTTGATGAAGATGAAGCGGCTGGGGGAGACGGCTGTTTCGCCGGATGGCAGGTGGCTGGCTTACTCGGTGACTACCGTGGACCTGGAGCAGAACACGAAGACTCCGGAGCTGTGGCTGCAGAAGATCGCGGGCGGCGATCCGATCAGGCTGGGGTTGGCGCAGCCTGGAGACAGTGGGCCGCAGTTCTCGCCGGACGGAAAGCGGATCTTGTTTCTCTCGCCCCGCGACGGTGGCCATCAGCAAGTGTTCATGGCGGACTTCGATTCGGCGACGGGGGCCACGTCGAACCAGAAACGGGTTACGTTCATCTGGTCTGAAGCCGATAACGCGCTTTGGGCGCCGGATGGGAAGTCGATCGTGTTTACGTCCGAGGTTTATCCGGACTGCCCGGCGATACGGATTGATGATTTCGCTACCGGCGACAACTGCAATATCGCTCGCGACGAGGCTCGCGACAGGAGCAAGGTGAAGGCGCAGATCTTCACCCGTCTGCTTTACCGGCATTGGGACCACTTCACGGGTGAGAAGCGCAGCCACCTGATGCAGGTTATGGTGGACGTGCCTGAGGACAATACGGACTACTGGGTGCGCGATCTGACGCCCAACGATCCGCACGATGTTCCGCCGTTTTCCATGGAGGGTGGTGGCGGATTCGCGTTTTCGCCGGACGCAAAGGAACTGGCATTTACGGAGAATATTGATCCCGAGCCGGCAACGAGCGTCAGCGCCAGCATTTTGACGCTCGACCTGACGAATCCGTCGGCCAAGCCGGTCAAGGTGTCCACTTCGGCAGGAGGAAATTTCAACCCCGCCTACTCGCCGGATGGGAAGTATCTTGCGTGGCGGTCGCAGGCGCGGGCGGGGTATGAGAGCGATAAGTTCCGACTGGTGGTTTATGACCGGGAGAAGAAGAAAGCCACCGACCTTATTCCGAGGTTCGACGACTGGGTGAATGAAATTGCCTGGGCTCCAAATTCCAAGATGATCTATTTCACTACGGGCCAGACTGGAGAATCTCCCGTCATGGTCGCAACGATCGACGGACACCCGGCCTATGTTGCGGACAGAGGCGAATTCAGCGATCTCCATCCATTACAAGATGGATTCACGACAATTGCCGGTCGGATGGGGATCGATCAACCGGGTGAGGTAGTCGCAATTAGCATCGCCTCCGACACGCCTAAGAACGAGAAGGTGCGACAAGTCACTCACCTGAACGACGCGCTGCTGGCGCAGCTCGATCTGCCGAAGATGGATTCGTTCTGGTTCTCAGCGAGGGACGGCCTGAAGGCGCAGGGCTTCATCATCCACCCGCCAGGCTTCGATGCGGCGAAGAAATATCCAGTGAAACTTCTTATTCACGGCGGCCCGCAGGGCGCCTGGGGCGACTCGTGGAGCTATCGCTGGAATGCGGAGCTGTTGGCGGCGAACGGCTACGTGGTCATCATGATCAATCCGCGCGGCTCAACCGGCTACGGCCAGGCGTTTGTGGATGGCGTGAACGGCGACTGGGGCGGCAAGCCGTTTACCGACCTGATGACTGGCCTCGACTACGCGGAGCAGCACTATCCGTTCATCGACAAGACGCGCGAGTGCGCGCTGGGCGCGAGCTACGGCGGCTACATGGCCAACTGGATTCTGGGCCACACCAATCGCTTCAAGTGCATTGTGAGCCACGACGGAATGTTCGACGCCGAATCGGCGTTTGGGTCGACGGAAGAGGACTGGTTCAATATCTGGGAGTTCAAATTTCCAAACACCCAAGGGGGTCATCCGTGGGACTACTACGGCAAGCCCGACTCTGAGAATCCCTTCCGCAAATGGTCTCCTTCGCTTTCGGCGAAGAACTTCCGCACGCCCACTCTCGTTATCCACGGCCAGCTCGACTACCGCCTAGACGTGAGTGAAGGCTTTCAGCTTTTCGACACGCTGCAGTTGCTGAAGGTCCCGTCGAAGATGCTTTACTTCCCCGACGAAGGTCACTGGGTGCTGAAGCCGCAGAACTCGCAGCTCTGGTACAAGACGGTGAACGACTGGGTGGATGAGTGGGTAAAGCAGGGAACAGGGAACAGGGATTAGGGAACAGCGAATAGCGTGTAGTACAAGGTCGAGATTTGTACTACAATGGAGATATGGGCGCTACGGTGCAGGTTCGATTGGACAAAGAGGCGGAAGCCGCGCTGAAGCAACTGGTGCGCGACAATGGCTGGACAGCTTCGGAGGCCGTTCGGAATTCTCTCCGCAAAGTGGCCGCACAGCAGAAACCCAAAACACGCCCCAGGTTGATTGGCATTGGTATGTACGACAGCGGCATCGGCGATCTTGCGACCAACAAAAAACACATGGAAAGCTTTGGCGTGAAGAGCATGGGCAAGGGCTGGGTGCGGCCTGAAGAGCGCGGCAAGTGACGCCAGTCCTTGTCGATGCTGGCTTCCTAATTGCGCTTTACGACAGGCGCGAACCGATGCACAAGCGCTGTCTTCAGATTTATGACTCCATAAAGAGCCCACTCGTCACATGTGAGGCGGTAGTTGGCGAAGCGCTGCACCTGCTGCGCCGGTTGCCTCTGGCCGTTCGAGATTTGCTCTCAAGTGTGGATCAGGGAATTCTTGAAATTCCGTTGTCGCTCCCGCGTTGCGCGGCCAGCGTTGCGACACTCATGGAGAAATACCGCAACACCCCTGCTGACTTCGCCGATGCCTGCCTCATTCATCTGGCCGATCAGCTGGGTACGGGTGACATTCTTACGCTGGACAGCGACTTCAGGCATTATCGCTGGCGGCGGAATCGGCGTTTCCGGATGCTGATTCCGCTGGATTGATACAGGACGGATTCCGATGCCGTTTGCCCGCAAATCTCTGCAGCCACGTGCCTTCTTGAATGAAGCAGGGCTGTATGACTATGCCGTGAAGGCGCTGGGGCGGCGGATGCGGACCGAGGCGGAGCTGCGCCGCCTGATGAAGACGCGCGTGGAGCCGGGCGCTCGGGGCGATGCGGCGATTGGGGCGGCGCTGGCGCGGCTGAAGGAGCATGGGTATCTGAACGATGCGGCCTTTGCCGAGACGTATGCGCGGCTGCGGCAGGAGAATGAGAAGCTGGGCGTGCGGCGCGTCAGGCAGGACTTGCAGCAGAAGGGCGTGGAGACCGGACTGATTGCGGAGACTCTGGAGGCGCGCTACGGCCAGACGGATGAAGAGGCGCTGGCGCGGGAGCACCTGGAGCGCAAGCGCATCGGCAAGCCGGAGAATGAGAAAGAAACGGCGCGGGTGATGCGGCGGCTGGTGGCTGCTGGGTTTTCGACTGGAGCCATCTACAGGATTCTGCGCCGGTGGGACGTGCCGGATGAAGCGCTGGCGGCGCTCGAAAATCTGGACGAGGGGGTGCCCGGAGAATAGCGATTTATGGCAATGGAAAAAGAACCAAGCCTGGAATTTGAAATTGCTTCTGATTGTCGGTTGCGAGGGCGCAGCCGCGCTCGATTGCGGTCGCCGCGACAATCATGTCGGTAAGACTGTGGGTTCGACCGATGCGGCCTTGTGTGGCTTTCAGCAGTCCTGCCTGTTCGGCAGTGGAAGGGGATACGGGGAACCACTCCAGATTTGCCAACTGCCTTCTTGTAGCCATCTCCTCACCCGGTCGAAGACCGGCGTAGACCTCGGCAATGGAGATTGCCGACGTGGCGAGCACTTTCCCCGACATCACCAATTGCTCCAACCAAGCTCGCCGCTGGTTACGGTTACGGAGCACGTCGACGACTACCGTTGTGTCAAGCAACAGTAACGAACCGGAAAGGGCCTGGGTCATCGTGGGTCGAGATGCTCGTCCCGGCCCTCAAGACGCGTGCTCGGTTCATTGCGCAAGGATTCTACCCACGCGGCGGTCCCCATAGCGGCAAGGTCCGTGTGATCCTCGTCTTTCCATACGGGCTCGGAACTCCGCAAGAATTCGAGAAGCCGCCGCCTTTTCACTTCGGCGGAGGCTACCTCAGCTATAAATGCGCTGCGCTGCCGAGGCCCGACGAGGTCGTCGATCTCTTGGAGCAATCCTGCGGGAAGAGCGACATGTGCTCTCTGTGTGGCCATCAAGATAGCCCACTCCCTGTGGGCCTAATGGAAGTATAGCGCGGAATTGGCCCGGTATCGCAAGCGGGATGCGGAACACATTTTTGCCAATTACACTGGTTAGGCCATGCAATCTCGATCTGGAAACGAAATTCGCGAGCTTTTTCTGCGCTTTTTTGAGTCGAAGGGGCACCGGAGGGTGCACTCCTCCTCGCTGGTGCCCGCCAACGACCCCACGCTGCTGTTTACCAACGCGGGGATGAACCAGTTCAAAGACCTTTTTCTGGGCGCGGAGAAGCGGGAATACGCGCGGGCGACCACTAGCCAGAAGTGCGTGCGCGCGGGCGGCAAGCATAACGACCTTGAGAACGTGGGCTTTACGCGGCGGCACCACACCTTCTTTGAGATGCTGGGCAACTTCAGCTTTGGCGACTATTTCAAGCGCGAGGCGATTCAGTTTGCGTGGGAACTGGTGACCAGCGAGGAGTGGTTTGGGATTCCCAAGGAACGGCTTTACGTGACGATTTTTGAAGGCGCCGACGGAGTTCCGCGAGACGACGAGGCGGAAGGGTACTGGATCGAAGCCGGGGTTCCCAAGGAGCGGATCAAGGAGTACGGACTCAAGGACAACTTCTGGCAGATGGGCGAGACGGGGCCGTGCGGACCGTGCTCGGAGATTTTCTACGACATGGGGCTGGAGGCGGCGGAGACGCCGGGGGTGGACCTGCCGTTTGGGCAGGACGACGCGCGGTATGTGGAGATCTGGAACCTGGTGTTCATGCAGTTCGATCGCTCGGCGATTGTGGAGGGCGCGAAGACGACAGGCTATAAGCTGACGCCGCTGCCCAAGCCTTCGATTGATACGGGGATGGGCCTGGAGCGAGTGGCCGCAGTGCTGCAAGGGAAAGTGTCCAATTTTGAGACAGATTTGTTTACGCCGCTGATTGAGCGGGCGGCGGAGCTTACAGGGGTGCGCGGCGGCGAGTCAGCGAGTCAGCAGGTCAGCGAGTCAGCGGGCTCTGTAACAGGGCACGACTTTAGTCGGGCCGAAACAGCCGAAACAAGTGAGGGGGCTTTAGCCCCTGCGGGAATCGAAGCGCTCACCGGAAACGCCAGCCTGCGCATTATCGCCGATCACGCGCGCGCCGCGACTTTCCTCATCAACGATGGCGTGCTTCCTTCGAATGAGGGGCGCGGGTATGTGCTGAGGAAGATTCTGCGGCGCGGGATCCGGCATGGACGGTTGCTGGGACAGGAAGGGCCATTTCTTTACGAGATGGTCTATGCGGTGCGGGATTTGATGGCGGGGGCTTATCCGGAGCTGGACGACTCGGCGGCACGGGTGGCGAAGGTGATTGGGGCGGAAGAGAAGCAGTTTGATCGCGTGCTCAAGGTGGGCCTAATACGGCTAAACGAGAAATTGCGGGAGAGCATTGAGATCCTTTATCATGCACGCCGGAAATTCTTGGTTGACTGGGGTCTAGTTCACCATCTCCAAAGTACTGGCGAATTTGACCCCAATTCCGTTTGGGAGGAATTGGAAAACTTGCCCTCTCCGCTGCTTCAGGGGAGAGCCCCGGAAGACCTATTAGTAGAGTGGGAGAAGCTCCGCGCCGGGAAACCTATTCTGCAGGGGACGGAAGCATTCCATCTCTATGAAACATTCGGTCTCCCTGAGGACTTTATCTCAGACGCATCCCGAGACGCCGGGGTTATCTTCGATGGCCCTGGCTTTGAGCAAGCCAAGGAAGCCGAGCAGGCGCGCGCGCGCGCCAGTTGGAAGGGTGGGAGCCAGAAGTCGGCCAGCCCGGCGTTTCGAGAACTGCCGAAGACGGACTTCCTGGGCTACAAACAGCTTGTTGCGCCGGGGGCCGAGGTGCTGGCTATCGTGAAAGATGGCGTGGGCGTTCCGGCGGCGGCGGCGGGGGAGCATGTGGATGTGGTGCTGAACCAGACCAGCTTCTATGGCGACTCGGGCGGGCAGGTTGGCGATCAGGGGTGGTTTACTTCGGCGGACGGGAATACTACGGTCGCTGAGATTCTGGGCTGCGTGCTGCCGGTGCAGGGGGTGCGGGCGCACAAGGCTCTGCTCAAAATGCCGCTGGCGGTGGGCGACCACGTGCGGACGGTTATCGATGGCGAGCGGCGCGACTCCATCAAGCGCAACCACACGGGGACGCACCTGCTGCACGCGGCGCTGCGGGATGTGCTGGGAACGCATGTGAAACAAGCCGGCTCATCGGTTGAGCCGGGACGGCTGCGCTTCGATTTCTCGCATTTTGCGCAGGTGGCGGATGAGGAACTGGAGGAGATTGAGGACATTGTGAATCGCGAGGTGCTGGCCAACGCCAAGGTCGAGACGCTTGAGGATGTGCCGATTGACGTGGCGGTGAATGAGTACCATGCAATGGCTCTGTTCGGCGAGAAGTACGGCGACAAGGTGCGGGTGGTCAAACTCTCTGACGGGTTTTCGACGGAGCTTTGCGGAGGCACGCACACCGGGGCGACGGGCGAGATTGGGCTGATCAAGATTGTGAGCGAGGGGTCGGTTTCCTCGGGCGTACGGCGGTTGGAGGCGATCAGCGGGTTCGGGTCGCTGGATACGTTCCGGCAGGATTTTGCGGTGGCGCAGGTGGCGGCGCAGGTGGCTCCTCCTCCAGAGGGAGGCAGCGCGTCTGAGGCGTTCCGCGCCAAGTTGATGTCGCAGGAAGACGAGATCAAGCGGCTGCGACGGGAGTTAGAAGAGGTGCGGATGAAGTCGGCGGCCGGGGCGCTGGATGATGCACTTGGCCGGGCGGTCGAAGTGAAAGGCGTGCGGCTGGTGATGCTGCGGGCAGACTCGCTGGAGCGGGGGCAACTGCGAACGCTGGTCGACAATCTGAAGCAGAAACTGGGCGAGGGCGTGGTGGTGCTTGCCTCCGCGCAGCCTGAGGGAAAAGTCGCCCTGATTGCCGGGGTTACGGCGGGGTTGACGAAGCGGATTCAGGCGGGGAAGCTGGTGGGGGCCGTGGCCAAGCTGGTTGGCGGATCGGGCGGCGGGAAACCGGAGATTGCCGAGGCGGGTGGCAAAGAGCAGGGGCAGATTGATGCGGCGCTGGTGGCCGCTCCGGGAGTTCTGTCGGAATTGCTGGGATGATTGGGGGGCGCATATGAGTGCCCTGGCCGGTGCGTGACCGAGGGTTACCGTGGTTTGTACCGAAGTGCCTTGACATCAATAGCATGCGGAGTACGCTAGACAGACTTGCCTTTGGAGGAACTTTGATGCGTATCTTGTCTGCGGTTGCATGTGCACTCTTGTTGGTCGGCTACACCACGGCGGCGCGAGCCGATTCCTTGGAAACCTTTGACGTAAACGCTGCCACCGTTGGCGGGTCTTCGATTTCTGGAACCTTGACGTTCGATTCCACCACATCGACTTTCACCAATAGCGATCTCACCACTACCCTGGGTCCAATTACGGGCGCACCATCAGAGTCCGGCAACAATCCCGACTCTGTCTACGAGGGCTTTGGACCGTACGGGTCGGGAATCTACGTCGTGTTCAACATCCCGGGATCGAGCTTGGCAGGATACTCAGGAGGCGACGTTTGCTCCACCCTCTTTCAAGATTGCGGCGTCGCAAGCTCGTTTTTATTCAATGGCTATTCTGCCGACCAATTCACCACTGGTTCGCTCACACTCCAGTCGAGCCCACCGGCCACCCCGGAACCTTCCAGCTTCCTTCTGCTGGGAACCGGTCTGGCGAGCATGATCGCTGCGATGCGCAGGCGCCGCGCATAACGAGTCATAATTTGTTGCTTCGATAAGGTCCCGGCCATGGCTGGGACCTTTTCATTTGGACAGAATGACCGACGGCCAGGGCTATGGCGTGTTTCGAATCGAAAGGATGCATCGATGCCAATGTCGGCGCGCGGGGAGTTGCCGTGGGGGTTCCGGCGCGAATCAGCGGAGGTGGAAGCTGTAGGAGACGCCGCCGGAGACGATGGGGTAGGTCTTCAGGGGATTCAGATCGCTGGTCCATTTGGCTACCTGGGCGGTCAGGTTGCTCTGGATGGCCACCGCGATGGGATCGCTGGCGTTGGAGATGTCAGTGCATTCGGTCTGCGCCTGGTCGTAGCAGGCCCAGCCGCCCAGGTTCACCTTCACGCTGGGCGCACCGATGAAGGCGACGCCGATTTCGAAGGGGAACGACCAGTGGCCCTTGCTGGGAACCATGTTGCCCAGGCCGGTGGTGATGGTAAAGGCTGGCTTGGTGGTGTTGAGCCCCAGGGTTCCCGTGCCGTTGACAGGAACTGCACCGGTGGACGTGTTGGCGTTGGCCGAGTAATAGGTGGCGCCGTTCAAGGTGAAGCTGGTTCCGGCGGCTACGTCGGTGGTGGCGGTGAGCTGGTTGCCGTTGTAGAACAGGATTCCGGGGCTGAGGCGGAAGGGAAATTTAAAAGGGAAGAAATCTACCGCGACACCGGCCGAGTCCAGGCTCAGCTTGGCGGTGGCGTTGATTCCATTGGTGGTGAAGTTGTCGGAATAGTTGAAGAAGTTGCCGCTGCCGCGCAGGGCCAGATGATTTCCGATATTGGTCGCGGCCTGTAGCCGGATACCCAGCGTGGAGATGCCCACTCCGATGCCGAGCCGCGAAAATGAGCTGTTGGGGCCGGCTGCCTGGGGGGCGGTTGGAGTGACCTGGCCGGCTCCGCCATCGGGGCCAGCGTCGGTTGCCACAAGGCTGGAAGAGGCCAGGCTCGAAGAGAATGAGGGAGACTGGGCGACTAGCGCCGCGGGGGCGACCAGAGAGGCAGCGGTGAGCAGGAGGACGGCGCATTTCATCATTGAGACTCCACAAAAGGGGTTGAGGGAATGGCTGACCCCGGATTGCTTCCAGCTTCCTGAACGTTGCCAGACTGCCTGCCAAATTCAAGCGGCAGGCCGTGAGACTGCTCAACCGGCGGATATGTGAGTAACATTACCATAGTTACCAGCTTTGAAAACAAGGAGTTTGTGCGACTTTTTGGTTACCAGGCACCCTTTATGGAAATATTCCATATCGGGACCGACAATTGGACCTGGCGGGCGAAAAGCCAGACCGTTCGATTGCAGGAGGATGGACCGCAAGGCCGGGGAGATGGCTTAATCTAAGGGCCATGGCGAAGCACGGCCTGGAAGCGGAGAAGATCGCCAAACTGCGGCGCGAGCTGCTGGCCTGGTACGGGCGCAACCGGCGCGATTTGCCCTGGCGGCGCAGTTCGGACCCTTATGCAATCTGGGTCTCGGAGATCATGCTGCAACAGACCCGGGTGGCCGTCGTGGTAGATCGCTACCAGGCGTTTTTGCTGCGCTTTCCCTCGCTGGTCTCGCTGGCGCTGGGGACGGAAGAGGATGTGCTTGCGCTGTGGAGCGGGCTGGGCTATTACCGGCGCGCGCGTATGCTGCACAAGGCGGCGCGGTTTGTGGCAGACAACCATGGGGGAAATCTGCCGGCAACCGCGGCGGAGCTGCGCAGCTTGCCGGGCATCGGCGCGTATACGGCCGCGGCCATCGCCAGCATCGCGTACGGGGAGCCGGTGGCGGTGGTGGACGGCAACGTGGAGCGGGTGCTTTGCCGGCTGGAGGGTTGGGAAGCGGGCGGCAAGGGAGCGGCGGCGCTGCGGCAGAAGATCGAGGCGCTGGCGGCTCGACTGGTGGACCCTGACCAGCCGGGGGATTTCAACCAGGCGATGATGGAACTGGGAGCGACGCTGTGTTCGCCGCGCAATCCGCAGTGCCTGCTGTGCCCCCTGCTGGCACACTGCAAGACGCAAGGGGAACACAGAACGGCGCCGCGCGCAAAGATGACCAGCCGCGAAGTGGCGTATGCGCTGGCGGTGCGGACCGGACGACAGGCGGACAAGCGCAGCCGCGAAGTGCTGCTGGAGAAGCGGCCCGAGACGCTGACGGTGATGCCGGGACTTTGGGAGCTGCCGGCGCTGAGGGAAACGGCCATGCCGGAAGACGAGGTGCGCATGACTGTGCGGCACGCCATCATGCAGGTGAATTACTACGTGCGCATTCGCACCGTGTTTGAGGACGATGCGGAGGAGCTGACGGTGGCGGGCGGGGAGCGGCGATGGGTTCCGCTGGGCGTGGCGGCGAGGATGGCGCTGACAGGGCTGGCGCGCAAGGTGCTTACGCGAGCGCACCTGCTGGCAGGCGCCGCGCGGGATTCGATTACATTTGAAACCACGGACAACCAGGAATGATTTGCAATTTACGCTTGAAACCAGCCACCGATCGCAACACGCGAGCCGCATCCAGGGAGATTCGATGATCCGCAAACAGTTTTCTATCGCTCTCGCATTCGGCCTGCTGGCCGCAATACAGGCTTCAGCGCAGCAAACCGGGGCCACGGTCCCGGATGTTCCGGGTCTGCCGGCAGAGGCTAGCGCCGCGGCTACCCAAATTGACGGGGAGAAGATTCGCGCCCACGTGCGATTCCTCTCGCTCGATCTGCTGGAGGGGCGAGGGCCGGGGACGCGCGGCGCGGAGCTGGCGGCCGAGTACATTGCCACGCAGTTTGCGCTGGCCGGGGTTGAGCCGGCGGGAGACAACGGCACGTATTTCCAGCGCGTGCCGCTCTACGCGGTGCACACCATTGAGGACAAGACGAAGTTTTCCTTTGTGCCGGCGTCTGGGCCGGCGGTCGACCTGGCGTACGGGACAGAAATCGTGTCGAAGGATCAGACCGGGCAGGAGACGGCGGACCTGGATGCGCCGATTGTGTTCGTCGGCTATGGCATCCATGCGCCGGAGTACCGCTGGGATGACTATGCCGGCCCCGATGGCAAGGAGATAGACCTGAAGGGCAAGATTGCGCTGGTGATTGTGAACGAGCCGCCTTCGGACGATCCCAGCTTCTTCAAGGGCAAGGCGCTCACCTACTACGGCCGCTGGACCTACAAATACGAAGAGGCGGCGCGGCGCGGAGCCGTGGGCGTGCTGATCATTCACCGCAGAGACCTGGCCAGCTATGGCTGGGAGGTGGTGCGCAACTCGCAGGCCGTGGAGAAGAGCTATTTGCTAGGCGATCCCGACGCGACGCTGCGGGCAGCGGCCTGGATTCAGCACGACGTGGCGCAAAGGCTGTTTACGATGGCCGGGCTGGGCGACCTGGACCAGGCGATTGAGCAGGCCGGCAAGCCGGGGACGTTCCATCCGGTTGAGCTTGCAATAAAGCTTCATGCGCATATCGAGAGCCGGGTGCGGCGCTATGTGAGCTCCAACGTGGTGGGGCGCGTGCCAGGCGCAAGCGCTGCGGATCAAGCGGTTCTTTACACCGCCCACTACGATCATTTGGGCGTCGACCCGGACGCCAAGGGAGACAACATTTACAACGGCGCGGCGGACAACGGGACGGGATGCGGCATCGTGCTGGAACTGGCGCGTGCGTTTGCGCAGTCGCCGGTGCGGCCGCCCCATGCGGTTTACTTTGCCGCGGTCACTGCCGAGGAGCAAGGGCTGCTTGGATCGCAGTATCTGGGTATGCATCCGCCTGTGCCTGCGGGAAAGATTTCGCTGGATCTGAACTTCGACATGCTGCTGCCCATCGGCGTCCCGCGGTCGGTGAGCCTCGGAGGGGCGGAGCGAATCGACTTCTGGCCAACGGTGCAGACGGTTGCCAAGGCCTTCGATCTGGCGCTTCTGCCGGATCCGACGCCTGGGGCAGGCCACTACTACCGCAGTGACCATTTCTCGCTGGCGCGGGTGGGGATTCCGGCATTTTCTGTGGACCAGGGCGAGCTGTTTGAGGGGCACGACGAGTCCTGGGGCCGCGCCCAGTTCGCGGACTACGTGGCGCACCATTATCACCAGCCGTCAGACGAATATCGCGCCGATTGGGACTTCAGGGGGAATGCGAAGCTGGCGCGGTTTGGACTGGCGCTGGGGTGGCTGGCGAGCGGACAATCGAAGCCTGTGGAGTGGACGCCGGGGGATGAGTTTGAGGCGGCGCGGAAGGCGAGCCGGGCTCAGTAGGCACCCTGAACGGCCAAGGCCGGCCATTCTCTACGATTTATCGCTTTTTCATGGCTCTTGCGAGGAGAGAAGAGCATAATTTTGCCTGTGTGCAAATTGGCGCAGAAGGAGAATCCACCATGCCCGCAGTGGACTGGAAAGCCGCCATTCGCTATGCCCAGCTTGTCACCATGGCCTACACCATACGGCCGGGAGACCCCTACACCCCGGCGACAATCGCCGCAATTGGCCAGGCCGGCTATACATTCATTGAAGCTCTCTACGGCAATGAGCTGGCGACAGACGTCTCACCCCACACCGGCGAGACGGTTACCTATGGATATCTCGCCTCTTCGGCGGCGGGAGAACTGGTTGCCGTGATCCGTGGAACAGATACCGTGCTGGAGTGGCTCCACGATTTCTCGTTCCTTTTTGTTCCCGATCCCATTCATGCCGGCGGTGGGCTAACCGAAGATGGTTTTACCGCAATCTACAGGTCCCTGCGCGCGGGCGCGGATCCCAACTCCCCCTCCGCCATTGCCGCGATCACCGGCCTGGTAGGCAGCCAGGAAATCTCTTCCATCACCGTCACTGGACACAGCCTCGGAGCCGCGCTTGCCACCCTGCTGGCTTTGGATGTCGGGCTCAACAGTGGGATTGGGGGGCAGGCGACGACCTCCTATACCTTTGCCAGCCCCAAAGTGGGCGAGCTCTTCTTTCACCACACATACGATTCGGTCGTTCCCGACACCTACCGCGTCTACAACCGTCAGGACCTCGTCCCGCAGGCGCCTTTGTTCCCTTACGAGCATGTCGGAAACGGTTTGGAACTGGATCCTCCGTTCAATTCGGTCAACTCCACGCTGGCCTGCTGGCACAGTCTGGATACCTACTTGTGGCTGATGGACCAGGAATCAGGCGGAGACACGCTGAAGGTAGATGCCCAATGCCAGGGTCCGGCTTACCCAGGTCCCAAGTAAAGCGCCGTCGATGCCGGGCGCCTCTGGGTCTCGATTCTTGAGGTCCAGAATTCTCATGCTCTCAACCTGCCGCTTTGAAATTCCGCCGGACGCGAAGTTCTCAGTAGTAGTCCGCGCAGCTAAGGTAATAGCCGCACTGGGTGCAGACCAACTTGCAGTGGTGACCGGTGAGGCGGTGGTCGCAGTTGGGGCAGATCTGGCAATGATGGTCGACGGGGGCCGCTTCCGAGCCCGTTGTGCCGGGATGTGAAACTTCGGTCTCTAAAGCGGCGTCGAAGGCGTGCGGGCGGTGCGGCAGCATGGTGGACAGATTAGCATAGGGAAAGCGGCAACCTGCATTGCGGAAACTCCGCAGGCGCCCAAAGCGTCAACTCACTGGCGAGTGGCCGGTCTTCCCCAAGAACCGCGTACTGGGCGGCGGGCTGGGCGGCGAGCGGGGCCAGGAGCGATAAAAAATCCAACAACATCCGATGATCCGGATTCCCCCAAGGAGGGACAATGGCGAGCAAGGCAAGTGCGGTTTGGACAGGTTCACTGAAGGAAGGCAAAGGCACTATCTCAACGGCGACGGGCGTGCTGAGCAACGCGAACTACAGCTTCGCCACGCGGTTTGAGGGCGCGGACTCAGGGACCACTCCCGAGGAGCTGATTGCGGCGGCGCATGCCAGCTGCTTCTCCATGGCGCTGGGCGCGCAACTCGGCGGCGCGGGCCTGACGCCGGACAAGATTGAGACCCACGCGGCCGTCACCCTGGCCAAGACCGACGGCGGGTTTGCCATCACCAAGATCGCGCTCACCACCACGGCAAGCGTTCCCGGCGCCACCAAGGAAGCCTTCGACAAGGCCGCAGCGGACGCCAAGGCAGGCTGCCCGATTTCGAAGCTGTTTGCCAACAACACCGATATTGAGCTGGACGCCAAGCTGGTCTAGGCGCGGAGCTGATCGGGCATTTGATTTAATGCAGAAGCAACCCATCCTGGCTGAATCTTCGTCGAGCGAAGACGCGGCTGGGATGGGATTCTGCTTGCGGGCGCAGACTCGCTTGCGCGGTCGCCGACAGCTCATCGATCTTGAACGAATTCGGATTCCGTGGGAAAGTGGTTGAGATCCAGGATGCGGGTGCGGCCATGAAGAAATACAAATTCAGGGCGACGATCCAAGAAGGCATCGGCGGCGGAGCGGCGGTCATTTTTCCCTACGATGTCGAGGAGGAATTCGGCGCCAGGTCGCGGGTGCCGGTTAGCGCGATGCTGGAGGGTGTGCCGTATCGCGGCTCGCTGGTGAAGTGCGGCGCGACGAGCCATATGCTCGGGGTGCTGAAGGGCATCCGCGAGCAGATCGGCAAGGGACCCGGAGACGCCATCGAAGTGGTGCTGTGGAAGGACGAGGCAGAACGAACCGTGGACCTGCCGGCCGAGTTTGCGGCCCTGATGAAGAAGGCTGGCGTGACGGCTTTTTTCGAGCAGTTGAGCTATACGAACCGCAAGGAATACTGTCGATGGATCACCGGGGCCAAGCGGGAAGAGACGCGGCAGATGCGGTTGAAAAAATCCATAGAAATGCTCGCGAAAGGTGTCAAGACGCCGGGTTGATTCAGGGGCTCGCCGGGCCGTCCTACCATGCCGAATCGAATTTGACACAGCAGGCCGCATTTGCGAGACTCAGAGATGCTGCCGGTTTGGCGGAAGAGCGCTGAACTTTCAAGTACCGTGCCGAAGTGGCGGAATTGGCAGACGCGCGTGGTTCAGGTCCACGTACTCGCAAGGGTGTGGGGGTTCGAGTCCCTTCTTCGGCACCAGAATTTTAGAATCAGCGGATTAGAACAGCTTCCTAAGAAATCGCCTTCCGAGTTCGAAGTTTTCCGACTTTTGGGTATTGGCTCATGGAAGAAATGTCGAATCCAAGTGGCAAATCAAACTACACTACAAAACCTCGCTCAAGATTTACGACTCTTCGAATACGTGCGTTTCTGTGAGGATCGCGAAAGAGCCTGATCGAATCGAGCAGCAGTAAACGCAACCTATTCGCAGTTGGAAACGTCACTTCAATGCTGGAATGGCTGAATTGCAACCAGAAGGCTGCACAGATTGTGCCCTGTACTCAAGTCATGCCAGGCCGGCGCCGATTCGTGATTCTGAAAAACCACTGCTCGACCGAGGAAGAAAACCCATGAAGAGAATTCTGTGTCTTTGTGTCGCCATCTTGCTGATGGCGGGCACCGCAACAGCATTTGCCGCCGATGTCACTGGAACGTGGACAGGAACGGTGAAAGGGCCGGATGGCAATGGCTTTCCAGTTTCATTCACATTCAAGTTGGACGGCACGACATTGACCGGCACCGTGCAAGGGCCGCAAGGCGATCCGATCGCGATCAGCGATGGCAAGGTGGATAACGACAAGATTTCCTTCAACGTTTCCTTCAACGGAATGACGATCAAGCACGACGGGACCATTGCCGGCGACGAGATCAAGCTGACGACGAAGACCGACCAGGGAGATTTCCCGGGCGGGGAATTGGTTCTGACGAAGTCAAAATGACATGCAACCTGCCTGACTTCGAGAAAAGGCATTCAACGGGGTCAGCGGATTTGAGAGCGAGAAGCTTCCATGCCGACTTCTCGCTCTTCCGTCGTTATCAAGCCCAGCTAAAGCCGCTCTTCTGCAATGGCAGCGTGCGAATGCGCTTGCCGGTGGCGGCGAAGATGGCGTTGGTGACCGCGGGCAGAATCGGCGGAAGGGTCGGCTCGCCAAGGCCGGTGGGAGAGTAGTCGCTCTTGATCCAATAGAGGTCGATCGGCGGCGCTTGCTTCATGCGCATGATCGGGTGGTTGTGGAAGTTCGACTGCTCCACGCGGCCTTCGGCGAGGGTGATCTGCTGGCCCATTTCGCTCATGCCGTCAATGACTCCGCCGAAGCTGATGTTCTCTGCAGCGCTGGGATTGATGATCTGGCTGCCCACATCGCCGACGGCCCAGACGTGATTCACGGTGACCTTGTTGCTGGCGTCCAAGGTCACGTCGGCCACTTCGGCAAAGTAGCCCAGGTGGCAGAACCAGGCGGCAATGCCCATTCCGCGGCCCGGTTCCTTGCGGCGCTTGGCCCAGCCGGATTTCTCGGCAACCAGTTGAAGCACACCCTTGTAGCGCTCGGGGATGAGAACAGACGGACCCGTGGGCTCGTGATCGCCCACTGCATCCTTGCCGTCCGACTTCCAGGGAGCTTTCTTGTTGCTCAGCAGGTCGAGCTGAAACTCGAGCGGGTCGCGGCCTGCGGCGTGCGCCACTTCATCCAGGAAAGACTGCGCCACCCAGCAATAGGCGTTGTCGCCGGGGGCGCGCAGCGCGCCGCAGCGCAGCGTGAGCGGCTGCGCGGAGGTGTAAAGGGCATAGGCGGGTGGAAAACCGGAGGGATATGTGTCCGCGCCGATGCCGCCGCCGGGAGCAGAATTCTTTTCGTCTCCGAAGGTGATGAGGTGATGCCGCCAGGCAGTGAGCTTGCCCTGCGCATCGAGGCCGGCCTTCATTCCGACGGTTCCGCCAGGACGGAAGGGATCGTGGGCGATGTCGTCTTCCTTTGACCAGAGAAGCTTGACGGGCGCATCGATTTGCTTGGAGATCCAAGCGGCCTCAACCGCGTAGTCGTTCTGCAGACGGCGGCCGAAGCTACCGCCGCCGCGCACCATGTGGGTGACGATGTCGCTTTCCTTGATGCCCAGCGTTTTGGCAACCAGGTCCTGCCCATCGGCGGGCAAGGTGCTGGTGGTCCACATCTCGAGCTTGCCGTCTTTCCAGTGAGCGGTACAGCCCTGCGGCTCCATGGTGGCGTGAGCGATGAATGGATACTCATAGGTGGCCTCGACCACCTTGACCGAAGACTGGAGCGCGGCGTCCACGTCGCCATATTTGCGGACGGTGGTCACCGGCGGGGCTTTCAGCAGCTCGGCTGCGCGTTTTTCGAAGGCTTCGCTGGTTTGCGAAACGGCGGGGCCAAGATCCCAATCGACCTTGAGCTGCTTGCGGGCCTGCTGCGCCTGCCACCAGGTGTTTGCGACGATGGCGATGCCGGGCTCCATGCCGGGCTCCCAGGGCGTAAACGGACCCGGCTTGATTCCGCCGTCGATGATCAGCGCGTGGCGGATGCCGGGAAGCGCCTTGATCTCATCCAGATTGGCGGTCTTTACTTTGCCGGCGAAGACAGGCGCCTTCTGGATGCTTGCGTAGAGCATTCCGGGCACGGTGACGTCGATGCCGAAGACGGGCTTTCCCGTAACGATGGCATGCGTGTCGACGCCCGCCTGCGAGTGGCCGATGATGCGGTAGTCTTTGGGATCTTTGAGCTTGACGCTGGAGAGCACGGGCGGGGGCAAAGCTGCGGCCTTGGCAGCTAGCTCGCCATAGGTTGCAGAACGGCCTGAGGCCGAGTGAAGTACCTGGGCGGAAGCTACCCGGACTACGTGGCCGGTGGACGCCTGCGGCGCGCGACCATTTTCCGCTTGAAGCACTCGACCCGGCTGGGTGGTGCATTCGGCGACAGGTACGCCCCAGGTTTGAGCAGCGGCGGTCATGAGCAGCAGGCGGCCGGCTGCGCCCACGCGGCGCATCGGTTCCCAGCCGGAGGGGGTGTTGGAGGAGCCGCCGGAATACTGCGGTCCGTACTTCCTTTCGTCGAGGTCGGCCTGCTCGACGCGGACGTCTTTCCAATCGACGTCCAACTCCTCGGCAATGAGCATGGGCAGCATGTTGCGCATGCCCTGGCCTGTCTCAGAGGCGCGCGCCATGATGGTGACAACGCCGTCAGGCGCAATCTTGATGAATGCCTGCGGCGTCAGGTCGGGCGGTCCCGGCCTCGCGGCATTGGCGAGAGGGGTGCGATAAAGACTCAGCGCCAGGCCGCCACCGGCGAGGGCGCTCAACTGAAGAAACGATCTGCGATCGGTATGCATGGTTCGAGCCTCCCTTCTAGCTCGCGTTGGCTGCAACGCCCTGTTTGGCGTTGGCTGCTTCATGAATGGCCTGGCGGATGCGCGGATAGGTTCCGCAGCGGCACAGGTTGCCGTTCATGGCGGTGTCGATCTCCGCATCGGTGGGGTGGGGCGTATGCGCCAGCAGCGCGGCGGCGGACATGATCTGCCCGGACTGGCAGTAGCCGCATTGCGGCACATCCAGCGCCTCCCATGCCACCTGCACGGGATGCTGGCCGTTGGGCGACAGGCCTTCAATGGTGGTGATGGACTTGCCTTCGGCGCCGCTCACGCGGGTCATGCAGGAGCGCACCGCCTTGCCGTCGAGGTGCACGGTGCATGCGCCGCACAGGCCCATGCCGCACCCGTACTTGGTGCCGGTGTAATTCAGAACGTCGCGGAGCACCCACAGGAGTGGAGTTTCAGGCGGAACGTCTACGGTCGAAGCCACATTGTTGATCGTCAGTTGCAGCGGCATCTTCGCACCTCCCGGTTGGCTTTGAGGGCCACTTGCCAATTATAGGCGTTTGCAATCTATCCGGGACGCAGCGAAGAGAAGGAAAAAATAGCCCGGAAACGGCGAACAGGGGGAACTTCGTTTCTTAGAACCTGCCTAAAAACCGAGTTCAAGGGTGGCCGGTTGAGGTTTGCGGCCTCCCACCCATTCACAAAAAACGCGAATGGATGGGGCACGATGCGTTTATGCCGGGTTCGAGGTGGGCAAATCCGAGTTTTTAGACAGGTTCTTGGACGATCTGCTCGCGCTGCCGGACCCGCGCCCGGCTCTTTTTTTTTGAAGCCGGGCAAACTCGGACCACTTTGCTCTAGTGCCGGCTGAAGACCACGTACCGGCGTCCGGCGTAGAGGCGGAAACCGCCGGCCGGATCGGCCATTACTTGCATGGGTGTAGGCCGCTTGAGGCCAGCATCGCTGCTGGTGTTAATGGTCAGCACGTCGTGCGCGCCCACGTCGGTCACGATGAATTTGTTGTCGGCCACAAAGCCCACGCCATAGATGCCGGCACCCAGGCTTTGCCCGCCCACCTTGATGGGCACTTCGGTGATGAAGTAGGCCTGGTACTTGGCTTGTACGTCGCTGGAGTAGCCGCTGGTGTCGACCATGGTGGCGAGCACAAAATAGCCGTCGGCGAACTTGACGCCGCCTGAGTTGCGCAACTGCGTGGTTGCCGATTGACCCTTGTAATACACGCTGGCAGGAAGCAGCTTCTGCATATCCGCCGGCTTCAAAACTGTGTCATTGCCCTGCGCCTTCACGGTCTGAGTTGAAGCGATTATCGCAACGGCCATTGTGGCGACCGCGGCGAACTTGAGGATTGCTTGGTAACGCATGTTGAAATTCCTCTTTCTACTGCGTATCGGAGTATATCGCAACCTCTTCCAAGCTGGCCAAGGCCGAGTCGTGGAGTCCGCGCCCCGATTCTCAGTCATTGGAACGCAGCTGCAGCGGTTAATCGTCCTGGAACTGGGCTTAGCGCACGTACAAATCCACGTAGTCATTCACCGCCATGGATTCGAGGTGACGCCGGTCGAGGGAGGCTTCGAGGATCTTCTGCTGACGGTCTTCGGTAAAGCAGCGGCGCAGGTTGGTTTTGAATTTTTCGACCAGCAGCGGCAGCCCCTCCGCGCGGCGGCGGCGATGGCCGATGGGGTACTCGACCGTCTCTTCCAGCACCGCTCCATCGTTCAGTTCCACGCGCAGCGCGTTGGCAATGGAACGCTTCTCGGGGTCGTGATAATCGCGGCTGAATGTGGGAACTTCGACACACTCCATCTTCGCGCGCAGAGCGTCGATACGCGGATCGGTGGCGATCCAATCTTCGTAGTCGGCTGCGGTCAGCCGTCCGAAGATAAGCGGAATCGCAATCATGTATTGCACGCAATGGTCGCGGTCGGCGGGGTTGGCGAGTGGGCCCTTCTTGTCGATTATGCGCAGGCACGCCTCGTGGGTACGAATGGTGATACTGCGAATATCTTCCGCCGTTTTGTCGACGGCCTCAAGCTGCGCACGCAGCGCCATTGCCGCTTCCACCGCTGTCTGCGCGTGAAACTCGGCCGGATAACTGATCTTGAAAAGCACATTCTCCATTACATAACTGCCATAGGGGCGCTGAAAGCGAAACTCCCGGCCTTTGAACGACACATCGTAGAAACCCCACGTCTTCGCGCTGAGCACGGAGGGGTAGCCCATTTCGCCGGCCTGGGCCATCATGGCTAAACGAACAGCGCGGCTGCTGGCGTCGCCTGCGGCCCAGCTTTTGCGCGAGCCGGTGTTGGGCGCGTGGCGATAGGTGCGCAGGCTCTGCCCATCGACCCATGCGAGCGAGAGCGCGGCGATGGTCTGCTCGCGAGTGAGGCCGAGCAACTGGCTCACCACCGCGGTGGACGCCACTTTGACCAGCACCACGTGATCGAGGCCAACCTTGTTGAACGAGTTTTCCAGCGCGATGCAGCCCTGAATCTCGTGCGCCTTGATCATGGCCGTCAGCACTTCGCGCATGAGCATGGGAGGCCCGCCGTGGGCGAGGCTCGCGCGCGAGAGCCAGTCGGCCGTGGCCAGAATGCCGCCCAGGTTGTCAGAGGGATGGCCCCACTCGGCGGCGAGCCAGGTGTCGTTGAAGTCGAGCCAGCGGATCATGGCGCCGATGTTGAAGGCGGCCTGCACTGGATCAAGCTGGTAGCTGGTGCCGGGAACGCGCGCGCCGTTGGGGACTTGGGTTCCAGGAACGATGGGGCCGAGCAGCTTGGTGCAGGCGGGATACTCGAGCGCTTCGAGTCCGCAGCCCAAGGTGTCGATGAGGCAATGCTGCGCGGTCGAGTAGGCTAGTTCGCTTTCGATCTCATAGTTGAGCGCGTAGTCGGCGATGTCGGTTAATACTTCGTCGGGCGCGGGGCGTTCGTTGCTGATGTGCGAGGACACTGCTTATTTCCTTTGGGGTTTGTCGAAAAGTGGGAACGACCAGCAACAGCAGATCCTTCGACTCCGCTGAAGTACGCTTCGCTCAGGATGACAGTCTTGAGGTAGTTCGTTCCCTGCGGGCACAATCAATGTTATTCCCTCGCCTCAATTGGTACGAACTCCAGATCTTCCGGGCCGGTGTAATTGGCCGAGGGGCGAATGATCTTGCCGTCCTGGCGCTGCTCGATGACGTGCGCGCTCCAGCCGGCGGTGCGCGCAATTACGAACAGCGGCGTGAACAAGTCGATGGGAATGCCCATGTGATGATAAGCGACGGCCGAGTACCAGTCGAGATTGGGGAACATGCGCTTGGCGTCCATCATCGCGCTCTCGATGCGCTGGGCAACGGTGTAGAGCGGCGTGTCGCCTGTGGCTTGCGCGAGCGAGTGCGCGACTTGCTTGACAATGTCACTGCGCGGATCGCTGATGGTGTAGACGGGATGGCCGAAACCGATAATGACTTCGCGCTCGGAGACGCGGCGGCGAATATCTGCCTCGGCTGCATCGGCTGAGTTGTAGCGTTTCTGAATCTCCAGTGCGACTTCGTTGGCGCCGCCGTGCTTGGGGCCCTTCAGTGCTCCAATCGCGCCGGTGATGCAGGAGTGCAGATCGGAGCCGGTGCCTGCGATGACGCGCGCGGTGAAGGTGGACGCGTTGAACTCGTGCTCCGCGTAGAGGATCAGCGAGATCTGCATGGCGTGCGTCCATTCCGCGCTGGGCTTCTTGCCGTGCAGCAGATGAAGAAAATGCGCTGCGATGGAGTCGTCGTCTGTTTCGACTTCGAGGCGCTTGCCGTTGCGCGCGAAGTGGTGCCAGTAAAGCAGCATCGAGCCGAGCGAGGCCAGCAGCCTGTCCGCAATGGCGCGCGCACCCGCATCGTCGTGGGCTGCGCCTTCCGGCTCAATGCAGCCGAGGACGGACACGCCGGTGCGCAGGACATCCATGGGATGCGTCGATGGGGGCAGGAGTTCGAGCGCTTGCTTGAGCGCGGCAGGGAGGCTGCGCAGTGGCTTGAGTCGAGCTTTGTATGCGGCCAGCTCCGCGGCGGTCGGAAGCTTGCCATGCACCAGCAGGTGGGCCACTTCCTCGTATTCGCAGTGCGCGGCCAGATCCTTGATGTCGTAGCCGCGATAGTGCAGATCGTTGCCGCTGTGGCCCACCGTGCACAGCGCTGTATTGCCCGCGGGCGTGCCGGAAAGCGCGACCGACTTCTTTGGCTTGAATGCCACGGGAGGGGATTGCCCTGGCTCAACGGTCATCGAAAAACCTCCGATGGAAACGGCGCCAAACCGAGCGAGGCGCCTGATTACTCCTTGCCCTTCGCAAACAATTCGTCGAGCTTCTGTTCATACGCGTGGTAGTCGAGATACTTGTAGAGGTCGGCGCGCGATTGCATCAGCGGGATTACGCTTTTCTGCGTCCCTTCCGCGCGGATCGCCTCGTAGACCTTGAGCGCGGCGGCATTCATAGCGCGGTAGGCGCTGCAGCAGTAGAGGATGATGTCCACGCCTGCGCTGCCAAGTTCGTCGCGCGTGAACAAGGGCGTCTGGCCGAACTCGGTGATGTTGGCGAGAATCGGAACGCCCACCGCTTTGCGGAACTCGGTATACTGCGCCAGCTCCGTCACGGCCTCGGCGAAGATCATATCCGCTCCGGCAGCCACATATGCCTGCGCCCGCTCAATGGCTGAGGGCAGGCCTTCGTTGGCCAGCGCGTCGGTGCGCGCCATCAGGACGAACTGCTCGTCGTTGCGCGCGTCTACTGCGGCTTTGATGCGGTCGATCATTTCGACTGCGGGCACAAGCTCCTTGCCGGGACGGTGGCCGCAGCGCTTTTGGCCTACCTGATCTTCGATGTGCACCGCGGCTGCGCCCGCCTTCACCAACGACCTTATAGCCCGGGCGATGTTGAAGGCGCCGCCCCAGCCGGTATCGATGTCGACGAGGAGCGGCAATGAAGAAGCGTCCGTGATTCGCCGCACGTCGATCAGCACGTCTTCCATGGTGCTGATGCCGAGATCGGGGACTCCGAGCGAATTGGCCGCCACGCCGCCGCCGGAAAGATAGAGCGCGCGGAAGCCGGTGGCTTCGGCCATGCGAGCCGTGTATGCGTTGATGGCTCCGGCCACCTGCAGCGGCTTTTCCTGCTGCACTGCGGCGCGGAATCTCTCGCCGGCCGATCCTCGATTGTGTCTCTGCTGCATGCGATGCCTTGCGCCGCATCATAACAGCCAAACGGCATAGCCAGTCAGCCTCGGTTTCCCGCCCCAGTTCCCCAACTGCGGCGCGCGGTGCGACAATCATCCGGTTGGCGCCGTCTATTCCCAACAAGAGACTCCGCCCCAAGGAGAAACATCGCTATGAAAAGACTCCTCGCCTGTACCGGTCTTCTGTTCGTCGCCGCCACGCTGTCCGCCCAGACACCCGCGCCCAAGCCGCCGCCGAAGAGCCCGGCGGCAACAGAAACGGCTTCGATCGGCGGCAAGACCATCACCATTGTCTACAGTTCGCCGAGGGTGAATGGCCGCGAAGGACATCTGTTCACAAAGGACGGGCAGATCGGCAAGGACCCCACCTATCCTGTGTGGCGCGCCGGCGCCAACTCGGCCACCAAGCTGCACACGGATGGCGCCATAACCATTGGCGACCTGGCCGTGCCCGCGGGCGACTACACGCTTTACGTTGATGTCTCCGACCCCGATAACTGGGTGCTGGTGGTGAATAAGCAGACCGGCCAGTGGGGCACGAAGTACGACAAGTCCATGGACCTGGGGCGGGCGAAGATGACCATGTCTACGCCGCCTGCCATGCTTGAGGACCTCAAGTACACGCTCGTCGATAACGGGGGCGGTTCGGGCTCGCTGACCCTGGCCTGGGAGAACAAGGCCGGCTCGGCGCCGATCAAGGCGCAGTGAGGCTGGTGTGCTGAAGTGATCAACGCAGTGAACCGGGGGGCGAGCCGGGCAGGGCGGCGTTTTTTGAGACAATTGCCGCGCTGCCCATAGAATAGGCTGAGTGGGTGGTTTTTCCCCGGAGGGATTTGCGCTTTGCCCCTGTATGCCTATCGCTGCACCCAGTGCGGCCATAAATTTGAAAAGATCCAGAATTTCTCCGCCGAGCAGGAGACCGAATGCCCCAAGTGTCACGGCCTGCTGGAGCGCCCGCTCACCGCGCCCCGGCTACACTTCAAGGGCGCTGGCTGGTATGTGAACGACTATGCGGCAAAGGGGAGCGAGCCGGCTTCCGACTCCGGATCGGAATCGAAGCCGGCCGATGCTAAGGCTCCAGCGGCCAAGGCGGAAGGCTCGACGGATACGTCGGCTTCGGCTCCCGCTGCTGCACCGGCCGCTGCGTCCAGTTCGCCGGCGCCAAGCTCGGCGCCGTCAGCATCCTCCACATCCTGAGATTTGGCGGAGCCTTCCAGTGTCAGCCGGGCTGGCTTGGCTGCACCCTTATCAGCCTGTGGTGAAAATCCAAATTGCCTAAGAGCATCTCTCAGGGGCTAAAGTCCATCGTTTATTATCAAACGTTTGCGACACGACTGAAGTCGTGCCCTTTCAAAACGGGACTTTCACCACAGGCTGTTATGCAACTGCCAACGGCGTCAAACAACTGCCACAGAAGTCCCCTTTAGCGCGAGCTTTGCCGACTTGGGCCGAAGGAGCAGCACTGCTGTAATGCCCAGCGAGAAATTCTGCGTAAAGATCTCGCCGATGTGGATGTAGCGCTGCGCCGTGACCATCATTGGGTTGGGCACCAGCAGCGGGCCAGCTCCACCCACAATCCAGACCAGCAGACCCACGGTGATGGCGGCCTGCCAGCGCGGCAGCCGCAAGGTGTAGATCACCGGCAAGATCGCCAGCGTCATGGCTATGCCCCGTGCCAACTGGTAGATGGGAAACCAGATGCCCAATGCCATTGCCTGCTCCGCGGCGTGGGGGTAGTACTGCTTGGTAAAGAACTGAAAGGTCAGTCCCCCGAAGACTTCGTAGTAGACCAGATAAAGAAAGGCCGCCAGCAGAACCAGCAGCGTTGCCTTGACTGGCGAGCGGTGCGGAATCGGCTGCGCTTCGCTGTCGGTCAACTTCAGCCATTTGGCCAAGCCGGCCATGACGGCAGCGGCCAGCAGATACGTACCCGTTCCAATCAGAACGGGAGAAAGCAAATGAGCCCTTATCTCCGGGTAAAACAAGGCCCCTTCGGACATGGTGCAGAACAGGCCGATCACCAGCAGCACCAGCACGATGGCGCCGAACTGCGCCAGCGGATGACGCGGCCCAAAGCGCACTACGGGGTAGAGAGCTGCGGCGGTTAATATGCCGGAGAGCAGGGACCATCCGAAATGCCCGGCCCCCAGGGCTGAGACCGTAAAGCACAGACCGCCCACTAAACAGAACAACCCGATACGTAGATTCATGGCTGGTTCCTCTTTCTTTCTTCGTATTGCGCGGCCGACGCCTTGACCCAGCGCAGCCGCATTTCGTACTCCTGGATGCCGCACTCCAGGGCGAGGCGGGAGGAGAGCGGCATCCCATTCCCGTGAGCTTCAAGAAACTGATAAAGGCCTGGCAGGTAGGCTTCAATTTCGTCGGCAAACCCGCGCAGAAACTCGATCGTCCGCGCTTCGCCGACGGTGCGGTCCATGAAGGCGAAACGCAGCATCAGGTTGCCAATACCACGGACGATGTCGTCGCGGGTTACCGGCTTGAAGAGCCATGCCTTCAATGCCTCAAAGCCCGTGTGAGTGATTTGAAAGACGCGCCGCTTGCGCAGGCTGGCCGACTCCTCGACGGTTCCGTGGATCATCCCGTTTGCTTCCAGTCTGGCAAGGGCCGGATAAATGGCTCCTGGACTGTCGCTGAAGCTACCCATAGCTGTCGTGGTGAAGACCTTGCGCAAGTCATATCCCGACATGGGCTGCTCAAAGATGAGCCCCATCAACGCGAATCCGAGAAGAGAATTGCTATTCATGGTACGTAACGTACTATTACGTGTCGTACTATAAAAGTCAAGCGGTTTTTAAAGTTCACCCAATCCGGCGCCCATGGAATCGCTCTTGAAAACTGGGGGAGGGAAACTCCGCAATTGATGGACCGAGGGTCGCTGCCGCACGCTCTCAAGCCCCATGCGCCGCTAAGATAGTTCCTGTACATGCCTTTGCTCGATCCCATCCCGTCCCCTGTGGAACACGCCGACTTTGCTGCTCTCGAGTGGGAGCCGCTGCTGGCTCTGGTCGCCGGTTTCGCCGCCTCGCCGGTCGGGCGCCAGGCGATCCTCGATCTGCGCCCCTCGACAGACGAGGACTGGATCACGCGGCAGCATCAGCTCACGGCGGAACTTCGCCTGGTGCTGGTCGAGCAGGTCTCGATTCCCTGCGGCGGGCTGTTTGATCCAACACAGCTGGCGGCCAAGGCGCAGATTCCGGGCGCGGCGCTTGAGGCTGCGGAACTGCAGGCCATTGCCCGGCTGGCCAACGACGTGGCCGCGTGGCAAGCGCTGCTGCAATCGCCCCCAGCACGGCTGGCCGGGAAGCTGCCGGGGCTTTCGGCGCTTTCGGCCGCGCTGACCACCAGCCTGCGTCCGTTGGCCGAGGCGATCGAGCGCACCATTCAGCCCGACGGCTCGCTGGCCGACAACGCATCTCCGGAATTGAACCGCATTCGCCGCGAACAGGAGCGCCAGCAAAGGGTGATCGAAGAATCGCTGCGCGCGGCGCTGCGCAAGCTTTCCAGTGACGGCGCCACCCAGGAAGACCTGATCACCATTCGCGGCGACCGCTTCGTGATTCCCGTTCGCGCAGAGCTGAAGCGGCGCATCTCCGGTGTGGTGCATGGCGCCAGTTCGTCGGGACAGACGGTCTACGTGGAGCCGCTTGAGACCATCGAGCAGAACAACGAACTGGTTCGCCTGATTGAAGAAGAGCAGGCGGAGATTCATCGGATTTTCGTTGCGCTCACTCGACAAGTGGGCGGGTATGCGGCGGGGCTGGTGGAGGGCGCGCGTGTACTGGCGCTGGTGGATAGCCTGCAGGCCCGTGCCCGGTTTGGGCGCGACTACGAGTGCGTGGCTCCGGCCATCTCGCCAGACCGACTGATTCTGGAGGCGGCGCGCCATCCATTGCTTGAAAAGCGCCTGCGCACAACGGGCGGCCGCGTCGTGCCGCTTACGCTGGAGCTCACCACGGAACATCGCCAGCTCATCATCAGCGGACCCAACACGGGCGGCAAGACAGTTACGCTCAAGACCACGGCACTATTGGCCATGATGGCGCAGGCTGGCCTGCCAGTCCCGGCATCGGCCGCCAGCTTTCCTATCTTTATAGCTTTTCTGGCCGATATTGGCGACGCGCAATCGATTGAAGCCGCGCTGTCAACTTTCTCCGCGCACATCACTAACCTCGACCGCCTTTCGC
>Ga0302319_10002886_pt1 | contig 36481 bp, 23 predicted proteins | sample Bog_T0_2_FD_203319 | JGI IMG/M metagenome (GOLD analysis project Ga0302319, IMG submission 203319) | Peat permafrost microbial communities from Stordalen Mire near Abisko, Sweden - Bog_T0_2 | ecosystem: Environmental > Terrestrial > Soil > Wetlands > Peat | place: Sweden: Abisko, Stordalen Mire...
AACCGGCGCAATCCTCGCGGCGTCAAGCGGAAGATGAGCAACTTCCCACTCCGCCCGCGCCACGTCAAGCCCCGACCCAAGATCGACATCCGAAACGCCATCAGAATACTTAAGTGAACAGTATTAGGCTTAGATCCCCGTGCGCGGCTTGTAAGGGTGGAAACGACGAATGTTCGGTTACATCAAGAAAATCTGGATGGACCCGGTCTGGAGCAAAGTCATTGCGGCTGGAATCATCACGATATTTGCAACACTTGCCGCATTGTTCACACACATTCTGACTGCGGCATTCTTCATACGCGTCCTGACAGCGCCCGTTCCATTCTGGGGGTTGCTGGCTGCGCTAGTGATCAACATCCTCCTTTTGCCTTATTGGTGGCGAGCAATCCGCAAGAGAAAGCCTGAGCTACATGTGGCATGGCATGGCTCCGCTGGTTGGGGAACCGGTGGGATTTTGCAGAAGGACGGAGGAATGGAGCGGGTTCTTCGCATCCAGGGCGCAACCGTCATCACTTCATCGTTTTTGGAAGAGCCCGTCTTCGTAATTGGTATCGACCTGAAGGATGCCGAATACGCAGGGCCGAATTTTCAGATGTTTGAAGTAAAACCGGGTGCGACGATTCACCAGACTCTCATACTCAATTTCCATGGTGTCAAGCCGGCGAAGGGAAAAGCGTTCAAAGCCAATCTCACGCTCGTTGACATCAAGGGGAAGCGGTATTCGCTGAAGCCGGCATTGCTTCGGATGTTTCCCGGCGAAGACGTTCCACCGACAGAGCCGCCGAAGCCGAAACCGGTCATCAATACGGCTTGGCGATTCAATTCGTGGTGCTGGGCTCAGGTCGGCAGCGAGAAGGTCGTCCGCATTGTTTCAGAGGGGATGATGCAGTTCACTAACGTTTCAAAACGCTTCATCATCACCGCCGCGCACGTAAAAGGCCTTGAAACTGTTGGCCAGTTCGACGGCTTCCCCGTAGAGCAGGATCAAGAGTTCTATCGGAGCATTAGCCTCAGCATCAAAGGCTTTAGCCCCGTCGGACAAGTGCCAATCAAAGCGGCGATTATTCTTACAGATCTGCAGGGCAACGAGTACCCGCTAAAGGAAGAAACGTTCACGCCGTACGATGAGCCGACACGTTGGGTTGGCGGGCTCGCGTGGCCGAAAAACCGAGGGTCTATCGATGCTCTGTGAATCCGGCATCCATTCCACAGACGGTTCAGTCGCTTTGAGGTGATGAGTCCCGGCAAGTCGGCCAGCCTCCGGTAATCAACATCGCCGTTGAATCGCCCTCAAGCGCCGAACTAGAGCACCGACTTTTCATTGATTAAAAGGTGAGGCATACTCTAAAGTACAAGCCACGCCGCGAGCCATAGATTGGAGCCTATAGACTGCGCCGCTGAACGGAACAGTATGAAATACGACATGCCCGAAACGCTGAGGAGGCAACTTGATGGGAGGGTGAAGCTTAGTTGCCTCTACTGCGCGAATCCTGTGGGTTCGACTGAGCACGTTCTCCCCGCGGCCTTTGGGTATTTTAGGAACGCGCCGATGCTCCCGGATCGTCTCTGTTCGAATTGCAACAACAATAGGCTTGGTGTGCTCGATGAGCAATTAGCGCGCTGCGGCGTAGAGGGCTTCTTTCGGAAGTATTACGGTATTGTCGGCCGCAAAGAGCATGACTCAGTGAATCCATTCATGAGAGGCAGCGCAGGTGGCAAGCGTATTGAGGCCAGAACATTTGATCGAGTAGCTGGACGAGAAGTCAGCGTCGAAATCGGCAGGGGTCAAGCGACGCAATTGTGCGCCATCAGTTTCATTGAGAAGGAGAGCAGAAAGGTTCTTCATGACATACCGCTTAACCCAAAGATGACGCCCGAAGAACTTCGAACTGCTTATGACCGTTGCCAAATCACTACGCCGTGCGATGTCGCTCTAGCGTCTCATCCGCACGAACGGGAATGGATTGAGCCTCTGATTCAGCAGGCGTGGCCTAATGCGACGTTTTCGGAAGGGACGTTAATGAGCAACGTCATCGAACGCCCTGCGCTCAAGTTCCAAGTGACCGATCGCTATCATCGTGCCTTCGCCAAGCTCGGGTTTCACTACTTTCTCAGTCAATTTTCTCGTTTCACAGGGCGTGAGGGATGTTTCGCGGATATTCGTCAGTTCATCGCAGAGGACATTGATGACTCGCAGGGTCGCGCGAGCAGTTTTATCACGGAGAGAAAGACCCCTCTCCTCAGTACAATTGCGAACGGCCTAACGCCGCCAGATGGATGGAGAGCACACGTTATCGCGGCGGAGATACGACCTGGTGGTTGCGTCGCTCATGTGCAGATGTTCATTACATGCGACTGGAAGTCTCCGATCCGCACGATTGTTCTAGCGAGGTCGGAAGCATTCACGTCTCTTGAAGCCGCTGGCCACCTCTTTCTGTATCACTCGGACGAAAAGCAGGACGGCTATGCTGGTGAAGCAAAGGCCCTCCCAGTAATGCCGATTTGATGCCGTGTTGACACGGCGCTGTTGCGCGATTCCAGGATTAGTACTCTGAAGTCGGCTTATCGCAATCTAACAACAGAGACTGCAATCATAAGCCTGGGTTTGAGCGCGACTTCGTCGCGGACTTGATTTCACGTTTATTTCGGTGTGGCCTTTACCGCACCGCAAGGAGCGCGGTGCGGGCCGGGGATAAAGCCCCGGCCTACCATTCCGAAGCAGCGACTCCAGCCCCCGACAGATCGCATTGAGCAGATTGGATCAAGGTCCAATACGCGACCTGGCGGTCGCGTATCCGATCCAATATTTTTCTTTTCGTATTCGTAGTGCCGGCGATAAAGCGCCGGCCTACCGCTCCGAAAAGCGACGAAAGGCGGATGTTGGGCCGGATTGTGCACAACCCCGTGCCTTGACGGAGATGCAGAGTTCATTGTGCTGCTGGTGAAGGAGTCGGCTTGGTTGTGCATCGATCAGGGTGAGCGGGACTTCGTCGCGTACTTGATTTCGCGAATCTCTTTGGGGTGGGATTGTGCCGGGGGTGAAGCCTCTTTACCGCTCCGCAAAGAGCGCGGAGCGGGTCAGGGATAAAGCCCTTTCACCGCTCCGCAAAGAGCGCCGGGCGGGTCAGGGATAAAGCCCTGACCTACCATTCCGAAGTGCAGCGGGTCCATCCCCGACAGATTGCATCAAGGTTTCAAACGCGACCTGGCGGTCGCGTATTCGATTTGACATTTCTCTTTTCTTGTTTGTAGAGCCGGCGATAAAGCGCCGGCCTACCACGCCACCCATGCTGCGGAGGGGGGCAGAGCGGGCCGGGGATAAAGCCCCTTTGCCGCTCCGCAAAGGGCGCGGAGCGGGTCAGGGATGAAGCCCTGACCTACCATCCCGACGCCCCGACAGCCGGCGATAAAGCGCCGGCCTACCGTTCCGAAGTGCCCTATCGCGAGCGGAATTCAGCCGGCATGGGATCGATTCGAGATGGAAATGCGGTGTGGACAAAGGGGTGGTTGGGTAGGCCCCGCCGCTGGGGATTGGCGGCGATGTAGTGGAGCTGGTTTTGGAAATCCTCGGTGTCGCGGATGCGGTGTTCGTGGAAAGAGGGTTGCCAGATTTCTCCGCCGAATTGCGCTTTGACGGCGTAGGAGAATCCACCCTTGATGCACTTGATGCAGAGTGCCAGTGTTTGTGCCGGTGAGGGCGTTAGCAGCAGATGCACGTGATCGGGCATGATGACGAAGCCGTGAAGCTGGTAGCGTCCTTGATCGCGATAGCGAAAGAGGAGTTGTTGCAGCAGTTCGGCGTTGGCAGTTCTTTGGAATAGGGCGCGGCGTTGGCTGGTTACGGTGGTGACCGCGTGGGTGGGCATGATTGGTTGGGGAAAGCATACGGCAAGAGCCTTCGTCCGGGTGGACCCCGGACGAAGGCTCTTTGATTTTTCTATATTGATTTGGCGTTTTAAAGCCGGCGATAAAGCGCCGGCCTACCGCACGAATTGCCCATCAATAAAGCCCTTCACCGCTCCGCAAAATGCTGCGGAGCAGGCCGGGGATAAAGGTCAGGGATAAAGCCCTGACCTACCATCCGAAAAGCGCTAAGAGAGGCCGGACATCACGAGCATTCTGGATTCGGTCATTTCTTCTATCGCCGATCGGATGCCTTCGCGGCCAAGGCCGCTGTCTTTTACGCCGCCGTAGGGCATGGGGTCGAGTCGCCAGGCGGGAGTGTCGCCAACGATTAATGCCCCGACTTCAAGCTCTCTGTATGCGGTGAGGATGCGGCCGGCGTCGCGGGTTAAGAGGCCGGCTTGTAGTCCGTAGCGTGAGTGGTTGACATCGGCGAGGGCCTGCTCGAAATCTTCGTACGGCTCGACTAAGACGACGGGGCCGAAGACTTCTTCGTCGCGTACCTTCATGCCGGGCTTGGTGCCGGTGAGGATGACGGGGGTGATGACGGAGCCGTGACGCTCGCCGCCCGCGATGAGTTTTGCGCCGCCTTCGACCGCTTCGCGGACCCAGGACTCGACGCGCTCTGCATCGGCGAGGCGAATGAGTGGGCCGACTTCCGTGGCTTCCTGAGATGGGTCGCCGGCGACGAGTTGCGCGGTGCACTCGACCAGCTTCCAGAGGAAGGTTTGAAAGACATTGCGCTGGACGAAGATGCGCTGGACGGAGATGCAGGACTGGCCGGCGTAGCCGAAGGCGGCGTGGGCGGTGCGGGTGGCGGCGTCGTCGAGATCGTGCCAGTCGTTGTGAACGATGAGGGCGGCGTTGCCTCCAAGCTCAAGGAGAACGCGCTTGCGGCCGGAGTGGGCTTTGAGCTCCCATCCAACTTTGGCGGAGCCGGTGAAGGAGACGAGCTTGATGCGATCTTCCTTTTCGGCAAGCCACGCAGTGTCAGTATTTGAAAGCGGGAGGATGGCGAGGGCCTCGGGAGGCCAGCCGGCTTTGAGGATGACTTCGCCGAGGGCGAGAGCGGTGAAGGGGGTTTGTGGCGCGGGCTTGAGCAGGATGGGGCAGCCTGCGGCGATGGCCGGGGCGAGCTTGTGGGCGACCAGGTTGAGGGGGAAGTTGAACGGAGTGATGGCGAGGATGGGCCCGACGGGGAAGCGCTGGACGAGTCCCCAGCGGCCTTCGTTGCCTTCAGTCAGGTCGAGGGGCAGGGACTCGCCACCGAGACGCGCGGCTTCTTCAGCGGAGGTTTTGAAGGTGAGGATGGTGCGGTCGACTTCTGCACGGGCAAGGCGGATGGGCTTGCCTGCTTCGGTGAGGATGAGCTGGGCGAAGCGCTCCTTTTGTTCGAGGAGGGCGGCGGCAATGTCTTCGAGGATTTCGCGGCGCTTCCAGCGAGGCAGGGCGCGGGTGCGGCGGAGGCTGGCAACGGCATGGTTGACGGCCTGACGGGCGTCGGCGCGGGTGGCGATGGAGACGCGGCCGACGAGGCCCTGATCCCATGGGGAACGGACTTCAAGGGCTTCGCCGTCGATCCATTCTTTGCCGCAGAGGAGAAAGCCGGTTTGTGAGCCGGGGCGCATCTTCATGGTGCTGCTCCTAAGATTGCTTACCTTGATGGTACTCGCGTTGGGCGGGGCTGAAGATGAATTTGGGATGCGCGATTGGTGGTTTGGACCGGGCTGGTCCGTGATAGAAGGGGACATGCGCATGGTTCCTGTTCTGGTACTCGTAATTGCTCAGATGGCTGCGGCGGGGCAAAGTGCGGCTCCGGCAGCCGCTTCTGCTCCGGCCGGGCCGCCTTCGATCAGTGGGAAGACGGCGGGGATGAAGCATATCGATGGGCTGATCCCAATGGACTGGGATGGCAAAGAGGGCAAGCTTTATCTGGAGATTCCGAAGCTGGACGCGGATGGGCGGAGCGAGGAGTTTCTGCTGGTGAATTCGCTGCCGTTTGGGACGGGGTCGAACGATCTGGGGTTGGATCGCGGGCAGCTTTCGGAGGGGCGGGTGGTGCGGTTTGAGAGGAGCGGGCCCAAGGTGCTGCTGGTGCAGCCGAACTTGGCGTTTCGCGCACTGACGAGCGATGCGGACGAGCAGTTGGCGGTAAGGCAGTCGTTTCCTGAGTCTGTGCTGTGGGGATTTACGGCGGCGGCTGACGGGGCGGACGGCGCGGTGCTGGTGGATGCGACGGAGTTCTTTCTGCACGACGGGCATGGGATTTCAGAGACGCTGGCGGGGCTGAAGCAGGGGTCGTATCACGTGGATGCGAGCCGGTCGGTGATTGCGTTGGAGGATACGAAGGGGTTTCCTAAGAACACGGAAGTTGAGGCGGAGCTGACTTTCACGAGCGATGGAGAGCCGGGGAATTTTGTAAGCGATGTGACGCCTGATCCACATTCGATGACGGTGCGGGAGCGGACTTCGTTTATTGAGTTGCCGCCTGGAGGGTTCGTGCCGAGGCGGTTCAATCCGCGGGCGGGATATTTTGAAAGCGGGTTTCGAGACTACACTACGCCGCTGGGCGAGCCGCTGGATCAGCTCTCTATAACGCGGCATCGGCTTGTGAAGAAGGACCCCAATTGCGTGACGGCATGCGAAGCGGTTGCGCCGATTCAGTATTACGTGGATCGCGGTGCGCCGGAGCCAATTCGTTCGGCGCTGGTGGATGGAGCGCGGTGGTGGGACCAGGCGTTTCAGGCGGCGGGGTGGGCCAAGGGGACGTTTCGCGTGGATCTGCTTCCAGCGGGTGCGGACCCGATGGATGTGCGGTACAACATCATCCAGTGGGTGCACCGTTATACGCGCGGGTGGAGCTACGGCGATGCGATTACGGACCCACGGACGGGCGAGATTATCAAGGGCAATGTGACACTGGGGTCGCTGCGTGGGAGGCAGGATTATTTGATTGCGGAGGCGCTGTTGTCGCCTTATAAGGGAGCGCGGCCCAGCGACGATGATCCGATGCTGCTGATGGTGCTGGCGCGGATTCGGCAACTGGCGGCGCATGAGACTGGGCATACGCTGGGGCTGTCGCATAACTTTGCTGCTTCAAGCGTGAAGCCGGGGGACAGTGTGATGGATTATCCGAGCCCGTATGCGACTGTCGATGGCGAGTATCACGTCGACTTGTCGCATGCGTATGCCGTGAACATTGGCGACTGGGACAAGGTGGCAATCAACTATGGATATCGTCAGTTCGCGCCGTCAGTGACTGGCGACGCGGAACAGGCTGCGTTGGGCAAAATTCTTAGCGACGCGGACCAGGCGGGGCAGGTGTACATTACCGATGCAGACGCGCGGCCTGCGAGCGGCGCGCATCCGCGGGCGCACCTTTGGGACAACGGGCCGGATGCGGCGGACGAGCTGGAACGAGTGCTGCAAGTGCGTGCGGCAGGGCTGAAGAACTTCGGCGAAGAAGCCATCAAGCCGGGTACGCCGATGGCGCAGTTGGAGCAGACGCTGGTGCCGCTCTATCTGTTGCACCGATACCAGACGGAGGCGGCAACGAAGCTCATTGGCGGACTGGATTACCGCTACAATTTGCGCGGGGACGGACAGGCCGGGCCGGTGATTGTGGATGCGGTTGCGCAGAAGAAGGCGCTGGCCGCGGTGTTGAAGACACTGTCTCCTGAGACGCTGACGCTGCCTGAACGGATCCTGAAGTTGCTGCCGCCGGTGCCTCCCGGGTATCCGCGCACACGGGAGTCGTTCCCGTCGCATACCGGGTCGACGTTTGATCCGGTAGCTGCGGCTGAGTCGGCCGCCGATCTAACGCTTGGTGTGTTGCTTGATCCAGCGAGGGCCAGCAGGCTGATTGAATATCACATGCGCGCGCCGGGTTCGCTTTCATTGCGCGGAGTGCTTGAGGCGGTGTCCACGGCAGTAGCCGAGCGGCCGGAGGGCGGGCACACGATGTCGTCCGAAGTGGAGCGGGCGGTGGAAATCCGTGCGCTTGAGGCGATGCTGGCCCTGGCGGTGAATCCGGCAGCGTCGAGCCAGGCGCGGGCCATCGCGCGCTCGCATGTAGAGGATGTGTTGAAGCAGCTCACGTCGGCTGCTCCGCTTGAGGATACGGCGGAGGCCATCCATAGAGCCGCGCTCATCGACCGCATCAAGCGCTTTGACGAGGACCCGGCAAAGTTTGTTCCAGCACCGCCAGTCGCCGCTCCGCCGGGGATGCCGATTGGGGATGACGAGGATTTCTAAGGATGGGTGCGACAACAAGATGCCGCAAAGGTCGCGTATGAGAAGGAGCGATATGCAAATTCATCCAATTCGAACTGAGGCCGATCACGATTCAGCTGTCGCCCGCATTGCCAAACTCATGGGAGCCGAGCCCGATACGGTGGAAGGGGAGGAACTGGATATACTTGCGACTTTGGTTGACGCTTACGAGGCGAGGCATCACGCCATCGACGCACCCGATCCGATTGCCGCAATCCAGTTTCGCATGGAGCAGCAAGGGCTCACGAGAAAGAACCTCGAGCCAATGATTGGAAGCCGCGCGCGAGTTTCGGAAGTGATGACGCGGAAGCGCTCGTTAACTTTGGCGATGATCCGTCGAGTTCGCAATGAACTTGGCATCTCGGCCGATGTGCTGATCGGCCATCCTGAGAAGAAGCGCCGCAAGGGCACGCGCTCAGGGAAGTCAGAACCTGCCCCGGTCCACTCAAAGAGGCAAACCGCAGTCGGCTGAAAATCACAAGGTCCAGCGCCACCCTGAATGGGGCGAGCCGCTGGACCTTTGAATGATGGTGTTTAACTAATTCCGTTTGCGTTCAGGTGGTCGGAATACTTCTTGTCCGTGGTGAGAATGTGCTGGTTCAGCCAGTCCCTTAGAAAATCGAGAGTCTCAATCGAGAGCGCACACTCGCCGCTCTTATAGCGCGATTGCAAGTTGACGGCCTGCTCAACGAGTTCCCTGTGTTCTTTCTTGTGGTCGTCAGCTGCCGGATATGCGGTCCGATTGAAAAACTCCTCTTCGCGGGCGAAGTGGTACCTGGTATAGCTGACAAGGTCATCCAGCACCTTACCCACAACAACCCTGCCTTCTCCACTTTTCATTCCGTTATAAAGCTTGTTAATCAAATCAATCAGCCGCTTATGATCATCGTCCGACGCTTTAACTCCCACACTCATGTTGTTGGACCACTCAAAGAATGCCATTAACGAGGCTCTCACTTTCCGAATCGCAATGCGCAACGATCGAACGCTGCATGAGCGATATCGGCATTTCAAATGAGAAATTCGAGCCTTCGAAAATCCATCCAGCAGTCGGACAATCACCCCACAACCAATGGACCAAGGGCCGGAGGATGCGGAGTCGTTATTTTCTGAGTATCTGTTCGAGGTATGCCAAGGCACGTGGATCCTGCGATTGACCGAGCCAGAAGAATGCCTCTTTGCGAACCGTCGGATTCGAGTTTGTGCCTGCCACGCGAATGAGCTGCGTAATGCTTTCATCCTTCGGCAACTGGCTCAGGGCAAACACGGCTTTCTTTTTCACTTCGGTTTCGGGATCGTTCTGAATGGCATCGTTGAGTGCACCGGTGGCCCGTTTTCCTGCTTTTTGCGCGAGCCAGAAGAGGGCCTGTCCGCGGACCCCGGCCTCGGAGTCGAACTTGGCCATGTGAAGCAGTTCGTCCTCTGCGGCGGGATCGGAGTTTTGAGAGAAATCGAATGCAAGTTTCTCGCGGAATTTCGCGTCGTCCGCACTTCTGGCCTCGAGCGACTTCAATGCAACAAGGCCGTCGTGGCCGCGCTGAACGCCGAGCCAGAAGGCTGCCTGCTCGCGGGTGTGTTCCGACTCCGATGAAGAGGCGATGTGTTCGAGCGCGCGTGTGGCTTCCGGCGTGGCGTGAAAGCTGATTGCAACGAGCGCTCCCTCAATCACGTTTTTGTTTTCGGGTGTCTGGGTTGCGAGGCCGGCGAGGAAAGCGATACTTTCTTCCGGCTTGACGTTCGTGATCCAATCGAAGCTGATGCCTCCGGCGTTGAGGTGGCAACCGGCCGCAATCGGCCTGATCTTGACGAGTTCTCCTTTGTCGAAGCGCAGAAGGATGTAGACGTTTGGGGATGCTGGTCCGTTGCTGCTGCTGTGCATGCCGCGTTCGTCTTCCAGACGATATTCTCCGCAGCAGTCATTGTCAGATTGCGTCGCATCCGACCAATCGGAACACGCGGTGAGATGCGTGCCTGGAAGAGCCGGCACTTCATATCCGAGCCAGAGTTGGTCGTTCGAGTGGCGCACACGATCCACTGTGGCAGAGAGGCTTTGTTCAACGGGTTCGGATTTGAATTGTGTGTCGCTGACCTTGGGCTGCTGAGCGGGAAGGGCCGCAGCGAATGTCAGAGCGAGGAATGCTGTGATCAAGCTTTTCATTGTCGCCTCCTATTTGTTGAGCAGTTCCATCATGTAGTCGGTGGCTTCTTTGTTGTGCATCAGGGCAAGCTTGCCCACGATGTCCTTTTTCGCCGCAAGGTCTTTCTCGCTGCGAGCCAGGGCCACAAGGTCGTGCGCGTCGCCGGCTACAAACAGACCATCGAGTGCGGCTTTTTTCGATTCTTCATCACTGCTTTTTGAATAGAGGGCGAGGAGCGCCGGGGCGGCTGCGGAGCCACCGGAAGCGCCCAGGTTGCGGATAGCTTTGCGCCGGAGATCGGGATCCTGTTCGCTGGACGCGATAGCGCTCAGCGCCTCCTCACCTTTACCACCGGCGGCAACATAGGCATTGATGATGGCGGACTTCACTTCCTTGTTCGAGGTCGCGTTGTAGATTCCAGAAAGCTGCGAGACTGCGCCCATTGCGCCAAGTTCAGAAACCGCGTGGCGCGCCAACTGCGGATCGGACTCGTGTTGTGCAATCTGCAGAAGTTTCTCCGGATCGTTCATGACAAGATAGGAATCGATGACGGCCTTTTTCACGGAGGGATCGCTGGATTTGCTGTAGATGCTTTCAAGGGTGGACGCGGATTTGGAGCCTTCTGCGACAGCGAGAAGGCGGATCGCCTTGACTTGCAACTTGGGATCTTTTTCTCCGTGAACGATCTGGCTTAACAGCTGCTGCGCCTGCGTTGATTGATCCTGGGCGAGAACAAAGAGGGCGCGCTCCTTGAGGCGTTCGGAGCTTTGTCCTTCGAGAATCTGCTGAAGGATTGGAAGCGCATTTGAGTTATTGCCCTCCATGACGGAGGTGAGAGCAAGCAGCTTGAGCTCTTCATCCTGCTCGGCTTGTGGCTGAACGGGGTTACCACTTTTGCCTCGAATCTCAATCTCGAGAGCGCTGCACTCCTTCAACCAATTGCTTTGCGGAAAGTTCTGCCGCAGAGAAGCGCAGGCTTCGAGAGCCTCGGATGAGCGACCTTCCTTGTGCTTCACGTAGGCCTTCCAGTAGAGGGCCGCGTCCGCTCTTCGACCGTGGAGATTGAAGACCTGGTTGAGAAGCGACTCGGCATCCTGCCATCGAGCTTCGTCGATGGCCTTTGTGGCATCGGAGTAGAGCTGGTTCTCCTGGGTGTCTTCCGCGGGCGACGCCGCATTTGAGAGCAGTTCGGCAGATCGCGCAGCGCGCGGAGCGGAAAGAGCGAGAGCTCCAAACATCCCGGCAATAAAAACGAATCGATGAATTCTCATTTAGATCGATGCTCCTTTTCGTAATGACACAGCTTGATTTTCCCGAGTTGAATTTCTTTGGCGGAGGACTCTGACTTGGAACAGGAGTGAATCCGTATTCATTTCGCGCTCGATGCGTTCAATGTCGGCGCTGTTTAATTTGTCCGGCGAATTCGCCACTTCAAGCAGCACGCGCTCGAGATGGTCAAGCGTGGAAGACATCATGGGATCGCTTCCGTTTGCGAGCGCCTGGCGGTAGAGCCTGTTGTCGGGAAGGAGCTGTCTGGCTTCGGACTCAATTGAGTTGGCCTGGAGCGAGTCGGCGGGATCATGACTCTGTGCGCCGGCGTGACTTAGTTCGACCAACAGGCGCTCCGATCTGTCGAGATGATCGTTGAGAATGAAGAGAACGACGCGCTGCTTTGCCTGAGCCGGATTTGCCGCCTCGGTTGGAAGCTTCCGCGCGCGTTGCCACAGCGATCCCAAAACGAATGCAGCGACAAGAGCGAACAGACACGCGGTCACGAATACCAGGCGAGGCCATGAAAAGTAAGAGGGCTTGGTCTTTGCAGGGTAGGCCGGTAACGGCGCTGCGATGGACTGCCAGACGCGCCTTCCATATCCCGGCATTTGAGCAGGCGGATGTGGCGCGCGGACCGCGAGAACATTGGAGATTTCTTCGTATGCCTGTTCGCAGCGGCTGCAAATGCGAAGGTGCGTTTCCGCTGCGATGCGGTTTGCGTCGTCGGCAAAGTAGTGTTCGACGAGTTGTTCCTCAGTTAAATGCTTCATGATTTCACCCCAGGACGGCGCCCCAGAAGCGGGGTTCCCCAAAGCGGCGCCAAGGCCCGTCGCATTTTTTGCACCGCTCGAAACACCGACTGCTTTGCGTTGTTTGGCGTGACGCCAAGTGCTGTAGCGATCTCTTCAGTGGAGCGGCCTTCCAGATGCCGGAGCACAAACGCGACTCGCTCATCTTCTGTCATCTTTTCCATCGCCGCGTGCCTGCGGTGTTCGATCTCTCTATCGAGCAAGAGTCTCTCGGGTCCGGCCGTTGCGTCAGCGAGTTGAATGCCGGAGACCTGCTCATCAAACTCTTCGGTGATGGGCACGGCGAATTCCTTCTTACGCTTTTCCAGGAGCTGAAGTGCGCAGTTGACAGTGATGCGATAGATCCAGGTTCGAAAATCGGAGCGGGCATCGAACTCGGCGAGGCTGCGGTAGCTGCGCAGCAAGGCTTCCTGCACGACTTCCTGCGCGTCCGGTTCACTCTCGGTAATGCGAAATGCGACGCGGAACATAGTTTCCCCGTGACGCTCGGCAAGGTCGCCGTAAGCATCTTTGTTTCCGGCCAGTACCGTCCGGATCAGCGCCTGGTCGTTCTTTGCCATGCCCGTATTAGATCGGAGGAGGGCCATGCGGTTAGGAACTATTTCATGTGATTTTCAGGTTCTACGCTTTAGAGCGGATAAGGTTGGTGGCGATGGTCGGGTGGCACGGAAGGACAGGCTGATGCTGCTGGGCTATACTCGCTTCGGACAAAGATGGAGGCGGTGCTGTGCGGCGATTGATCCTGCTGGCGTTGATGGGTGTGCTGGCATTGCGTGCCGTCGCTGCTGAGCACGCGACCCGCGTTACTGTGGATGAGTTGCAACGGGCGTTGGCAGCATCGGAGAACGCGCACCGAACGGATGGTGAGGTTGCCGAGCAGTTGGCAGGGATGGAGCTGACGGAACGGCTGAGCACAGCAAGTCTGGCGCGGCTCAAAGCAGATTTACCGGGCGTAAAAGCGCAGCAGGCGCTGGTGGCGCTGGCAGACTCGTCGGTCTTTCTTGATCCGCCCGATGCGGAGATTCCGGCAAACCCGAGGCCAGACGCCGCGGCGCTGCGGCAGATGCTGGTTTCGCTGGTCAACTATGTGAATACGACGGTGCGGCAGTTGCCTAACTTTATGGCGACGCGCGATACGACTCGCTTTGAGGACAGGCCGCTGCAGGATGTGCAAGGGCCGGTGGGAATGACGACGTTGATCTATCTACCATTGCACGTGGTGGGCAGGTCGAATGTACTGGTGGCTTACCGTGACGGGCACGAGGTGCTGGAGAAGGTTGCGGAGAAGAGCAAGAGAGGCGAATCGCAAGAGCGAGGGCTGTTTACCGAGGGGGTGTTTGGGCCGATTCTGAGCACGGTGGTGGGAGATGCGCTGAAAGGTGCGATTACGTGGAGCCGCTGGGAAGAGGGAGCGAGCGGGACAGAGGCGGTGTTTCATTATTCGGTGCCGAAGGAGAAGGCGCATTACTCTGTGGGATTTTGCTGTGTTGCGGGCGGCGTAACCACCGAGACCCATGAGTCACCGGGTTCTTACTCGCTCGACACCCCGGAGCCAAGCGACTGGCATTCGTTTGCTGAAGTTGCCGCCTATCATGGTGAAATTGCATTCGACCCGGTGAATGGCGCGATTCTCCGTATCACGCTGGAAGCGGATATGCCGCCGCACGAAGTGGTCTCAAAGAACGGCATGATGGTGGAATACGGCACGGTGGATATTGCGGGGAAGAGCTATATATGCCCGCTGCGGGGTGTCTCGATGTTGATGGCTCACTCGACTAAACCTCCTTTGGGGATGGCGCATCCGCCGGAGAGTTACGTGAGCCCGACAAAGACGTTTTTGAATGATGCTGTGTTTGAGCAATATCGCCGGTTTGGCTCGGAGACACGCATTGTGAGTGGGGACGGCATTGAAGCGGGCGGGAGTGCGCCGGGTGTTGTGGCCGCCGATTCGGCGAGTCCGCAATCTGCGCAGGAAGCGAAGACGGAGATTGCAGAGACGAGCGCTGCTCCTACGGCGGGGGACACTGTGGCGACGCCAGCGCCTGTAACGGTGGCTGTACCTGCGATCCCTGAAGAGCCGGAGATCAGTGTTGGGGCGGCGAGCGACTTAGGGGGCAACAACCAGCCGGGCCAGCCCACGAACGCCGCGCTTGACCAGGGGCCTGGCTATACGCTGAAGGTGACTTCGCGGCTGGTGGATGTAGGCATTGTGGCCTTCGACAAAAAAGGCCATCCAGTGACGGACCTCAAGGCGCAGGACTTCGAGGTCTACGACAACGGAGTGAAGCAGGAGATACGATTCTTCAGCGCCTTCGATGTTTCTGCGCCAGCCGTTGCAAATGCTGGAGCGTCTGCGGCCGATGCTACGTTTTCAAACCGCGCTACAGAGGCGAATGCAGGTTCACTGGCAAGCGGGCGGACTCAAGGCGGCGCAACGATTCTGCTGATCGATGAGAGCCACATGGCGTGGCCGGACCTGACCAACGCCCGCTCGCAAATGCTTGATTTCCTGGCGTCCGCGCCGGCAGGCGAGCGGATTGGCTTGTACACAATGAGCAGTCTGGGATTCCGCGTGCTGGTGGAGGTGACCACGGATCACGCCGCGCTCGCGGCCACGCTGAAGAAATGGATGCCCAAGGCCGGGTCTGTCGCGCAGGCGCAAAACGAAGAGACGCGCAACCGCCGGCAGATGGATGAGGTGATGCACCCATCCGACCTTGGCTCAGTGAACGGCAATGAAGCGAATCCACCGGAGGGGCTTTCCTTTGTCGATCCTCAGTTGCTCACCATGGGGAGCAACCCGGCGCGTGCGTCGCTGATTATCCTGGTTGGCGTGGCGCGGCGATTGGCTGCTGTTCCCGGGCACAAGAACCTGATTTGGGTTTCGAGTGACAACGTCTTCGCGGATTGGGGCAATCAGGAAGTAGGCACCGACAGGAAGATTGGTTCGCTCGACAGTTTTGCCCTGCGCGCACAGGAAGCCATGAACGACGCGCACGTGGCAGTGTATCCCTTCGATGTTTCGCAACTGGAGACATCGGCGATAGCGGCCGATACCCAGCATCGTAATGTGCAAGTGACCCCGACTAACCCGTTTGGCGCGACTATTCCAACTGACTATTCGGGAGGGCGCGCCACGGCCGAGATGCACCAGGATATTCACCCCATCCAGTGGCCAGTGCGCCAGGTGGCAGAGGCCACCGGAGGACGCGCGATCCGACGATCTGGCGATCTGGTTGGTGCGCTCTCGGAGATCGTGGAAGACGGTCATGCCATCTACCAGTTGAGTTTTTCTCCGAGTCAAGCGGCGGATGACAAGTACCATGCCATCACAGTGAAGCTCAGCGGCAAAGCGCATGGACTGACGCTGAATTATCGAACCGGATACCTCTACACCAAGGAGCCCGCGACGCTGAAGGAGCGATTTCAGCAGGCGGTTTGGCAACCAGCGGATGCAAATGAAGTGACGGTCACTACCGAAGTCCATCGCATGGAGCAGGGCGCGAATATGAAGATCGTCATCGCGGCCCGGGACCTGGATTTGCAGAAGCAGGCGGACCGATGGATGGACAGGCTGGATGTATTTTTCGTCCAGCGCGATGATGCGGGGGTGCGTGCGCAAGTTGAGCAACAAACGCTTGGGCTGCGGCTCAAGGAGCCGACTTACAAGCAGGTGCTGTCCACGGGCATTCCTTACGAACATGACGTGCAGTTGAAGAAGGGCGTGGCGTCGCTGCGCATTGTTGTGGTGGACAAGAACTCTGGCCGGATGGGTTCGGTCACCATACCTGTCTCGGTCGTCGATCCCGACAAACAGTAGGGCGTTTCCCTCACGGTAGCATGGTCCCTGCTTGTTTCATTTCCACACTGAGAGGGCTATTTCTCGCGCACAAAGCACTCTTAGAAGCGAAACAGGTAGCTCGCTTTTACGAAAAGCTGACGGCCATCGTTTAAGTAGTCGGGGCCGCGGGTGAGGATGGGCTGGTTGGGATTGCAACGCTCTGGTGCGCCGACTGGATTGACGGTGCACACGGTGTGGTTCAAATTCTGCAGGTCGTTGTTCCAGCCGACGTAAACCACCGTGCCGGGATGCGGCAGCCAGGTAAGCAGGGCCTGGGTCTGCACCTGCTTGGTGCGGGGGATTGAAGTCTCTGTGGGGTTGGCCAGAGTGCTGTCGTATTCCACGATAACGCGAGCGGACCAGGCGCGGGTGAACTGGTAGTTCAGTTTGGTTCTGAAGGTTTGCGACTCATACACAAGCTTCCCGTTGCTTGCAGCGAGATCGCGATCGAGCAGGTAGGTATTGTCGTCGGTCAAATGGCGCACGGGATTCACGCTGATGAGCGCCTGCACGGATTCCTGATTCAGCAGAAAGGGAATGGCGCCCGGAGGAGGGTTGTAGTTGACGTTGCCGCTGCGTAATGCAGTCACGTTGTAGTTGAGGATGCCCCACGGTTGACCGCGGCTGACAACGCCGCCGTAGTTCTCAGTAAAGTTTCTGTTCGACAGCAGGGGATAGCCATTCTGCGGGCCAACGGTATCGGAGTTCTGGCCGACGAGAGGCGCGACGACAATGTTGCGCGTCAGTAGCAGGAATGGATCGAAGGTGGTGTAGTGGTAGACCCGTTTGTTTGCGTGGTCAAAGGCGACGTTCTGATTCGCTTCGAGTCCTCGGCTTTGCACGATGCTCTTTTTGGGGAACCACTGGTATGTAACGTGCAGGTGTTCGCTGCGGATGTTCGAGGTCTGAAAAAACCCCGGAAGGCTGACGAAGCCCTTGCTCACATCCTGGTATTCGTTGAACAGGTTGAAGGCGTGTCCGTTGCGCTGTGTCTGCCAGTCGGTGGCCGGGCCGGCATTGTATCCGGGAGGAAATACCTGGGCCATGCTGGTGGGTTTGCTCATCAAGGTTGAGCTTTCGACGGTTTGGCCCAGCGTGGTCCAGTGGTCATTAATGCGCCAGGTGAAGTCTGCGCCGCCAACGCGATTCCATCCGTCGCCAAACTCTTCGTCGGTATACATGAGGCCCACGTTGGAGCCTTTGCCCAGATCCTGCGAAACGCGGCCTACGTAAAAGCCCGCCTTGACGCCGTAGAGAGGATCGCCGGGCTGAATGGTCTGGCCAGGCTCGCGATCGTTGATGGCCAGCAGGCCCAGGTTGGTGTGGTGGAGCTTTCCGGTAACGCGCAGGCCCACGTCGGGACGGATGATGTTGCGGGTGTAGAGCAGAGTCATGGGCGTGGCGAAGTAGCTGGCGTTCTCAAGGAAGAAGGGGCGCAGTTCGGGGAAGTAGACGGGGTAACGCTGGTTGACGGTGAACTGCGGCTGATCGCTTTCGACGTCGCTGAAGTCGGGGTTCACTGTACCGTCAAAGACAATGGCGTCGCGCCACACCGCCTTAATTTCGCCACCACCTGTGGCTTCGGCATTGCGCGTGCTGAAGTAGGGATTGTTGGGGTCGAGAGTCTGGAGCGTGTGCTCGTTCTGCGCCAGTGCGTAGGGGTTGATCTGCACATTGCGGGAGCCGGTGACGCCTTCAATTCCGTGCAGCACGCCTTCCTGACTGAGCATGCCGGTTACGTTGGCGGAGACGCGCGGCCACCAGTCGTTCTCACTGTTGCGCGGAAGATTGCGCCAGAAGACGACGCCCCAATCGTGACCCGCCGGGGGGAAGCGCAGACTGCGGAAGGGAAGGGCGATCAGCGCCATCCAGCCCTTGCTGGTGATCTTTCCTTCGGAGTCCCACACCTGGTCGTAGCTATAGTCGGGGCCGTTGACTTCAGTCCATGCGGCATCCGCTTGTACGCCGGCGGGGTTTACCTGGAACTCAACGCCGCGCTGGCGGTCCTGAAACGGGTCAAGCACGACGCTGACGTAATCGTCTTTGGTAATGTTTTCGCGCCGGGCGAGATGCGAACGAATGAGTTCGGGGTGACGGTCATAGCAGATGAAGACGACGTAGAGGGCAGTGTTGGTGCGGGCCATCCACACCTCGGTGTTTTCGGTTCCGGGAGCGCCGTCGGTGGGCTGGTTTTGGATGAAGTTGGTGAGGTGCGTCAGCTTGTCTTTGAGCTCAGGCCGCGGCTCCATGCCGGCAAAGTCGGCCAGGGTCAGCGGGTGGTCAATCAGGGGCACCTTCGCATCGGCGGGCGGTTGCGGCTTGGGCGGCGTTTGCGGAGTTGCAGTTGGCTTTGCCTGATTCTGCTGCTGATTCGCGGCCTGCGGCGCAAGCGGTTGTGCAAAGGCAATGAGCAATCCGAGACCGAACGCTACAGCGAGATACTTCCCCAAGAGACTTCCTCCGTACCTAGATCTGTTCTCCAGTACTTATAGCGTCGCCAAATTGCTGCTGGGTGGCTTTTTCTTAAGAAAAAAGCCACTTAGCGGTTAGGTTTCCCTCTACACCAACTGGAGAACAGCTGTGGAAACTATGAATGCGCGCATCCGGTTGTCAGCTAACCAATAGACGCGGTTGAGACGCCGCGGTAGGCCGCGGTAAGACGAAACGCAGCAATTTTGTCAGCATTCCTAAGGCCACTTCACCAGCGGATTCGCCGCACAAAAAGAAGGACTTAGGAGAAGGACCGCAGCGGGTTTAGACCCTGAAAGTGACCGGGGTGTTCGAAATCGGACACGAGGCCCGCATCTCAGCGGCATCCTGGCACCAGTGATCGAGGAAAACTTGCAGGCTTGTGCCTGCATTGCCGGTCATCCGGTCAACAGTTGGCAGTACGCAATCTCAAAGGACAGGGTTCCCGGAGCACCGCCGTCAAGCCGGAAATTGAGCCGAAGAGCATGGCTCTGTCCGGTCTGTTCAAGATTTGGGTGAGTCAGCCGTTTTCTACGCGCGCTTTGATGTCGGCATAGGCCAGCTCAATGAGCTTGCGGAGCGATTGGGCGTCGGCGGCGGTTCCGGGCCGCAGCTTCACATGGCGCATGCGCTTGCCTGTGCCCAGCAGCAAACGCGCAGGATCCGGCAAGAATGCGCCGTGAAAGAATCCAATGTTTACGTGGGAAGTGAATACGTTCACGTAGCCGAAGGGAGCATCGCCCAGGCAGGCAACCGGACACCCGTCATGGACCAGTTCGCGGACTTCGTCTCCGCATTGGCGCATCACCTCAAACCACTGACGCGCGAAGTCGCCCAACTCGCCGTGATGCTGTTTCAACCACGCATCGACGGCGGGATCGTGTTCGGCAGTTCCGTTGAATCGCAGGATTTCTGTTTTCATTGCCAGTCAGTTTTCAGGATGAGTATATATATGCCTCAAAGCAGGTCGGCTTGTCGAGTGGCCCCGTGCAATTAGCGGGTAGGGGAAACCGGAGCTGGCGGCCGATCGTGAGCAGGTTGATCCAATGCCAAGGAGGCCTCCTGTGCGGGAGGCTCGCCGAATAGATCGCCCATGACCGGGATTAACAGCTCGAAGTCTTCGAGAGGCAGCGGCGAGCCAAACAGGAAGCCCTGGAATGCATGACAACCAAGCTCGGTGAGGCAATCGAGTTGCCCTTCGGTCTCCACGCCCTCGGCGATGACCGATCTGTTCATGACCTGGCCCAGGGAGATGACGGATTGGGCGATGGCGCGGCTGCTAAGGTCCTCCACAATGTCGCGGACGAAGGAGCGGTCGATCTTGAGCTGGTCGAGCGGCAGGCGCTTGAGATACGAGAGTGACGAATAGCCAGTGCCGAAGTCGTCGAGCGAGAGCCCGATGCCAACAGCCTTGATCTCGGTCATCTTGGCGATGACGCTTTCGATGTTGTCCACGAGCATGCTCTCAGTGAGTTCGAGCTTGAGGCGGGTTGGATCGGCTCCCGCCTGGGCGAGGGCTGAGAGAACGCGGCTCACAAAGTCGGCCTCACGCAACTGGCGCGCGCTGATGTTGACGGCTACGGTGAGGTGCTGGGTTCTCTCGTGCTTTGCCCAGGCTGCAATCTGCCGGCATGCGCTTTCAAGCACCCAGTCTCCCAGGGGCAGAATCAGGCCTGTTTCCTCTGCGAGAGTGATAAATGCCCCGGGACCGAGGAAACCGCGACGCGGATGGTGCCAGCGGATTAAAGCCTCCGCGCCGACCAGACGGCCGGCTTCCAGTTGAGGCTGATAGAAGAGGGCGAACTGATCGCCTTTAATTGCCAGGCGGATATCCGCTTCAAGGGAGGCACGGGCATTCATGGCATCGCGTAAAGCCGGGTCGAAGAAATGCATGGTCTGGCCGCCACTCTCCTTGGCCTGGTACATGGCAATGTCAGCCCGCTGCAGAACCTCGTCGATGCCGTCCGTGTTTTCTCCAATGACCGTGATCCCGATGCTCGAGGAGCTATTGCATTCGCGGCCGTTGAGACGGTAAGTCTGGCAGATGACGGTGAGAATTTTCTCCGCGACCATTTTCGCCCGCGTTGCGGCTTCTTCAGGATGCTGGCTCAGCTCTCCAAGAATCACGACAAACTCGTCCCCGCCCCATCGCGCCACGGTGTCGCCCACGCGCACACTGGCGCTGAGCCGCCGGGCGACTTCCTGCAAAAGCAGGTCGCCGGTTTTATGGCCGAGGGTGTCGTTCAGTGCCTTGAAGTTGTCGATGTCGATGAACAGCAGCGCACCCATGAGCTTGCTTTGTGTTCCCGCATTGAGCGTCTGGGTGAGTCTTTCCGCAAGCAGCCGGCGGTTGGGCAAATGGGTCAACGGGTCGTAGAAAGCGAGCTTTTTGATCTGCTCTTCCGCCACTCTGACCTCGGTGACGCGGTCTTCGAGTTCGACGGTACGTTTCTTTACCTGGAACTCGAGTTCCCGGCTTCTTGCCAGCAGATGCCTCTCGCGAAGCCTGTCGCCGGCAAGAAAGACAAGAATGCCTGCAATGACGCAGAAGGAGGTGAACCACCAGGTCTTCCACCAGGGTGGAAGAACCTTGACCTGGATCCTGATGGCCGGGGAGTAGGAGTTCAGACCCAGATTGTGCGCCATGGCGGTGAAGGTGTATTTGCCGGGTGGGAGGCCGGAGATCACCGCAACGCCATCCCGGCTTTCGATCCAGTCAGAATGGGAACTGTCCATTCGATAGAGGAAGGCCAACTGGCTGCGATTGCGCATGGCCGGCGACGATAGATGGAAACTGAGAGGGAGTTGGGACCAGGGCAGTTCGATTTCCGCGGCCACGGGGACGTTTTCATCTCCGCGCCGTATGCTGGTGACTTCGGCGCTGAGCGGAACCGGATCGAAAGCGTGCTCAGGGTGCAAGAGGTGCGCAATGCCGCCGCTGGTTCCAATCCACAGCGAGCCGTCAGCCGCCAAAGTCATCGCACCCTGATTTACGTCGTTCCAGATGAGCCCGCTTTCCTGTGTCAGCTGGCGCCATTCCTGCCCGTTCCAAACCAGAAGGCCGGCGTCGGTTCCCAGCCAGATCCATCCGCGGCCGTCTAAAGCGATGGTTACCGGTGTCAGCGCCTGAAACTCCACCGGCAGCTTCAATTGCCAGGACTCCCAGCCTTCTGTTCCGAGTTTGATCCGCCATGTGCCGGTTTGTTCTCCGGTAATCCAGACGCCGCCATCCGCGGCACAGGCCATGTCGAGCAAGACCCCTGGATACCGGGGTTCTCCATGAATCGGAGGTACGGTCCAACGGCCTTTTTCAAGCCGTAGCAATCGGTTGGTGGTCATAAACCAGATTGCGCCGTCAGGAGATTGACAACCTGCGTTTACCCGCTGTGAGGCACCTAAAAGCGGAACCGCGGCCTTTTCAAGCTGCGGGACAGCCATGGTCTTTCCGGCTTCTCGAACATAGATGCCCTGGTTGCTGGTAAAGAACACATGGCCCTCCGTGTCGCTCATTGAACGGGTAATCAGAGCCGGAAGGGTTGAAGTCTGTTTTGTCTTGCCGGTTGCCGGATCGATATCCAGAACAGAGGCGGATTTGGTCCCGCCCCATAGCGTGCCGTCGCCGTTGATGCCCAGCGTGAACAAGGGTCCGAAGGGCCAGGGGTGCAACTGCGACAAGGCCCTGGCGTTGCCGGTGCGAAGGTCAACCCAGGCCGGTCCCTTATCGGTGCCGAAAAAGACGCGATCGCGGGACAGCACGATCGTCCAGACGTCTGCCGAGGGCAACGCCGCAGTGTCGTTCCAGCCCTCCCAGTTTTCGTACCCTTCCCAGTCGAACAGGCCGTCTCCGCGCGTCGCGATCCATGGGTCACCCGATGCGTCCATGACCATGCGAACAACATTGCCGGTAAGCGGCAGGCCGTTCGCCTTTCCAATGGTCCGCCACTGGCTTCCATCCCACCGCGCAATTCCGTCTTCCAACGGACCCAGTATCCTGCCCTCCCGGTCTTCGATCAGCGGGCCGTCTCCATTCGCACTCACTCCGCCGGTGCCTGGGATGCTGCGATCGACAAATTGCACGGCCTGGCGCGGCAGCACGGAAACATGATCCGGGCCCCGGGCCCACAGGGTGCCTGCATGATCCAGAAACACGCTCTCCCACTGCACATTCGCAAGGCCCTGTTTTTCTCCCCATTCCAGAACCCTGCCAGGGGGCGGCCGAACCCCGTTTTCCGTGTCTGCCTCCGCCCAGGAACAGAGTTTTTTGCCGCATCCAATCCAGATCTGAAGGCCCGCGGACGAATCATGAACCACGCTCACACTGGAGACCTGCGCCAGGTCAGGAAGGTCCGTCACCTGTCTTGGGGAGAATACCGGCTCAAACGAGATCATGTGGTTCTGATCATCGTGCCGCAGGCGGTAAAGGCGATTTCCGTCCACGATCAGGAGGTGGTGCGCATCCTCAACAACCATGTCGTTCCAGTTGGCTAGCGGAATCGGATCGTGCCCGGCGGCAACGAAGCGGTGGCCGTCCCAGTGATAGAGATTTGCCAGGGTGCCGGCCCAGACTGTGCCATCGGGCGCCACCAGCACAGCGCGCACATTCAGCTCAGTGAGCCCCTGCTCCGGGCCAAACCGTTCAAAGCCCGAACCCAGGAAGCGGTAAACGCCGTTCCCCGTGGCGACCCATAGAAAGCCGTGACGGTCGGCAGACAAATCATTGATATTAAGGTTGTTGAGGCCCTCCGCCTGCCTGAAAGCGCGAAAGACATATTGCTGCGCCTGCATGGCAGTGGAAACCGCCAGCCAAAAGGTCAACATCCGAATTGCGCCGGATCGCACCAATCTCGTCCCTGAGCGGGCGGATTCCGCCCACAGGTCTCTCAGGCTTTCATCGGCAGTTCCGGTCAGGGTCTACAGCGATTTAGGTCGCGGAAAGGCCGAATAGTCACATGCCGACGTAACAAAGCATCGCAATCGGTGCTTTTCCGTTCAAATTGCGGAACATAGGGCGAGGAAGTGGGGGCTGAAATGGGAATGAACTTACTCATCTTTGAGGAGGGTGGTGCGGGTTCGAGGGGAATATTCGCCAAAGGGAAGTATTGGTGACAATCCTCCCACAATTGTGTCAATGAGCGCGTTGGCCTGTTAACCGGCCAATCGGTGCCCATTTTCATTCAGGCGTATTTTTTGAACATCCGCCAGCTATGGCACTGATCTCTGATTTACTTCCGCTGAGACGCCAACAACAGAAAACCCCGGGGTTGTCTCTTCCTTAGCGATGAAGCTTGCGGTCAGCGCACTCACACGTAGACCAACTGTAATAGGGAAACATATGGCGTTCCCGATCAGTAATTCTGGCACCTAGTTCTCTCATGATAACGTCTTTTGCATGCTTACTGTACAGCAAGACCAGCCCACGCGCCGAGAGGTCCTCGCAGGCCTCGCCGCCGCCTCAATCTCCTCGGCTCTTCCCGGTGTGTTAAGCGCCCAGCCACCTGCGCCCTCACTCTGCTTCACCTCCGCGGTCGAGATGGCGGCCTTGATACGAGCCAAAAAGCTTTCGGCTCGCGAAGCTCTCGCCGAGCACCTCAAGCAGATCGATCGCGTCAATCCCCAGGTCACCGCCATCGTCACCTTGATCGCCGACCAGGCCACCGCAGACGCAGCCCGCGCCGATGAGATGCAGGCGCGTGGCGAAACGCTCGGTCCCCTACATGGTCTGCCCGTCGCCCACAAGGACCTCCTCGAAACCGCCGGCGTCCGCACCACCTTCGGCTCGCCCCTCTTCAAAGACAACGTCCCCACGCACGACAACCTGCTCGTGACGCGCATGCGCGCGGCCGGCGCCATCTTCCTCGGCAAAACCAACGTCCCCGAGTTCGGTGCCGGCTCGCAGACCTTCAACCGTGTCTTTGGCGCAACCTGCAACCCCTACGACCTGACGAAAACTTGTGGCGGCTCCTCCGGCGGTGCAGCGGTCGCGCTCTCCTGCGGTATGGTGCCGGTCGCGAGCGGCTCCGACTCCGGCGGGTCCCTCCGCAATCCTGCCGCCTGGTGCAATATCGTCGGCTTCCGCCCCTCCATCGGCCGCGTGCCCAATCCTTCCAGCCACTTCGGCTGGTCTACGCTCTCAACCAACGGATGCCTGGGCCGCTCCAGCGCCGATCTCGCCCTCGCCCTCAGCACGATCGCGGGCCCCGACATCAGCACGCCGCTCTCCATCAATGAGCCCGGCAGCCTCTTCGCGCGCCCCCTCGAACGCAACTTCAAAGACGTGCGCGTCGCGTGGTTCAAAGACCTCAACGGCATCCCCATCGACCCGCGCGTCCGCACCGCCGTCGATGCGCAGCGCAACGTTTTCCAGTCTCTCGGCTGCATCGTCGAGCAGGCCGAGCCCGACTTCGCCCCCGCTGAAATCGCTTACCGCATTTTGCGCGCATGGAACTCCGGTGCCGCCTACGGCAAGGGCCTTCAGCTACATCCCAACGGCTTCAAGGACACTCTCACCGCCGAAATCAAAGAGGGCCTCGCGCTCTCCGGCAACGACATCGCCCGTGCTGAGATCGCGCAGACCGACATGTGGCGCCGCTTTCAATCCTTCCTGGAAAGCTACGAGTACTTCATCCTGCCCACCACACAACTGCCGCCCTTCGACGTCAACACGCCCTGGCCCACAGAAATCAACGGCGTTCACCTCACCAACTACATCGACTGGATGATGAGTTGCTGGTACATCTCCGCTACCGGCAATCCCGCTGCTTCCGTGCCCGCGGGCTTCACGCCCGAAGGCCTCCCCGTCGGACTCCAAATCGTAGGGCGCGACAAGCAGGACTTCAGCGTGCTCCAACTGGCTCATGCCTTCGAACAGGCCACCAACTTCGCCAGACGTCGACCGAAGATCGCCGTGTAGCTAGATGGTCTCTCGAATCATGCCAAATCGCCAATGCGCTCATTGACCCGTTTCAGGCGAATCATCGGCTAACCGGAAGTTGATATGGTGTGACCCTGTCAACATCTGCGCGCCCTGATCGGGGATGTTGCTGGGTGGCACCCTTTGGGCACGCTTCGGGAATTCCGCATTGTTAATGTTGTCGAAGTCGCCCGGATTACTGCGCAAGCTCGCTTTCTTGCGCAAAGAAGACCGTGCGAGCGGGTAGCGAGCTTCTGCCGCCCGCAGGTGCTTATGCGGCGGAGGCGATGGCGGCGGCGCGCTGGATGGCGACTACCGTGATGTCGTCGGACTGGCCGAATTGCCTGGCGGCTTCAGCGATGATGGCCGCGGGCATGGTGGAGATGGAGCGGGCGCGCTCAAAGCCGAAGAGCTCGCCGGCGGAATTCTGGGCTTCAACGACGCCATCGGAGTAGAAGGTGAGACGGCCGCAGGGCGCGAGGTAGAACTGCGTGATTTCGTAGCAGGCGTCAGCGGCGAGACCGAGGGGGAGCGCGCCGGCAAGCACGATTTCACGGCCGTCGAGGTAAGGCGACAGATGGCCGGCGGAAGCGACGGAGACCCAGCCGTCGGACGTAATGTGCATGGCAAGGGCGGTGGAGAAGCCGCCGTTGGCTCGGCCAAGGAGCCGGTTGTTGAGTTTGCGCAGCATGAGCGAAGGGTTGTTGGAGTCCTCGGCCGCGGTGCGGATGGCGCCGATGAGCACGGAGACGAGCATGGCGGCGGGAAGTCCCTTGCCGGCTACGTCGCCGACGACGACGAGAAGACCGCCGTCTTTGGCGGGAAGCACCTGGAAGAAGTCGCCGCCGACCTGCTGGGCGGGCTGATAGACGGAATCGACCGCGAAGCCGGGGATGGACTCGATATTTTCGGGGACGATGAGCTGCTGGACTTCGCGGGCGGCGGCCATCTCGCCTTCCAGCACGGCCTGCTGGCGGCTCATGCGGGTGGAGCGCAGCACGATGATAATGACCAGCGAAAAGTAGAAACAGAGATTGGCCACGTCAGGAAGCCCAAAGTTGAATACGCCGATAGGAAATGCATTCGCGAGTTGGGTGAGATGCGCCGCGAATGCCCTCAGCGGCGGTACGAGCTGCAGCAGGCTGGTGGCAATCTGCTCGTAGATCATCAGCGAATAGAGCAGGAAAGGAATGAGAAGGAGGCCTGCCTCTCGATCGCCGCGCCGCCATTGGCGGAAAAGCAGGAAGGGGATGACGCCGGCAAAGACAACCCCAATGACGATGGTGAAAAGGGCGTCGTAGAAGCTGGGGACCAGGCCGTACAGAAAGACCACGTCACATACGCCGGCGGAGAAGCAGGCAAGCGTGAAGCACAGCCAGAGGGTCCGGCCAAAGCGCCTGCGCAAAAACGCCTCGACCATGAACAGAATGGACATCAGCGTTCCGAACAGCACAATCTCGTTCACACACCAAAGGCTTACGGGAATATTGCGGATGATGGAAACCCAGAGCAACGGTAGAAGAGCGCCGTTGAGAGCGCCCAGCATGAAGATCCAGAGATATTCTTTGCGCTCCCTTTGGCCGAGGAAGAGCGCCAGCGCCACCAGGCCAACTCCAAGGGCAAAAAGGCACTCCACGAAATTTGGCACGTTTTCGCCGATCAGGCTGAGCAGTTTCCGGTTGGCGAGCTCGGTTTCGTTCCCCAGGGTGAGCATGGGTCCGTTGAATGCGGGAGCTGTGCTTTCCCAAAACGTTCGCGGGGCACGAGCGCGAACCGCAATGACGAGGGAACCGCTGCGGAGTTGAGCGGGAGGAATGGCGACAATCATGCGGGCGTTGCGCGTGTAGGCCCGGTATGGCTCCACGCCGCCGGACTGGACTAGTTTCTGGCCGTTGACGTAGACCTCGAAGGCGCGGGAGATGAAGTAGGCCTGCAAGGCCAGTTGCGACTCTCCTGGACCGACCTTGACGTGAATGCGCCGCCAGATGACAGGTGTGTTGGTGTGGGGGAAGTATTCGCGCGGCTGGAACTTGGCATTGACTGGCAGCCACTTCGAATCGTCGAAATCCGATTGGGCGTAGGCGGGATTGTCGCCGGCCTGGACTACGCCGGCAGTGCCGATCTCGAGTGGTTCGCGCAGGGTGGTGGCGTCGACAGCCTGGGCGGATGCGGACGGGCCGGCCAGGGCAAATAATGTGGCGATGTAGAAGGCTGCGAGGGATGGAGCGATTCGGCGCGGGCGCATGTTGCCTCGGGGTGTCGCGAGCAAGAGACCTCCAGCGGGGACAGGTTCAAGCTAACACTGTGAGTGCGGGAAATCCCAGATGATTTTTTGGCGGGTGCCCGCAGGGCCGGGAGGCGCATCTCACTTCTCAGGTACTTTTAAACCCCAGCCCGAGAGAGACCCGATGAACCCCACCGCCGCCCCAAACATGCTTACGCAGCTCTGGTTCATTACGGTCGCGGTTCTGGCCATCGCCGTCCTCTATCTGGCCAAGGTTCTTCTGCTTCCGCTCGGGTTCGCCATCCTCTTTGCCTTTTTGCTCGCACCCGTGGTCGCCGGCCTGGAGCGGTTTCGGCTGCCGCGCCCTGTTGCGGCAGTTTGCGTGATCCTTGCCTTCGCTTCGCTTCTGATGGTGGCCACGTGGATGCTGCTTGCCCAGATCGTCGCCATCGCCAACGACTTGCCCACTTACCAGGGCAACATCGAGCAGAAGATGCAGGCTCTCCACAGTCCGAGCAACTCCGCCTACAGCCGCGCGCAGGCCCAGGTCCAGACCATCATTGAGGAACTCGGCATTGCCAATTCCACAGGCGCCATCAGGATGCCCAGCCAGGCCGAGGCAAACCCGATCGGCACCACCGCCGACCACCCCATCCATGTCCGGGAAGTGGGCCGCCCCACCGGACGGCTCGATCAGCTCGGCGGCGTCCTTGAGCCCCTGACCACCGCGCTGCTCGCCGTCGTCTTCACCTTTTTCGTCCTGCTGCAGCGCGAAGATCTCCGCAACCGCCTCATCCGGCTCTCGGGCGACCACAACCTCAGCCGCATGACCCAGGCCATGGGCGACGCCAGCCGCCGCATCTCCCGCTATTTTCTGCTTCAGGTGACCATCAACGTCAGCTTTGGAGCTCTCGTCTACATAGCGCTCTACTTCATCGGTCTTCCCCACGCCGGGTTCTTCGCGGCGCTCGCCATTCTCTGCCGTTTTGTTCCGTACATCGGAACGCCCGTCGCCGCGCTCGCCCCTACGCTGCTCTCCCTCGCCGTATTTCCAGAGTGGGAACACTCCGTGGAAATCTTTGGCTTCTTCCTGGTGCTCGAGATCGTCACCGCCAACTACATCGAGCCCCACGTCTACGGCAAACATACCGGCCTGTCCTCGCTTGCCGTCCTTATCGCCGCCGTTTTCTGGACGCTTATCTGGGGACCCATCGGCCTCTTTCTTTCTATCCCTCTCACCGTCTGCCTCATCGTCATGGGCAGCCACGTTCCGTCTCTTCAATTCCTTGCCGTGCTCCTTGGCGATCAGCCTGTCATCCCGCCCTACACGCAGTTCTTCCAGCGCATGCTTGCGCGCGATGAACGTGAAGCCGCCGACATCCTGGAGTGCTGTCTCAAGAACGAATCCCTCGCCGCCGTCTACGATTCCGTCCTGATCCCCGCGCTTACCCTGGTTGAAATGGAGCGGCAAAAGGGCGAGCTTGAAGAATCCACCATCCGCTTCATTCGCACCAGCGCGTCTGAAATGGTGGATGAGTTAGGCTTCCGCGCGATTGAAGAAAAGAACGGGCGGGCCCAGGATGCAGTGGACTCCCCAGGCACGTCGACCGCCGCAAACATCCTCGTCATCCCGGTGCGCGATGGGTCAGACGATCTCATCTCCACCATGCTCACACAGGTCCTCGACCAGGCTGGATTCCACGCCACGTGCGTTCCCATTCAGCGGATCGACGAAACGGTTTCGAACGTCAACGGACAAAGGCCGGACATGGTTTTTCTTTCCGGAATGCCGCCCGTCGCCATGGCCCGCGCGAATCGCATCTTCCGCGCGCTGCGCTCCGCTAATCCGGCACTGAAAATTGTGATGGGGATCTGGCACTATAACGAAGATCCGGGCAAGGCGGCGCGGATGATCAGCCGCACCGGCGAACTGCACATCTGCACCTCGCTCGCCGATGCCATCGCCGAGGCGCGCGTCCATACCGCAGCCAGGCCTGCCGTCTCCGAGCCGCTGGACGAGTCGCCGCAGTTGGTGAGCGTCCCCGCCGACAACGCAGCGTAAAAGCCAGTTCTAAGTTCAAAGTTCTTAGTTGTCAATCGAGTTCCACCCGTTCAGACATATCGATGCATTCCCCTCCAGATCCTTGCCTTCCTGAAGTGGTCATAATATTATGGCCATATTGAGTGGAGGGTCTCATGCACAAGATTCCGGCCGCACAGTTTAAATCGCAGTGCCTCGCGGTGATGGATCAGGTCGCCGAAAGCGGTCGCGCTGTGGTGGTCACAAAACACGGGAAGCCTGTGGTTCAAATCATCCCGGTTCAATCCGATGAAAACGAAATCTTCGGATTTCTGGCAGGAAAGGTACGTATTGTCGGGGACGTCGAAAACACGATTCCCCTCTCGGACTGGAACCTGCCCGAATGATTCTTCTCGACACGCATATCGTCATCTGGCTTGCTGCTGCGCCAAACCAACTGTCCAAACACGCGAAAGAAGCCATCCGCGCCGCCCGTAGTGAAGGCGGCCTTGCGATTGCAAGCATTACCCTCTTGGAACTAGCCTGGCTCGCCGAAAACGGACGCGTAGAAACCACACTCAGCGTCGAATCCTTCGTCCGACAGTGCGCTTCCAAAATGACTGTGCTTCCCATTACTCCGGAGATCGCAGCGCGCGCGGTCAGCTTCCCCGATCCGTATCCAAGAGATCCTCAGGACCGTTTGATTGGAGCTACAGCGCTGGTTGAAGGCATCCAACTTGTCACCCGCGACAAGCAGATTAAGAAGTCAGGCATGATCCCCATCATCTGGTAGTCAACCTATGTAGCGCACCACTGCGACTGAACTACGAACTAAGAACTAAGAACGGTCCTCTGCTTTACACTCCTGCTTATGATTCATGACGGCAGGACGAGGAAGCTTCCTTTTGATGCTGAGGAGGCCTTGGAGCACTTGAAGGCTGCGGACAAGAAGCTGGGGGGATTGATTGAGCGGGTGGGGCCGTTCACGATGAAGCTGGATTCGTCAGCTTCCCCATTTGAATCTCTTCTGGAATCAATTCTTTACCAGCAACTGAATGGGAAGGCCGCGGCCACGATTCACGGGCGGGTGAAGGACTGTTTTGGGGGTGACCCGGCACCGCAGTTGATGCTGGACACGCCGGACGACCGGCTGCGTGCGTGCGGCGTTTCCGGCAACAAGATCAAGGCCTTCAAGGATCTGGCGGCAAAAACACTGGACGGCACAGTGCCGACCCATGCGGCGATTAAAAAGCTATCCGATGCCGAGATTATTGAGCGACTTACAGCTGTCCGCGGCATCGGCGCGTGGACCGTGGAGATGCTGCTGATCTTCCGGCTGGGGCGGCCGGATGTGTTTCCCGTAACGGATTACGGAGTACGCAAGGGATTCGCATTGACGTTCCAGAAGATACCGAAAACACGCGCGTTGAAAGCCGAGGATTTGCCGAAGGCCGACGTGATGCTGAAGCGGGCGAAGAAGTGGTCGCCGTACCGCAGCGTGGCGAGCTGGTATATGTGGCGGGCGTGCGACCTTAAAGGCAGTGGACAGTGATCAGTGGTCAGTGATCAGGAACGAAGAACCAAGAGGGCCGGCGCGGGTACACTTATTCTTTTCGGCGGCGGCGAAGCGGCACGGTTGACGCAGCGGCATCATAGAAATAACGCGGAAACAGCGCGGAACATGTGCACAGGATCGGAAGAATCATGGCTCCCAGTAAACGCTTCATTTGCATTCATGGACATTTTTATCAGCCGCCTCGGGAGAACCCATGGCTGGAGACGGTAGAGACGCAGGACTCTGCGGCTCCGTATCACGACTGGAACGAACGCATCTGCGCGGAATGTTATGCAACGAACGGCGCGGCGCGAATTGTGAACGAGAAGAACAAGATCATGCGCATTGTGAACAACTACGCGCGGATCAGTTTCAATTTTGGACCGACGCTGCTGAGCTGGTTGAAGGACAACGCGCCGCGGACTTACCGGAATATTCAGGACGGGGAACGGCGGAGCCGGAAGAGCTTTAAAGGGCACAGCTCGGCCATGGCGCAGGTTTACAACCACATCATCATGCCGCTAGCCAGCGAGCGCGACCGGCTGACGCAGATTCGATGGGGCATTGCCGACTACGAAAAGCACTACGGTGCGCGGCCGGAGGGGATGTGGCTGGCGGAGACAGCGGCGGACAGTCGATCGCTTGAACTGATGGCGCTGGAGGGGATTCGGTTCACACTGCTTGCGCCGCACCAGTGCAAGCGCATTCGGCCTCTCAGCGAAGACGCCGGGGATGAAAGCGGAGGGTGGACGGAAACGCCGGGGGCCGGGGTGGATACAACGCATCCTTACCTGGTGCGGTTCGCCAGCGGAGCTTCGATTGCGGTGTTTTTTTATAACGGGGCGGCGTCGCGTGCGATTGCGTTTGAAGGGCTGCTGAACTCCGGGGAAAACTTTGTGGGCCGTTTGAAGGCGGGGTTCAAGGAGAGCAACCAACCGCAACTGGTGCATGTGGCAACGGACGGCGAATCGTATGGACACCACCACAAACACGGGGAGATGGCGCTGGCCTACGCGCTGAGGCTTTTGGAAGCGGACAAGACGGTGAAGCTGGCCAACTACGGAATGTTTCTGGATCAGTTTCCGCCGGAGTACGAAGCGGAGATTGAGGAAGATACATCGTGGAGCTGCGCGCATGGGGTGGAACGGTGGCGGTCGAACTGCGGTTGTAATGGCGGCAAGCCTTTCAACCAGCTTTGGAGGGCGCCGCTGCGGGAGGCGCTGGACAAGCTGCGCGACGCGATTGGTCCGCTGAGCGAAGCGCTGGGCGAGACGCTCTTCAAAGATGTGTGGGCGGCGCGGGACGGCTATATCGACGTGGTGCTGGAGCGCAGCCCGGAGACCGTGGATCGGTTTCTTCGGACACATGGCATCAAGGAATTGAGCGATGACGAGCGGGTGCGGGCGCTGGAATTGATGGAGATGCAGCGGCACGCGCAACTGATGTATACGAGCTGCGGATGGTTTTTCGACGACATTTCCGGAATTGAGACGGTGCAGATTATTGCCTATGCAGCTCGGGTGCTGCAACTGGCGCGATGCTTGTTTGGCGCGAAGGCGGAAGGGCTGGAGCCGGCGTTCCTGGCGCGGATGGCGGATGCGAAGTCGAACCTGGCCAACCTGGGAGATGGAGCGCTGATTTACAAGGCGTGCGTGGTGGGGATGGAACTGGGGTTGGAGAAGGTGGCGGCCCACTATGCGATCAGCTCGGTATTCTCGTCATTTGGCCAGGAGACCGAGTTGTTCTGCTACAACGTGCGCCGCATTTCCTACGATATTTACAACTCGGGGCGGGGACGGCTGGCGCTGGGCAGGGCGCATATTGCGAGTGCGATTACGGGCGAGCATCAGACTTTCTCGTTTTCCGTTTTGCATTTCGGCGACCAGAACATTACCGCGGCGGTGAAGATTTACGACGAGGCGGATGCGGCGGAGTTCGAGGAGTTTGCGAAGAAGGCTGCGGAACTGGTGCAGAAGGCGTCTTTCCCGGAGGTGATCCGGCTGCTGGATCGCGAATACGGGAAGGTGGATTACTCCCTGACCTCGCTGTTTACGGACGAACAGCGCCGAATTGTCCAACTGATTTTGAACTCGACCTTGTGGGATATCGAGAACACACTGACCACAATTTACGAAGACCACGCGAGCCTGCTGCATTACCTTTCGCAGGCTGGGCTGCCGAAGCCACCGGCGCTGACGCTGGCTGCGGGGTTCGCGGTAAATGCGGGACTGCGACGTGCTTTGGAGACGGACCAGGTGGACCAGGCGCAGGTTCGGTCTTACCTGGCGATGGCCAAGCAGGACATGGTTCAGTTGGAGACGGCGACGCTGAGCTACATTGCCGACCAGCGGATGAAGCGGGCGATGGTGGAACTGCAGATGTCCGCCGGATCGCTGGAGATGCTTGATCGAGCTCTGGGCATGGCGCGAACGCTGATCGAACTGCCATTCGAATTGAACCTGTGGCAGGCGCAGAACATCTGGTATGAAGTTCTGCGCAGCTCGAAAAGCACGCTGAATGCGCTGACCCCCGATGATCTGGAGAAGTGGGAGAAGAGGTTCAACGAGCTGGGGAACTGTCTCTCGGTCGATACTGAGGCGGTGAACGCTCCGGAGCCGGTGGCGGCGGGAGACTGAAGTACAGTTGTCAGTGATCAGTTATCAGTAGTCACCCGACGCCGTCTGACTGCTGGCTCGACCGTGGCGCCACCGCGCCAGTCTGATGACGAAATATTGCGTCGCCCGCATAATCATGGTGACCTGTCCGTCTGTGCCGTTAACATGAATGCGGCAATCAAATGAGAAAGCTTCCCCTCCTGATCCTGCTGCTTTGTTCGCTCACATGCGGGGCAGGTGCGGCTGTGCCTGCGCCCGTTGAGATCACGCATTGGCGGTCGGGGCTGATTGAGATTAACGATGATTGGGCTGCGCATGAGGGCGATGACATGGCCTGGGCGGCGCCGGGCTTCGACGATAGTGGTTGGCAGACGGTAGACCTTGAAGACATGGGCAGCGCGCAGCCGGGATGGCATTGGTACCGCAAGCATGTGACCGTGGGGCCGGACTTTCCCGAGGTGAAATTGCTGCTTGCAGGCGGCGTGGGAACCTATGAGCTGTATGTGAATGGGCAACGGATGCAGGGCCCGGAGATCCTGCCTTCGCTTGCGCTAAATCGTCCAGTCGAGCGAGTCTTCACGCTTGACGACGACAACGGCGATTTCGAAATTGCGCTGCGAACCCATGCGACGGGCGGCTATGTAGCTTATCGTTTTCCCCTGTTTATCAGCGCGACCATGGGCAGACCGAAGGTGATTGAATACGAGCGGCAGGCGCTTGAAAGCGAACGAATGTACTCTGTTTCGCCGACTGCTGCCGTCAATATTCTTCTGGTGTTTGCGGCACTCGGGGCGCTGGCTCTTTTTGCCAGCCAGCGGACGCAGCGCGATTATTTGTTCCTGGCCATTTTTCTGTTGCTTACTGGCGTTTCCAACGGCCTATGGCACCTGCAGCAGCAGGGAGTTGGGCCAATCTCTCTGAATTTTCTCGTCGCCGATCCCATGATCTATTTGATCTCGATAGCGCAGATTGAGTTCACGCTGAGTTTTGCACGACGCCGTGTGGGAATCGGGTGGCGGGTTTACGAGGTTCTGCTTCTGCTGCCACCCATGCTGGTGCCGGTCGTTTGGCTCGGCCACTTCTCGCAGGACACCTACAACCTGGTAGAGGCGGCAGTCACCGCCCCTGTAGCGTTCCTGTTGCCAGCATTCCTTGCGCATTGGTACCGCAGGGGGAATCGCGAGGCCGGCCTTTTGATTCTTCCGAGTCTTGTGCCAAGTGCGATGGGCGTGCTCTATAACCTTGGCGTTGTCTCGTCGCACCTTGGCTGGAAAAACCTGGAAGTCCTGATGAAGCCTATCCCCGTCGGCGTATTTCCTGTGGAGATTTCCGATGCGGGCAGCCTTGTATTTCTTGCGGCCATCGGGGTGGTCATGTTCTTCCGTTTTACGCGGGTGAGCCGCGAACAGGCGCGGGCGGCGGCGGAGCTGGGCGCGGCGCGGGAGATTCAGCAGCGGCTGGTGCCGGCGTCGCTGCCAAAGCTGTTTGGTTTTCAGGTGGAGGCGGCCTATCTTCCCGCGCAAGAGGTGGGTGGAGACTTTTACCTGGTGCTAGCGCAGACGGATGGGTATGCGCTGATCGTAGTGGGGGATGTGAGCGGCAAGGGTCTGAAGGCGGCGATGACCGGGGCGCTCGCGATTGGCGCTTTACGCACGCTGGCTGCGGAAAATCTTGGACCGGCGGCGCTGATGGAACGGCTGAACCGGCAGATGCTGGCGGCGCAGGAGAGCGGGTTTATTACCTGCCTGTGTCTGAGGGTGTCGCGCGAGGGCGTGGTCACAATGGCGAACGCAGGCCACCTTTCGCCCTACTGCGGCGGAGTGGAGATTGAGGTGGATTCGGAGCTTCCGCTGGGGCTGGCTGCCGATGTGGTGTACGGCGAGACGGTGATTGAGCTTGCGGCAGGCGACCGGTTGACACTGATGTCGGACGGCGTGGTGGAGGCGATGAACATGCAACATGAGCTGTTCGGCTTTGAGCGGACGCGGGAGATCAGTGGGCAGTCTGCCCACGCAATTGCGGCCGCGGCGCAGGCGTTCGGACAGGAGGATGACATTACGGTGCTGACAATACGGAGAGCGACGGCATAAGGCTGGGAAGGCTGATGCTCTAAGGTCTAAATCCCGGCCTGGCGTTTACCGTTCTTGACCGCATACATGGCGGCGTCGGCGGAGCGCAGCAGGCTGTCTTTTGTGGAGCCTTCCTGCGGGTAGAGAGCAAAGCCAATGCTGGCCGCGCCATTCAACTGATAACCTCCCACGGAGAACGTACGGCTGAAGCAGTGATCGAGCCTGGTAACGATTTTGTCCAGGTCCGCGAGGCCGTTATGGAGTGAGACCAGGGCGGCGAATTCGTCACCGCCCAACCGCGCCAGCATATCGCGGCCCAGCAACTGGTGGCTCATGCGACGGGCTGCCTCCTGGAGGTAAAGGTCCCCCACGTGGTGGCCGTAT